>SAMEA104404106__coassemble_342_pt1 | contig 50766 bp, 40 predicted proteins | sample SAMEA104404106__metabat2_low_PE_044 | metagenome-assembled genome bin SAMEA104404106 (sample SAMEA104404106) | Balaenoptera acutorostrata
GGACCTCATGATTATGAATCATGCGCTCTAACCAGCTGAGCTATCCCGCCATCATTTCTTGATTGCGGGTGCAAAGATATGGCAAATAAATGAACCATGCAAGACTTTTACTAAAAAAACTTCATTTTTTTAAAAAAAAACCGCTTTTTACACGTTTTAAAGCATGTTTTACTAATAAACAACGCTAATCTAGCTCTTTATTCAAAAAAATTACGTTAATTTGCCACGTCCCAAAAAAAAGGGCATCTTTTAACCTTATAAACCTTAATAATACTTACTAATTATGAAAAAGAAAATCAAAATCGAATACCCTTTAAGCCCCGTTTCAGGTTCTGTCATCTGGGAAGCCGTCAGCACTCCCGTAGGACTATCTAGATGGTTTGCCGATAATGTGGACAGAGACAAGAAAAGATATACATTCCGATGGGGCAAGACTGAATGCCGATTTGCCGACATGACCAATTCACGCAGCGAATCGTTTATTCGTTTCCACTGGTGCGATGACGAAGAGCCGAAAACCTTCTTCGAATTCAAATTGCATTATGACGAACTCACCGGCGACCATTCACTTGAGGTAACCGACTTCACCGACCCGGATGAAGAAGAAGACACCATCAGTCTTTGGGATTCTCAGATAGACGTTTTGAAAAGAGTTTGTGGCATCTGATTAAAAGATTTCTCAAAACATTCGCCGCCTGTCCATATTTTATGCTATTTTTGCACTTTAATAATATATAATAAAGAATGCTACGCATAAAAAAACTCGATATCTTTGTTTTGAAAAGTTTCTTGATGCTTTTTATAGGAACCTTTTTCATTTGTCTCTTCATCTTCATGATGCAGTTTCTTTGGAGGTATGTGGACGAACTTGTTGGAAAAGGGCTAGAGATTAATGTCCTGGCTCAGTTCTTTATTTTATCGGCGCTGACCTTGATTCCTATCTCGCTGCCTCTGGCTATCTTGCTGGCGGCACTGATGACGTTTGGCAATTTCGGAGAGCGTTATGAGTTGCTTTCTATGAAGGCGGCGGGTATTCCGCTGCTACGAATCATGGCGCCTATCATCATCTTGTGTATTGGTCTGGGTGGGGTTTCTTTCTATTTCCAGAATGTGGTGGGTCCGAAAGCTCAGAAGGAGTTGTGGACGCTGCTGGTTTCCATGAAGCAGAAATCGCCTGAGGTGGACATACCTGAGGGGGTGTTCTATAATGATATAGACGGATATAATATTTATGTGCAGAAGAAAAACCGTGAAACGGGTCTGCTGCAGGATGTACTTATCTATAACTTCTCAGATGGATTTGAAAATGCTCATATCATCTGGGCGGCTGAAGGACGACTGAAACTGACGGAGGATAAGCAGCATCTGTACTTGCATTTGTATAATGGTGAACAGTTTGAGAACTTGAAATCGCAGACTGCATTGTCTAAGAATGTGCCTTACCGTAGGGAGTCGTTCCGCGAAAAGCATACGCTGATTGAGTTTGATACTCAGTTTAATATGGTGGATGGTAGCTTTTTGGACAGACGTTCGGATACGAAGAATATGACTGAAATCAGTCATGCTATCGACTCGCTGATTCTACATGCTGATAGTGTGGGACGGTCGATGTTTAATGAATCGATGAAAACGACTTATCGCAGAGATCGTCTCTCTAAGGAGGATTCTACTAAGGTGGCACAGAGCGTGTTGCCGGTAAGTATTAATGCAGATAGTCTCTATAATTCGCTTACTTCTGACGAAAAGTTGAAAATCATCAGCGGAACGCAAAACCGCATGTCGGCACTGACGTCCGACTGGAATCTGAAGAATTTTATTACGAAGGATACGGAAAAGAGTATCCGTTCACATAAGTCGGACTGGCATAAGAAGATTACGCTGTCACTGGCATGTGTGTTCTTCTTTTTTATTGGAGCACCGCTAGGGGCTATAATTCGTAAAGGGGGACTGGGTATGCCTGTGGTAATATCGGTGGTTATCTTTATCCTATATTACATTGTCGACTCGGGTACTACACGTGTGGCGAAGAGTGGTGAGATGAACATCATACTGGGTACGTGGATGAGTACGCTCGTACTGGCGCCACTTGGTGCTTTCCTTACCTATAAATCGAACAAAGACTCGGTAGTGTTCAATATCGACCTCTATATGGCTATCATCAGAAAGGTACTGGGCATCCGTGTGGCACGCCACTTGTTCAAGAAGGAAGTCATCATTGATACACCTGATTACCCTACTAGCCTGGAGCATTTAGACACTATCTGCGAACTCTGCGAAGACTACATGAAGAAACATCGCCTGTTGGGAGCTCCGAATTATTTCCGTATCTTTACCAACAATGAGCACGATGATTATATTAAAAACATCAGCGAACTGCTGGAGAGTGAAGTCGAAGTCTTGTCAAACAGTAATGACTATCAGATGATTAATCTGCTAAACAACTACCCTCACCTCTCAATTAAGGCACATAAGAGTTTGTTTGACAATCGCTGGCTCAACCTGCTGATAGGTCTGATAATACCAGCCGGGCTGGTGGTATGGGTCAACATCTGGCGATTCAGACTACGACTCGACAAAGACCTGAAGACTATCATCAGAAACAGCAGAAACATACAAGAACAAATTAAAACGAAATTAATATAAAACACATACAGGATTATGGAAAAGTGTAAATTGAATACAATCGAAGAAGCCATTGAGGATTTTCGTAAAGGCGAAATCGTTATCGTAGTTGACGACGAGGACCGCGAAAATGAAGGCGACCTCATTGTGGCTGCAGAACTTATTACCCCGGAAAAAGTAAACTTTATGCTGAAGCATGCTAGAGGTGTGCTCTGCGTGCCAATGCCTATATCTCGCTGCGAACAGTTGAACTTGCCTCATCAGGTTAGTGATAACACTTCAATGCTGGGCACTCCGTTTACTGTTACCGTTGATAAACTGGAAGGTTGTACCACAGGTGTGTCTGCTCATGATCGTGCTGAAACTATCCGCGCATTGGCAGATCCTAATTCAACCCCAGAAACCTTCGGTCGCCCGGGTCATATCAACCCACTTTATGCACAGGAAAAAGGTGTATTACGCCGCGCAGGTCATACAGAGGCAGGTGTAGACTTGGCTCGCCTTGCTGGACTTCAGCCAGCTGCTGCCCTCATGGAAGTAATGAATGAAGACGGAACAATGGCTCGCCTGCCGGAACTAAAGAAAATGGCCGACGAATACGGTTTCAAACTGATTTCAATCGCCGACTTGATTGCTTATCGCCTGAAACAGGAATCGCTGGTAGTAAAGGGTCAGGAAGTAGACATGCCAACTGAACACGGCCACTTCCGCCTGATTCCATTCCGCCAGAAGAGCAACGGACTAGAACACATCGCTCTAATCAAAGGCGAATTCAAACCAGACGAACCTGTACTAGTACGCGTACACTCATCATGCGCTACAGGCGACATCTTCGCTTCTAAACGTTGCGACTGCGGCGAACAGCTCCACAAATCAATGGAACTCATCGAAAAAGAAGGCAAAGGCGCAGTTGTCTACCTCAACCAGGAAGGACGCGGCATCGGTCTGATGGAAAAAATTAAAGCCTACAAGCTTCAGGAAGAAGGCCTCGATACAGTCGACGCCAACATCCACCTCGGCCACAAAGCCGACGAACGCGATTACGGTGTAGGCGCACAGATTCTCCGTGAAATCGGTATCACCAAGATGCGTCTGCTCACCAACAACCCAGTAAAACGCGTAGGCCTTGAAGCATACGGCTTGGAAATTGTTGAAAACGTAGCCATTGAAATTACCCCTAACGAATACAACGAACGCTACCTGCGTACGAAAAAAGACCGTATGGGACACACACTGCACTTCAACAAATAAGACAAAAGCAAGTTTATCACTACGATAAGCCCTAAAAAAAAACGAATAAGTTAAAAACATTAGTACTATTTAGAAGCTAATTTCTTTCATATATTCAAGAAATTAGCTTCTTTTGTAAGTATTAGGATAATCCAATATTTAAAACTAAAAAACCATGAATGAACTTTCAGATCGTTTGAATAGCCTATCGCCATCGGCAACTCTGGCTATGTCACAAAAGAGCAGTGAGCTTAAAGCTCAGGGCGTTGATGTTATCAACTTAAGTGTAGGCGAACCTGACTTCAATACCCCAGAACACATTAAAGAAGCAGCAAAGAAAGCTATCGAAGAAAACTATTCACGCTATACTCCGGTGTCTGGATATCCAGCACTCCGCAATGCAATTGCAGCTAAATTAAAAAACGAGAACGGTCTTGAATATAAGATCACTCAGATTAGTGTGGCCAACGGTGCTAAGCAGTCTGTTTGCAATACTATTATGGCATTGGTTAATAAAGGCGACGAGGTAATCGTTCCAGCTCCTTACTGGGTTAGTTATCCTGAAATGGTGAAATTGGCTGAAGGTACTCCTGTGATTGTAAAAGGTGGAATAGAACAAGATTTCAAGATTACCCCTGCTCAACTTGAGGCTGCTATCACTCCTAAAACTCGTGCACTGATTCTTTGTTCTCCTTCTAACCCTACTGGTTCGGTTTATTCTCAGGAAGAATTGAAGGGTCTGGCTGAAGTGCTGGCTAAACACGACCGTGTATTTGTGATTGCTGATGAGATTTATGAACACATCAATTACATTGGTAAGCACCAGAGCATCGCTCAGTTTGAAGAAATCAGAGACCGTGTGGCTATCGTCAATGGTGTTTCTAAGGCTTATGCCATGACTGGTTGGAGAATTGGTTTCGTTGCTGGTCCGGAATGGCTGGTGAAAGGTATCAATAAGCTTCAGGGTCAGTATACTTCTGGTCCTTGCTCTGTATCTCAGAAAGCTGCTGAAGCTGCTTATACAGGAACCCAGCAGCCTGTTGAGGATATGCGTAAGGCTTTCGAACGCCGTCGCGACTTGATCGTTAAGTTGGCTAAGGAAGTGCCTGGATTTGAAGTAAATCATCCTCAGGGTGCGTTCTATTTGTTCCCTAAATGCGATTCTTTCTACGGCAAGAAAGATGGCGACCGTGTAATCAATAATGCAGACGACTTGGCTATGTACTTATTGGAAGTTGGTCATGTGGCTTGTGTAGGTGGTACTTCTTTCGGTGCTCCTGAATGTATCCGCATGAGTTATGCTACTTCTGATGAAAACATCGTAGAAGCTATCCGTCGCATAAAGGAAACATTAGCTAGATTGAAATAAGGTAATACTTAATATATAAGGTATAATAACCTATACCCGAATTGAACAAATTAGCCCTGTTACATGAATTTGTAGCAGGGCTAATCATTTATAGTCATAATAGAATAATAATAAAAAGAAGGAGGTAACACCGAAGCATTAAAACAATAAAAAGGCTCCCAATCTATGATTAAGAGCCTTTTTATTGTTTCGGATGCGAAATCAAATTATCCCAAAGAGATAGCTTCTGAAGGACAAACATCAGCACATGTGCCACATTCTGTACACATATCAGGATTGATAGAGTATTTATCACCTTCAGAGATTGCGCCAACTGGGCATTCGTCAATACAAGTACCGCATGCGATACAATCGTTACCAATTACGTAAGCCATAAGTTCAAAAAAGTTAAGTTATTATTAGTACCATTAATTTGGTATTGCAAAGGTAATACTTAATTTGAGATTAAACACTCTTTTGCAACTTTTGTTCTTAATTTGTACTTTGTCTAAATAACCTATTACTTGATAATAGACTGATAAACAACCTTTTGTATTTCTTCTCTTATATGTAATCGCATAAGTTCTTTTTTCATGAATGGATTGGGATAAATCCGATTACTAAGGAATACGTATACCAAATCATTGGTAGGGTCGGCCCATGCACATGTCCCGGTAAACCCTGTGTGACCGAAGACCGTAGCTGGTGTATTCTCCGAGCAAGGGCCTTTGGTAGGATGTTCTGAATCTGGTTTATCAAATCCCAAACCACGACGGCTGTTGCGCGATTTCATCGTCATAAACAATTCACATGTAGCGCGCGACAAATATCTGCGGTCGCCACAAACGCCTTTATCGAGAAACATCTGATGAATTAGTGCCACATCGTGAGCCGTAGAAAAGAGTCCGGCATTGCCCGACACGCCTCCCAGGAAGGCTGCTGCCTCGTCATGAACGTATCCCTGTAACATCTTACCGCGCAAGAAATCTTCCTTAACGGTAGGAATGATTTGTTGTTTCTCAAACTTTCGCAAAGGATTATAAGACGTGTGGCTCAATCCCATGGGATGATAATATACGCTGTCCAGGAATTCATCCATCGGCTTAGCGGCTATCGTTTCCACAATTTCTTTAAGCAGCATGAAATTCAGGCAACTGTATCGGTACGCACGACTTTTCAACGGGAGTTCATCGATTTCCTTCAGTACTGCATCGCGAAAAACAGGCTTAATAAATAGATTATCAGCTATCTGACACGAATACCCGTCCGACGGAGTCTTAGATACCCACTCAGGAAGATAAGAGAAGTCGGTACATACGTAGAGTCGTGCACCCACCTGCACCTTATGACTGGCATCGCGATATTTCTTGTACATGCCACCCTTCACAGTCGATTTATCGATTGCCTGCTGATAAAACGGACGATATGCCGGCAGTCCGGTCTCATGATACAGGAGCTGCTGGATAGTGGTTTGTTTCACCGGTCCCTTTATCATAGGAAGGAACTTTTCCACCCTGTCGGTCAGGGTAAGCTTCCCTTCGTCATAGAGTTTCATGACCGCCAACAAAGTACCCGTAGTCTTACTTAGCGAAGCGAGATCATAGATATCGTTCTCTTCCACGAGTTCTTTCGATTCGTAAGTACGTGTACCAAAGCATTTATTATAGACCGGGTAGCCGTTCTTCATAACCAGGACATGACAACCTGGATAAGCACCTTTGGCTATTCCCTCTCGGGCAATGCTATCGATGCGATGCAGTTCAGCAGAGCGCATACCGAATTCCTCAGGCGAATATCTGCGTGGTTTGTTGGGATCCATATCTACCCCGCTACCGGCAGGATATTCATCGTTCAATCCTACAGACAAACGGGCATTTGCCTTCTCTTTACCCAACAATAAGTCAGCTGCGAAACGCTGTAAATCATCGGTATCCTTATGGGCCAGCACCACAGCCGACGACTGAGTGACAACTGGCAGCAGTTTCTGTAAGGTCTTGATGGATTCGAAACAAACCAAGATGAAAGGTTTGTCCTTAGCCAACTGAGTAAGCATGTTCACATAAGGAATCACTTGTGAGGTATGCACAGTGACGATGACTCTCTGAGCCGGACGAACGCGGCGCTTTACTTCCTCTATGGACTGCTGTGTAGCCTTAACCCAAGTTACCGGATAGCTCTTATTCAGCTCATTATAAAAAGGATAAGTCTGCGACAAGGTAGGAGAAAGACTCAACAACACTGTACCAGAAAGCGATAAGTCAAGTGGAAGGGCCTCATCAGAGTCTTTCACTACCGTAACAGCCGAGTGGTCAATCTGAGTCATCAGCTGATCAGTATACGCCAGATTCAGACGCTTAGCAGCCTGCTGCACATCCACCGTCGGTCGGCGGTTCAATCCGAGGGCATACTTGTATGTCAAGACCTTTCTACACTTAGATGTAATCTGTTCCTCTGTAAGTTTCCCTGATTTCACTGCATCAAGCACACCCTGAAGTTCCCTCTTCAAATTGCGAGGCACCAGCAACAAATCACATCCGGCGATGAGAGCCTGCGCACTTACATCCTTATTATTAGAGATTCCCTTCATTTCCAGTGCATCCGTAAAGACCAGCCCCTTATATCCGAATTCCTCCTTAAGCAAGCCCGTAACAATCTTCTGAGACACAGACGCTGGTCGCTCGTCAAGAGCAGGTACACGCAAATGTCCCATCATGATACCTCCTACTCCAGAATCCACAGCCGACTTAAAAGGACGCAGTTCCACCTCATCCAATCGCTTACGGTCGAAATACAGCACAGGAAGCGACTTATGCGAATCGACTTCCGTATCGCCATGACCTGGGAAATGCTTGCACACCGCTAACACACCCCCGTCCTCAAGTCCTCTTGAATACGCCACCACTTTCTGAGCCACCTTATCAGGCAAGCTGCCGAACGAGCGCGTGTTAATCACCGGATTCCTAGGATTATTATCCACATCAGCCACCGGAGCAAAATTGACCGTCACCCCGATTTCGCGCAACTGCCTTGCCACCTCACGACCATATTCATAGATGACCGTATCATTTTCGATACAACCTACCACCCTGTTGCGAGGGAACTTCGGCGTACGTTTCAGTCGCATAGCCAATCCCCATTCACCATCAAAGGTTACCATCAGCGGAACCTGCGCCTTTTCTTGCGCAAAGTTGGTCAGAGACACCTGCTTATCTAGTTCTCCACCAGAAAACAACAATCCCCCCACCCCATACGTCTTCACCGCCGAAGCAATATTCTGTTGGTTCTGCTGCGAGACTACAGGCGCCACCGTATGAATAAACAACTGTCCAATCTTCTTCTTCAAAGACATAGCAGCCAGTTGCTCGTCGACCCACTGTCTACAAGCCACCGTATCCTTTATCTGATTCAGTATAACGGAATTCCGTCCCATTGCCGTCATACAGACACACCAGCAGACACAGATCCATAAAACCGATTTCTTCATCATCATTAATTCTTATTCGCTATAAAACCCAACCCAGACTTGTTCCCATTCCGGATTAATTATAGTTCGAGATTATTTCTTATCCAAGCCAACACTCATGTAGCCCACAAAAGCTCCATGCTTACCCATCTGCGACACATACACATCCTTGCCATCCAAGTTCTTAACCGTTTTCGGTTTATCAAAGAACGTATGCGAATGACCGCCACAGACCACATCAATACCACGCGTATTCTGAATCAGTTTTATATCATCCATCTGACCCGACTTCCATCCCAAATGCGACAAGCATACCACGAGGTCGCACTTCTCTACATTACGAAGTATATCCACCACACGCTGAGCCTCCTCAACAGGATCCTTCATTCGCACGTCAGCAAAATTAGCTTTCGAAACCAGGCCCAACATCTTAGGAGACACGCCAAAGACCCCCACGCGGACACCATCACGATTCAACACAACATAATCCTTTACCAAGCCATCCAGCACTGTACCGCTCACACCATAATTGCAGCAGACAATAGGGAATTTAGCCATTTTAAACAAACGCGCCATATTCTCCAGACCGAAATCAAATTCGTGATTACCGATAGTAGCCGCGTCATATTTCATGGCATTCATCATCTGAATCTCCACCTCACCCTTAAAGAGATTATAATAAGGAGTACCCTGGCTGAAATCGCCAGAATCAAACAAGAGTACATTTTTATGCACCTTGCGCTGTTGTTCTACGAAATTAGCTCTACGCACCATACCAGCCTTACCTGCAACTAGCTTTTCGGCATGGTGTTCAGAGAATGGTTCGATTCTACTATGCATATCATTTGTATGGAGAATCAAAATTTGTTTGTCTTGCGCTACTGAGACATTTACTGTCATTAAGACAAACAGCAAAAGATATATTTTTTTCATGATCAGTTGTTCTTTATATGATAGCCTTTATAAACAAACTTAATACTTGATTATATAGACTTAATACTTGAGTTCTTATTTTCTTTCTACTATTCTACCCTCTACATTAGCATCAATCTTGACACCTTTATTCTCGCAATCCTTCACGTAATCGATCAACAAATCGCGCAGAGCCGCATTTTTAGGGAACGTCTTTGTTTTAGCTTTCAGGAAAGCCGTCATATTGTCGTTACCTTCAGCCACATAATCGAGAGTAGCTGCCACATAAATCTTATTGAAATCAATCTTTTTGCCACCAATCTTAGCAGAGACCAACTTTCCGTCCTTAGTAATCACCAGGTTGGCGCCACTTATACCCTCACCATGGCGGGCAGCTATCTGTGTAAACAATTCATAGACCGTTTTACCATCCATCTCGAGAATACATAGAGAGTTCTCAAAAGGAGAAATTTCGAACAAGTCGCCATAAGTAATCGGTCCGCCAGCCAAGGTACTGCGAATACCGCCCATATTCATAACTGCAAAATCAGCCTTCTTCTTTGAATAACGCTCACAGTTTCTGAAGATAATATCGGCCATCAAATTCGACATAGGCGATTCAGGACGATTCTTCACCAAATCGCGAGCCGCATGTCCCAACACCGGCGACATTACACTATCCATACCCGCTTTATATTTCTTCAAGATAGCAGTGACCTCCAGATTTTCTGCATTTTCATCATACTGGCTGGTCATAGCGACCCTCCCCCCTTCAATGCTTTTAACACTATAGCTGTATTCACAGCTAGTCATCAAAGTCAGACAAGCTACCAGTCCGACTTTAACAATCTTTTTGATATTCGTAATCATCATATTTAATTTGGTTGTTTTTGATTAAGTTTGATAAAAATTGGTTATGCTTGATATTATTTGATTATGTTTGATTAAATCATTCCTTATATATATAATTCAAGTGCAAAAATAACTAAAAAAAACTAAATCAGGGTTCTCATCGAAAAAAGAGTCTGATTTGCTTGGCTAATTATCAAAAAATCACTTACTTTGCACCGCTTTCGCGCAATCGCTGTCAAAGAAGAGTTACTTGATATGTTGCGTTGTAACGATAAACAATTTAATTTTAAAAAAAATGGATTTAATTAAAATTGCAGAAGAAGCATTTGCTACTGGCAAACAGCATCCTTCATTCAAAGCTGGTGACACTATCACAGTAGCATACCGTATCGTTGAAGGAACAAAGGAACGCGTTCAGTTGTATCGCGGTGTTGTTATCAAAATGGCTGGTCACGGTGACAAGAGACGTTTTACAGTTCGTAAGATGTCAGGTACTATCGGTGTTGAACGTATTTTCCCATTGGAATCTCCAGCTATCGACAGCATCGTAGTTAACAAAGTTGGTAAAGTACGTCGTGCTAAATTGTACTACTTGCGTGCTCTTACTGGTAAGAAGGCTAGAATTCAGGAAAAACGCGTTAACGCTTAATCTGGAAACCTATTTTTCCTTACATAAAAGAACCGATTTGCATTTTGCAAGTCGGTTTTTTTATTTTATAAGAACTTACTTTATAACTATAATCTTAGGACGAAATTTCTATTAGTGAAAACTAAAGATAAAACCCTATTAGCGGAAACCAAAGACGAAGAAAGTCATAAGAGCATAAACTACAAACAAAGACAGAAAGAGGAAAGTCCTATCAGCTAAAGCAAAAGACTAAAAAAGGCTGAACAGTCTTTCGACCATTCAGCCCAATCTTATTTTTAAAGAAACTGATTAGTTTTCTTTAATTTCCCATCCCAATGCACTAGCACCAAGAACAGCAGCATCAGCATCCTTCAACTGAGACAGCAACAATTTAGTCTTTCCAGCATAAATCTTAAGCACATTAGCATCCAAAGCCTTCTGAATAGGTTTCATGATGTAATCACCAGACTTAGCTAAACCACCAAACAAGATGATAGCTTCAGGACTAGAGAATGCGATGAAATCAGACAAAGCCTGACCCAAGATAGTACCAGTATATTCGAAAATATCCAAAGCAAGCTGGTCACCCTTCACTGCAGCATCATAAACGTCCTTAGAAACAATTTCTTCAGCAGGAATGTCTCTCAACAAACTTGGTTCTGTACGAGCAGCCAAGAATTCTCTAGCCGTGCGAGCTACACCAGTAGCAGAACAATAAGTTTCCAAACAACCCTTACGTCCGCAACCGCAAGCACGACCTTCACGATTTACCACTACGTGACCTAATTCACCAGCGAAACCATCGTGACCATAAACCAACTGACCATTGATGACAATACCACTACCTACACCTGTACCAAGAGTAATCATGATAAAATCCTTCAAACCACGTGCAGCACCATAAGTCATTTCACCGATAGCAGCAGCGTTAGCATCATTAGTCAAAGCTGTAGGAATACCTAGCTTTTCTTCAAACAAAGCAGCCAAAGGAATTACACCTTTCCAAGGCAAGTTAGGAGCGAACTCAATAGTACCATTGTAATAGTTACCGTTAGGAGCACCTACACCCATACCCTTGATAGCTTCTGCACCACCGAATTTTTCCAACAATGGAACCATCTTTGTGCAAATAGCATCAACATATTCTTCGATTTTATCGTATTGCTGAGTTTTTACAGAATCAGATGCTAAAACATTACCACGTGAGTCAACTACGCCAAATACTGTGTTGGTACCGCCTATATCCATACCAACTACATAATTCTTTTCTATCATGACATTAATTTATTTTGGTTAAATTTACTATTCACAAAAATAGTTAAACACTCTATACAGAACAAATTTTTAAAAGAATATTTAGAATATATAGGCAACATTTCTTATTTTAGCGCCCAAAAGAACAAGAGTCTACTCTAAAAAGTCTTTTTAAACATAAATTCGTGCTCCACAGATACTTCTGACAAAGGTTTTTCTGAAATGGACTTTATAAAGGCGGGCTCAACTATCTAAATTCCAAAACGAACATGATTCATCTTAAAGATGTTAACAAAACTTATCACAATGGGGCTCCATTGCATGTACTGAAAGGTATTTCGCTCGATATTGAACCTGGCGAATTTGTGTCTATTATGGGGGCATCAGGCTCTGGAAAATCAACGTTGTTGAATATCCTGGGGATACTCGATAATTATGACTCAGGAGAGTATTACTTGAACAATGTGCTGATTCGCGACTTGAGTGAGGCGAAAGCTGCGGAGTATAGAAACCGTATGATAGGATTTATTTTCCAGTCATTTAATCTGATCTCTTTTAAAAATGCGGTGGAGAATGTAGCTCTGCCTTTGTTTTATCAGGGGGTAAACCGAAAGAAGAGGAATCAGCTGGCGCTGGAGTATCTGGATAAATTGGGACTGAAGGACTGGGCTTATCACATGCCTAATGAAATGTCGGGCGGACAGAAACAGCGTGTTGCTATAGCGAGAGCGCTCATCTCAAAACCTCAGATTATTCTGGCTGATGAACCAACGGGGGCGTTGGATAGCAAAACGTCGGTCGAGGTGATGGAACTTCTGAAAGAACTTCACGAAAAGGAAAAGCTTACTATCATAGTGGTCACACATGAAAGCGGTGTGGCTAATCAAACTGATAAAATTATCCATATTAAAGACGGCTTGATAGAACGTATAGAAAATAATGTCAACCATGATAATTCTCCGTTCGGTGTCAATGGTTATATTAAATAGGAAACAATGATTGATTTTATTCAAGAAATTTATGCTACTATCCGGCGCAATAAGTTGCGTACTTCTCTTACCGGATTTGCGGTGGCTTGGGGTATCTTCATGCTGATTGTACTGCTGGGAGCCGGCAACGGACTGATTCATGCATTCGAGAACCAATCGACTAACATGAAGATGGGGACGCTGAAGATTTTTCCTGGTATGACTGCTAATGCGTACAAAGGTATGAAGGAGGGAAGAAGCATTTCTTTTAATTCTCGCGATAAGGATTTTTCTTCCAAACGTTTTCCGGAACATATCGGTACGGTGGGTGCTACCTGTAGCAAGGCTGGGGCTATCCTAACGTATGGAAAGGAGAATGTTTCAATCAACATAGATGGTGTCATGCCCAACTATGTCGAATTGGAGGCTGTCAGACTTCTCAAGGGACGTTTCATTAATCAGAAGGATATGGACGAGTCAAGAAAGGTGTTGGTTCTTCATGAAAAAACTACGCGTATATTATTTGATAAATTGGAACCAGTGGGCAAATACTTGCAGGTACAGGGGGTGGTCTATCAGGTAGTAGGTGTCTATACCGACCAGAATGCGTTTTCGCCTTCAGCACTGGCGCCGCTCGCCACCATCCAGAAAGTATACCATCGCGGTGATACCATCGACCATATTGAATTTACTACTCATAACCTGACAGATAAGGCTACATCCGAAACTTTTGAAACCAACTACCGGGCCGCCATGGGACAACAGAAGCATTTTGCACCTACTGATGAGGGGGCTATTTGGATCTGGAACCGTATGAAACAAAATTTCCAGCAGCAGTCGGCTACTAGATTGTTGAATATTTCTATATGGGTAATCGGTATTTTTACCTTATTAAGTGGTATAGTAGGTGTAAGCAATATCATGCTCATCACCGTACGTGAACGCACGCATGAGTTTGGCATACGCAAGGCTCTGGGAGCAAAACCAGCTTCTATTCTCTGGCTGATTATTTCTGAAAGTATCACGATTACTACATTCTTCGGATATATCGGAATGGTGGCGGGAGTGGCTGTAACGGAATACATGAACTTGGTGGCCGGAGAAAGGACTGTTGATGCTGGTGCTTTCTCTGTCACTGTCTTCCAGAATCCAACGGTCGACTTGACGATTGCGATTCAGGCTACCTTGACATTAATCATAGCGGGTACGCTGGCTGGTTTTTTCCCGGCACGAAAAGCTGCTAACATCCGACCGATTGAGGCGCTCAGGGCGGATTAATGCTACAATTTTTTAGTTACAGAAAACACTGAACGCTCACAAACAAAGAACACTGAACGCTCACAAGCAAAAAGAACAGATAGGAAAAAGTATATAGAAAAAATCACATGAAACTTTTTGATTTAGATACATGGGAGGAAATACTCCTTACAATCACCCGAAACAAGACCCGAAGTTTCCTGACCGCCTTCGGTGTTTTTTGGGGCATCTTTATGCTGGTGGCCCTCATGGGCGGACAGCAAGGGGTTCAGGACCTAATGCAACAGCAATTCCAGGGATTTGCTACTAATTCTGGGTTTATGGGCTCCTTGAAAACTAGCAAGCCATATAAAGGATTCCAACAAGGCAGAACTTGGAGTCTCGAGAATAAAGACGTGGACCGTATACAACAGATGATTCCGGAGGTGGACGTAGTTACTCCAAATCTGACGCGCTGGGGAATCCAAGTAACGTACCAGGAAAATATGATTTCCGGAACGCTGAAGGGGCTCTATCCCATCTATGCTCAGATAGAAGAGCCACAAATTACCATGGGACGATATATCAATGAAATCGATGTTCGGGAATATCGTAAGGTATGCGTGATAGGTAGTCGTATTTATGAGACGCTCTTTCCCAACAAAGAAAATCCGTGTGGGAAGATGATTGAGATTAATGGCATTTACTATCAGGTAGTTGGAGTTAACGTTACTACCGGAAACATATCGGTACAGGGAAAGGCTGAAACATCTGTCATTATTCCATTCTCTACGATGCAGAAGAATTACAACATGGGGGATAAAGTCAACCTTCTATGCTTTACGGCCAAACAAGGGTATTCTATATCATCAGTAGCCGAAAAGGTTGAAAGAGTGGTCAAGCAGGCTCATTACATCCACCCTGACGACCAGCAAGCGGTGATTTGTGTGAATGCTGAAGCGATGTTCAGCATGATGGACAATCTCTTTACCGGTATAAGGCTGTTGGGATGGTTGGTTGGTCTGGGTACATTACTGGCTGGTGCTATCGGTGTGAGCAATATCATGATGGTTACGGTAAAAGAACGTACCAGCGAGATAGGCATCAGAAGGGCTATCGGAGCGCAACCTAAGGATATTCTTTCACAAATTATATCGGAGAGTATGGTGCTTACCGTATTGTCTGGAATGGTAGGAATCTCTTTTGCTGTCTTTCTGTTGAACTTGGTAGAGAAAGGAGCCTCAACACCAACTGCGATTGCTCATTTCCAAATTGATTTCTGGGGTGCAATAGCTGCAATGTTTCTGTTGCTCTTGCTGGGTCTGCTGGCCGGACTGGCTCCTGCTTTCCGAGCGATGCGTATCAAACCTATTGATGCTATCAGGGAGGAGTAACGGATTTAAGATTATACTTAAACGAAATATTGACAACAGTTAAACGAAATTAAAATAACACTTTTATGAAAAAAGTAATCAGAATAATCGCCTTAGTGCTATTGGCACTATTGTTCCTCGGAACATTCATTTTCCTTTATCAGAAGTCACAACCTAAAGAGACTGTCTATGAGATTTTAAAAGCTGAAACGGCCGACTTGGTTCAAACTACTATTGCCACAGGCAAGATTGAGCCGCGTGATGAGATTCAAATCAAACCACAGATTTCAGGTATTATATCGGAGGTCTATAAAGAGGCGGGCGAAACCGTGAAGAAAGGTGAAATCATCGCCAAAGTGAAAGTCATCCCTGAACTGGGACAGCTAAACGCAGCTGAGAGTCGTGTTCGTCTGGCTGAGATGAATCATAAGCAGACTAATATCGACTTCGGACGTATGGAGAAGTTGTATGAGAAGAAGTTAATCAGTTCAGAAGAATATGAAAAAGCTTTGCTGGCTAATAAGCAGTCGACTGAGGAGCTTCAGGCTGCTAAGGACAACTTAGAGATCATTAAAGACGGTATCACGAAGAACAGTGCCTCATTCAGTAGTACGCTGATTCGTTCTACCATTACCGGATTAATCCTTAATGTGCCAATCAAGGTTGGTAATTCTGTGATTATGAGCAACACCTTTAATGATGGAACCACCATTGCTACCGTAGCCGATATGACTGATTTGATATTCCGTGGTAATGTAGACGAAACTGAAGTGGGTCGCATTCAGGAAAACATCCCGGTTAAGATCACTTTGGGTGCCCTTCAGAATCGTGAGTTTGAAGCTACTTTGGAATACATCTCACCGAAGAGTGTAGAAAATAATGGAGCTAATCAGTTCGAAATTAAAGCTGCCATCACTGTACCATCCGACGTGAAAATTCGTTCGGGATATAGTGCTAATGCTGAAATGGAACTGCAGCGAGCTAATCATGTATTGAGTATCCCGGAAAGTGCTTTGGAATTTAAAGACAATGAGACTTATGTTTATGTACTCACTGATAGTGTACCTACACAGAAATTCGAACGTCGTGCTATCACCACTGGAGTAAGCAATGGCATCCGTGTAGAAATAAAAGAAGGACTAAAACTGAACGACCTTGTAAGAGGTTTAAAGAAAGGTATCTAAACCATGAAGAGATTTTCTATATTCATAATCGCCCTAGCCTCAGCGAGTCTCTCTCCTGTCGTGGGACAAGACAAATGGGACCTTAAACAGTGTATCGACTATGCCATCGAACACAACCTGACCATCAAACAACGGGAAGCTAGTCGCAACCAGAACGAGGTTAAGTTGAGCACTGCCAAATGGAGTCGACTTCCTAACTTAGCCGGAAGCGCATCGCACTCATTCAATTTCGGTCGAAGTCTGCAGGTGGATAATACTTACCAGAGTATCAACTCGCAGAATACTACCTTCGGTCTGAACACGAATATTCCTCTGTTCACCGGCTTGCGTATTCCGAACAACATAGCTCTGGCGAAACTTGATTTGAAGGCGACTACTGAAGATCTCAACAAGGCCAAAGAAGATATCAGCATTCAGGTGGCTTCTGCCTACCTGCAAGTCTTGTTCAATGAAGAAATTGCCAAAGTAGCTCATGACCAGGTAGATATGAGTAAGGCGATGCTGGTTCAGAAAGAAGCTTTCTATCAGAACGGAAAAGCGTCGGAAGCGGAATGGTATGAAGCAAAGGCACGCGTGGAGCAAGACCAGTTATCGGCCGTACAAGCCGACAACAATCTCCAACTGGCCCTCCTGGACCTAAGTCAGTTGCTAGAGCTGCCTTCGCCTGATAATTTCGGCATCGTGTCTCCAATGATAGAGGACGACAAATTAATCAGTCGACTGGATACGCCGGATGCCATTTTCGCACAAGCTGTATTAAGTAAGCCGAGTATCAAAGCGGCTCAATACCGATTAGCGGGGGCTGCCCACAACGTGAAGATTGCTCAGAGTGCTTATTATCCGCAGTTAAATCTGGCAGCTGGATTGAGCACCAACTATTTCCACATGTCGGGCCGACCAAACGGCGAATTCGGTTCACAGTTGAAAGACAACTTTAGCCAGTTTATCGGTTTCCAACTAAACGTACCCATCTTCAACCGACTCAGCACTCGCAACCAGACCCGTTTGGCTCGCATTCAGCAGACCACGCTCAACTGGCAGTTAGAAGAAAGCAAGAAGTCGCTCTACAAAGAAATCCAGTTGGCCTATTATAACGCCATCGGTGCAGAAAGTCGTTACCAGAGCAGCCAGACTGCAGAAGAATCGGCCAAAGCATCCTTTGAACTGATGAAAGAAAAATATGCTTATGGCAAAGCAACAGCAACAGCTTACAATGAATCTAGGACAAATTGGATGCGCATGATATCAGACCACATCCAAGCCAAATACGACTACTTGTTCCGTACGAAGATCCTTGACTTCTATAAAGGTATTCCCTTAGAGCTATAAGATAAAACCACAAAAAACTGAAGTTGAAAACAACAAGCTAAATGTCGAAATCTGCAAACAAAAAGCAGAAAGCATAAGAACGAAAAGGGCTGTATCGACCTTCTCACAAAGAGAAAAGTCAGACACAGCCCTTTTTAATTATACTTATTTTGAGCGAAAAGCAATCGATTATCGCAACGAACTATCAATTCATTGCGAAAATCAATCAATGCTTCCTATCCTATTCTTATCACAATGAATTAATGAGCATACAAAGAACTGAAAGGAATCACATTACCCTTAGAGTCAGAAACCTGAAGTTTCAGCGTACCACCATTATGATCGAAATACTGAATTTCAATAGGATGATAACCAGCCTTCAAAGCTGCTTCACTTACAATTTCACGAGGAGCATGAGGACCATCATTATCCACTACCACCTTCTTATCGATAGACAAAATACTACCATCATCAGAAAGCAGAGCAAAGGTATATACATCATCAGCAGGAACATTAATGAAACCAGTAATAATCAAACCTATATTACCCTTAACCTTATCAGGAATCATGACATCCTCAATAGTATAAGTTCCATTCTTCTTAGCTGTAGTAATATCCTTACAGTTGTTACCTCTGTACTCATACCATGTAGCCTTTAATCCCGGAGTTGAAGGAGCTACCTGAACAGCAGGTGCATACTCACCCTTCACATAACGAGTTTTCACCATATCACCCTTCTTACCATTCGCACGGAAAGTACGGAACGTAAAGTCGGTAGTTTCAGTTACACGAATTGTATCTGTATATAAAGGCGAATCAACTGTTGGCACACTACCATCAGTAGTATAACGTATAGAAGCACTAGGATCAAGACAAGTCACAGCTATCTTACCTTCACCAATAAACACATTCTCATTTTTGAAACCTTCCAAATCAGGAATACGATAATTTATATCCATTACATTGAGACGTTCAAACTGATTAGCCAAGCGCTTCTGGAAATCGCTCCAGTCCATCTTAGCAGGATTAGTCCAGCCCAATTCAGCTATAGCATGCATACGAGGAGCAGCCATGTACAACATGCGTTCACGTGATGGAATCCACTCGCACCATATATTACCCTGTACACCCATAATCAGGTTCTTCTGTGCATCAGTCATACCTTCCAGTTCTGGATTGTACTTATAGATGTTTATTATACTCTTCTTATCTTGCTGATAATCGAGATAGAATGGTGCATTCGGAGTATAAATCACCTTGTTACCATGAGCTGTTGCCTTCTTTGAAGCATCCTTCGCCCAACTTCTCCACCACATGATAGTAGAAGTTTCTGATAGTCCACCTTCAATGATTTCATCCCAGCCAATCATTTCCTTACCATTAGCATTGAAATAAGCCTCCATCTCATGATTAAACCACGACTGCAATGCGGCTTCAGACTTCAAGCCATGCTTACGCATACGCTTCTGGCAATCCGGACACTTCTTCCAGTTGGTTTTATCTACCTCGTCGCCACCAATATGTACATACTTATAAGGGAACAAATCGAAAATTTCCTTGTAGACATCCTTACAGAAATCAATGGCCTTATCCTTACCCGGGCACATAGGAGAAGAGAACAAAGAGCCCCATCCCACCTTATCATTACAAGCCAAGCCTTCATAATTACCAACAGCAGCCAGCATATGTCCCGGCATATCTACTTCAGGAATTACGTCAATACCGCGTACGGCTGCATAAGAGACAATTTCCTTGATATCGGTCTGTGTATAGAAACCACCATACAATGTATCACCTTTCTCAATACGCATTTTTTCAACCGGAATATTGTAATCGGTATTATCTTCTTCTTTTGCCAATTTCATACATGTGCGGTCGTGATTATTGAAAGTTCTCCAAGCACCCTTCTCTGTCAGCAACGGATATTTCTTAATTTCCACACGCCATCCCTGATCGTCGGTAAGATGCCAGTGGAACTTATTCATTTTATAAAGAGCCATCAAGTCCAAAAGTTCTTTCACTTCTGCCTTATCATAAAAATGTCGAGAAACATCCAGCATCAAGCCGCGCCACTCATAGCGAGGAACGTCAGTAATGCTTACATTAGGCACAGCCCAGTCAACACCATTAACTACCTTATCAGATTCAATCTGTGCAGGGAACAACTGGCGCAATGTTTCAATACCAGAAATAACACCAGTATAACCATTACCATTGATAGTCACTTTACCATCAGCAACGCGCAATGTATAAGAACCTTTCTTCTCGCCAGTAGTGCTAGTAACCAAAGAAATGTCACCCTTACCTTCTACCGTGTGAACCGCATAACCCGTTGCCTTAGAAAGCATCTCGGCCAGATACTTGGCAGCTGGTTCTAGTTCCGGATTTGCAAAACCAATCTTAGCATTATTATTCAAAACGAAAGCACCTTCTGTCTGTTGAATTTCACTAGGCATAGGCAATAATGAAATCTCATTCACTGTCACATCTGGAGTACATGATGCCATAAAGAACGCCGAAGCTATCATACTAGCACCCATCCATTTTTTACACGATGTTATTTTCATACTATACTTATTTTGATTATCAAATAAACGCCGGTCCGTCCGACTGGTTCCAAAGATACTAAATCTATCTGAATGTTAGCAATAGAAGGCCAATTAAGTGAAAAAAGTCTCACTCCCGATGTATGTTGGAATGAGACTTTTTGATTCTAAGGAAGATGTACAACTTCTCCTTGATTGAATTATAAAGTATTTATCTAGTGCGTTCTCTAACGGAATTGTTACGAGAGTGGTCTGTATCTGATGTCTTGGTAGAACGAGTTCGTACTGATGTGCTGCGAGAACGGTCCTTCACCGATGTGCTGCGAGAACGGTCTGATACTGAAGTTCTATCAGAACGTGTTCTTACCGAATTTCCGCGAGAACGATCTCTCACCGAAGTACCGTGAGAACGGTCTCTGACTGTGGTGGTATTATGCCTGATTGAAGTACGATTACCATCAGTTATCACACTATGTCTGCTAGAATGTATAGGTCTTGACACAGTTGACCCCGAATTACCAACCGTTGGGAAATCGCGTCCGCGAGAACTAGTACGTCTGCTCTGGTAACTTCCTGTATATACAGAATGCTTGTAATGATTACGGTAATGAGTCTGATAAAAACTTACCCCTCCGTAATGATGTCGACAGTGCCCTCCTCTATAAGAAAAATAATGCGACGGACGTCCGTAATAGAAATGAGTCCTATTCGGATATATATTATATATACGGATATAGCATACCCTATTGACCGCATAAATAGGCAAGAAGAAATGCTCCAGGCTCATAAAACGCCTGTAGTGTTTTCTAGAGAGAACCCATCTGATATCATCATTACGTTCATCCAGATAACGATAATACATATCCAAAGCATAAGGATCACCGTACGACATCCTGTCTATATATGGATCTACATTATAAAAGAAGTCGTAATTAATCTCAAAAATATCATTATACTGACGGCTAGACAGACGCAATTCATAAGCCATACGGTCAGTTAAGAATCTGGCATTTACACGTATATCACCTAATCTGGAGGCTGAAGCGGGAAGTACTATCCAGCAGAGAGCTATCATAAGCAGTATGAAAAATCTTCTCGGTTTCATGGTTTATCAGTTTTATATTTTTTATCTGATACAAAAATAGGAGGATAAAAATCCTCCTACAACTGAATCTCCCCATGTATCCATAGGGAGATTCCTATTCTTTTTAGGGGAAATCCCCCTATAGTCTTTATTTTATGACAAAACGTATATGTTCACACTAGCATGTTTACACTAGCATGTTTACACATTTCGTTAATACATTTCATTCATGCGTTGTTGGCTACCAGACCATCACGCCAGACGTATACCACCTTCTTCTAGAACGATGAGGCGTTTCTTGTACAAATCTCCTACAGCCTTCTTGAAGGTTTTCTTGCTTACGCCGAAAGTATGGTAGATTTCTTCTGCATCGGTTTTATCATGCATGCTTGTATGACCGCCATTTTCTTTGATGTAGTCCAACAGAACATCTGAGAAATCGTCAACTTTTCTAGCGCCGCCTTTTTGAAGTTCAAGGTCTATTTTACCATCAGGACGAACCTGCTTGATAAAGGCACGCAGTTTCTGACCGATTCTTACTTCCTGGAATATTTCATTCTTATACAGCATACCGCTATATTTATGGTCAATGATTACCTTATATCCCAAATCTGTACGCTGCCAGATTAAACAGTCAACTTCTTCTCCCTTTTCATAAGGAGCGATTTCTTTCGATAAGAAGTGCTCTACTTTTGCAGAAGCAACAATACGGTAACTTTCTTCATCAAGATGTGCATGAACCAAGTAACGATTTCCCTTTACCATCTTCATCTTCTGTTCACGGAAAGGAACGAACAAATCCTTCATAAGTCCCCAATTCAAGAAAGCACCGAACTGATTGGTCCAAGCTACCTCGAGATAAGCAAACTGACCCACCTCAACATATGGTTTGAGGGTGGTAGCAATCAGACGTTCATCCATATCCAAATAGATGAATACGTTCAAGACATCACCCGGTTGGCAGTCATCGGGTACATAACGAGTAGGAAGAAGGATTTCACCATCTTCATGTCCATCCAGATACACACCAAAATCAACTTCTTTTACTACTTCCAGTCGATTAAATTTTCCTAATTGTATATGACTCATAAGTTTTTTATAATTTTGTGTAAAGATAGAAAGATTTTTTATTATGAGGACACATACAGACTAGGTATTGCTGATTATTTTAATTTACTCGTTCTAAGGATGAAAATTTAAACTGCTGATATTGGGTATGCCTATGAATGTTCGTCGCTATTTATTTATTTCTGATTTCTTTTTTAATTAGCTAAATAGATTATATTTGCAATATCATATTAAAGTATAAAAAAATACAATTTTTGAAAACGAAACTATTATGGGAACAACAGGAAATGTCTTTAAATTAAGTATGGCGGGAATAGTTTCTGCCATTATCCTTGGCTTGTTTTTAATCATGTTTGCCGTAGAGCGTATCGACTCCGGACAGACCGGTATCATCGTCAACTTAGCCGGCAGTGAACGTGGCGTGGACGATGCTAAGGTTGAGACAGGATGGGTGATGTACAACCGTTTCATCAAGCAGTTGTTTGAATATCCGGCTTTTGCTCAGATTGTGGATTATGAGCCGTTCGATATTCAGGATAAAAAGGGTACTATCTTTAAGACGGATCCTACCATTGAATATTATATCACACGTGAAGATGCTAAAGTGGTGTTCCTGCGCTATCGTAAGACTACAGAAGAGCTGGAGCAGTCGGTGATTCTTACGGAAGTAAAAAATGCGTATAAGGATGTAGCGGGTCTGTATGAAACCGACTCACTCATCAATAATCGTCCAGCTTTCGAAAAGGAAGTGGAGAAACTGTTGAGAGACCGACTCAGTCAGCGTGGATTTACCTTCAGTAATATCCAGTCGTCTGTAAAACCTAACGATGTGCTTCAGGCTGCCATCGATGCAAAGAACACTGCCGTTCAGAATGCGCTGAAAGTTGAGAACGAAAAGAAAGCTGCTATCGCTGAGGCTGAGAAGGTGGTGGCTGCAGCTAAAGGTAAGGCAGATGCCAACCGCATCTTGCAGCAGAGCATTACGCCTGAACTGATTCAGCTGAAGGCTGTGGAAAAATGGGATGGTAAACTGCCGCTGTCAACGAGTGGTAATACACTTCCGTTTTTAAACCTCGACAAGAAATAAGAACTATTCTGAAGAATTCAGACCCTTGAATTCATAAGCTAATTCTATCATGAGCTAATGGTTTCATGAACCAATGGTTTGAATACATGAGTCTACAAATAGAAAGGGTGTGTCATGGCACCTTATACATGAAGTTCTAGGGTGTGTCAAAACTCCCTAATTAAGACTTTTAATAAGGGATTATGACACACCCTCTTTTTCTAAATCTATTCCGATATATATTTCTATGACTATAACTACGTCTATCTGAAAGCGAGTCTTGCTTTTGGCTTACCTTATCATTCCTGACATATTCTACCATCCAACATGTGAATAGTACGATCAGTCTGTACAGCCAGTCCCTCGTCATGAGTCACAATAACAAATGTCTGTCCCAGTTTGTCGCGCAAGTCGAAAAACAATTGATGAAGCTCTTCTTTATTCTTTGTATCCAAGCTACCCGAAGGTTCGTCAGCTAGCACCACCGACGGATGATTAATCAGCGCACGAGCCACCGCCACACGCTGCTTTTCACCACCAGAAAGTTCGGCCGGCTTATGCGAAGCACGATCGGCCAGTCCGAGCAGTTCCAACATTTCTTTGGCATTCTCATTTGCCTCACCCGCAGAGCGACCTTGAATCAAAGCCGGAATGGCTACGTTCTCCAAGGCAGTAAACTCAGGTAGCAACTGATGGAATTGGAAGACAAATCCGATTTCCTTATTTCGGAAAGCCGAAAGTTTTTTCTCTTTCAACATAGTCACGTCGGTTCCATTTAAGACAAGACGTCCGGCATCTGGTTTATCCAGGGTACCCATAATCTGAAGCAAGGTAGTCTTACCCGCCCCACTCGGTCCCACTATACTAACCACTTCACCTTTATTTATAGTCAGGTCAATTCCCTTCAACACCTGAAGCGAACCAAAACTTTTAGTTATTCCTTCTATCTGAATCATTTTCTGTATCCTCTTATTAAGTGTTCTGCCTATTAAGTATTCTACTTATTAAGTGTTCTGCCTATTAAGTATTCTACTTATTAAGCGTTCTGCCTATTCCGTATCACAATTTACGGATTACATATTCAGCCAGAAAACAGCCAAACACAGCTGGCATATAGCTCACGGTACCTGCTGTCGACTTTTTATTCTGTTCATCATCCACCAAGATTACAGCATTCGGGTCTGCCTGCTCCGTACTAAACACCACAGGCAGTTTTCGTTTCATGCCCATCTTCTGCAAACGTTTACGAACAGCCTTACTCAATCCGCAGTGGTATGTTTCCCATAGATCAGCAAAACGAATCTGCGTGATATCTTTCTTAGCTCCCGCACCCATGCTGCTTACTATATTCAACTTGCGCTCTAAAGCATGATAAATCAGGTAACATTTCGGAGCCACCGTATCTATGGCATCAACTACGAAATCAAAATGTTCACTGTCCAGCAGTTCGGGGATAGCCTCATCCTTCAAATAAACAGGCATTACCTTTAATTCGATGGCAGGATTGATGTCGCGAAAACGTTCAGCCAGTATCTCGGCCTTGGGCTGACCCACGTGAGAGTGTAAAGCCGGAAGCTGTCGGTTGATATTGCTAGGCTGTACGGTATCAGCATCGACGATGGTCATCTTGCCAACCCCAGCACGACAAATCATTTCAGCTGCATATGCGCCTACTCCTCCTAATCCTACAACCAGAACGTTCGCCTTTCTGATACGTTCCATTTTTTCCATCCCCAACAACAATTCTGTTCGTTGCTGCCATTCTACTGATGAGTTCATGTATAATTTTCTATATTCTTAGTAAATTCTTAATTATGTTTTTTCTATCGGCATACCTCTGTATTATAGACCAGAATTATTTGCCCGTATCAACTACCCTTATCCTCTTTTTTAAACCAATTATACAATCGCGTAATAATATTGTCATAAGTCGATGTCGATATAACTCGTCGAGGATCAGAGAACGTCATTACCTCCTGAGGATCACCATACTGATCAGGATAAATCATCAGCAAACTATTGTTGGCGAAATAGTGCGAGATCTGACTTGGCAGTTTCTCGAACGATGCCTGATATGAGATAGAGCCTTTACGAGCCGATACTACAACAAAGAGGTGTTCATAAGAAACCTGTCCGGTAAGCAACAGCAAATCTTCCCAATCATCCAAAACCGAATAACCTGTGGCAGTGGATGCTTCTTCACGACCCACAATCCTACGTATGTATACCAACGTTTCTTCTGTAGCATGAAACTGCACACGACACCCTAGAATACGGGATAACCGAAGTAGCTGGACAACCCACTTAACGAAGCCTGCCTCAAATTCGGCCTGTGCAGGAACCGCCACCACAATACGTCGTAGAGTATTTGCCGGAATCAGCAGTTTGGCAATCATAATCTGACGGTGAGTACCTATCAACAAATTCTCAGTCATCGTACCAAAGAAAGAATCCAGCAGATTCGTCTTGCGGTGTAGACCGATAATCAAATCAGTAATCTCATTTTCACGCGCCGTATGAATGATACCCTGAGCAATGTTCAAGTCGTAACGCAGCACTGTATTGACTTTTGTATCCGAAGCCGCCGCTATCATCGACGTACGCTCCAGATTGCGTTTCGCCTTAATTTCTTTCGCTTCGGATGTATTATTATCGTTGATCACACTCAATGCCACCAACTCATTTTTCTGTTTCGGATGCTTAATCATAAGCGCCATATCCACCAGACCCTCTATGGTTTCTGGGTTGGCGATAGAAATCATAAACTTCTCATTCACCTTAGCGCCCTTTCCATCCTCACCTTCCATGCTATGTTCCTCAGCCACGATGCGTTTTGCAGCCCGTTCGGTGATAATCGAACTAATGATGCAGGTAAAAAGAATCATTACCACCGTACCGTTCAGCACATCATCATTCAATAAGCGTTCACCATTCGGCAAAATGATATCATGACCTATCAACACAGCAGCCAGTGTTGCCGCTGCCTGTGCGTTACTCAGACCGAAAATCAGAGACGATTCGCTCTTTCGCATGCCAAATGTTTTCTGCGTAATCACAGCCGCTATCTTTTTGCTGAGGGTGGCAACTACCGTCATCACGATGGCCACTTTAAAAGCCTGGCCTTCTGTAAACATGCAGCGTATATCAATAATCATACCTACACCAATCAGGAAGTAAGGGATGAACAAAGCATTACCCACAAACTCGAGACGGTTCATCAACGGTGAAGTATGGGGAACGTATCGATTCAAGACCAATCCGGCCAAAAAGGCACCGAGGATACCTTCCATGCCAACAAATTCCATCAAGCCTGCGCCCAGGAAGACCATGGCCAGCACGAAGACGAACTGCATGACATTGTCATCGTAATTTCTGAAAAACCAACGACAGAGTCGAGGCATACCTAGAGTAATAAGGAGACAGAGCCCGGTAACTTTTGCAACCAAAAGTACCCAGTAAAGACCGCCTACCGACTCGCCCTTATACATACCACCTATCACAGCCAGCACCGCCAAGGCCAACACTACCGTCACAGCCGTTCCCCCAATAGTAATGCTCACACTACGGATACGCGTCAGTCCGTACCTGCTGATAATGGGATAAGCAATCAACGTATGACTGGCATACATACTAGCCAGCAGCACAGAGGTAACAAACGTATAATCAAGGATATACATACTACTAGCTATACCAAGCGCCATCGGAACAAGAAACGTCCATAACCCGAAAACCAACCCCTTGGTCTGATTCTTCTTGAAATCGTCCATATCCATTTCCAGACCAGCCAGAAACATGATATAAAGGAGTCCCACTTTTCCGAACAATTCGAAACTGCTGTCGCGTTCTAAAATATTGAAACCATATTCACCAATAAACACTCCGGCAAGAATCATACCGATGATGTGTGGAATGCGCAACTTTCCCATAATTATAGGCGCAAAAAGGATGATTACCAGCACTAAAAAAAAGATCCAAGTAGGGTCTTTAATCGGGAGATTAATTCCCAGGCTAGCCAGGTCGAGCAAATCTTTCATATTCCGCTAATATATATTCATTAGTATGACAAAAATAGTGAAAAACTTTCTATAATTCGGAATCTTATCACTTTTTTTATATTTTTGCAAACAAAAATAGATTTTTTAGTAACATTATAAAATAAAGAGAGTAATGAAAGTAGCAATTGTTGGCGCTAGTGGAGCCGTAGGACAAGAGTTCTTGCGCGTTCTCGAAGAAAGAAACTTCCCATTGGACGAATTAGTTTTGTTTGGTTCTTCACGTAGTGCGGGAAGAAAATACACTTTCCGTGGAAAAGAAATTGAAGTAAAACTCCTTCAGCACAACGATGACTTTAAAGATATTGACATCGCATTTACTTCTGCTGGTGGTGGTACTTCAATGGAATATGCTGATACTATCACTAAGTATGGTACGGTGATGATTGATAATTCTAGTGCTTTCCGTATGGACAACGATGTTCCATTGGTGGTGCCTGAAGTGAATGCTGAAGATGCGCTGAATCGTCCTAGAAACATCATTGCTAATCCTAACTGTACTACTATTCAGATGGTGGTGGCTCTGAAGGCTATTGAAGATATGACTCATATCAAGCGTGTACATGTTTCTACTTATCAAGCTGCCAGTGGTGCTGGTGCTGCTGCTATGCAGGAATTGTACGACCAGTATCGTCAGGTGTTGAATGATGAACCTGTAACTGTGGATAAGTTTGCTTATCAGCTGGCTTTCAACGTGATTCCTCAGATTGACTCATTCACTGATAATGGTTATACAAAAGAAGAGATGAAGATGTACAACGAGACACGTAAGATTATGCACTCTGATATTCAGGTTAGTGCTATGTGTGTACGTGTTCCAGCTCTTCGCTCTCATTCTGAAAGTATCTGGGTAGAAACTGAACGTCCTGTTTCTGTAGAAGAAGCTCGTGAGGCTTTCACTAATGGTGAAGGTTTGGTATTAATGGATAATCCTGCTGAAAAGGAATATCCTATGCCTTTGTTCCTTTCTCGCAAGGATCCTGTTTACGTAGGTCGTATCCGTAAGGACTTGGCTAATGAAAACGGTTTGGCATTCTGGATTGTAGGCGACCAGATTAAGAAGGGTGCTGCTTTGAATGCTGTTCAGATTGCTGAGTACTTGATTAAAGTTAAAAACGTAGGTTAATCCTATTAAGAAAAAAACTGGCAGTCGTTAAATATGCTAATTACTGTTTAGTATATGATTCTGCTAGTTACATGATATTAAAAAGCCTCTTGCTGGTTCTGAAGTAACCAACAAGAGGCTTTTCTTTTTAATATCTTCTACCTACCCACCACGACTTAACTGAATAGTAAACCAGGGTGGTCAACATTAGAAATAAGGTTAACTGCGAGAACAATGAAGCAGCCGGCGGAATTTCTATGAAGGTAGCAGATGTATGCAACAAGTATGAAAGCCACATCAAACCCATACAAATCGTGATGCAGCGACTCATTCTGCTGATGAAACGCAACTGGGTGGTTTTTACGGGTTCCTTCAAGGTAAAGGGTACGCGTGTGAATCGGAGATTTACATCGTAGGATGAGCCTGCCGAACATAGCATCATGAGGGTAAAGAAAACGGCCATGTACCACAACATCGCTTTTTCTGCCCAATCAATAGGGTCGCCATTTGTAGCATACTTGATAGCTACCTGATCAGGAGCATGCTGGTACAAATATGCGGTAAAGAATAGCATCGCAATGAGTAGTACCAAGGCCACGAGTTCTAGCATACGGTCAAACAATGGAACGGGTACTTGAAAAGCACGGATAATTTTTTGAAATGTATTCATGTGTTTATCTTATTTGTTTAAGGTTGTTAGATTAAATTATGGGACGAAAGTTACGGATAATTATTGTAATAACAAGAATCAGTCAGGAAATTTGACTTGTATTTTATTTTTAATTAATTATCTGGTGCTAGATGGGGATGAGTTGGTAATGAAAAGCTATCGAGATGCTTATGAGATGGCTTATGAGATGGAATTCCAACAAGTAGTATGGATGCTTAGGTGTTTTTATCAATTCAATTAGACAAGTTCATCGTGCAACCCGAGTTGCACTATCGCGCAACCCGAGTTGAGCGATAGGACAACTTGGGTTGCGCGATAGGACAACCTAGGTTGAACGACGAAAGTGTTTTGACAAAAAGATGAGAACATCGGCATGAAAGAATCATCCGTTGTCCACCTAAGAAAAAAGGTCCGCCAACCTCCTTGATGAGATTAGCGAACCTTTGTTCTAAATTATATGTTATAAGTTGTGATTACCAGATATTCACACGTTTTTCTGGAGCTACGTACATTGGTGATTCTGGAGTAATGTTCCATGCTTCATACCACGCTGCGATGTGTGGAAGTGCACCGTTTACACGATATCTGCCCAATGAATGAGGGTCTGATTTGGTACGTGAACGGATTTCTTCATCACGAATGTTACCAGCCCACAATGCTGAATAAGCCAAGAAGAAACGCTGGTCGGCTGTGAAGCCTTCGGCTGATGCCAAAGGTGCGTTCTTTGTGGCGTTCTTATAAGCTGTGAATGATACATTCAAACCTCCGTGGTCGGCGATGTTTTCACCCAATGTCAACTGACCGTTGGCCATCAAGCCTGGAAGAACTTCAATCTTATCAAAGAAGTCGACCATTACCTGTGTACGTTCAGTAAAGCCTTTAGCATCTTCTGGAGCCCACCAGTCCTGCATGTTACCTTCCTTGTTGTAACGACGACCCTGATCATCGAATCCGTGAGTCATTTCGTGACCGATTACTACACCGATAGCACCATAGTTGAAAGCATCATCGGCATTCATATCGAAGAAAGGATACTGAAGAATTGCTGCAGGGAAACAGATTTCATTAGTAGTTGGATTGTAATAAGCATTTACTGTCTGCGGACTCATCAACCATTCATCCTTGTCAACAGGTTTACCGTGACGGCTCAACATGTCGTTAGTTGCCCACTTAGCAGCGCGACAGATATTAGCCCAGTAAGAATCATTTTCAATGTTCAACGATGAATAATCCTTCCAAGAATCAGGATAGCCTACTTTCACGTGGAAGTTGGCCAATTTATCCAAAGCTTTTACCTTAGTAGCTTCACTCATCCATTCCTGAGCCTGGATGCGTTCGCCCAAAGCAGTCTGCAAGTTCTTAACCAAAGCAACCATACGTTCTTTAGCTGCTGCTGGGAAGTATTTTTCTACATACATCTGACCTACCAGTTCGCCCAATACACCATTCACTGTACCTACGGCACGCTTCCAACGTGGCTGGTTAGCCTGACGACCCGACAAGACCTTACCATAGAAATCAAATTTAGCAGCTACGAAATCATCGCTCAAGTAGCTACCTGCTGCATCGATTACATTGTACTGAAGGTAAGAGACATGTTTAGAAAGAGGCATCTTCTTGATAATCTCAGCCACAGCCTGGATAGGTTTAATCTGACCTACGTTGACTTCTTTCACATCAGTCAGACCAAGTTCTTTAACGTACAATTTCCAGTCGATGCCCTTGATAGTCTTTTCCAACTCTTCGAAAGACATCTTGTTGTAGTTTGCTTCAGGATTACGAAGTTCAACGGCGCTCAAAGAAGCCTTTGCAATGGCTGTTTCCACTTCCATTACATCCTTCATCTTCTTAGCAGCCTCAGTTTCAGAGTTGCCTGCCAAAACGAACAAACGAGTGATGTATTTTTTGTAAGCTTCACGTACGGCTGTAGTAGCAGCGTCATTATCCAAGTAATATTCCTTTTCGCCCAAGTTGATACCTCCCTGCCCCATCTGGAAGATGTTCATATCACTGTTCTTAGCGTCGGCGTAAACGTAGCTGCCAAAGTAAGTACCGATACCGATGTTTGACAACTCAACCTTCATAGGGATAATCTGATCTTTGTTTGAAAGAGCAGCAATCTTATCCAACAAAGGTTTTACAGGTGCAATGCCATCCTTGTTCAACTTCACGCTATCCATCGCCAAGTTATACAAAGTACCTACCTTCTTACCTGTTTCACTCTGATTATTCTGATTTGCAGCCAGACTCTCAATCAAACCTTTGATTTGCTTTTGGTTTTCTTCAATCAACATTTCAAAAGCACCAAAGCGAGAATATTCTGCCGTCAATGGGTGTTTCTGATTAAAGCCGCCACACGCAAACTGGAAGAAATCCTGTCCAGCTACTGCTGTTGTGTCTAGATTAGTCAGGTCGATGCCTGTACTTAATTTAGCTTCCTGCTGTCCTCCGCAACTAGTTAAAGTAGCGAAAGCTAATGCTGCAGAAGCAATGTAATTTTTAGTTTTCATAAATATGATTATTTAATGTTTTTATCTTTTTCTGTATATGTAACATCGGTGTTACCTTACCTGCCTCAACGGCAGAAGTATCAGCACCACCAAATCATGTACTTATTGGTTCAATTCTTCTATGGCTTCCAACGCCTCTTCCCATTCTTCCTCAGTTGCAGAAACTTGGTTCTTCAGTTCCTGATGTTTGGTATAAAGCGACATATCGGCTGCTCCTTCCGGAGTGGCCATCTGCATTTCGAGGACTGATATTTCTTCTTCAAGTTTCTCTATGCGCTTTTCGCACTCAGCTGCTTGCTTTTCGAGTTTCTTGATTTTCTTATTGAGTTCTTTCTGAGCTTCGTAAGAGAGTTTGTTCTCGCTTACTGGGGCAGTGGCTTCTTTATTGCTCTCGATAGTTGGTGACTGTGTCAAGTGAAGTTCATCGAGACTTTCCATTTTCTTCTTTTCAAGGAAGTCATAGATGCCGCCAATATGTTCTCTAACGAGTCCGCCTCCGAATTCATAAACTTTGGTTACGAGTCCGTCGAGGAATTCACGGTCGTGTGATACCACGATTACAGTTCCGTCGAATTCGTTGATGGCTTCTTTCAACACATCCTTCGAGCGCATATCCAAGTGGTTGGTAGGTTCGTCCAGAATCAAGAAGTTAACCGGTTCCAACAAGAGTTTAATCATCGCCAGACGACTGCGTTCTCCTCCTGAAAGGACTTTTACTTTCTTATCGGAAGCTTCTCCACCAAACATGAAGGCGCCTAGGATGTCACGAATTTTTAATCGGATATCGCCAACGGCTACACGGTCGATGGTATCGAAGACTGTCTGATTTTCGTCCAGGAGCTGTGCCTGGTTCTGTGCAAAGTAACCAATCTGTACGTTGTGACCTACTTTTAATGTTCCTTCGTATGGAATCTGATCCATGATACACTTCACAAGCGTTGACTTACCTTCACCGTTCTTACCTACAAAGGCAACTTTCTCACCACGGTGAATCGTCAAATCCACATCATGATAAACCACATGGTCGCCATATGCTTTCTTAACGCCTTCACAGATTACAGGATAATCGCCCGAGCGCATAGCCGGTGGGAACTTAAGACGAAGCATAGAAGTATCTTCCTCATCGATTTCTATAGGAACAATCTTTTCCAGCTGCTTGATACGGCTCTGTACCTGTACAGCCTTGGTTGCCTTATAGCGGAATCGTTCGATGAAATCTTCGGTATCCTTAATCTCCTTCTGCTGGTTTTCATAAGCACGCAACTGCTGCTCGCGGCGTTCCTTACGTAGCACCACGAACTCATCGTAAGCCACTTTGTAGTCATAAATATGGCCACAAGATATTTCGATGGTACGATTGGTCACGTTATTGATGAAAGCACGGTCGTGGCTCACAAGCACCACGGCACCCGGACTTACACGGAGGAAGTTTTCCAGCCACTGGATAGATTCAATATCCAAGTGGTTGGTAGGTTCGTCGAGCAACAAGACATCCGGACGTCGCAACAGCAATTTAGCCAGCTCAATACGCATACGCCATCCCCCACTGAACTCAGAAGTCGGGCGGTCAAAATCCGCGCGACTGAAACCAAGTCCCGTCAGCGTACGCTCTATCTCCGCCTTATAATTCGTTCCCCCCATCATGAGGAAACGTTCATTATCATGCGTAAACCGTTCAATCAACTCCTGATAACTTTCCGACTCATAATCCGTACGGTCGGCTAGTTCCTGGTTCATCTTCTCCAAGCGCTCCTGCATCTCAAAGATATGATCGAACGCCATTTCAGCCTCAGCCATCACCGTACGCGTATCACTCAGAATCATCACCTGCGGCAAGTAACCAATGGTAATACCGCGCTGTACAGCAACAACCCCCTCAGTAGGCTTCTGAATGCCAGCAAGAATCTTCAACATCGTTGACTTTCCAGCACCATTCTTACCCACTAAAGCAATTCTATCCTTTTTATTTATAACATAAGAGACATCCTCAAACAGAGGAGTCACTCCAAATTCTACTTTTAATCCTTCTACAGAAATCATACGTATAATCTCATTTTCAACGTGGCTACAAAGGTACTACTTTAAAGTGAAAAAGAGGCGCTTATAACAGTCCTTATTTTATCTGTAACAAAGTTCTACTCTAAGCACTCTTTAAAGAAGCATGAAAGCACATAAAAAAAATTGTCCCATCCATCCTTTTACAGATAGTGGGACAATCTAGCATATCTTTTTCGAATCTATCCGACTCGGCATTCCATAAATAATTTATCATTATCAATCAAATGCCGTACCGACGGTTCGAATTATTCTTCAGTGTAACGTTCGATAGTCTGAGCACGGTCTGGACCTACAGAAACAATCTTGATAGGAGTTTCAAGCTGTTCTTCCAAGAACGAGATGTAAGCATTGAATTCTTCAGGGAATTCATCTTCGCTAGTCATCTGAGTCATGTCAGTCTTCCAACCAGGAAGTTCAGTATAGATAGGTTCTACACCTTCAGTGATATCGAATGGGAAGTAATCAATTTCTTCACCGTTCATCTTATAACCTACACAAGCCTTAATTGTTTCGAAAGTGTCAAGCACGTCACTCTTCATCAATATCAGTTTAGTAACACCATTCACCATGATAGAGTAACGAAGAGCTACCAAGTCAACCCAACCACAACGACGTTCGCGACCAGTTACAGCACCATATTCGTGACCAAGATCACGCATAGTCTGACCCACCTCATCAAACAATTCAGTTGGGAAAGGACCCGCACCCACACGAGTACAATACGCCTTCATGATACCAAACACATCACCAATTTTGTTAGGGCCAAGACCTAATCCAGTACAAGCACCCGCACAGATAGTATTTGATGAAGTAACGAAAGGATAAGAACCGAAATCAACATCCAACATAGTACCCTGAGCACCTTCGCAAAGAACAGACTTACCATCCTTCAACAAGTTGTTAATTTCATGTTCACTATCTACCAAATGGAACTGGCGCAAGTATTCGATACCTTCCAACCACTGTTTTTCCAATTCAGTAATATCATATTCATAATTCAAGCTTTTTAAGATAGCTTCATGACGAGCCTTAGCTTTCGCATATTTTTCTTCAAAGTTGCACAAGATATCACCTACACGCAAACCGTTACGGCTAACCTTATCAGTATAAGTAGGGCCGATACCCTTACCAGTAGTACCCACCTTAGCATCACCCTTCTGCGCTTCATAAGCAGCATCCAAGATACGGTGAGTAGGCATAATCAAGTGAGCCTTCTTTGAAATGTGCAAACGTTCTTTCAGTGCATGTCCACTAGCTTCAAGAGCTTCAGCTTCACCCTTAAACAAAGAAGGGTCAAGAACCACACCATTACCGATGATGTTCACCTTATCACCCTGGAATACACCAGAAGGTATAGAACGTAGTACATATTTCTGACCTTCGAATTCCAATGTATGGCCAGCATTTGGGCCACCCTGGAAACGAGCTACTACATCATAACGAGGAGTCAACACATCGACAACTTTACCTTTACCTTCGTCGCCCCATTGCAAACCTAACAAGACATCTACTTTCATGATTCTTCTGTTTTGTTTAATATAAAATTCTAGTTATTTTTTCTTACGTTTAGCCGCCAAACATTTCGAACAGAGTCCATAAATATACAAGGAATAATGAGTAGCCTGGAATCCCTTCAGTTTAGTATCAGCAATAGCTACTTTCAGATTTTCATCCTCAAACTCCGTGACTTTACCACACAAGGTGCAAATCATATGATGGTGGGTTTCATTATTATACGAACGTTCGTATTGAGAAGTGTTACCAAACTGATGCTTAATGACAAGTCCTGCATCAATCAGTAAAATAATAGTATTATACAAAGTGGCACGGCTTACACGGAATTTTTCTTCCTCAGCCATATATTTGTATAAACTTTCTATATCAAAATGACCTTTAATAGAATAGATGGTCTCGAGTATAGCATATCGTTCGGGCGTCTTCCGATGTCCGTTCTTTTGCAGATACTCAGTCAGGACCTGCTTTACCGTATCTTTTATCTTCTCATCCATCTGATTAAATCATTCAGCCGTCAAAGTTAATCTTTTTTACGTAATTTAGGAAATTAGAATCGATATTCTATATCATTTTTTATTTCATCAACGAAAATCATCACCTCTGGTTTGGCTGTTTTCGACAATGAGCCGAGCATGCGTCCTATCTTTCGGGAATTTTCTCTTGATTGTGTAGCGAATTTGCGGATGGCAAGTGCTGCATCTTTCTGAAGTGTCATGTTTTCTTCTTCTAGTGTAGTAAATGCCTGGTCCAGGAACTCTGCTTCTGCACGTTCATTCAGTTTCATTCCTTTCATAAATAATCGTGCTGTGAGGAGGTATCCGCACATCTGGAAATAGAGGCGTTCATCGGCTATCCATTGGAATACTACCTCCGGTGCGTAGGACAGGTTCTGGAAAAGATTCATCACAGTGTATTCTGCCAGCTCTGGATAGCGCATGTCTTCAATCCATATTTCGGCTATTTCTTTATAAAATGTATCTACAGGCTGGAGTAGTCCTGCCATGATTTTACATTCTCGAATATTTTCTTTCCACAGGGCCTGGGCTAGTTCGTGGTTTGGTTCGTATCCGGCTGCTATTTCTTTTATACGGGGATACTCAATTCCGAAATTTAATTTGTATTCCAGTCCTCTTTCACGCATGCTCTGTGATGCTGGACCGTTCATAAAGAGGCGGAATTTGGATTTGATCTCCCTTATCGTTTCATGTACGTCATTCATAATATTTTCTATTAGAAGTGAATGGTGGGACCTAGGTCTCTGGGACGGTCCTAATCATTCACTTAGATTTGAGTAGTCGCGACTGTATCGGAGCATCTGCTCGGTATAGCCTTCTTCATAACTGATGGTTACATCGGTTATCTGTCCGTCAGCATCGGTTACGGCTGTATAAACGGGGTTGACAAATCCTTTATATGGTGCCAGATGCATAGAGCGATATCGTTCTAATACTTCGGCATGCAATACTGGGTCTACCTTTACAGCGTATCGTTCTACCAATGTACGAGCTGCTTCGTAATCTCCTTCACTCTTTATGCGCTGAATTTCAGCCAAGAGTTGTCCGAAGATGACGCGTAATTTTTCATAATCGTTTATCTGCACATATGTCTTTCCTTCTCGCTTTACCAGTTCTACTACATTGTCTGGGCGACCTTTTTCCAGTGCCCATGCAGCAATCAGTTGGCGGTTGCGCATATGTGCTTCTTCAATAGTACATCCTGGTTCGATGCGTACCAACTGAGTCATCAGTCCGTTCATCATATAGGAGTAGTATTGTGCTTTATAAGCTTCTTTATCTGGGATGATACCTAGTTCTATCATTTTCTCGTCGGCCAGGTAATAAAGTCCGAAGAGGTCGGCACGTGCTTCCTCGATGGTTGCCCCGTGTGCTTTCAGGGCATCCGGGTCCACTCCGGGAAGGAGTTTTCCCGAACCGTGTCCTAGGCATTCATGCAAATCTGTATGCAAATCGTCTGTGATTCCTTCGTATTTATTCAGTAGGTCGATATCTTCCTGTGAGTCTACGAATTCTTCGCGGAATCCATTGCCTCGCATGGCCTGCGAGTAGGCGTCTGTCAGATTTCCGATGGTAACCGATTTAGAGCCGTGAACGCTGCGTATCCAGTTGGAATTAGGGAGATTGATACCTATGGCTGTTGCCGGATATAAATCGCCTGCCAGGATGGCTGCCGTGATTACTTTGGCTGAAACTCCTTTCACCTTTTCTTTCTTGAAGGCTGGACTTACAGGAGAATGGTCCTCAAACCACTGTGCGTTTGCGCTGATTACCTCTGTGCGATGAGTGGCAACGGTATCTTTAAAGTTGACTATAGACTCCCAGCTGGCTTTCATACCCAGAGGGTCACCGTAGGTTTCAATAAATCCGTTGACGAAATCAAGATGCGAATCTGTATCCTTCAACCATTCGATTGAATATGCATCAAAGACCTTCAAATTGCCTGTACGATAAAAATCCATCAGGAGTTGGATAACCTTTTTCTGTTGGTCGTTTTCTGCTACTAGGCATGCCTTCTCCAACCAGCCCAGAATTTTCCGGATGGCCTTTCCATACATACCGTCGGCTTTCCAAACCTCCTCATGAATCACTCCGTCTATTTTCACCAATCGGCTGTTCATACCGTACATGATTGGTTCAGGGTCACTAGCATTTTTCTGAGCTGCATAAAATGTTTCCACCTCATCTTGCGTCACGCCTTCATAATAATTGGCAGCCGATGTGGTGACCAAGTCTTCGCCATCAGCCTGATTGACGCGCTTTGGCATCAACTGTGCATCGAAGATGACCGGGAACAAGTGTTCACAAAACGCCGAAACGCTCTCACCTTTCTCAAGAGGCAGCAACGACTCATCCAGTTGGCTTACCACATCATGCAAAAACTCCTTACTGAATGCAGGAAGAAACTTATCCGTTGCATAATGATGATAAATACCACTAGAAAACCACACCCGTTTCAGATAAACCTCAAGCGCCTTAAAGTCGCCCGATTCACGGTTGCCATTATAATGCATGTAAATTGCTTCGAGCAACTTACGTATTTTCAGATTATACTTTCCATTTTGATTGAAAAGGATATCCCTACCTTCCAAAGCAGCTTCTGAAAGAAAATACAGAAGCTGTTTCTGCTGTAGTGATAAGTTCTCAAAACCAGGCACACGATAACGCAGAATCTGCAAATCGGCAAACTGGTCTACTATATACTGGAATTCTGAATTTGTTTCCAGATTATTTTTTTTCATGTTTTTTTCGATAATCATTTGGTGCTATTCCAATATTTCTATAAAAAGCAGAATAGAAAGACTGACGATTAGCAAATCCTACGAGGGCACTAATTTCTTCGATACTTTTAGATGCATAACGTTTGTCAAGCAAAAGATGAAGTGCATCTCTGACACGATACTGATTAACTAGGCTAGCATAATTTTTGCCAAAACGAGAGTTAATGACAGCCGACAAGTAGCGAGTGTTTGTATCCAAGTCTCTGGCTAAATCTTTGGCCAGATAATTAGGTTCTTTATATTTCTTCTGAATAATTATTTTATCAAAGATTTTCTCGTACAAAGAATCTGCCAATTTCACACTGATCAGGTCTCTATAAGCAGCCCTCTTTTCTATTCTCTTCTTAATGTTGTATCTTGTTTTTACATCTGTCTCTTTTACATCCTGCCTTAGGTTGACATCTATACAATTATGTTCAACCAATTTCATTTCTAAATTATCCATTCCGTCCGATTTTTTAATTTCTTTTTACAAAAATATCTATTACAAAAATGCGAGAACTTTTTGAATTCTACAATTTATCTGACACCATTTTTAACAAAATGTACTAATAAGTGGGATTTTTTTAAAAAAAAGGACCTAATTTCCTTTTATAATCGTTCTTAAATTAAAATAAGACTTTATTGGAAGAAAGAATGATTATCTTTGCGTCCCCTTTATTTTTTGAATAAAATGATGCTGAAAACTTTAAAAACATATTTCGGATATACTGGATTCCGTCCGCAACAGGAGGATATCATCAAGAATGTGATGGCTAAGAATGATACACTGGTGCTTATGCCTACGGGAGGAGGAAAATCCATCTGTTATCAATTGCCTGCTTTGCTGATGGAGGGTACGGCTGTGGTGGTATCTCCTCTTATTTCTCTGATGAAGGACCAGGTGGAGGCTCTGCAGGCTAATGGTATCATTGCTCGTTCTCTGAATAGTACGAATACTGAAACTGAGAATGCTACGCTACGTTATGAGTGTATACAGGGAATGGTCAGATTGCTGTATATCTCGCCGGAACGTTTGCAGTCGGAAATCAATTTTCTACTAAGGGATATCAAAATTTCTTTGTTTGCTATTGATGAGGCGCACTGTATATCACAGTGGGGTCATGATTTTCGTCCTGAATATACGCAGTTGAAAATGCTCAGACGTCAGTTTCCGCAGGTACCTATCATTGCGCTTACGGCTACGGCTGATAAGATTACTAGAAGTGATATTCTTAATCAGCTGGAGATGAAGAGTCCTAAGATTTTTATTTCTTCTTTCGATCGACCTAATCTGAGTCTGGATGTGAGAAAGGGGTATATGCAGAAGGATAAGATACGAGCTATTTGCAAACTGATTAACCGTCACAAAGGTGAGAGTGGCATCATTTACTGTATGAGCAGAAAGGGAACAGAAAAGGTAGCTGAATTATTGTCTGAGAAGGGTTATACTGCAGTTGTTTATCATGCTGGTCTGAGTATGGCGGAAAGAGAAGAGGCGCAGGATGCGTTTATTAAGGACCGTGTACAGATAGTGTGTGCTACTGTTGCTTTTGGTATGGGTATCGACAAGTCGAATGTGCGCTGGGTGGTTCATTATAATCTTCCGAAGAGTATGGAGAGTTACTACCAGGAAATAGGTCGCGCGGGAAGGGACGGTCTGCCTAGTGAGACTGTTTTGTTTTACTCGTTTGGCGACATAGTCCAGCTTTCTAAATTTGCAGAAGGTAGCAACCAGCAGGAAATCAACATAGAGAAATTGAATCGTATGCAGCAGTATGCAGAAGCCGACAACTGCCGTAGAAGGATTTTACTCAATTACTTCAGTGAAACGATGGACCACGACTGCGGGAATTGTGATGTCTGCAATAATCCGCCCGAGAAATTCGACGGGACCATCATAGTACAAAAAGCATTGAGTGCTATTGCTAGAACTAATCAGAAAATTGGACAACGTACCCTCATTGATATTCTAAGGGGAACGTATTCGGCCGAAGTTACCAACAAAAAATATGACTTGATAAAGACGTTTGGCGTGGGTCGTGACATACCTGGCATAGACTGGCATAATTACTTACTCCAAATGCTCAATCTTGGTTTCTTTGAGGTGGCTTATAACGAGAATAATCATCTGAAAATTACCGAAGTTGGTAATAAAGTTTTGTTTGGTAAGATGAAGGTTGCTCTAGCTATTATCAAAAGAGAAGAACTGGATAAAAGGAAGAAACCAACTAGTACGAAAGTTAAATATTCAGATATCTTGCCTTTTGAGAAAACTGAGAATTTTGGTTTCGGTGATAAAGAAAAACGCCTATTCGAGGCTTTACGAGCTAAGCGCAAGCAGTTGGCCGACCAGCAGGCTATTCCTGCTTATATTGTGCTTTCTGATAAGACACTGCATCAGTTGTCTACTGATAAGCCTGTAACGGAAGAGGCTTTATATAACATCAACGGACTCAGTACATATAAGATTGAAAAATATGGTAAGGACTTTATAGAAGTCATCAAAATGTTCTTATGAGATTTTACCACACCTTATTTGCAAGCCTTTAACTGTTTCTGCAATTGTACCCTGGGAATGCCCAACGCCATCGCTTTCTCAAAAGCACTCAATGCCTCCTTTTTCTTATGAATGCGAAGATAGACCTCCCCAATCTGACAAAAGTTTTCAGCATCATTCGGGTCTAATTGAGCTATTGTTTCCAAGTCGACCAGAGCAGCGTCTGAAAAATTTTGATCCAACTGCAAATTGGCGCGCATCTTCAGCAACGAGGTATCTTCCGGATAATCATTAATCAATAAATTGAGACCATTATGCGCTGCAGTAATTTTACCTAAATTCTGCTCCAACAGGACCAAACCTATACGAGCGGATTTATGCTGGGGTTCCTTATTGAGAATTACGTTGTAATCTACTCGGGCTTCATCATACTGCCGTCTGCTCATATAAATATAGGCACGAAATAATCGTGCTTCTGTATTCTCTGGAATCAGATCAATAACATTACAATAATCCACATATGCCTTATCATTGAGTCCTTTATCCAAATACAAAGCAGCTCTATTCAATAAGATGGAAGTTGCATAAGGAGTGATATTCAGAGCTATAGTATAAGTCTTTATCGCTTCGTCTATCTTACCCATACGTTTCTGAACTGTACCTAGATTAGAGAACAGCAACGCATTTCGAGCATTCGAAGGGTCCATTTTCAAGGCTTCCTGAAAAAGTTGTTCGGCTTGTTCCAAACTATCTTTCATGGTATAATCCATAGCTTTGTTGATAACGTCGTGATATGTCTGAGCTGAAACTGATCCAGTAAGACAGAGTAGTAATATGAAGCAGAATAATTGTTGTCTTTTGTTCATCGTCATTATTTTTTTTGTTCGACTATACCCCACTTTGGGTTCGACGCACAAAGTTAATAGAATATTCAGCTTTGCATTGGGATATTAATTATTTTTTGTAAGTTTGAACATTCCTTAAACTTTAGAATGAGGCTGATGTAAAGATGAACTTATCTGATAAGGCCTTGTCAACAGAAACAAAGTAATCATGAAATTAGAAAAAGCAATACTTGCCTGCGGATGCTTTTGGGGTGTCCAGCATCAATTTGACCGTGCAAAAGGTGTCATACGTACTACCGTTGGATACATAGGTGGAAAAGAAGAGCATCCAACTTATCAAGCTGTTAAGGCTCATGCTACCGGACATGCCGAAGCTGTCCTGATAGAATTTAACGCTGAGCAAACTTCGTTTGTCGATTTATGTAAATTATTTTTCGAGATTCACGACCCTGCACAAACAGATGGTATAGGGCCCGACTTAGGACCTCAGTATCGTAGTGAAATCTTCTATTTGAATGAAACTCAATTAAAAGAGGCAGAAGATGTTATAACTTTACTCAGGAACAAGGGGTATGAGGTCAACACTCAACTGACTCCTGCTTCTACTTTCTGGGAAGGTGAAGGCTATCATCAGAAATATTATGACAAGACTGGCGGAGAACCTTATTGTCACATAAGAGTGAAAAAGTTTTAGAATCAGTCGAAAAGGTCTTTATAGGATATTGTCCATGAGGCTGTTACAGGTCTTTTCAAAATGCTTTATCTGCTTTTATCACTAACGTAACTCAACATACGTTGTATCAACGATAAGATGTATCGACAAAAGACTGTTTCAACATGAAATATCGTCCTGAATAGGTTTACCGATGTAATCCTACTCAAGACGATATTTTTTACTACCCCCTAAGACAGATCTTCTTACAGATTACTGTTATCTTAAAGCTTTGAAAGGAAGTTTATAAGCTACCACAAAACAGAATATTTATCGGCTTTCAAATGTGAAATCCTTATAAAAGGAAGTTCGGTATGAAATCTTTTAAAGGAAGCTCAGAAAGAAAGCCCTGTAAGAAATCTCAGGAAAGAAAGCTCTTGAAGAATTTCTGAAAAGCGTTCATCACTATCCGTTTCCTTTTTTCACTTCTTCTTTCACTTCTTCTTTCTCCCCTTTATTCTCTTCTTTTTTCTGTTTTTGTTTATCTGACCAATACGAGTAAAAGGTCATAAAGAAACCAAAAAGAATTCCCTGAATCACGTATGTATACCAAGGGTTAATCTCACTCATGAACCAATCAATCAGGGATAGTATACCCATGAAAACGAGGGCTTCTAACACAAACCTCAACAGGTAGTATTTATTTCGCTGCTTCATTGTTCTATGGTTTATAATTAATGATAAAAAAAACACTAACAATTACGAATATAATCTACAATCCAGGCACCAACTTCCTTAGTTCCGTAATGTGCTCCTCCTTCAACTTGGATTTCAGGGGTACGTACACACTCATCGAGTGAAGCATCCACCGCACGACGAATCAAGCATCCTTCTTCTTTCAAATCGAAATACTCAAATAGCATGGCTACGGATAGAATCTGTGCCAACGGGTTTGCAATATTCTTTCCTTTAGCCTGCGGCCAAGAACCATGAATCGGTTCAAAGACTGGTGTTCCCTCGCCTGTTGAAGCAGAAGGAAGCATTCCCATTGAACCACTGATACATGATCCTTCATCGGTCAAGATATCGCCGAAGGTGTTTTCAGTAACCATAACATCGAAGAATGTAGGTTCCTGAATCATGCGCATGGCTGCATTGTCAACGTACATATAATCTGTGGTAACCTCCGGATATTGTGGTTCCATTTCCTGTGCTATCTGACGCCACAAACGGGATGAAGCCAGGACATTGGCTTTATCAACTACAGTAAGATGTTTTTTACGCTTCATGGCATATTCAAAGCCTACCTTCAGAATTCGCTCTATCTCGGGACGGGTATAGTAGTTGGTGTCATAAGCCTTTTCGTTATCTTGATATTTTTCGCCGAAATACATACCGCCTGTCAGTTCGCGAATGCACATAAAGTCGGCTCCTTCCACTAACTCAGCGCGTAAAGGCGATTTGTGGAGTAGGCATTTGAATGTCTGAACAGGACGAATATTTGCAAATAATCCGAGTTGCTTTCTCATGGCCAATAATCCTTGTTCGGGACGTACCTTAGCTGTTGGGTCTCTGTCAAATTTAGGATCACCTACAGCCGAGAATAATACAGCATCGGCTTGTTTACAAATCTCATAAGTCTCTGAAGGGAACGGATTCCCCACTTTATCTATTGCCTCTGCTCCGCAAAGTGCATACGTAAATGTAGCCTTATGGTTAAACTTCTCACAAACGGCTTTTATTACATCGACTCCTTGAGCGGATATCTCTGGTCCGATGCCATCACCGGGTAATACAGCTATTTTTAAATTCATGATTTTCTTATTTTAAGGTTGCCCGTTGCATGCAACGGATTCGTTTTTGTCAATTGTCAATTATCAATTATCAATTAAATTCAGCATTTTTATAGTAGCTTTGATGGCAGCTTCGGTCTGGTCGGCATCAAAGCCTCGTGTTCGGAATTCTCTGTTTTCATAATTCCACGTAATCACGGTCTGAACGAACGCATCGGTACGTCCACCTGGGGGAATGCTAACCGCATAGTTTATCAGCATAGGAAACTTCCGTTTCAATATTCCTTTGTAAATCTTACGCAGTGCTCTTACGAACGCATCATACTGACCATCTCCTGAAGAACTTTCCTGGAAGATCTTTCCATCTATCTCGATGCTCAAGGTGGCAACTGGTTTCAAGCCTTTAGTTAGAGTTACCAAGTAACTCAATAATTTGACACGGTCACCTTTAGTGTCATGCTTCAACACGTCACTAATTATATAAGGAAGATCGTCCAAGGTTACTTGTTCTTTACCATCGCCCAGTTCGATAATGCGTTGTGTTACCTTGTCCATCGATTCGTCATCTAGTTCAAGACCAAGTCCCTCTAAATTCTTTCGAATGTTTGCTTTACCGGAACTTTTACCCAGTGCATACTGACGGACACGACCGAATCGTTCGGGAAGCAGGTCGTTGCAATAGAGGTTGTTTTTATTATCTCCATCAGCATGGACTCCTGCTACTTGCGTAAATACGCTCTGTCCCACGATGGGCTTATTGGGAGGTATGACAACTCCCGAATACGACTCAACCGCGCGACTTGCTTTATTTAATCTACTTTCATCGATGTGGGTTATAGCCTGGAAATGATCCTTCAAAATAGCTTGTACACTAGCAAGTGGAGCGTTGCCGGCTCGTTCTCCCAATCCATTGATGGTAGTGTGCAGACCTTTTACTCCCGATAATACAGCTGCCAGTACATTACTTACAGCTAAATCGTAGTCGTTATGGGCATGGAAATCGAAATGCAGTTCCGGATAACGTTTGCGCATTTTACGCATGTACTCTATGACCTGAAGTGGGTTTAAAATACCTAAGGTATCAGGAAGCATAAACCGACGAATTTCCAGTTGCTGTAACCGGTCCATTAATGCATACACATATTCGGGGGTATCCTTTATTCCGTTGCTCCAGTCTTCTAAATATATGTTTACTTGCAAACCACACTGTCGGGCATATAGTACGGTAGCCTCAATGTCCGACAAGTGTTCTTGTAAGGTCTTGTGCAACTGGAACCTGCAATGTCGTTCTGATCCTTTTGTGAGGAGATTGATTACTTTACCTCCTGCACTACAAATCCAGTCAACAGAGCGCTTTCCGTCCACAAAGCCAAGTACTTCTACCCTATCTAATAACGATTTACGAGTTGCCCATTCGCAAATCATACGAACAGCTTCAAACTCGCCATCGGAAACTCGCGCCGATCCAATTTCCACACGGTCCACCTTCAGTTCCAATAGCAGGAGTTGCGCTATCATTAACTTCTCATGAGGCACAAAAGAGACGCCACTGGTCTGTTCCCCGTCGCGCAACGTTGTATCCATGATTTCTATTGTAGGTCTATTCATCTTTCGTGAGGTTTTGTTACATAAAATTTAAGTTTCTTGAAGTTTAAAGGAGTTAGAAAGTTCTATGCTGCTCAAAGTTTTCTATCTGCTGTTTGCTGTCTACAAGGAAATCGATATCGTCCAAGCCGTTTATCAGGCAATGTTTTTTATATGCGTTGATTTCGAATGATTCCGACTTTCCTGTCGATTTATTGGTTACTGTCTGCTGGGGTAGGTTGACTTCCACCTCAGCTTTTGGATTAGCATTAATAGTATCGAATAGCTCCTGTAGAAATGATTGGCTTACTACTACAGGCAACACAAAATTATTCAGTTCATTATTTTTATGTATATCTGCAAAGAAGCTCGATATTACCACACGGAATCCATATCCGGCGATGGCCCATGCTGCATGTTCGCGACTGGAACCACTGCCGAAGTTTTTACCTGCTACAAGTATCTGGCCTTTATATTCGGGATTGTTCAAAACAAATTCGGGATTAGGCGTACCATCGGCTAAAAATCGCCAATCGCAAAAAAGATGGTCACCAAAGAACTTTTCATCGCGGGTTGTCGCTTTCAAGAAGCGGGCTGGTATAATTTGGTCGGTATCTACATTTTCTAATGGTAATGGAACGCAGGTACTGGTTATGATATCAAATTTTTGTTTCATCGTTAGTTAATTTAAACCTTTTTATTGTTGGATATAGGCTATCGGAACGGATTAACTTTTATCCATTCTTTGTAGGTTGGTCTATTCTTAAAGAAAATCTCTCGGATCTGTAACTACTCCCGTAATTGCGGCCGCAGCAGCAGTCAGTGGACCAGCTAACAAGGTGCGCGAACCAGGACCTTGTCGTCCCTCGAAATTTCGATTGCTTGTTGAAACGGCATACTTGCCTTTTGGTATTTTATCACCATTCATTGCCAGACAAGCACTACATCCCGGCTGACGAATTTCGAAACCGGCTTCTTGTAGTATTACATCCAGACCTTCCTGACGAATCTGTTCGAGGACAGCCCAAGAACCGGGAACCAGCCATGCTGTAATCGATTCGGCTTTTTTATGTCCCTCAACAAAGGAAGTAAAAGCGCGGAAATCTTCTATTCGGCCGTTCGTACAAGCGCCTAAGAATACATAATCCACCCGCTTTCCAAGAAGTTTCTCACCTGCTTGAAATCCCATATATTTCATCGACTTTTCGAAAGAAATACGTTCCACTTCTGAAAGTTCTTCGGTGATAGGGATGGAATCAGAAATAGCCATGCCCATGCCTGGGTTTGTTCCATAGGTAATCATCGGTTGAATATCTGCTGCTTCAAAACGTACTTCTTTATCGAATACCGCATCGTCATCACTCTTCAAGGTCTTCCAATAGGCAAGTGCCTTGTCCCACTCTTCACCTTTAGGAGCATATTCGCGACCTTTTATGTATTCAAAAGTGGTTTCATCGGGGGCTACCATACCACCTCTTGCACCCATCTCTATCGACAAGTTGCATAGAGTTAATCGTCCTTCCATACTCAGTCCGCGGATAGCCTCTCCTGCGTATTCCACAAAATAGCCTGTAGCTCCACTCGTGGTCATTTTCCACATCATATAAAGGGCCACGTCTTTGGCTGTAACTCCTCTACTCAATTTCCCATCGATAGTGATTCGCATGGTCTTCGGACGCGATTGAAGTACGCATTGCGAAGCCAGAACCATCTCTACTTCACTAGTACCGATACCAAAAGCAACAGCTCCCATGGCACCGTGAGTAGAAGTATGCGAGTCGCCACACACGATGGTCATACCTGGCAAGGTAAGTCCCCTTTCTGGACCAACCACATGAATAATTCCGTTTCGCTTGTCCATCATACCATAATAACTCAGTCCGAAGTCGCGAGCATTCTTTTCCAGCTCATCGACTTGTTTCTTGGAGACAGGGTCTTGTATCGGGCTTTCTTGATTTTGCGTAGGAGTATTATGGTCGGGCATACAATATACCTGCGAAGGTCGGAAACATTTCAGACCCCGTTGACGCAATCCGGCAAATGCCTGCGGACTTGTTACCTCATGGCAATATAATCGGTCTATATATAATTGAGTGGGTCCATCGTTTACTTTTTGCACGATGTGTGCATCCCATATTTTATCAAATAATGTATTCATCTTTAATGATAGATAAAGGTTAACAATTTAGTTAGGTTCACGTTTATTTTCTGAATTTGTTGATACAGTCAATAAATGCTTCTACGGATGCTGCAATGATATCTGTATTTGCTCCGAATCCATAGAAAATCTGGCCGTCATGCTCAACCTGCATATGTACCTTACCAACATCATCGCTACCTTTACTGATAGCCTGAATAGTAAATTCCTTCAGGGTCATCTGCCGTCTGATAATCTGTTTTACAGCTTTGATGGCCGCATCGACAGGACCATTACCCGTTGCAGCTGCTTCAAAACGTTCTCCAGAGATATTCAGTCCCAAGCTAGCAACCGAACGCACGCCTACTCCACTGGTAACCTGTAGATATTCCAGTTTAATATGGTGATTAACATTGCGGTCGGCACCTGCCAGTACCAATATATCATCATCCGTAATATCTTTTTTCTTATCTGCTAGTTTCAAGAAATCTTCATATACTTTATCTAGGGTTTCCTGAGTCATCTCAATTCCCAACACATGTAAACGGTGCTTCAGTGCAGCTCGTCCGCTACGAGCAGAAAGTACGATGACATTATCATCTATACCTACGTCCTTTGGATCGATGATTTCATAAGTACCCACATTCTTTAATACGCCATCCTGGTGTATACCCGATGAATGAGAGAAGGCATTCTTTCCTACGATTGCTTTATTAGGTTGAACAGGCATATTCATCAGACTAGACACCATTCGGCTGGTAGAATAAATTTTCTGGGTATTGATATTGGTATCGATGTTTAATTCATGGTGACTTCTGACTATCATAGCTATCTCTTCCAGAGAAGTATTTCCTGCTCGTTCCCCTATTCCATTGATAGTTACTTCTACCTGTCGGGCTCCGTTCAGGATACCGCTCATGGTATTAGCAGTAGCCATACCTAAGTCGTTATGACAATGTGTGGAGACGATGGCTTTATCGATACCGTCTACATGGTCAACTAGATATTTAATCTTTGCACCGTATTCTTCAGGAAGACAGTAGCCCGTTGTATCAGGTATATTTACTATAGTAGCTCCTGCTTTGATGACTTCCTCTACCACACGTGCCAAATATTCATTATCGGTACGACCGGCATCTTCTGCATAAAATTCCACTTCATCCACATAACGTCTGGCATATTTAACTGCAGCTACAGCTCTTTCCAGAATCTCATCTTGCGTAGAGTTGAACTTATACAAGATATGAGAATCAGAAGTGCCAATACCCGTATGGATACGTTTATGCTTGGCATATTTAAGAGCTTCTGCAGCTACGTCGATATCTTTTTGAACAGCACGAGTCAACGCACAAATAGTAGGCCATGTAACAGCCTTTGATATTTCAATAACTGACTGAAAGTCGCCCGGACTAGATACTGGGAATCCAGCTTCTATAACATCCACTCCCAATTGTTCAAGTTGTTTTGCTATCTGTATTTTTTCAACCGTATTTAACTGGCAACCTGGTACCTGTTCGCCATCGCGAAGAGTGGTATCGAAAATAAATAATCTCTCACTCATAATATGTTGTATTTATGTTTTTCACTAAATAAGAAATGAAAAAAGCCTTTCGCACTGTGTAGTGAGAAAGGCTTGTATATTTTTAAAATCTACAAATTTAAGCACACGGGGCACGCTTCTCACTGGAGTTCCAGCAGAATAATAATACCACCTAGCAACAATTGTAAATTCGATAAATTCATATTCTTTACGATTAACTAAATGCAAAGTTATTGATTATTTTGAATAAACAAAATTTACAGCTATAAAAGTGTTATTTATGTTTGGATTCATTATTTACCGAGGTTGGACGCGATGTTCTATTTTAGAATTATAAGCAAAAAAAAGCCCCGAAGTATTTCTACCTCGAGGCTCTGTTAAAACGGCGA
>SAMEA104404106__coassemble_358_pt1 | contig 49281 bp, 37 predicted proteins | sample SAMEA104404106__metabat2_low_PE_044 | metagenome-assembled genome bin SAMEA104404106 (sample SAMEA104404106) | Balaenoptera acutorostrata
ATTGAGTAACATAAACAACTATGAAGGATATTTCTGTTTAATATTTTGATAATCAGGAAGTATGAATGATATGAAACTTTTGACGCATTTCATTTCTTAATTAGGGTGTCCAGTTCTACGTTCTCGTTTTCGGCATTGATTTAACAATCTAGTATATTGATTGTCAATTGAAATAGTATTATTTTTAGGTGCTATTTTAACAGTCCCAAGAGTGTTGCTAATTCATTAGGTCAATATGTTTTAAAGAGACATGATTATCAGTACTTTGGAACTTGTGCCATATCTTTTTTGAACTAAAAATTGGAACATCAAACTGGACACCCTATTTCTTAATCTTCTGCAGAATCACTGAATTTTCTGCAGTTTTATTTCTTTTCCTGCAGTCTTATTTCCCTGTTTCTTCCTTCTTCACTTTCTGAAGCAAATCAGAAGCAAAGATAAAATTATTCAAGCGTTCATTGGTAGCAGTGAAGACCTCATCTTTTGAGCCTTCCCATTCCTTATGACCCTGGTAGATATACAGAATACTCTCACCAATTCCCATCACCGAGTTCATATCATGAGTATTGATGATGGTCGTCATATTATATTCAGTAGTAATATCATGAATCAGCTCATCTATAACCAATGAAGTCTTAGGGTCAAGACCCGAGTTCGGTTCGTCGCAGAACAAATACTTAGGCTGCAATGCAATAGCACGAGCGATAGCCACACGTTTCTGCATACCACCACTAATCTCACCCGGGAACTTATTCTGAGCATCAATCAGATTGACACGGTCCAGACAGAACTGAGCACGACGCACACGCTCTTTGTACGAATCATTAGAGAACATATCAAGTGGGAACATCACATTATCCAGTACAGAAAGCGAGTCGAATAGGGCAGCACTCTGAAAAATCATACCCATCTCACGGCGTAGCGACTGCTTTTCCTTCTTACTCATCTGAAGCAGGTTTCGTCCATCGTACAAGACCTCTCCCTGTTCAGGAGTGAGCAGACCCACGATACACTTCATCAGCACAGTCTTACCAGAGCCACTCTGACCAATAATCAAGTTGGTTTTACCATTATCGAACTGAAAATCAATCTGCTTGAGCACCTTACGATCCTCAAACGATTTAGATATAGCATTAAGTTGTATCATCCCATTAACAATTGAGTAAGTATTAAATCAGAGAAAAGAATCAGTACACTGCTAGAGACAACAGAATCCGTACTAGCCTTACCTACAGCGATAGAACCACCTTCTACTACATAACCGAAGTAAGCTGAGACGCTGGAAATAATGAAAGCAAAGAACAACGATTTGATAACACTGCACCAAATATACCATTCTATAAAATTGTACTGTAATCCATATTCAAGATCAGTAGCATTCATGATGCCTGCTATCCATGCCGTACTGAAAGCACCAATGATACCTGCGCCTATACTGAACACCACTAGCAGTGGAATCATAGTCATCAGCCCTAGAATCTTAGGAAGAATCAAGTACGATGCCGAGTTGATACCCATGATTTCCAGCGCATCAATCTGCTGCGTTACCCTCATGGTACCAATTTCAGAAGCAATATTCGACCCCACCTTACCAGCCAGAATCAGACACATGATGGAAGAAGAGAACTCCAGCAGCAAGATTTCACGCGTAGTATAACCAACAACGAAACGCGGCATCCAAGGGCTTTCAATATTTAATTTGATCTGAATACAGATAACCGCTCCAATAAAAAATGAAATCAGCAACACGATACCGATAGAGTTGATACCAAGCTTGTACATTTCACTCACGTACTGTTTGAAGTACATTCTGAAACGTTCCGGACGGGAGAAAACTTTTCCCATCAGTATAAGGTATGTTCCTAATGTAGAGATTGGTTTAAGCATATTTATTTATTTAGTTTAGTGCAAAAGTACGTTTTTTTGCCTAATTATTATAAAAGATGCGATGAAAATAGAGATGACTGTCACTTTACTCAAGATTTTTACTACTTTTGTGACAAATATTAAGTAAGATGGCAGAACAAGAAAATTTACAGCAGTCGGCACAGCAGGAGGAAAAGTTCGAACTCCCTTCTGATGGACGTATGGTACTTCGAACTGAGAACCTTGTGAAGAAATATGGAAAGCGTACGGTGGTGAGCCACGTTTCCATCAATGTGAAGCAGGGCGAAATTGTAGGTTTGCTGGGTCCTAACGGTGCCGGAAAGACTACTTCTTTCTATATGACTACCGGACTGATTGTTCCGAATGAGGGACACATCTATCTGAATAATCAGGACATTACTTCATATCCGGTGTACAAGCGTGCCCAGAATGGTATCGGTTATCTGGCGCAGGAAGCATCTGTGTTCCGCAAAATGAGTGTGGAAGATAATATAGCTTCAGTATTGGAACTGACTAACAAGAGCAAAGAATACCAGAAAGAAAAACTGGAAAGCCTGATTGCCGAGTTTCGTCTGCAGAAAGTACGCAAGAACCTGGGCGACCAGCTCTCGGGTGGTGAACGCCGTCGTACGGAGATAGCCCGCTGTCTGGCCATCGACCCTAAGTTCATCATGCTCGACGAACCCTTTGCCGGTGTCGACCCGATTGCCGTGGAAGACATCCAGCACATCGTATGGAAACTAAAAGACAAGAACATCGGAATCCTCATCACCGACCACAACGTACAAGAAACCCTCAGTATTACCGACAGAGCCTATCTGCTGTTTGAAGGAAAGATTTTGTTTCAGGGAACACCAGAAGAACTGGCCGAAAATAAGATAGTTCGAGAAAAATACTTGAGTAACAGTTTCGTGTTGCGTAGAAAGGATTTCCAGCTGAAGGACCTGTAAATCCCCAAAGAAGGGAATATCAGCCCTGCAATTAGTGTTTAATTGTTAGCAAAACCATTATAAAGTGAGGAAAAAAAGCGATTTTGCATTTTTTAGCTTGACTCTTTGGTAATTGTGATATTAAACACTATTTTTGCATCCTAATTTTAGACCAGTAGACTCTAAAGAAATTAATAATCAATATAAATATACTACGGAAATGAATATTTCATTACAGAACGTAAGCAATGTAAGCGCAGTGCTTACAGCTCAGATTGAAAAAGCTGACTATCAGGAAAAAGTAGAAAAGGCGTTGAAAAACATCCGCCAGAAAGTAAATATGCCAGGATTCCGTCAGGGTCACGTACCTGCAAGCTTGGTTAAGAAACAGTATGGTGTTTCTGTATTGCTTGAAGAAGTAGACAAGTTGCTTCAGGAAAAAGTTGGCGAATATATCCGCGAAAATAAAGTTAACATGTTGGGTACTCCACTTCCAAAGGAAAACAATGCTAACTTTGAAACTGACGAAAACTTCGAATTCTCTTTTGAAATCGCTTTGGCTCCAGAATTCAATATCGAATTGAACAAGGAGGACAACGTAGATTACTTGAACATCGAAGTAACTGACGAAATGGTTAACTCGCAGGTTACTATGTACTCTCAGCGTACGGCTAAATATGACAAAGTAGAAGACTATCAGGATAAAGATATGTTGAAAGGTTTGTTGGCTGAACTTGACGAAAACGGTAACACAAAAGAAGGCGGTGTTCAGGTAGAAGGCGCAGTTATGATGCCATCATACATGAAGAACGACGACCAGAAAGCTATCTTCAACGGTGCTAAAACTAACACAGTATTGGTGTTCAACCCAGCTGTAGCATTCGATAACAACGAAGCAGAATTGGCTTCATTGTTGAAAGTGAAGAAAGAAGAAGTTGCTAACTTCAAGGGTAACTTCAGTTTCCAGATTGAAGAAATCACTCGTATGGTTCCAGGTGAATTGAACCAGGAATTGTTCGACCAGGTTTTGGGTGAAGGTAAAGTATCTAACGAAGACGAATTCCGTGCTGCAATCCGTGAAAGCATCGCAGAACAGTTTGCTAACGACAGCGATTACAAATTCATGATTGACTTGCGTGCTCACGCTTTGAACAAAGTTGGTAAATTGGAATACGCTGACGATTTGATGAAACGCATCATGTTGGAAAGCAACAAGGAAAAAGGCGAGGAATACGTTAACGAAAACTACGAAAAGAGCCTTGAAGAACTGACATGGCACTTGGTAAAAGAAAAATTGGTAGCTGCCAACGATATCAAAGTTGAAAACGAAGACATCACTAACATGGCTAAAGAAGCTACTCGTGCTCAGTTCGCTCAGTACGGTATGATGAACGTTCCAGAAGAATTGTTGGAAAACTATTCTAAGGAAATGTTGAAAAAACGTGAAAGCGTAGAAGCTTTGATGAACCGCGTTATCGATACTAAGATTGCTGCAGTTGTTAAAGAACAGGTTACATTGAACCACAAGACAGTTTCTGCTGAAGAATTCAACAAAAACTTTCAGTAATAAATAGTTGGCAGAGAAATCCTAACTGCCCGACTAGAAAAGAAGGAGGCTTTTAACCAAAGCTTTTCACAAGGACGCAAGGATATGTCAGTACCTTTGTCCTCAAGGGAAAAAGGTAGGTTAAGAGCCTCTTTTATATTCATACAAATAATCATTTAAGAATGGACGATTTTAGAAAATATGCAACCAAGCATCTGGGTATGAATGGCATGGTGCTGGACGACGTAATCAAGTCGCAGGCAGGTTACCTGAACCCTTATATCTTGGAAGAACGTCAGTTGAATGTTACTCAGCTAGACGTATTCTCTCGCCTGATGATGGACCGTATTATCTTTTTGGGGACTGAAATCAACGACTACACTGCAAACACACTGCAGGCACAGTTGCTTTACTTGGATTCAGTTGACGCCGGAAAAGACATTTCTATCTATATTAACTCACCGGGCGGATCAGTATATGCCGGTCTTGGCATCTATGACACCATGCAGTTCATCAGCTGCGATGTAGCCACTATCTGTACAGGAATGGCCGCATCTATGGCAGCCGTATTGCTCGTGGCAGGTCAGGAAGGCAAACGCTCAGCACTGACACACTCACGCGTTATGATTCACCAGCCGATGGGCGGTGCACAAGGTCAGGCATCTGACATCGAAATCACAGCACGTGAAATTCAGAAATTAAAGAAAGAACTCTACACCATTATCGCCGATCACTCACATACCGAATTTGATAAGGTATGGGCAGACTCAGACCGCGATTATTGGATGACTGCTCAGGAGGCTAAAGATTACGGCATGATTGATGAAGTCTTGTCGCGCAAGCCTATTGTGTAATACGTGGGACTAATACAAACAAATTAAATTAAACGGACTTTGGAAGATAAAAATAAATCATCTAAAAGTAAAAAACGCTGCTGCAGCTTCTGTGGCATGCCTGAAAACCAGGTAGGCTTCATGCTAGAAGGACATGACGTACTCATCTGCAACAATTGCGTGGAACGTGCACATGAAATTGTTCAGGAAGTAATAGGACAGCAGCAGAAGCAAGCAGACGATTTGAATCTGCAGGAACTTCCTAAGCCGAAAGACATCAAAGATTTCTTAGATCAGTATGTCATCGGTCAGGATGATGCTAAACGCTATCTCTCTGTGGCTGTGTATAATCACTATAAACGCTTGCTGCAACCAATGGGAAAAGAAGACGTGGAGATTGAAAAGTCAAATATCATTATGGTAGGAAGCACGGGTACAGGTAAGACCCTGCTGGCTCGCTCCATCGCTAAGATGCTGCATGTGCCTTTTACCATTGTGGATGCAACTGTGCTGACAGAAGCTGGTTATGTAGGTGAGGATATAGAAAGTATCTTAACTCGCCTTCTCCAGGTTTCTGACTACAATGTAGAAGAAGCAGAACGCGGTATCGTCTTTATTGATGAAATAGACAAAATAGCACGTAAGGGAGATAATCCTTCAATTACACGCGACGTCAGTGGCGAAGGCGTACAGCAGGGACTTCTGAAACTATTGGAAGGCTCGGTTGTCAACGTTCCACCACAGGGCGGACGTAAACATCCGGATCAGAAAATGATTCCGGTCAACACTAAAAATATCTTATTCGTCTGCGGCGGAGCGTTCGATGGTATCGAACGTAAGATTGCGCAACGCCTGAACACCCACGTAGTGGGATATGGCGCAGCCAAGAAGGCCACTATGGTAGATAGAAAGAATCTGATGCAGTACATTGCACCACAAGACCTGAAATCTTTCGGACTCATTCCGGAAATCATTGGTCGTTTGCCTGTTCTGACTTATCTGAATCCGTTGGACCGCACCGCTTTGCGAAGCATTCTTACCGAGCCTAAGAACTCTATCATCAAGCAGTATGTGAAATTGTTTGAGATGGACGGAGTGACGCTCGAATTCCAGCCAGAAGTCTATGAATACATCGTAGACAAAGCTGTAGAATATAAGCTTGGTGCACGCGGTCTCCGTTCCATCGTAGAATCGATTATGATGGATACCATGTTTGAAGTACCTTCAGAAAAGGTAGAGAAGTACGTGGTAACTCTCGATTATGCGAAAGAACAGATGGGTAAAGCTAATCTGTCTCGACTACAGATGGCTTGAGAAGGTGATTTTTGAAAAAGATGCTTTTCGGTAAAAAAAGTCTCAAAAAATTGTGTAATTATAAAAGTTGTTTATAACTTTGTTACAATAGAGGGTTAAAATAAGCATTAAAGAATCACTAAATCATAAGATACAATGACGGAGAACATCAATTTAACGGCTCAACTTAAGCGCTATTTTGGCTTTGATACATTTAAAGGAAACCAAGAAGCCATAATTCGTAACCTTTTGGCAGGAAATGATACATTTGTGCTCATGCCTACCGGGGGTGGTAAATCGTTATGTTATCAATTGCCTTCTCTTATTATGGAGGGCACAGCAATCGTTATATCTCCGCTTATTGCGCTTATGAAGAACCAGGTGGATGCCATGCGACAGTATAGTGAAGATGATGCTATAGCACACTTTATCAACTCGTCGCTCTCTAAATCGGCTATCGACCAGGTGAAATCCGATATCGTCAGCGGCAAGACAAAGCTCCTTTATGTAGCTCCTGAATCACTGACGAAAGAGGAAAATGTGGAATTCTTGAAGCAGGTGAAAATCTCCTTTTATGCTATAGACGAAGCACACTGTATTTCAGAATGGGGACATGATTTCCGTCCTGAATACCGTAGAATCAGACCGATTATCAATGAAATCGGTACTGCACCGCTCATTGCGCTTACGGCTACTGCAACTCCTAAGGTGAAGATGGATATAAAGAAGAACTTGGCTATGACAGAAGCGGAAGAGTTTATGTCTTCTTTTAATCGTTCCAACCTTTATTATGAGGTACGTGCAAAAACTGAAAATATAGATCGTGATATCATCAAATTCATCAAGCAGAATGCAGGAAAGTCTGGTATCATTTACTGTTTGAGCAGAAAGAAGGTGGAAGAACTGGCTGAAATCCTTCAGGCCAACGGCATCAAGGCTCGTGCTTATCATGCGGGTATGGATGCGGCTACACGTAATGCTAATCAGGATGATTTTCTCAAAGAGGATATCGACGTGATTGTAGCTACCATCGCTTTCGGTATGGGTATCGATAAACCGGATGTGCGTTTCGTCATTCATTATGATATCCCTAAGAGTCTGGAAGGATACTATCAGGAAACAGGTCGCGCTGGTCGTGATGGTGGTGAAGGAAAATGTATCACTTTCTATTCAAATAAAGACTTACAGAAACTTGAGAAGTTTATGCAGGGTAAACCTATCTCTGAACAGGAAATAGGTAAGCAACTGTTGCTTGAAACTGCAGCTTATGCTGAATCTTCAGTCTGTAGACGTAAACTCTTGTTACACTATTTTGGAGAGGATTATACCGAAGACAATTGTGGTAATTGTGATAACTGTTTAAATCCTAAAAAACAAGTGGAAGCTCAGGATTCATTGTGTGCAGTGATTGAAACAATCATTGCCGTAAAAGAAAATTTCAAACAAGATTATATTATTGATGTGCTGTTGGGTAAAGAGACTTCTGAGGTCTTGGCTCATAAGCACGAAGAACTCGAGGTTTTTGGATCGGGTATGGGAACTGAGGACCGTATCTGGAATGCGGTAATACGACAGGCATTGCTGGCAGGATTTTTGTCGAAGGATGTCGAAAACTATGGATTGCTGAAGGTGACTTCAGATGGTAAGAAGTTCTTGAAAAAACCAAAATCGTTCAAGATTGTTGAGGATAACGATTTTGAAGAGGAGGAAATGGAAGAAACTCCGTTGAGGGGTGGAGCTACATGTGCAGTGGACCCTGTCTTGTATGCAATGTTGAAAGACTTGCGTAAGAAAATGGCGAAGAAACTGGATGTGCCTCCTTATGTAATCTTCCAGGACCCTTCGTTGGAAGCTATGGCGACTATCTATCCGGTGACAATGGAGGAGCTCCAGAATATTCTCGGAGTGGGTGCCGGAAAAGCGAAACGATATGGTAAGGAGTTCTGTGAACTCATCAAAAAACATTGTGAAGAGAATGAAATTGACCGTCCGGAAGACTTGCGTGTACGTACGGTTGCCAATAAATCTAAACTGAAGGTGTCTATCATTCAGAGTATCGACCGAAAGGTGGAACTTGATGATATCGCTATGGCGAAGGGTATCGAGTTCAGCGAACTGTTGGATGAAATTGAGGCTATCGTTTATTCAGGTACCAAACTGAATATCGATTATTTCCTTGATGAAATTATGGATGAAGATCACTTGGATGATATCTATGATTATTTCAAGGAATCAACTACCGACAGTATAGATGATGCTATGGATGAACTTGGCGACGACTACACTGAGGAAGAAATTCGTCTGGTGCGTATAAAGTTTATCTCAGAAATGGCTAATTAATGCGGGGTGTTTACTCAGCATAAGAAATATAGGAAAGCGTGAAAGAACAATGCCTTTAAAAGAAGACTTGCATTTCACGCTTTTTTATGTCCGTGTTATTCTGACAGATGACTTAGGATTTGTTGTAAAACATTTAGTCGGCAGCTTAAAAGACCCTATCCTTAAAATATGAAAAAAGGCGGTAAAAAATTGTTAAAGCCTCTCGTTTTTTCGAGGAAAAACATGTATATTTGCACGCAATAAAAATCAAAAGCATAAAGCCCTATGTCATTTATTGCAGATAAAGTTGTTATGGATGGATTAACATACGATGACGTATTGTTAATTCCAGCCTATTCTGAAGTATTACCTAAGATAGTCGAACTCTCGACTAAGTTTTCACGCAACATTGAGTTAAAAATCCCATTTGTAACCGCAGCTATGGATACGGTTACTGAATCGCAGATGGCTATTGCCATTGCTCGTGAAGGTGGTATCGGTGTTATTCATAAGAACATGTCTATTGCTGAGCAGGCGCGTCAGGTAGCTACCGTAAAACGTGCTGAAAACGGTATGATTTATGACCCGGTTACTATCAAAAGAGGTTCAAAGGTGCAGGATGCCTTGAACATCATGGCTGAGTATAAGATTGGAGGTATCCCAGTGGTTGACGATGAAAATTTCTTGGTAGGTATCGTAACTAATCGCGACTTGCGTTTTGAAAAGGATATGCAGAAACGTATCGACGAAGTAATGACTGGTGAAAATATCATCACTACTACTCCAGGTACAGATATGGAAACTGCTACTAAGATTCTTCAGCAGAATAAAATCGAAAAATTGCCGGTCGTCGACGAAAATGGTAAACTGGCTGGCTTGATTACATATAAGGATATTACGAAAGCTAAAGATAAACCAATGGCTTGTAAGGACTCTAAGGGTCGTCTGCGTGTGGCTGCTGGTGTGGGCGTGACTGCCGATACAATGGAGCGTATGGAGGCATTGGTGAACGCTGGTGCTGACGCTATCGTTATCGATACAGCTCATGGTCACTCTAAATTTGTAATTGAAAAATTGAAAGAGGCTAAAAAACGTTTCCCTAATGTGGATATCGTGGTTGGTAACATCGCTACAGGTGCGGCTGCTAAGATGTTGGTTGAAGCAGGTGCTGATGCTGTGAAAGTGGGTATCGGTCCTGGTTCTATCTGTACAACTCGTGTGGTAGCTGGTGTGGGTGTTCCACAGTTGAGCGCTGTTTATGATGTTGCTAAGGCTTTGGAAGGTACTGGTGTGCCTTTGATTGCTGATGGTGGTTTGCGTTATTCTGGCGACGTGGTAAAGGCATTGGCGGCTGGTGGCTATTCTGTTATGATTGGCTCATTGGTAGCTGGTACTGAAGAATCTCCAGGTGATACTATCATCTTCAATGGTCGTAAGTTTAAGTCGTACCGTGGTATGGGTTCGTTGGAAGCTATGGAAAATGGTTCTAAGGACCGTTACTTCCAGAGCACAACTACTGACGTGAAGAAGTTGGTTCCAGAAGGTATCGCTGCTCGTGTTCCTTATAAAGGTACTTTGTATGAAGTAATCTATCAGTTGGTAGGTGGCTTGCGTGCTGGTATGGGATACTGCGGTGCTAAGGATATCGTAGCTTTACATGATGCTAAGTTTACACGTATTACTAATGCTGGTGTGATGGAAAGTCATCCGCATGATGTGGCTATTACGAGTGAGGCTCCTAATTATAGCCGTCCGCAGTAATCGTGAATTTATAGTTGAATAAGTGAACATGAATCACATGGATTTGCAGGTTGCTGATCTGTATCCCGTGTGGTTCATGTTCTTTTTGTGTGAATGAGCTCGTTGGAAAATGGGCTCGTTGGAAAATGGGCGCTGGTATATGGGCTTTTGGGGACTCGTTATGGTCTTGTTTGGGCTCTTTGGGTTTTTACATGAATAGTATGAAAAAATTGGGTGTCGTGTTTTGCTTTTGCTGGATGATGGTGGTGTCACTGATGGCGAAAGGGGATGATTCTTTCTTAATCCGTATGGAGGGAAGAGTGGTCCGCTTGTCTGAATTCTTGTGGCATTTTAATCGTGCAGGGGGTGGAAATGATGTGAATGGGTATTTCGATGGCTTCTTGAGGTATCACTTGAAGGTGGCTGATGCCAGACGTATGCAGTTGGATACGTTGCCTGATTTTCGTTGTCAGTTGGATTTCTTGCAAAATAGGGTGCTGAAGGGAGAGTTCATGGATAGTCGGTTGTCTGATTCGTATAGCCGGCAGTTGACCGATTTGTTGGCTGCTCGTTATGTGGAGAAGGAGTTGGTGAGGGTGGATGTGTTTACCTATCGTCTCTCGCAACATGCTTCTGCTACTGAGGAAGGAAATGCGGTTCGGGTGATGGATGCGTGGATGCGTCACTTGCAGAAGATTGGAGTGCCCGGAGAGGCCGATTTGAAGTGGGCGAAAGAGCATGGGATAGTGCAACAGTTTGACGTGGATGAGTGGACACCGGCCAACCGTTTGCTGAAGGAGATTTTGTACCGACAGGCCAACTTGTCGTTGGGTGTGTGGTCTGAACTTTTTGATTCGCCACTGGGCTATCATGTGGTTAGGGCGGTGGAACGTAAGCATTCCATCGGCAAGGGGACCTTTGCGGAGGTGGACCGTTATATGGATTCTCAGGGAGCCGCATCGCCTGCTTTCGACCAGCAAGCTTATGAAGCATGGAAAAACGACCAGATGCAGTTGCCCGCCGATGTTGACTACCGACTCACTCAAGCCTATGAAGGACTCTTGTCGGTCTATTGGGACCAGCATCAGAACAACGCAGGCAGTTGGGCGGTAAGCAGTAAGCAACTCGAAACTTATTTTGGGAAACATAAAGATGACTACCAGTGGGAATATCCACACTTCAAAGGAGCAGTCGTTCACTGTCAGAATAAGAAAGCAGCCTCAAAGATAAAAAAGAAACTCAAGAAAGTCCCCCTAGAAAAATGGGAAGAAACATTCCGCCAACTCCAAGCCACTGATCAGAACTATAGCGGCGAAATAACTTGCGGACTCTTTCAGATAGGAAAGAATCCCTACGTAGACCGATTAGCGTTCAAGTGCGGAGAAGAAACAAAACACCCCAACTATCCCTACACCATTCTGATAGGGAAGAAATTGAAGAAGGGACCAGAAGACTATACCGATGTAATAGAAAAAGTAACAGAAGATGTAGAAAAACAGCATGAAAAAGACCTGTTTAGTCGATTATTTGCCCGATTTAACGTTGAAATAAACAAAGACGTTTTAAAAACCGTTAATTCTTGTGGAAATAAGTAATTAATGCTGTATCTTCGTTCACTAATTGATTTCCTATGAAGCAACTTGTAACATTCAGTTTGATGGCAGGCCTCTTGGTGGCGATGGGTGCATGCACTCAGCCCGTGGACCATGGGGGTAGAGAACCGCTGGTAAAGGTTGGTAAAAATTATCTTTATCAGGAAGACTTGCAGACCGTAATACCTATAGGCATTACAGGCAAGGATAGTGTGGATTTTGCGAAGGAATACATACGTAACTGGGTGGAAGATATCCTCTTGTACCAGCAAGCTGAAGGAAATATTCCTGATAATGCGAGAATCAATGAACTGGTAGCCTCTTACCGACGAGCTCTGGTGATGCATGCCTTTCAGGAAGAACTGGTCAATCAGGAGGTGGGAAGCGTGATTACTGAAGATGAGATAGAAACTTATTATCAGTCTCATGCCATAGCTTTTAAAGCAGAACAACCTTATGTGAAGGGATTATTCCTCAAGGTGCCGCTTGAAGCAAAGAACCTGCAGGGGGTGCGTACCCTATATAAACAAAATACGGAGGAAGCGATAGATAAACTGGAAAAGTTCGGAATAAGCAACGCTGTAGATTACGACTATTTCTATGACCGCTGGCTGCCTCTTCCGGAAATCGCCTCGAAACTGCCATTGAAGGAGCTGGCATCAGATGCCGACTACCTCAGTAAACATAAAGATATAGAAGTGCAGGATACATCATTCTGCTATTTCCTCCATGTAGAAGACTTTATCCCTAAGGATAATGCCCTTCCGCTGGAATATGCACGACATGAAATTAGAGAGATATTGATAAACATGAAGCGAGTAGATTTCATTAACAATATGCGTAATGACCTCTATGATAAAGCTTCAGCAAATAACGAAGTAATATATTATAAAGACACAAATGAATAAATTGAACATTACACGAATGTGTGTCAGCCTACTGTTCTTACTGGTGGGCGTTGCTGCCAATGCGCAAGATAATGTAATAGACGAAGTGGTTTGGGTAGTGGGTGATGAAGCCATTCTCAAATCGGACGTAGAAAATGAACGCCTCCAGTCGCAGTATGAAGGTAGGAGGTTTGATGGTGATCCGTATTGCGTGATCCCGGAACTCTTGGCTGTTCAGAAATTGTTTCTTCATCAGGCTGAGCTGGATAGTGTGATTGTGACTGACCAGGAGGTACTCCAGCAGGTGGAACGTGAAATAGCATGGCGTATAGACCGTATTGGTTCTAAGGAACGCATGGAAGAATATTATAACAAGACCATGACTCAGATACGTGAGATGATTCGCGATAATCTGCGTGAAGGTGAAACAGTGAAACGTATGCAGGAGAAGATTGTTGGTGATATCAAACTGACTCCTTCTGAAGTACGCAATTATTTCAATAAACTTCCATCGGATAGTATTCCTTCTGTTCCTGCTCAGGTAGAGGTGCAGATTATTACCCGTGAACCGAAGGTGAAGGAGGAAGAGATAGAACGTGTGAAGGCTACATTGCGTGAGTATACTGAGAATATCTATAAAGGTGAATCTTTCGGTATGTATGCCCGATTGTATTCAGAAGACCCAGGTTCTAGACGCCAGGGTGGTGAATATGGCTTTATGAGTCGTAGCGAGCTGACTCCTGAATTTGCTAATGTGGTATTCAATCTGACCGACCCTAAGAAGATTTCGAAGGTGTTCCAGACTGAATATGGTTATCACATCGCACAGCTGATAGAAAAACGAGGAGACCGTATCAGTTATCGTCACATCTTGTTGAAACCGAAAATCGACCAGGATGACATCGATGCTTCACTCCTAAAACTGGATACACTGGCAACAGACATCCGTAAGGGTAAAGTAACATTTGATGAGGCTGCTACATGGGTATCACAAGATAAGGATACAAAGAACAACCACGGTCTGCTGGCTAACCCACAGACTAGTACATCTCGTTTTGAAATGCAGGAATTGGCAGGACTGATTTCACAGGACGTAGCTAAGATGGTAGAAACAATGGAAATTGGTGAGGTGTCAAAACCTTTCCATATGATTACTGCTAAAGGTAAGGAAGTGTGTGCTATCGTAAAACTGAAGAATCGTATTGATGCGCATAAGGCAACAATCACAGAAGACTATCAGCGTCTGAAACGTATCGTTACTTCAAAACGCAGCGATGAGAAGATTCAGAAATGGATCCTCGAAAAACAGAAGAAAACGTATGTGCGTATTAACCCGAACTGGGTGAATTGCGATTTTAAATATCCGGGATGGATTAAAAAATAAACGTTGATTAAATAAAGATAAACGTTGTAAAAGATATATGTCAGAGAATAAAAAACATACTCTATGGAGCGGGCATAGGATACTGGTTGCAGGTGTCCTATGCCTGTTCGGCTTTTGTCTGACGGTGCACAGTCAGCAGAACAACAGACAGCCGAAGCAGAAGAGCAAGGTGTATTTGATTCACTCGAATGTCTTGCGAAAGGATGCACAGTCGCCCGATGCGCAGATTGTGGTGGGTGATGTTATCTTCCGTCATGATAGTGTGTATATGTATTGCGACAGTGCACGCTATTATGATAAGGTTAGTGCGTTTGAGGCCTTTGATAATGTACGCGTGGAGCAGGGGGATACGCTTTTCTTGTATGGCGACCGCTTGTTTTATGATGGAATGACGCAGATTGCGGAGATGCGTATGAATGTGCGCATGGAGAATCAGACAACTACCTTGCTTACGGATAGTCTGAACTATGACCGTCTGTTTAATCTTGGCTACTTCTTTGACGGGGGTACTATGATGGACGACCAGAATGTGCTTTCGTCGGAATGGGGTCAGTATAGTCCGGGTACTAAAGAGGCTGTTTTCAATTATAATGTGAAGGTAGAGGGCCCTAAGTATACTCTTACTTCTGATACATTGTGCTATAATACGGCTACTAAGGTGGTGAATATTGTGGGTCCTTCTGATATTTTCAATGAGAGTAATCACATTTATTCTGAATCGGGTTATTATTATACACAAGAGGGGCACGCCGAACTTTTTCAGCGTTCGGTGCTTACTAATGATGGTAAGCAGTTGGTAGGTGATACGTTGTTCTTCAATCGCAATACGGGTGTCGGCGAGGTCTTCAGCAACATCGTCTTCAATGATTCTGTGAGTCGCAATATGATGACGGGCGATTATGGATATTATAATGAGAAGACGAAAAAGGCTTTTGCTACCAAGAAGGCGCTGGCTATAGATTATTCTCAAGGCGACAGTTTGTTCTTGCATGCTGATACCTTGATGATGGAGACTTTCAATGCGGATACCGATTCGATGTATCGTGAGGTGAAGGCTTTCCGTAAGGTGCGCTTTTATCGTAGGGATATGCAGGGGGTAGCAGATTCGTTGGTTTTTACTTCTGTGGATTCTTGTCTGACGATGTATCATGACCCGGTTATTTGGAGCAATAATCAGCAGTTGCTGGGTGAGCAGATTAAGGTGTATATGAATGATAGCACCATTGATTGGGCTCATATTATCAATCAGGCTTTGTCGGTTGAGCAGGTATCGGTCGACTCTATGCTCTTTAATCAGGTGAGTGGTAAGGAGATGAAGGCTTTCTTCCGTAATAAGGAGATGTATAAGACACAGGTAGATGGTTCTGTGCGCTCTGTGTATTATCCGATGGATTCTGATAGTCTGCTCATGGGTATGAATGTGGCGGAGTCGAGCACATTGGAGGTGTATCTGGAACATCAGAAGTTGGAGCGTATGATTATGAAACCAAAATCGACTGCCGAATTCTATCCGATGGCTCAGATTCCGAGGGCTAAGAGTAAGTTGCAGGCATTTCAGTGGCTCAATTACTTGCGTCCGGTGGATAAAGATGATGTGTTCAACTGGCGTGGAAAGAAAGCGGGCGACCAGCTGAAGAAGAATGTTCGCGGACCTGTGAAACTGCCTAACCAGGATCTTTTCAGTGCCATGGAAAAGGAAATGGCTGAGGCAAACAAGAATAAAGTTGCAACCGACTCGCTGAATGTGCAGTCTGCAGATACTGCGGGAGTCAAACAGAAGGCAGATGCTAAGAAACTGGCAGGTAAGCAATCGGCTGACGCTAAGCAATCAGTCGACGGAAAGAAACCGGCTGACGCTAAAAAAACGGTAGAAAAAGCCAACTTGAAGAAAGACCAACTAGTTGGTCCAAAGAAAACCTTGCAGCGCTAATCTAAAAAAACGCCAAGAGGGCAGCATTAACAAACCAAAGTATACAATAGAATATTCAATCAGTAAGTAACGGCAGTCAGTTCCATACACTTACTGACAACGTAAAATAAGGAGGAATAGAACGATGGGAATGTTTACCATGAGAAAACCACGCGCTTTTCATCACGAATACATTTATGTGGATGAACGAAAAGAGAAATTACAAAAGATAGAAGATGCAGCCAAACGCGAACTGGGCATGATGCCTCCCAAGGATTTTTCTCCTGAGGATATCAGAGGAAAGTTTGTGGAAGGAACTACTTACCTGAAACGTAGAAAGGAGAGTGGACGTAAGCCTTTGTCATATGGTGTCATCTTTATCACAATAGCTATATTACTTTATATATTACATTTCCTAGTAACAGGAGAATTAACCTTTTAAACCGTAACGATTATGAGCGATATAATCCATTTGTTACCCGATTCTGTCGCTAATCAAATAGCGGCGGGAGAGGTGATTCAGCGTCCGGCGTCTGTCATCAAGGAATTGGTGGAGAATGCAATTGATGCCGGGGCGCAGCATATTGATGTCTGTGTAACGGAGGCTGGTAAAACCTGTATTCAGGTGATTGATGATGGTAAGGGTATGTCTGAAACGGATGCTCGTCTGGCTTTCGAACGTCATGCTACATCGAAAATTAAGGATGCCGAAGATTTGTTCTCGTTGCAGACGATGGGATTCCGTGGAGAGGCGCTGGCTTCTATTGCGGCGGTGGCTCAGGTGGAACTTCGCACGTGTATGGCGGGCGAGGAACTGGGTACTTGTCTGCAGATAGCAGGGTCTAAGGTGGAGAGCCAGGAGACGGTGGCGTGTGCGCAGGGTAGTAATTTTATGGTGAAGAACTTGTTCTTTAATGTGCCTGCGCGTCGTAAATTCTTGAAGTCGAATCATACTGAGCTGAGTAATATTCTGACGGAATTTGAACGCATAGCTCTGGTTAATCCGGACGTGTCGTTTACGTTGTATCATAATGAGACGGAGATGCTGAATCTTCCGGCTATTCAGTTGCGTCAGCGTATCATGGGGGTGTTTGGAAAGAAACTTAATCAGGACTTGCTTACGCTTGATATTGATACTACGATGGTGAAGATTCATGGCTTCATCGGTAAACCTGAGACGGCAAGAAAGAAGGGGGCTCGTCAGTATTTCTTTGTCAATAACCGTTATATGCGTCACCCGTATTTCCATAAAGCGGTGACGGATGCGTATGAACACCTGATTCCAGTGGGTGAGCAGGTCTCGTATTTCTTGTATTTCGAGGTGAATCCGTCGCATATTGATGTGAATATTCATCCTACGAAGACTGAAATTAAGTTCGAGAACGAACAGGCTATATGGCAAATCTTGTCGGCTTCTGTCAAGGAGACGTTGGGACGTTTTAATGCGGTGCCTTCTATCGATTTTGATACGGAGGGAATGCCGGATATCCCAGCTTTTGATATGGGAGGAGAGTCGACCGGAGAGTTGCCTGCCACTTCGTATGACCCGTCGTATAATCCGTTCAATCAGTCGCGTGTGGTATCTCCTTCGTCTTATTCTTCTTCATATAATCCGAAACCGAAGACCGACTGGCAGCCGTTGTATCAGGGACTGGAGCGTCCGGAGACTGCCGATAATTGGCAGCAGCAACCTGATTTCTTCCCGGATGAGGGTGGTTCTCTGGGTACTCATAGCTCGGACGAGCCTACGCTTTATGCGGAGACTGGTGGCGAGGCGGCTATGGAAAAGGCTACTCAGCATTATCAGTATAAGGGTAGTTATATCTTGACATCGGTCAAGTCGGGCTTGATGATTATCGATCAGCAGCGTGCTCATATTCGTATTTTGTACGATCAGTATATGGCACAGATGGAGAGTAAGAAGCATGTTTCACAGCGAATGCTTTTCCCTGATATGGTTCACTTTTCGCCTTCGGAGGTTCCTGTGCTGGAGGATATAATGGATGATTTGACCTCACTGGGTTTCGATTTGAGCAGTCTTGGTGGTGGTACCTATTCTATTAATGGGACTCCCGCAGATATAGAAGGTCTGAATCCGGAGATGCTTGTAACTAATATGGTGCAGGCGGCTATCGAAAAAGGATGTAAGGTGAAAGAAGAAATTCAGAGTCTGTTGGCTTTATCGCTTGCTAAAGCTGCAGCTATTGTACCCGGACAGGTGCTGACGAATCAGGAAATGAACAACTTGGTGGACGGATTATTTGCGGTGGCTACACCTAATTATACTCCTGATGGTAAGACTGTGCTTACGGTGGTTCAGGAGGATGAACTAGAGAAGATGTTCCGCTGATAAAACGTAATATGAAATTTTTAATCGTTTCGTTGACACGTGAATAGATATATTTAGGGCTGTATCGAAATACTTCTTACGAAGGTGTTTTGATACAGCCCTAATTTCATATCTAGCGGTAAACTTGCAGAATTCCAAAGGAAATAAGTATCCTATATAAGTTATGTGTAAGTTGTTTATATCGGCAACTTATTCTAATACAAAGAAAAAATTGTCGGTTGTGCTGCGTGTCTCATCAAACACAAACCCCTCCCATTTGAAAGCCTTTAGCAACTCAGGCTGGTCTAGTTGGTTCTTGATGATGTAGCGTGTCATCTCACCGCGACACATCTTAGCATATACAGTCACCGCGGCCAACTTTCCGTTCTTGATGGTGTAAAACTCGGGCGTAACTACACGCACCTCGCTACAAACTCGTTTCCAATCAACCAGTCCCTTCATTTCCTCGCTAGCCAGATTGATCAGCACGCCACCCTGACGTTTGATGGTCTTAATGAAGAAATCCGTAAGTACTGGTTTCCAGTAATTGAACATCGTTTTCCCCAAGCCACTACCCAATCTCACATTACCCTCCAAGCGGTAGTTCTTGATACCATCCATTGGACGAAGCATCCCATAGAGAAACGAGGAAATCAACAGATGCTGTTGCGCGAATTCGAAATCCTCGTCGGTAAAATCTGTAGCATTTATTCGTTTGAAAACCATCCCCGTATACGATAAAATAGCCGGCAAGGCTAAGTTCGTTTTCGAGAAGAAATCCTGAAACCGAAGCACATTCTCGGCTGCCAGTTTCAGGTTGACATGTAATAAACCGCCCAACTCCTCGGCGGATAAGCTACTGAGCTCTAGTGCATGTTGTCTGGCCTCTTTCTGGAAAGCAGGAACCGAAGTAGACAGGGTTGTTTTGACCTTCGTCTTGGCGGTCATCGTTTTAGCACAAGAAATGAATGTAAGCATCTTCTGAAATGTTTTAGCTGAAATAATCTAACTACAAAAATAGGAAAATTGACGCAATTGCAGTTGTTCACGGAATTAAAATTGTATCTTTGGCTGGAAATTACGAAAGAATATGAGAAGACTTTTTACAATAGGACTGTTATTGATGGCCTTTACACTTCAGGCTCAAGATATAAATTCGTTATATATAGCTATACCTGACTCGCTTTCTCCTCTGCTCACGAAGGTGAATCGTCAGGACTTTGGCGACTTCTTGCAGAGTGGTATGAAGGCGCAGGTGAAGAATCGTTTTGGTAAGACTTCTGAGATGCTGAAGATGACTAAGGACTACCTGGAAATCCAGCTGACATCAGTGAGCAAAATGGAAATGAAATTATTGCCGGTCAACGATTCGACTCGCGTTATCTGTGTGGCTAATACGTATCAGGGACCTGTGGAAGATACTGAAATCCATTTCTACACTACTGAGTGGCAGCAGTTGAATCCTAAGCAGTTTATCCAGTTGCCCGAAAAAGATGACTTCTTCCCACTTCCGACCGCACCTGAGAAACGAGACTCGCTGGAACAACTGAAGGTTTACGCCGACATAAAGTTCATTAGGGCTAAGTTGTCGGAAAAAGAAGAGACTCTTTTGTTTACGCTGACTGTTCCCGAATATATGGAAGAGGAAAAAGCCAAATCGCTCCGTGCTTATATGCGTAAAGATCCTATCGTCTACCTATGGGACAACGGACAGTTTGTTGTCAAAAAATAATCCCGCAGACCTACTGCACTCAAAGCGATGGTAGTAGGTAGTGAAAACATCAAGAAAAGTAAAAAATATTAATGTCGAATGATTTGATTCCTTAAAAATCCAGGTTAATAGTGTAAATAACGTTAATTATTTAGGGAATTTCGAATATAAATAGTACCTTTAATCCGATTTTGTGTAAGTCGTATCGAATTGGGTCGGTTTTACACACCATTAGTCCGAACTTTTTACTCTAACCTCATAGGCGTTTCCTCCGTATTAGTCGACAGTTTCAGTCGCATTTAGGGTGTGAGACCTAGCAAAAAGAAAATAAAAGAATGATATTAAAATGTATTCGAACAGTAGCGGTGGCAGCTATGGCAATGTTCAGCCTCTCTAGCGTGGCTGCACAAGATTTGATTGCTCGCCAGGCTCCGATTGACCGTAAGTTGAAAGCCGTAGATTCTTTGGCCCTCGTTCGTCAGATTAAGGCAGAGCAGGCATATTATCCAGCTTATTCGCTGTATCCTACCTGGCAACATGAGCGTGTTCATGCCTATGGTAATACAGTAACCGTTCCTGATAGTTTCCGAATAGACCTCACAGGCTTCTGCATGCCTACATCACATACCAAGATTACCTCAAAATGCGGTCCGCGCTGGCGACGTATGCACAACGGACTAGATATTAAAGTATATATCGGTGATACTATACGTGCAGCCTTCGACGGTCGCGTACGTATGGTCAAATACGAACGCAGAGGTTACGGTAAATACGTTGTAATCCGTCACGACAACGGACTCGAGACTATTTACGGACACCTTTCTAAGCAGCTCGTGGCCGAAGACGTCTTCGTCAAAGCCGGCGACGTGATAGGCTTAGGCGGCAATACCGGACGCTCAACCGGCTCACATCTTCACTTCGAAACCCGTTTCTTGGGACAAGTGATTAATCCCGAATTCATTTTCGACTTCCCTAATCAGGATATCGTAGGAGACAGCTACCTTTTCGTTCGCGGTCTCAACATGAACCAGTCACAGCGCACCCGCGCCATGATGGCCATACGCAACGGCAACCTCCAGCAGGCAGCTAAGAGCGCAACAGCCGATATCCGATACCATAAAATCCGTAAAGGAGACACTCTGGGACGCATTTCACGCAAGTACAACGTATCTATTGACCGTTTGTGTAAGATAAACGGTATCAAACGTACTACCACATTGCGTCTGGGACAGATTTTGCGTTGTTCATAAAAAATATCAAATAAATGCTAAAGGCGGAAAAGAAACCATGCTTTTCCGCCTTTTTTTTGTGCTCTTAACAGAAAAATTAAGTAACTTTGCCACATATTAAAAGTGTTTATGGAAGATACAAAACAACAGTTTGAACACGTTATAACAATCTGTCGAGATTTGTTTGCGAAAAAGCTGCATGATTATGGTGCAGCATGGCGCATTATGCGTCCGTCGTCAGTAACCGATCAGATATTCATCAAGGCCAACCGTATCCGCAGCATCGAAGTGAAAGGCGTGTCTATGGTCAACGAAGGCATTCGCTCTGAATTCATCGCTATCGTCAACTACGGTATCATCGGATTGATTCAGTTGGAACTAGGTTATGCAGATACAGAAGATATTGACGAAGAACGTGCACTTGAACTTTATGATATTCACGCGCGTAAGGCTCTAGACCTGATGCTAGCTAAGAACCATGACTATGATGAGGCGTGGAGAGGTATGCGCATCAGTTCATACACAGACCTTATCCTGATGAAACTCTATCGTACTAAACAGATTGAGGCACTGAGTGGTAAAACCTTGGTATCTGAAGGCGTAGATGCCAATTATATGGATATGATCAATTATTCCGTGTTCGGATTGATAAAACTGGAATTTGGAGAATAAGTTTATACATAAAGCGATTGTTGTCTGGGCTAACATCTGCCGGTTTCTACTGGCGGTGGTTTTCATCTTCTCAGGATTCGTAAAGGCGAATGATCCGCTGGGAACGGTCTATAAGGTCCAAGATTATTTTGATGCTTGGGGCTTTGTAGAATTGTCGCAGGGCTTTCTCCCGTATGTTGTCGCGCTGATTATGGGATGCTTGGAGTTTGTTATTGGCTCCTATCTGTTGTTCGGTATTCGTCGACGCGTGGCGCCTGTGCTGTCTCTCATGCTGATGTTGTTCATGACTCCGCTTACCCTATGGCTGGCTATCGATAATCCCATTTCCGACTGCGGTTGCTTTGGTGATGCGCTGATTCTAACTAACTGGGAAACGTTCTTCAAGAATGTATTGTTGTTGGTAGCGGCTGTTTCGGTGTATAAATGGAATCAGCATATCTATAAGTTTGTATCTAATCAGATGGACTGGCTGATAGCTCTTTATAGCACTGTCTTTATTATCCTTTTCTCAGTGTATAGCTTGAGTCATCTGCCAACCTTCGACTATCGTCCTTATCATCTTGGGGCTGATATTCTACAGAAGATGGAGGTTCCGGAGGATAAGAAGTTGCCGGTGTATGAAACAATTCTGGTGTATGAAAAGGATGGAGTAAAGAAAGAATTTACGGTCGATAATTTTCCGGAGGATTCTACTTGGGTGTTTGTTGATTCAAAGACCATATTGAAAGAGAAAGGATTCGTGCCTGAGATTAGCGACTTTACGATTATATCACAGGAAGATGGTTTCGACCTGACTGAAGAAGTCCTGTCTGAAGACTATGTGTTCTTGCTGGTTTCACCATGGCTGGAGACAGCCGATGACAGCGGCATGGATTTGATTAATGAATTGTATGATTACAGTCAGGATAATGGGTATCGTTTTCTATGCGTCACTTCATCCTCAGATGAAGCAGTTGCCTCTTGGCAAGACTATACCGGAGCAGAATATCCGTTTGCTACATTGGACGAGATAACTCTGAAGACGATGATTCGTTCTAATCCAGGTCTCATCTTGTTGAAGAATGGCGTCATTATAGGAAAGTGGTGCGTTTCAGCACTACCAGACGAATACCAGTTGACCGATACGCTGGACAACTTGCCTGTAGGTCAGCTCACCCTTGTTCCGTTATGGAAAAAGATTCTTCAAGTCCTGGCATGGTTCTTCGGTCCATTATTGTTCTTTACGCTGACAGATAAACTCTGGATGCAGATTTGCAAGCCATCTACGAAAGACGAAAAGCAAGACGAAAAGAAAAATAAGACGTTATAGGAACGCAATACGCATAACGTAATTAAAGAAAATAATTAATTGATATATTAACCCTTTAAAAAATTAAAAGAAATGAGACAAAACATTGTAGCAGGTAACTGGAAAATGAACAAGAACCTGCAGGAAGGTATCGCATTGGCTAAAGAATTGAACGAAGTATTGACAGCTGACAAACCAAACTGTGGTGTTATCATCTGCACTCCATTCATCCACTTGGCTTCTGTAACTCCTATCGTTGACAGTAACATCATTGGTGTAGGTGCTGAAAACTGCGCTGACAAAGTATCAGGTGCATTCACAGGTGAAGTTTCTGCAGAAATGGTTGCTTCTACTGGTGCTCAGTACGTAATCTTGGGTCACTCAGAACGTCGTGCTTACTACCACGAAACAGTAGAAATCCTTGAAGAAAAAGTTAAATTGGCTTTGGCTAACAATTTGAAACCAATCTTCTGTATCGGTGAAGTTTTGGAAGAACGTGAAGCTAACAAGCAGAACGAAGTAGTAGAAGCACAGTTGGCTTCTGTATTCTCTTTGTCAGCTGAAGACTTTGGTAAAGTAGTTTTGGCTTACGAACCAGTTTGGGCTATCGGTACAGGTAAGACTGCTACTCCTGCACAGGCTCAGGAAATCCACGCACACATCCGTTCATTGGTTGCTGCAAAATACGGTCAGGAAGTTGCTGACAACACTTCTATCCTTTACGGTGGTAGCTGCAAACCTTCTAACGCAAAAGAATTGTTCGCTAACCCAGACGTAGATGGTGGTTTGATTGGTGGTGCTGCTTTGAAGGCTGCTGACTTCAAGGGTATTATCGACGCATTCAAATAATACTACGCAGCATAAGCTGCTCTCAGAAGAATTAAGAGGGTGTGTCACACCCTCTTAATAAGAATATTACCCCTGCTACATGGCTAACAGGGGTAAATCTTTCTTTCTGTAATCTACTATTCAACATTAAAATACTGGTATGAAGAAACTCTTATTCTCCTTGTCGATGATGGCAATGGTGTGTGCTGCTTCGGCTCAGACTACTATCATTGAAAGTTTGCAGACTGATCGCGTAGGCGAAGGTAAAATTACGGTCCATCAGGATGCTTCCATTGCGAATCTTTTAGGTGTGCGTTATGTCCGTAACGGATTGACCGACCCACAGCGTACCTTGAAGGCACGTGGATATCGTGTGCAGGTGTATGCAGGAAACAATTCTCGTCGTGCTCGTAATGAGGCTGTGGCTGTTTCTGATAAGGTGAAGGAAAAATTTCCGGAAATGCCGGTTTATACCTTCTTCCAACCGCCTCGCTGGTTGTGCCGTGTTGGCGATTTCAAGAGTATAGAAGAGGCGCACGTAGCTATGCGACAGTTGAAAGCCACTGGCGTGTTTAAAGAGGTGACTATCGTACGTGAACAAATTATTATCCCAATTGAATAACGATGATTGATACAAACTTGATGAAATGGCCTGAGGAGAAAGTACAGGCGCTGATGACTCATTATAAGGAAATTCTAGCTTTGCTGGGTGAAGATCCAGAAAGAGAGGGACTGATTAAAACTCCGGAACGAGTGGCTAAAGCGATGCTAACATTGACTCGTGGTTATGATGTGGATCCTAAGGAAGTGCTTCTGGGTGCCAAGTTTAAGGAGGATTATAATCAAATGGTGATTGTGAAGGATATTGATTTCTTCTCATTGTGTGAACATCATATGCTTCCGTTTTATGGAAAAGCTCATGTGGCGTATATTCCTAATGGTTATATCACGGGTTTGAGTAAGATAGCGCGTGTGGTTGATATTTTTTCACATCGTCTGCAGGTGCAGGAGCGTATGACGCTGCAGATTAAGGAATGTATCCAGGAGGCTTTGAACCCGTTGGGCGTAATGGTGGTGGTTGAGGCTAAGCATATGTGTATGCAGATGCGTGGAGTGGAAAAACAGAATTCTGTTACTACGACTTCCGATTTTACTGGTGCGTTTAATCAGGCGAAGACGCGTGAGGAATTTATGATGCTGATTCAGAATAATCATTGATTTCAGAAAAATCATTGATTCTCTTGCTTGTATATTCTTAGAGGTTGCTCCTTTCAGAGGGTTTTCTGAGAGGAGTTGTTGTTAAGTGAAAAATCTAAGAATGTGGCTCTTTGTGTGGCTCTTTTAGTAAGAAATGACTACACGGTCTCCGGCACGTTTCGCCATGGCGCTTTGTATTTGTTGCAAATCACGATAGTGTTCCATGATTTCTGTGCAACGCTTGGGGTCGTTGGCTACTTGTGGGTTGGTCAGGCTTTGAAGCGTATGCTTCATGTCTTCTTCTACTATGGAGAGTTTGAAGTCGATGAGTAGTCTGGGTACTAATTCGTAGAGTCGTTCTTCGTCGCTGACTATTTTTTGTCCCTTGTAATGGTATTTGCTCAACTGGTAACGGTCGCTGACCATGTCAGCTGCGAGCAGGCTGAGTGCTGGGTCGGGGTGCGACAAGAAAAAATGTTCGGCTACAAATCCTTCTTCTCTTATATGAGTCTCTGCTTCTTTTAATACTTTACGATGCAGCGGGTTGTGGAATTGTAGTCCGTCTTCTTTCAGTCCGGTTGATACGCATTCGGTTACGGTGAATGGTATTTCTTCGCCGTTTTCATCCTCAAGCATACACATAATTTTGTCTCCATAACGGATGAGCATCTTGATAAGACCTTTTTCTTGCTTGTAGAAAGCTTTGTTCTCATTGCCTTCTTGTGGAATGAGTGAGGTGTAACTGGTCTCTGCTGCTAATGAGTCAATAGGAGCAGATTCAAAAGGAGGTTCTTGTCCGTTTTCAAAAGGTGGTACTTGTCCCGAGTTTGTCGGATGAAATTCTTCACCTTCTGTAGGAGGAGTGGCAGGTTGAAACAGACTTTCGTCGGTTGGTGGTGGGACCGAAGGTTGTGGACCGTTATTCGGATTTTCTACATTAGGTATGTTGTTCACATTATCGCCTACCTGTTGATAACCCTGTTGATAACCCGTATTTCCCCCTTGATTTGGTCGTGATTGCAAGCGATGTTCCTCACGATATTTCTTTCGTTGTGTTTCCTTCGCCTTTTCTTCTCTAGCCTTTTCTATAAGTTTAGCAGTTGCCTCAACCAGGATTTTTTCTTCCATCTTCAGCAATTGACTGCATTCCTTTATATAGACAGAGCGAATAATAGCATCTGGTATTACCGAGATACTTTTCACGATGCTGGTAATTAGTTCGGCTCTTTTAATAGGGTCTTTACCTGCCTCTTCCATCAATAAATTAGTCTTGAAGCGTATAAAATCTACCTCGTTATCGTTGATGTAAGCCTGGAAATCAGTAGCGTTATGCTTGCGTGCAAAACTGTCGGGGTCGTCGCCGTCGGGTAGGAGGCAGACTTTGATATTCATCCCTTCCTCCAACAACATATCGATACCTCGTATACTTGCTTTTATGCCGGCACCGTCGCCGTCGTATAAAACGGTGATGTTATTCGTGAAACGGTGGATTAATCGAATCTGTTCATAAGTCAGTGCTGTGCCTGATGAAGAAACCACGTTCTCCACGCCACTTTGGTGCATAGAAATTACGTCGGTATATCCTTCTACTAGGAAACATCTGTCTTGGCGGACAATGGATTGTTTTGCGAAGAAAATACCATATAATTCCCTGCTCTTATGATAAATCTCAGATTCGGGAGAGTTGACATACTTCATCTGCACGTTTTTAGTTGCAGCACTCAGCACACGTCCGCCGAAAGCCACCACCTTACCAGATAGAGTATGAACTGGGAAAATTACTCTTCCCCAGAAACGGTCCCTCAGTGAACCGTCGTCGCGTTTGAAACAGAGTCCTGTCTTGACGAGGAATTCTTCTTTGTAGCCTTTCTTTATAGCCGTAGTAGCGAAAGCATTGTGACTGTCGGTGCAGAAACCTAGTTGGAACTTTTTGATAATATCATCCCTGAAACCACGTTGACGGAAATAGGTCATAGCTATTCGCTGTCCGTCGATATTATTATAAAGTATATCTTGGAAATACGAACAGGCAAACTGGTTGACCACAAAGAGACTCTCGCGCAAGTTCTGATTCTGCTTTTCTTCGGCAGTCAGTTCGCGTTCCTTAATTTCGATGTTGTACTTTTTGGCCAGCCATTTGAGCGCCTCGTAATAAGTCAACTGCTCATGCTCCATGATGAAATGCACCACGTTGCCACCTTTTCCGCAGCTAAAGCACTTACAGAGTCCCTTACTAGGAGAAACGCTGAATGAAGGAGTCTTCTCGTTGTGAAAAGGGCACAAGCCGATATAGTTGACACCTCTTTTACGAAGCGTAACGAATTCAGATACTACATCCACAATCTGTGCGGTATCTAAAATACGGTCTATGGTAGCTTGGTCAATCATACATAATATCTATTTGCTCAAACTGCAAAGTTAGGAAAATAATGTGATAATTTCACTATGATTTTCCTCTCAAATTAAAGTTCTAGCATAAAAGCTACGAGTTGTCAATATACAAAAAAAAGGATGCATCCATTTAGGACACATCCTTTTAGAAAAGATATATTGAGTAATAAATTACTTAATATTAGGGTTCAATTTGTTCCATTCAGAAACTGGAGGAAGAACGCCCATGCTGATAACTTCGTCACGCAAAGCGCACAAGTGCTTGTAGCTGTTTTCAAGAGCAGCTTCTTCTTCAGCAGTACCGTGCAATTCCTTGCAGTGGCAACCTTCGTTATCGATAGAAGTTTCCCAAGCCATCATGATGTGATCGAATTTTTCGTTAGATACATAAGTGCCAGCTGGCCAACGGAAAGCCTTACCACCCATAGCAGCAGCAATCATTTCGATAGAAACGTATGAAGGGCTCTGGAAAGAAGAACGACCGCGGAGGTTGATGATGCTTGCGCCACCCTTAGTAACTTTTTCCTGGATTTCAGCCCACTGTTCGTTAGTCAATTCGTCAGTACCGATGATGTCAGTCAAAGGTTTGCCGTTAACTTTTGCAGTTGAAGCAAATACAGCCATCTGTTCGCCGTGACCACCGTAAGTACGGCAGTTTTCTACAGCATCCAAAGCTACGCCGAAGTGCTTAGCCAATTCGCTACGCAAACGAGTAGAGTCCAAACCAGCCAAAGTTGTAACCTGACCTGGTTTCAAACCAGCGTACAACATAGTAATCAAACCAGTGATATCAGCTGGGTTGAAGATAACAACGATGTGCTTAACATCTGGGCAATACTGTTTTACGTTCTTACCGAATTCTTCAGCAATTGCAGCATTACCTTTCAACAAGTCTTCACGAGTCATACCAGCCTTACGAGCAGCACCACCTGAGTTGACGATGTACTTAGCGCCAGTCAAAGCTTCTTTGATGTCAGAAGTGAAAGTGATGTTCATACCTTCGAAACCACAGTGGAACAATTCTTCAGCTACACCTTCCAGACCTGGAGCGTATGGGTCATATAAGCAGATGTTTGGAGTTAAGCCCATCATGATAGCTGTCTGAGCCATGTTAGAACCGATCATACCGGCTGCACCAACGATAGTAAGTTTTTCGTTTGTTACAAATTCCATAATACTTGTTGTTAAAATTATGATATAAATTATTAATTACCTTATTTCTTCGGTACAAAGATAGGAAAGTTCTGTGTTAAACTCCAACCTTTGTATCCCGAAAATGAGGCTGATTTTGTGAATAAACCTTAATTACGGAAAAATTTCACTAATTTTAAATTTTGATATTCAATAGTGTAAACTAGAGGTTGCAATTAAGAGGTGTTTAGGGGTGATCTTTGTGGTATCCTTCTGTGTCTTTTAGTGGGCTTTTGGTGTATGAACAGGTTGCTAGTATAAAACTGAATAAAATGCTATATATAAAATGCTATATATAAAATGCTATATATAAATAGGTGTTTCTAAAATTAGTGTTCAGTTGCCTTATCTCGCTTTGGGGTGATGTGGTGGTGAAAGCGGCAAATATTTTTAAAATCTGCTCGTGGATTGATTGGAAAATGCTATCTTTGCACCTTGTCAGAGATTTAGTATCCTTTCATTTTATTTCCTATAATAAAAAACTCTGATTTTTCCATGGAATTTATTTAAAATAAAACTTAGTATAAATTAAGTTGTCTAAAACACCCCTCTACAAGCTACTGTAGGGCATATTTGCGGTTTGAAAGTTGTCCGTATTTAGACAACTTTGTATTGTGATATTTTGTTTTAATGAATAAATTCCTACCTTTGCATTGTCGTTCTCTGTAAAGGATAACCACAGAAAACGCATTAGAAACTACATGATAAAACTATAAAATCAACTAAAGACTGTCTTAAGGGCATCTTAAGGATATTCAGAGATTAATTCAAGCAGATTCTCTAATGAATTGAGAGCAACTTAAGCTTCTTTATAATAGAAAGAAAAACACGTGTGACAGTGAACCCTCCAGCACGTTAATAAATCATGGGGGAGGACTAACTAATAAAACTTAACAAATAAACAGAATAATATTAACGTATCCAATCATGACCTCAGAACAAATTTGCATCGTTAAGAGAGATGGAAAGAAAGAAAACTTTTCGTCATCAAAGATTACGAATGCTATTTCTAAAGCATTTGAAGCTACAGGAATCAACGACCAGGCACTGCTCATTGATTCTATTACCGAAAAGGTGGTTTCTCGTCTAACTGCTTCTACCATTGGTGTGGAAGAAATTCAGGATATTGTAGAAAAAGAGTTGATGAAGATACAGCCGGAAGTGGCTAAGAAGTATATCATCTATCGTCAGTGGAGAAATACTGAACGCGATAGAAAGACTCATATCAAGCATATCATGGATGGTATCGTTTCTATTGACAAGAATGATGTCAACTTGAGTAATGCGAATATGTCAAGTCATACTCCTGCGGGACAGATGATGACGTTTGCTTCTGAAATTACTAAGGATTATACATATAAGTATCTGCTACCGAAGAAATTTTCTGAAGCACATCAGTTGGGTGATATCCATATTCATGACTTGGATTATTATCCTACTAAGACTACCACGTGTATCCAGTACGACTTGGATGATTTGTTTGAACGTGGCTTCCATACTAAGAATGGCAGCATCCGTACGCCTCAGTCTATCCAGAGTTATGCTACACTGGCAACGATTATCTTTCAGACCAACCAGAATGAGCAGCATGGAGGTCAGGCTATTCCTGCTTTCGATTTCTTTATGGCCAAGGGTGTGCTGAAGTCGTATCAGAAGATTGCTGCTACTACTTTGTCTTTCTTCTTGGAAATGAGGGGGGTAAATGTTCCTGAAAAGGACTTGTTGGAGGGTATCCGTGCTATACTTCCTTCTATTCTTCCTACTGATGAGATGAAGAATCAGTTCCTGACAAAAGCACAGACTTATGATGCTTCTGTTACTATGAACGAGTTGGAGCACATCTTTCACAAGGCTTATGAACGTACGCGTAAGGATACTCATCAGGCGATGGAGGGATTTATCCATAACTTGAATACGATGCATTCACGTGGTGGTAATCAGGTAGTATTCAGTTCTATCAACTATGGTACTGATACCTCAGCAGAGGGTCGTATGGTGATTGAGGAACTGTTGAGAGCTACTATTGAAGGTCTGGGTATACACGGTGAAGTTCCTGTATTCCCTATTCAGATTTTCAAGGTAAAAGACGGTGTGTCTTATACTGAAGAAGATTTCAAGTTGGCTATGACCGATTTTGAAGCTGCTTTACGTGGCGATATGACGTTCCAGGCACCAAACTTTGATTTGTTGCTCAAGGCTTGTCACACTACAGCAAAGGCTTTGTTCCCTAACTTCATGTTCTTGGATACTCCTTATAATAAGAGCGACGAATGGAGAGCAGATGATCCGAAGCGTTATAAGTATGAATTGGCTACGATGGGATGTCGTACTCGTGTGTTCGAGAATTTGAACGGCGAACGTACTTCTTTGGGTAGGGGCAATTTATCGTTTACTACCATGAATATGCCACGTCTTGCTATCGAGGCTCGTATCAAGGCTGAAAATACTGTCGATGCTAATAATCAGGATGCAGTGGAAATGGAAGCTAAACGCATCTTCTTGGAGTCGGTTACTGAAATGGCTCGCTTCGTGGCCGATCAGCTGTATGCTCGTTATGAGTATCAGCGTACTGCTCTGGCTCGCCAGTTCCCGTTCATGATGGGTAATGATGTGTGGAAGGGTGGCGCTGCCTTGAACCCAAATGATGAGGTAGGTGACGTGTTGAAACAGGGTACGCTGGGGATTGGTTTCATCGGCGGACATAATGCAATGGTGGCTCTTTATGGTAAGGGTCACGGTCATTCTAAGAAGGCGTGGGATACATTGTATGAAGCGGTGCAGAATATGAACTTGGTGGTTGAGGAATATAAAGAAAAGTATCACCTCAATTATTCGGTGCTGGGTACTCCGGCTGAAGGGCTTTCTGGACGTTTTACTCGCATTGACCGTCGTAAGTATGGTGTGATTGAGGGCGTGAATGATCGCGATTATTACGTTAATTCGTTCCATGTGGATGTGAAAGAGCCTGTTGGCATCGTTGAAAAAATTAAATGTGAAGCTCCGTTCCATGCTTTGACTTTGGGCGGACATATTACGTATGTTGAGTTGGATGGTGAGGCACAGAAGAATGTGAAGGCTATCGCTAAGATTGTAAAGGTGATGCATGATGAAGGCATCGGTTATGGCTCAATCAACCATCCGGTAGACACCTGCCACAATTGTGGATATCGTGGAGTGATTTACAGCAGATGTCCTATTTGCAACAGCGATAATATTCTTCGTATGCGCCGTATTACTGGATATCTTACAGGTGATTTGAGTAGTTGGAACTCGGCAAAACGTGCTGAGGAACGCGACCGTGTGAAGCATGGTATGAGCAAGTAAGAGTTTGGTAAACCAATATTAATAGGTAAGCAGCTGAAATGAATTATTTATATACTTATTCAGAAACAATTGTTGACGGGGATGGAATTCGTTATTCCATTTACCTGGCGGGATGTAATCACCGTTGTAGGGGGTGTCACAACCCGGAGTCTTGGAATCCGCATGCGGGACAGGAACTGACGGTTGAGCGTCTGAATGAGATTATAGCTGGAATCAATGCGAATCCGTTGCTGGATGGGGTGACTTTCTCGGGTGGTGATCCATTTTATAATCCGAAGGAATTTGGACCTGTTCTCCGAAAGGTGAAGGAGTGTATAGATGGAACTGTCTGGTGCTATACTGGATATACATATGAGCAATTAAAGGCTGACCCTGAACGTAGGGAGCTGCTTCCTTATATAGACGTGTTGGTAGATGGCAAATTCGAACAGGAAAACTATTCGCCTTACCTCGAGTTTAGAGGAAGTAGCAACCAGCGCATTCTGAAACTAAGTAATGGTGAAATCTTATGATTGCTTTTGGTATATCGTAAATTGAACATAGGAAATAGAAACGATTCCTGTCGTCTTAATGGCGATGGGAATCGTTTTTTTAAGTCTGCATGCCTCTTCTGTGAGTCCCTGGAAAAAGGGCGACATGATATATGTCAAGAAAATAGTAAAAAATGAGAAAAACATGTTTAATAGCATTGTTTTTCTCGGCAGAAACTTTACCTTTGCATCGTGGTTGTGAAATCACTCAGACTTAAAACTTTGATAAAACTTGAATTAAGATATTTTGGTATTAGGAAATAATTAAGGTAAAAACATTAGAATTTAAAAGTCGTAAATTAGGGCAAAGGCGACTTTTGTTTAAAAGATATAGGTATATTAGTATTGATTAAGGTTTAGGTAAAAAAGAATTTTCAGGTAACGTTAAATAGGTTTTAGTCAGTTGTTTTTAAGGTATATTAAGATTAGGATAACAGAAATTGGTTAAATTAAATTTAAAATTGTGGAAAGAACCCTAATAAGGGGGTTCTTTGCTAACCAGCGGGATTCACGATGTGAATTCCTTTTTTTGTATATATAGGGCTGGTTTTCTTATTTGAAAATGCTGGTACTGTGTGTGCGGTATTGCTTGATACTACTTGTTTATATATTACTCTCGGCGGATTTAATGTTTTTGGGGCTGTGTCAGTCAACGTATTACGTGATGACACAGCCCCAATTTGTCTTTGTGGATTGCTTCAATAAGTCTTTATTTAGCATCTGTCTGTTGGCTTAGCTTAAGCATTATGGAGTTACTGGTTTCAATCCCATCTCTTCAGCTTTCTTCAGCATGTATGCATAGGCAGCATCGTGCTCATTAGGTATGATACCATCTAGAATAGCATCTTTGATGGAACTCTTCAGACTACCTATCTCTCTACAAGGTTGTAGGTTGAATATCTGCATGATTTCTGCTCCGTCTACAGGTGGCTGGAAATTGCGGATTCGGTCTCTTTCTTCCAGGTCTTTAAGTTTCTGTCTTACCAACTTGAAATTATCGAGGAAGCAGCGCTTGCGGGCTTCGTTCTTTGAGGTGATGTCTGCTTCGCAGAGAGCCATCAGGTCGTCAATGTCATCGCCAGCTTCAAACAACAGACGTCGTACGGCCGAGTCGGTTACTTCTTCATCTGCTATCACGATAGGGCGCATGTGCAGGCTTACCAATTTCTGAACGTACTTCATCTTTTCATTCATTGGCAATTTCATTTTGCGGAAGATACTCGGAATCATCTTTTCGCCTACGTAGTTGTGGCTGTGGAAAGTCCATCCTGCTTTAGGCTCCCAGCGTTTTGTGCGTGGCTTGCCTATATCGTGCAATAGGGTAGCCCAGCGCAACCAGAGGTTGTCTGTTACTTTTGAGATGTTGTCTACTACCTCAAGTGTATGGTAGAAATTATCCTTGTGTGCACGTCCGTTGCGTGTTTCTACTCCTTGAAGTGCTACAAGTTCTGGGAAGATGTATTCCAGCAGTCCGCATCGGTCTAGATCGATGAATCCCTTTGATGGAATCGGAGAGAGCAGAATTTTGTTGAGCTCATCAGCGATACGTTCTTTAGAGATGATTTCGATACGCTCTTTGTTGCGTCCCAGTGCATCGAAGGTCTCGTCGTCGATATAGAAGTTCAACTGAGTTGCAAATCGGATGCATCTCATCATGCGCAATGGGTCGTCGCTGAAGGTGATGTCCGGATCCAGAGGAGTGCGGATGATACGGTCTTCTAGGTCGAGCATTCCCTCAAACGGGTCGACCAGTTCGCCGAAACGTTCTTTGTTGAGGCATACTGCCATAGCGTTGATGGTAAAATCGCGACGGTTCTGGTCGTCGGCTAGGGTTCCGTTCTCCACCACTGGTTTACGGCTGTCATGGCTATATGATTCTTTTCGAGCCCCCACAAACTCCACTTCAGTATCGTAATATTTGACTTGAGCTGTACCGAAGTTCTTGAAGACAGAGACATGAGCTTTTTTGCCCAATTTCTTTCCGAATGCCTGAGCTATCTCGATGCCACTTCCCACTACTACCACGTCTATATCGTTTGAAGGACGTTTCAAGAAGAAATCGCGTACATATCCACCTACGACATAACATTCTAATCCCAGTTCATCAGCTGTTTCGGAGATTAATTTGAATATTTTGCCAGAAAAGTGTTCTTTTAATTCCATAAATTGATGTTCTTATTTTGTGAGGTGCAAAGGTACTAATTTGTATTTAGTTGGGCAATATTTGTTATGGTGTGAATGGAGTTATGTACTACTTTTTCTACCATGTATATGGGAATGTCCTTCCTTCTGAAGAGTGTCCTGAAAAGAGTAGCTTTTTAGCGCTTTTCTTTTTTTTCTTTAGGAGACGTCTTAAATGGAGTAGCAGTAAATCCCATTTCCTTGATAGCGGCTTTCAATTTATCGGCAGTGGTTTTGTCTGTACGATATTCAATCGTAACCAATTTATTTGGAAGATCAACCTTCAGGTCGGTTACGCCTTTTTCATAAGGGATGTTGCTTTCTATGCGTTTCTGGCAGTTGCCACAGGTCATAGAAACAAGGAATGTTACGGTTTCTTTTTTATGCTTCTCTGCTATGGCTGCGTTTACAGATGTCAGAGAAAGCGTGAATAGTGCACTAAGTGTTAAAATTTTGGTTCTCATAATAGAATTATTTTTATTATTGGGTCTGCTTAAGGCCGACTCGTTGTTTGTTTTCTGATGTTGGTTCTTGGTTAGAATTTCGGAATGTTGAAACGAATTCCCGCGTAGAACATTCGTCCCATCGTTGGACCCCATACCAGGGTGGCATCGAAATCTTTGCTTGTTGGATTGTTGGCTGAGATGATTGGATTCTCCTGCTTGAAATTTGTAAGGTTCTCGCCACCAACATAGATACTCCAACGGCGGAATCGTTTGGTTATCTGTGCATTCATTTGGATGAATGAATTGAACGAATTTTCCCACAATGGGCGCTCTGAATCAGCCAGAGGCATTCGTCCGCCACCGTTGAACTGTGTGGTGAAGTCGAACTGCCACTTGCGGAGAGGTGTTTCATAAGAAGCAGTAATCAGTCCCTTGTAACGACTAGACAGTGGCTTGCGCATGGTCTTGTCTCCATAGGTTGTTTTTACATCCATCCATCGGTAAGCACCAAGGAGTGTGAATCCCCTGAACAACGGATAACTGATTTCAAACTGTAACACGCTTGATGATGAACGGCCTTTCAGATTGTAGAAGGCCACTTCATGCGGATTTGAGTCCATGTCGGCCACTACCTGGTTGTTGAAATCGGTATAGAACCATTCAGCGCTGAAGGTCAGTTCTTCGTCATTTATTGGTATATAGAATAACGCACTCATACCGTAATTCCATGCGCTTTCTTGTTTCAAGTTCGGATCAATCTTGAATTCGCGATTACTTGCCAGCAGGAAGCTGTTTTCTGGGAAGACATGGGCGGTACGATATCCTTTGCCGGCTGAGGCACGTAGGTGTAACCATTCGGCTACGTCGTATTTAACGTGCAGACGTGGAGTGACGAACCACTTGTGCAGTGAACTGTAATCGGTACGAATGCCTGCCAAAAGGGTTAGTTTCTCTGCTGGTGTCCAGGTGTATTCAGCATAAGCACCTATTACTGTCTCGTCCCAGTTCTTCCATTGTGGAGTGTACTGGTCTACTACATTTCCGCGCTGAACATACTTGTCCCAGTTGAAATTCATACCTGCTGCTACTTTATGTTTCTCGCCAAATTCAGATTCGTATAGCAATGAACCATAGATGTTTGATTCGTAAATGTTGTACGTTTTCTGTGCATAGTTCGACTGCTGGTCGTGGTATGAGCCTGATGCAATTACGGCGATACTTTCATTTCGGTCCTGATTTAGGATGAAGCCGTTCTTTGTGAACAGTTCCACGCGATTTGTCTTCAAATTGATAGTATAAGGATTATACTGGTAATCAGCAGGCAGTGTATGATGAGTCTGACCGCTTGTACGATTATCAGTTAGGAATTTGATACCCGACTGCGATACGAATTTCTCTGTCTGGTAGTGCCATCTGTTCATTCCGCTGAAAGAATGCATCTTAGGCATGTCTAAGAATGTATCGTGGTTCTTATCGTGAGATTCCTCTTCATTATAGTAGTTGACGAACAAAGCAGTAGACAGATTATCATTTAGTTCTACAGCTCCCACTGCATTTCCCTCATATCTTCCAGCGCTGCTAGTGAATAAGTTGACAAACAGCGGGTCAGTTATCTTTGGCTTTTTGTACTCCACGTTAATCTGTCCGGTGAGCGATTCGAATCCATTCTTTACTGAAGCCGCTCCCTTAGAAACCTGAATACTCTGCATCCACGGTCCTGGGATATAGTCTAGTCCGTAGAGAGAAGCCACTCCTCTCATATTAGGGAAATTCTCGGTCAGCATCTGTACGTACGTACCTGATAATCCAAGCAACTGGATCTGTTTGGCGCCTGTCACGGCATCGCTATATGCCACATCGACCGATGGATTTGTTTCGAAACTCTCCGAAAGGTTGCAGCAAGCCGCACGTGTCAGCGCTTTTGATGTAATATCCTCAGTAACCACTACACTGCGTTTGCGTTTCATTGAACCCATTCCCTTTTCGGTGACCACCACCTCGGCCAACTCAGTGACCGATTTCATGACAATGACCTGTATATCATTAGGCTGTAAGACCTCATGCAATTTGCTGTTGAAGCCTACGTAGTCGATGCGTAAGATTGATGTTCCCTCTTTTACCATTATCTCGAAATAACCTTCTTCCTGGGCGATAGCCGCTGAAACCATAGCTTTGTCACAAACTGTTGCTCCAATCAGCGGATTCCCATCCTCATCGAGCACATACCCCTTAATAACAACATTGGAAACTGTTTCTGCTGCCAACTGTGTAGCGAAAAACAGTAAGCCAATTAGTAAACTTACGATTTTTTTCATATTAATATTTTCTACATCCATAACAGGTCGTAAGGCCTGTGATTTAATACCCTATAAAAAACGGCTGCAAAGATACTCTTAAAGATGTTTCTTGTCAATACCCTATTTTGGGTATTCATGGAGTATTACTGCCTTCATAACAAAGAGTTTCTAAGTGTTTTTCTGTTTTATAAAGTGAAATCAAGAATTTATTCTTATTTTTGTCCGTTGAATGGGTGTGTTTCATGTCCTGAAAATAGAGTTCGGCATGGCGTGCTTATTCTATATTTAAAAAGAATGAATCAATGAGAAACGGTAAATTAATTATAGCTGGACTGGCACTTCTTTTGGCGGGTTGTAGCCAGGATGAGCAGAAAGCAGGTGACTTGTTGCAGCGTGCTGAAAATTCTTTTCTGCAGGGTAATTACAGTGAGGCAAAATTGCAGATTGACAGTGTGAAGATTCTTTATCCGAAGGCTTTTGAAGCTAGAAAGGCGGCTATCCGACTGATGCAGCGTGTTGATCTGGAGGAACAGCAGCGCTCGTTGGCCTACTTGGATAGTATGCTGGCTGTGAAACAAGCTTCTCTCGATTCTATCAAGGGAAATTATGTATTTGAGAAAGATACTGCTTATCAGGAAATTGGCAATTATTTTGACCCTAGCCAGGTTGTGGAGAAGAATGTGGGACGCTCGTTCTTGCGTGCTCAGGTGAGTGAATTGGGTGAGATGTCGCTTACTTCTATTTTCTGTGCGGGGGGGAAACTTCATCATACTGCTGTAAAGGTGAGTAGTAAGGATGCTTTTGCCCAGACTCCAGCTTCTAATGATAGTTATGAAACTACGGATTTAGGTCGTGCTATCGAAAAGGCTGATTATAAATTAGGACAGGATGGTGGCGTGATAGGATTTATTCTTGCTAATCGGGATGCGAAATCGTTGAAGATTGAGTTTGTCGGTGATCGTACTTATCGTACTGTCATGTATGCTAAGGATATTAAAGCGATAGCGGCGGTGAGCGATTTGGCGCGTGTGCTTGCGTCGATGGAAGAGATTCGTAAGGAGCAGAAGGAGGCGCGACTGAAGATTCAGTTTGTGACTCGCAAGATGGAAGAAGCTGCAGCTTCTGATGCAGAATCGAAATGACTGTCTACTGAATGATTTTAAACGTGAAAGAAAATAAACTTGAATGATCATAAATCAGACAGATTACAAAATAAAAAGCCGTTTTAGTAAGGTATAGCGATATGACCATGCTAAAACGGCTTTTCTATTCTGTCGTACTTGATAGTCTTACAACAATTCAGCTACCTTCTCCCAATTAATAAGTTTCCAGAAAGCTTCGATGTATCCTCTGCGGTTATTCCTGTAATCAATGTAATATGCGTGTTCCCATACGTCAATAACCAACAAAGGCTTAAAACCTTCCGTCATGGGATTTCCGGCATTGACTGTTCCGCGAATAGAAAGTTTGCCCGATTCATCAGCTACCAGCCAAACCCATCCCGAACCGAATTGCTTTGTAGCGGCATTGAGAAATTCTTCTCTGAAAATCTCAACAGAACCAAAATCCTCAGTCAGTTTCTCTGCCAGTGAGTCTGGCATGAATGTTTCAACAGGCGACATCAACTGAAAGAAGAAAGTATGATTCCAGGTCTGTGCGGCATTATTGAAGATGCCACCGTCTGATTTCAAAATAATTTCTTCTAGAGGCATGTCCTCAAATGGAGTGCCCGCAATGAGGGAGTTCAGATTATTAACATAAGTCTGAAGGTGTTTACCATAATGGTAATCAAATGTTTCTTTGCTCATTAATGGAGCTAGTTCTTCCATGCTGTATGGAAGTGTTGGCATTACGTGTATCATAGTCTTAAATGAACCAAATTAAGTAATATACAAATTTAGGAAATAAACTGATTCTTTATTTCTTCCTGTGATATGCTTTGCGACATGTAGCGCCCTTGTTCTTTATAAACATGTAGGCTCTTACTATTTATGAACTGAGTATCTCTTATTTAAAGAGTGCCTTTTTACTTTATACGCTTCAAAGCAAACTTGACAACTTGTTCAACTGGTAGGGTAGGTTCCTCTTTCAGTATTTCTGCAACAACCTTTTGTGAAGGGGCTTGAGCAAAACCAAGCATCGTAAGTGCTGCTATCGCTTCCTCGTAAACCTCTGAGTTGGCCGATGCGGCTATAGTAGCTACTGTGGCGCCCTGTTCACCTCCTAAGCTGGCAATCTTGTCCTTAAGGTCGACAATGATTCTTTGTGCGGTCTTTAGTCCGATACCTTTAACTGTCTTCAGCATTTTATCGTTGCCGGTGCTGATTACATTACACAATTCAGACGGGCTCAATGCCGATAAAATCATGCGTGCTGTATTTCCTCCGATGCCTGAAACACTTATGAGCAGCAAGAACAGTTCGCGTTCCTGTTTTGTGCAAAATCCGTAGAGGGTATATGTGTCCTCGCGGATGACTTCGTAGATGAATAGTTTCGCTTCTTTCTTGCCTTGAATGGCCGAATAGGTGTTCAGTGAAATATTTATTCCGTAACCCATTCCGTGACAGTCTATTACTGCCATGGCGGGCGTGATTTCTGCTAGTTCTCCTTTAATGTATTCTATCATGTTTTTATTCTATTTAGCAGAACAAAAATACTAGTTTCTTAGTTATTAATCATAAGATTATGGAAAAAACTTGTAATTTGGCGTTTTTCTTTGCTGGTTATGTTGCCTGACATTCATTAAAAAACGTTTCTGGACTTTTATTACGCTAATAAGTCTCTAAGGGAGTTAATTTATGTAAAAAAAGACTATTTCTAGCATACTCATCATTTCAAATACCTATTTTTGCAAGTAAAATAAACAAAAGCAATATGAAGAAAATCAGAGCTGCCGTAGTGGGTTACGGTAACATTGGAAAATTTGCGTTGGAAGCATTGGAGGCTGCTCCAGATTTCGAAGTGGCTGGCGTGGTACGTCGTAACGGAGCCGAAAATAAACCGGCTGAGTTGGAGCCTTATGAAGTGGTTAAAGATATCAAAGAATTGAAGGATGTGGATGTGGCTATCTTGTCAACTCCAACTCGTAGCGTGGAACAGTATGCTAAGGAAATATTGGCGCTGGGTATCAATACTGTCGATAGTTTCGATATTCATTCTCAGATTACTGCTTTGCGTCGTTCTTTGAATGAATCGGCTAAGGCTGGAAATGCGGTTTCTATTATTTCTGCAGGTTGGGATCCGGGAAGTGATTCTATCGTTCGTTCGTTGCTTCAGGCTGTGGCTCCAAAGGGTATTACTTATACAAACTTTGGTCCGGGTATGAGTATGGGACATACGGTGGCTGTAAAGGCTATCGAAGGTGTGAAGGCTGCTTTGTCTATGACTATTCCGGTGGGAACTGGTATTCACCGTCGTATGGTTTACATCGAACTTGAAGAGGGTTATAGCTATGATGCGGTGGCTGCTGCTATTAAGGCTGATCCTTATTTCGTAAACGATGAAACTCATGTTATTCAGGTGCCTTGTGTGGACGACTTGAAGGATATGGGTCATGGCGTGAATCTGACGCGTAAGGGTGTTTCTGGCAAGACTCAGAACCAGTTGTTCGAGTTTGACATGAAGATTAATAATCCGGCACTGACTGGTCAGGTGTTGGTTTGTGCGGCTCGTGCAACTATGAATCAGCAGCCGGGTTGCTATACCATGATTGAGGTTCCGGTAATCGATCTTCTTCCTGGCGATCGAGAGGAATTGATTGCTCATTTGGTGTAAAACTATAAATCCTTCTATATAATCTCTTCTTCATTTCTTTTTGGGGAAGGGATTTTTTTGTTTCCTTTGCAAAAGTTAGATGGTTGAGGCTAAAATTAAAATAAATTACTAAAAATATAAAAACATGACATTAGCAAGTATCGTATGGGATGTAGATCCTATTTTGTTTCGCTTAGGCTCGATGGAGGTACGTTGGTATGGACTCATGTGGGGACTTGGTTTCATAATGGCTTATGAAATGGTATCTCGCATGTTCGCTAAAGAAAAATATCCGGAAGACTGGGCCGATAAGCTTTTTATCTATAGTATCCTCAGCACTATTATTGGTGCTCGCTTGGGCCACTGTCTTTTCTATGAATGGGATTTCTATATTGCTCATCCGCTGGAAATCTTGAAGGTGTGGAAGGGTGGTCTGGCTAGCCATGGAGGTGTGTTTGCTATCATCTTGACTCTGGTTGTTTATTCGAAGAGGGTGACGCATAAGAATGTTTGGTGGTTGTTTGACCGTCTTATCCCGGCTGTAGCTGTGGTTTGTGCGTGTATTCGTTTCGGCAACTTGATGAATTCTGAAATCTTCGGTTTCCCTACTGATATGCCTTGGGGTTTCGAGTTTGTGCGTTCTCGCGAGTGGCAGGTGTTGTATAATAAGGGTGGTGAGGGACTAGCTTGTCATCCTACTCAGATTTATGAGATGATGTATTGTATTACTGCTTTCATTGTTTCTAAGGTAATGTATGTGAAGTTCCATCTGCAGAATAAAATCGGTCTCATCACGGGTGTTTCTCTGCTTATCTTCTTTGGCTCTCGTTTTGCACTGGAATTCATGAAGAATCCACAGGTGGCAGAAGAGGTAGGTATGACGTTTAATATTGGTCAGTGGTTAAGTGTTCCGCTTATTCTTTTGGGCGTTTACTTGATTGCTACTTCTAATAAGCGTAAAGAGGCTTTCTAATCAATGTAATGAATTCTTTTAATGTTAAAGAAGAGGCTCTTTTATCAATTATAAGGGAGCCTTTTTGTTTTTTGAACTTCTATTTTTAATTCAAACTTTAATATCTTGTAATATGAAAAACAATTTGGTTCCTTTTTTGATGGCGGGTATGGCTTTTATGCAGGGTTTGCCTGCTCAGGCTGATACTCAGGGACAGACAGAAAAACAACCTAATGTTTTGTTGATCTTGATTGACGATGCGGGTTATAACGACTTTGGTTTCATGGGCAGCAAAGACTTGGTTACTCCAAATATTGACGCACTGGCTGCTCGGGGAGTGGTGTTTAATGACGGACATGTGGCGGCTACGGTGAGTAGTCCTTCGCGTGCTTGTCTGATGACTGGCAGATATGGTCATCGTTTTGGATATGAGTGCAACTTGAATACTAATGATGATGGTATGCCTGTTACTGAGGAAACTATGGGTAATATCTTCCAGAAGAATGGTTTCCGTACGGCTGTTGTCGGTAAATGGCATCTGGGTTACAGACCTGAAATGCATCCTAATAAACGTGGATTCGATTTGTTCTATGGTATGTTGGCTGGACATCGCCACTATTTCTACGACGAAAAGACTAGCGACCGTCCTGGCGATGGACGAAACCTGCAGTTGAATGGGAAGCAGGTGAAGTTTGATGGTTATCTTACTGATCGTTTCACGGATAAAGCTATCGAATTTATGATTGAGAGTGATAAGCCGTTTATGCTTTATATGTCGTACAATGCTGTTCATACGCCTATGCAGGCTACTGAGGAGGATATGAACCGATTCAAAGGACATCCGCGTCAGAAACTGGCTGCCATGACTTACGCCCTCGACCGTGGGGTAGGTCGACTTGTTGAGGCTTTGAAGACTTCTGGGAAGTTGGATAATACACTTATATTCTTCTTGAGCGATAACGGTGGAGCCACCAATAATCAGTCGTCTAACTATCCGTTGAAGGGTTACAAGGGCAATAAGTTCGAAGGCGGACATCGCGTGCCTTTCTTCATGGTATGGAATAATCACATTCAGGGCGGACGTCATTTCGACGGACTTGTTTCCTCGCTCGATATTTTCAGAACATTCATGGATGCTGCTAATATTAAGAAGAGTCAGAATGAACTCGATGGCGTTTCGCTCCTTCCTTATTTAAAAGGTAAGAAGAAAGGTACACCTCATGAAGACCTTTATTGGCGCAAGATGGATACTCGTGCTGTTCGTTCAGGCGATTACAAACTTATCATAACTCATGGAGTTGACTCGGTGTTGTACGATATAAAGAATGATCCTGAAGAGATGAACAATATCCTTGCTGATAATCCGAAGATCTATAAGAAACTGGCTAAGAAATTGCAGAAATGGGAACGTGAGGACTGTGTTACTCCATTGTGGATTGAAGAAGGTTGGGCAGATATTACGAATGGGTATCATGGTGATTTGATGCACAACAAGATTAAAACGGCTGCTGATTTGTGGAAACGCAAAGCGAATAAGAAGTAATCTGCCTGCCATAAGGATTTCATTTAGATTAATCAAAATCATGATATAAAAATAGCCCTGCTACATGTAGTTGTAGCAGGGCTAAATTATTTTAAGTCACCTTATGCAGTATTATTTGTATTCCTGCCAGCTCTTTATCTGGATATCTTCTTTATCCATAGAGCAGAACGCTTCGATAAACGCTTTGGCAAGACGTGCATTGGTCATCAATGGAATGTTGTGATCGATAGCACCACGACGGATACGGTATCCGTTTGTCAATTCGCGCTTAGAGTGGTTCTTAGGAATATTGACAATCAAGTCGAACTTGTGTTCTGCAATCATCTTCATTACGTTGTTTTCAGCATCTGGACGTTCGTCTGGCCAGAACACTGGAGTAGTGTTGATGCCGTGTGAGTTCAAGAAGGCTGCTGTACCTGCTGTAGCGTACAACTGGTAGCCCTTGTTGTGCAATGCCTGGCTGGCATCCAACAAGTCAACTTTCGACTTAGTAGCACCTGATGAGAACAGGATTGATTTCTTAGGAATGCGGTAACCTGTTGCAATCAATGCATTCAAAAGAGCTTCGTGGAAGTCGTCACCCAAGCAGCCTACTTCACCTGTAGAAGACATATCTACACCCAGTACTGGGTCGGCGTTCTGCAAACGAGCAAATGAGAACTGAGAAGCCTTCACACCGATACGGTCGATGTCGAATGCTGATTTGTCAGGCTGTGAATATGGAGCATCCAGCATGATACGAGTAGCAGTTTCGATGAAGTTGCGTTTCAGTACCTTCGATACGAATGGGAAGCTACGAGAAGCACGCAAGTTACATTCGATTACCTTAACTTCGTTCTTACGAGCCAGGAACTGTACGTTGAATGGACCAGAAATGTTCATTTCTTTTGCAATCATGCGGCTGATCTTCTTAATCTGACGAGCGGTTGAGAAATAAATCTGCTGAGCTGGGAATACCAGTGTAGCGTCACCAGAGTGAACACCTGCATATTCTACGTGTTCAGAGATTGCATATTCTACTACTTCACCGTTCTGAGCTACAGCGTCGAATTCAATTTCCTTAGTTTCTGTCATGAACTGAGAGATAACTACTGGGTATTCTTTCGATACTTCACTTGCCATCTGCAAGAAGCGAGTTAATTCTTCTTCATCGTAGCATACGTTCATGGCAGCACCACTCAATACGTATGAAGGACGAACCAATACAGGGTAACCAACTTTTTCAACGAACTGTTTTACGTCGTCTAGGCTAGTTAATTCCTGCCATGCTGGCTGGTCGATACCAAGACGGTCGAGCATAGCTGAGAACTTGTTACGGTTTTCTGCATGGTCGATGTCGATAGGTGATGTACCCAATACTGGAACTGACTGACGGTGCAGTTTCATTGCCAGGTTGTTAGGAATCTGACCACCTACAGAAACAATTACACCGCGTGGCTGTTCGAGGTCGATTACGTCAAGTACACGTTCGAATGACAATTCGTCGAAGTACAGACGGTCGCATACGTCGTAGTCGGTAGAAACTGTTTCTGGGTTATAGTTAATCATGATTGCCTTGTAGCCCAGTTTGCGAGCTGTCTTGATAGCGTTCACAGAACACCAGTCGAACTCTACAGATGAACCGATGCGGTAAGCACCTGAACCAAGGACAATCACTGATTTTTCATTCTTATAATAGTTTACATCGTGACCTTCTACTGCGTATGTCATATACAAGTAGTTAGTCAGTTCTGGATGTTCAGAAGCTACGGTGTTGATACGCTTAACAGCTGGTTCGATACCCAATGATTTACGGTAAGCACGAACTGCCAAGTTTTCTTTTTCCATGTTGCCACCCTGTGGTTTCAATACGAAACGAGCAATCTGGAAGTCTGAGAAGCCCCAAACTTTAGCCTGACGCATTACGTCGGCTGGAACTTCTTCAAGGCTGTTGTACGACTGAAGTTTTGTCTTATAGTCTACGATGTTCTTCAGTTTGCCCAGGAACCAAGGGTCAATCTTAGTCAAGTCGTACAACTGTTCGATGGTGTATCCCTGTTCCAAAGCCTGAGCGATGGCAAATACACGCAAGTCGGTTGGGTTGGCTAATTCGTCGTCCAAGTTATCAAACTTAGTATGGTCGTTACCTACGAAACCGTGCATACCCTGACCAATCATACGGAGACCCTTCTGGATGATTTCTTCGAATGAGCGACCGATTGACATGATTTCACCTACAGATTTCATGCTTGAACCGATACGGCGAGAAACACCAGCAAACTTAGTCAAGTCCCAACGAGGAATCTTACAGATTAAGTAATCCAGCTCAGGAGCTTTATATGCTGAGTTAGGAGTATCCATTTCACCAATCTGGTCGAGTGTATAACCTAAACCAATCTTAGCAGCTACGAAAGCCAAAGGATAACCAGTAGCCTTAGAAGCCAAAGCCGAAGAACGGCTCAGACGAGCGTTTACTTCGATTACACGGTAGTCGTTAGTAAATGCGTTGAATGCATACTGGATGTTACATTCACCTACGATACCCAAGTGACGGATAGTAGTTGTAGCAATATCCTGCAGCATCTTCACCTGTTCGTCGGTCAATGAACATGTAGGGGCTACCACGATAGACTCACCTGTATGGATACCCAGTGGGTCGAAGTTTTCCATGCTTGCAACGGTGAAACAGTGGTCGTTCGCATCGCGGATTACCTCGAATTCGATTTCCTTCCATCCCTTCAATGATTCTTCTACCAGAATCTGAGGAGCGAAAGTAAATGCACTTTCAGCCAATTCGATAAACTGCTCTTCGTTCTGGCAGATACCACTACCCAGACCACCGAGCGCATAAGCAGAACGGACCATTACAGGATAACCGATGCGATGAGCTGCATCCAAAGCATCCTTCATGTTTTCTACTGCTTCACTAACCGGAGTTTTGATTTCGATTTCATCCAACTTCTTCACGAACAGGTCGCGGTCTTCAGTGTACATGATGGCATCTACAGATGTACCCAACACTTTCACGCCATATTCTTCCAATACTCCGCTCTGGTATAATTCAGTACCGCAGTTCAAAGCAGTCTGTCCACCGAAGGCCAACAAAATGCCGTCTGGACGTTCCTTCTTGATAATTTCTGTTACGAAGTAAGGAGTGACCGGAAGAAAATACACTTGGTCTGCGATGCCTTCCGAAGTCTGGATGGTTGCAATATTAGGGTTGATTAGCACTGAACGGATGCCTTCTTCACGCAAGGCTTTCAAAGCTTGTGAGCCTGAATAGTCGAATTCGCCGGCCTGTCCGATCTTGAGGGCACCGGAACCCAACACTAGGACTTTCTTGAAATTTTGTTTCATCGTCTTATTAATTGATGTTATTTTAGAAATAAGAAAGAGTTCAATAAATAACCAGTATCTATCCAACAGCTATTTCCATCGTATGGTAATAAACTATTGCTCAACTTATATATCTTTCTTTCTAAACTGCAAAGGAACGATTTTTTTTGATTAAAACAAAGTATTTACTACCTTTGCTTCCATTAAAATGTAAACAATTATACTTATGAGCAAGGAAAAGATAATTTTGACGGGCGACCGTCCCACCGGAAAGCTGCATATTGGTCATTATGTAGGCTCTCTACGCCGTCGCGTGGAATTGCAGAATTCTGGTAAATTCGATAAGATTTTCGTCTTCGAGGCCGATGGACAGGCACTCACTGACAACATCGAAAATCCTGAAAAGGTACGTCAGAATGTGATTGAGGTAGCACTCGATTATTTGGCTGTTGGTTTGGACCCGGCTAAGTCTACTATTTTCATTCAGTCGCAGATTCCTGAATTGTGCGAATTGACTTTCTATTTCATGGATATGGTGAGTGTGGCCCGTCTGCAGCGTAACCCTACTGTGAAGGCTGAAATTTTGTTGCGTAAGTTCGAATCGAGCATTCCTGTTGGTTTCTTTACTTATCCTATCAGCCAGACTGCTGATATTGCGGCTTTCAAGGCTACTACCGTACCGGTAGGTGAGGACCAGGAACCTATGTTGGAACAGGCGCGTGAAATCGTTCGCCGTTTCAATTATATTTATGGCGATACTTTGGTGGAACCAGAAATCTTGTTGCCGGAAAATGCGGCTTGCTTGCGCTTGCCGGGTACTGATGGTAAGGCGAAGATGAGTAAATCTTTGGGCAACTGTATTTATCTTTCTGATTCGGCTGATGAAGTTGAAAAGAAGGTGAAGAGTATGTATACTGACCCTACTCATATAAAGGTTAGTGATCCGGGTAAATTGGAAGGTAATACTGTGTTTACTTATCTTGATGCGTTCTCGCGTCCGGAACATTTCGAACGTTACTTGGCCGATTATGCTAATCTCGATGAATTGAAGGCTCACTATACTCGTGGTGGTTTGGGAGATATGAAGGTGAAGAAGTTCTTGGCTGCTGTTATGCAGGAAGAGCTGACTCCTATCCGCGAACGCAGAAAAGAATACGAAAAGGATATTCCAGCTGTGTATGAAATGTTGCGCAACGGATGTGAAGTGGCTCGTGAGGCTGCGGCTCAGACTTTGAGTGAGGTTCGTCGTGCTATGAAGATTAATTATTTTGAAGATGCGGAACTCGTCGCTGAACAGGCTGAACGCTTCGGAAAATAAGATATTTCGTTTTTTTTAATGATGGGGTGGGGACTTTCGTTGGTCTCTGCTCCATTTTTTTTGCCTGATTTGTTCCTTTTTTTTGTGTGATCAGAACTCTTTTTTACTTGATTCGTTCATTTTTTTTCGTCAACTCTCATTCTTTTTTCGTCATTTCTCAGATTTTTTTTGGCACCTCTTAGGACTATTTTCGTCAATTCAGACCTTTTTTATCTACTTTTCGCTTTTTATTGCCTTTTTTAATGACCTTAATCTTCTTGGAAAAAACCTTGAAAAAGCCGGAAAAACATGTAAAAACTGCCTTTTTTGTGCTAAAAAGCCGAAAAATCACATTTTTTTGAAAAAAAACTTCCCAAACTCTTGCAGATTCCGAAAAAAGCCGTACCTTTGCATCGCAATTGAGAATAACACCTCGGGCGTTTAGCTCAGCTGGTTCAGAGCATCTGCCTTACAAGCAGAGGGTCGGC
>SAMEA104404106__coassemble_378_pt1 | contig 47763 bp, 39 predicted proteins | sample SAMEA104404106__metabat2_low_PE_044 | metagenome-assembled genome bin SAMEA104404106 (sample SAMEA104404106) | Balaenoptera acutorostrata
GTCGATGAATACACCGTATGATGTGATATTTTTAACAGTACCTTCAAGTACCTGACCTTTTTCAAGTTTGCTGATGATTTCTTTCTTCTGCTGTTCCAATTCAGCTTCGATAAGAGCCTTGTGAGAAACAACAACGTTCTTGAATTCCTGGTTGATCTTAACAACCTTGAATTCCATAGTCTTACCTACGAATACGTCGTAGTCACGGATAGGTTTAACATCGATCTGAGAACCTGGCAAGAATGCTTCGATGCCAAATACGTCAACGATCATACCACCCTTAGTGCGGCACTTGATGTAACCCTTAATAATTTCTTCGTTTTCAAGAGCAGCGTTAACACGTACCCAAGAGCGAGTAGCGCGAGCTTTCTTGTGTGAAAGGATCAACTGACCTTTCTTGTCTTCCTGATTTTCGATGTAAACTTCTACAGAATCACCTACTTTCAATTCAGGATTGTAACGGAATTCGCTCAATGGAATGATACCATCTGATTTGTAGCCAATGTTAACTACAACTTCGCGTTTGTTCATTGCGATTACAGTACCGTCAACAACTTCGCGCTCGTTAACTTTGTTCAGGGTGCCGTCATAAGCTTTTTCCTGATCTTCTTTGCTTACAGTAGAAACTGCGTCACCGTTTTCATAAGCGTCCCAGTTGAAGTCTTCAATAGGAGCAATGTTTTTTAAGTTTTCCATTAAATTAATAAAATTGTTTGATAATTAATTGTGTTAGACTTTATATTGTTTATCTAAATCGGCTGCAAAGATACAACAAAATCTTGAATACCAAAAGACCTTTTTCGTTTTTTTTACATAAAAGACTGTGGTTTTCAGTCGGAATCTTCTTTAAACGAGCGGTTTAACTACTTTCGTCATCCATCGGGTTGCTAAGGGAGGGCGGAATAGGATGTATGTATCTTGGTATTTAGTTGTCTAATGAATAGGTTATTGATGTAACTACTCTTATGTTTTTAATATAGGGCGTGTTTGCATCACGATTAGTTATGCTAAATTGTCCCTGATTAGCATGTTTGATTTTATCGAGTTCGCTATTTGAGTCTTTAGCAAATTGTTCAGCTGCTTTTCGAGCATTTTTTGTTGCTTCTTCTATCATCTTTGGCTTGATATCGTTCAGACCGGTGAATTCGTATTGTACATTGTAGCGATAATCGCCTGATGTGATGGCAATGCCGCGTTTCAGCAGTTCGCCTTGTTCGCTGATTAGGCTGCGTACTAAATCTACTTTTGATGATGTTACTGTAATGACGCTTGTCACGTTGTAACGGTACGGTGATTTGTCGTTTCTATTGTAACGTTCGGCTTTCAAGTCGATGATTTCGGGTGCGTTGACGCTGATTTCATCTTCGGTGATTCCTTTTTCTTTCAGGAAGTTGAGAATTGTCTGGTTTGATTTCTTAATATCGCTATAGAGTGCTGTTAAGTCATTGCCCAGATTTTTATACATCAGCGGCCAGATGACTTTATTTGCTGGAACTTGCATTTCTGCAAGACCTTTAACATTGACTGTGCGGTCGTTCATACCGATAGTTGTTGCGCCGTCTCTGATACATTTACCCAAGCATATCATTCCGAATGCTATTATACAGGCTTCATTTATATATTTCCCCATAATTTCCTTTTTTATTGTTTGTTCTTTAATATGTTGTTTTTACTCTAATGCTGGTTATTTACTTATGCGTCATTTTCTTACCTTATGATAAATAACCATGCCTTCAATTGGATTTTGAATAAATGTAGAGGTGACAAGTCTCAAATTTTTAGCAGCCTCTCTGACTTCCTCTTGAAAATACCAGCTGATGGAACCGGTAAATGAGATTGGCAGATCAGAATGGTAGGGGAGTATATTCCTACGGAAGAATGTCTCGAAACAATCAATTAAGAAATCATGTACTTCGGGAACCTGTCGTTGCTTATATATATAAGGTGTAAGACTAGCTAAAAATCGGTTGGCCTGTGGCTCTTTATATACCTTATTAATAATGCCTGTGTATGTGAGATTAAATTCTTTCAACAGTCCATCGCGCAACCATGCCGGCAGTTGCTCTTTGAAACAGTCGCTTACGAATCGCTTGCCAAGGTAAGCACCACTTCCTTCGTCGCCCAGAATATATCCCAGTGGTGACACATTCTTCTGAATCTTTTCACCATCATACAGACATGAGTTGGCTCCTGTTCCCAAGATACAGGCTATGCCCGGTTCATGATTGCACAAAGCACGAGCAGCACCTAGCAAGTCTGTGTTTATTTCGATTTCAGCTTTAGGAAAATGCTTCTTCAGAGAACGTTCGATACCTCCGATATGAGAAGGCAGACATCCTGCTCCATAAAAATAAACCGCATCAACCGAACGTACCGCAGCCTCATCCGTACACGTCTCGTGATTCGTTTCGACTGGGGTGTCAATAGCAAGTTCACAAATCCGTGCTACCAGTCCATCATCTATAATCCTATCAATCCTATCGTCGGTCAGATGAAAAGGATTAATCCCCTCAGTCTTTAATAAATGCAACTTTCCACCATCAACCAACATCCAGTCGGTCTTAGTGGCTCCACTATCTGCTACTAGTATCATGTTTATTTGTAATCTTCAATAAATCCAGTAACGTAAAGATATAATTAAAATCTGAGAAATATTACAAAACAAATAGTAATTAGCAATAAAAAATCCTCTCAGCTAGTCTTTATCTTAAAAGACCACCTAAGAGGATTCCTATATTGTGCTCCGTTAGAGCTTAAAAATCAGATTAATGGCAACCGCCACAACCACAGCTGCCGCAGCCTTCTTCATGTTCGCCTTCGCCGCAACCACCACCACAGCCACCGCAACTACCGCCACAGCCATTACCAGTCATATAGTTCAGTGTATCTTGGATTTCAGCAGTAGTAGCCTCACGCATTTCGATAACCTGACCTTCAAAAGTCAAATCTTTACCAGACAAAGGATTATTCATATCCAGAACCACTTCGTCGGCAGTTATTTCACCTACTACAGCATAGAAAGTATGACCTTCACCATCATTCAAAGGAATAGTATTACCTTCGAAAACATGTTCACTGTCAAATTTGCCATCAGGACCATTAAAAATAGACTTAGGAGCCTTGTGAACGAGTTCTTCGTCTCTTTCACCGTAAGCTTCATCGCAAGGAATAGTGAAGTTGAAATTATCGCCTTTAGCACATTTCAAGATTTCCTTTTCAAATTTTTCGAGTGTGAAAGCAATACCAGAGATAAACTGGAAAGGGTGTTCAGCCGGTGCTTCTTCCATAAGTTCCTTCACACCATTTTCTATTGTATACAATTTATACGCTACGGTGATGTATTTATTATCCATAACTAGTCTTTAAAAAGTTAGTTTAAAAATTTATTTATATGTGGCAAAGGTAAGAAAAAAAATAAATCTTATCATGCCTTTTGCAATTTTTCTCTGTTGACCGTGCGCTGGCCGTAGATAATGATGACAATGAAGCAAATGAAAGGTAGAATAAACGAGACGTTGACTGCAGGCATACCTAATACAGTGCCCATGTCGATGATGCTGGCCTGTATCGGAGGTAAAACAGATCCACCGAGAATAGACATGATGAGACCTGCAGCACCAAATTTGGCATCTTCGCCCATATCGCTCAGTGCAATACCATAAATAGTAGGGAACATGAGCGACATACATGCAGATACTCCCACTAAGCAGTACATACCCTTAATATCCTGGAAGAGGATTACACCTATCGTCAATGAACCAGCAAATATCGCCAAGATTTTCAATAATGATCCCGGGTTGATGTACTTTAAAAGGAAAGTACAAATGAAACGGCTCATGCAGAAAATAGCCATGGCTGCGATGTTGTACTTTTGTGAAAGCACTTCGGCTGCCTGTTCTTCCATGCCCTGTGAAGTAAAGAAATGTGTACCGTACTGAATGATGAAAGTCCAGCACATAATCTGAGCACCTACGTAGAAGAACTGTGCTATTACACCTTCTCTGTAGTGATGTACATTGAATATACGTTTGATAGTAGGGATGAAATTGACCTCATGTGAACGGTCTTTATTGGCTGGCATTTTTACCAAGCGGATAACCAAGAGCATCAAGGCGATGATGATACCAATGGTAAGGTATGGACCAATCAGTACATCGAGGTCGGCTTCTTTTACCACGTTAAATTCTTCGGGACTTAATAAAGCACGTTCTTGTGTATCCATAGGGTTCAGACTATTCTGAATAAAGTTCATGGCTACATACATACCAAGCAGAGAACCGAATGGGTTGAAAGCCTGAGCCATGTTCAGTCTTCGGGTAGCTGTTTCATCGGGACCCATAGAGAGAATGTACGGATTGCAACTTGTTTCTAGGAACGACAGTCCGCAGGTAAGGATGAAATAAGCCAATAAGAACGGATAATACGCTCCCGACATCTTAGCTGGAAGGAATAATAATGCTCCTAGAGCATACATACCCAGTCCCATAAGTACGCCTGCCTTATAGGTGTATTTTTTAATAAAGCATGCAGCAGGGAATGCCATGGCAAAATAACCTCCATAAAAGGCTACCTGTACCAAGGCTCCGTCTGTCACGCTCATGTTGAAAATCTTAGAAAAAGCTTTGACCATTGGATTTGTAATATCATTTGCGAATCCCCATAGCGCAAAGCAGCTTGTCAATAATATGAAAGGTAGAATATAATTTATACTTGATCCGCCCAACAATGGAGCACCCGTCTTTTTTTTCATAAAGTCTTAGGTTATTTAAATTAAAAAAAAGTTATTTCGCCGTTAGCTTTAGCTTGTACCATGATGTTTCCAATGGCGGTTGCTTCTATAGGACCTGCTATGACAGGAATACCTGTAGCTTCTTCTGTCAGTCGGTTGAGCAACTGGTTTTGCGAACCTCCGCCTATGATGTGGAGTTCTCTGATAGGTTCTGGGAGTAAACGATTCATTTCTTCTATGCCTCGTTTGTATCGATTGGCTAGCGATGCTAAAACGCATAGTGCTTGTTCACCTCTGCCTTTAGGTACAGTCTGATTATGTTCCTTGCAGAAATTCGCGATTGCCATTTCCATGTTCTCTGGTTTAACGAATGCGGTATCGTCTACATCTATAAGGCTATCTACATCAGATATTTCTGCTTCTTTAATCAGTGTGGGGTAGTCTACCTCCTGTCCTTGTTCTTTCCATTCCTTCATTAGGCACTGCAAGATCCACAAGCCGGTGATATTCTGCAGGAAGCGTATTTTTCCGTCTACGCCACCTTCATTGGTGCAGCCTGCCAGACGAGCTTCTTCAGAGAGGATAGGTTCATCCAGTTCCACGCCCAGAAGCGACCAGGTACCCGAACTCAAGTAAGCTTTCCCTTTAGGCGAATGGTCGCGATAAGGCACCGCATGAACAGCACTGGCAGTATCATGCGATCCCACAGCAATTACTTTCACAGAAGTAGACAAGCCCGTTTCTTCAGCAATTTCAGGAGTCAGCGTTCCACGAACTGTGCCAGGCATCACAATCTCACCAAACAACTTTTCGGGCAGTCCCAAAGCCTTGATGAGCGGTAAATTCCAAGTTCTCTTCTTTGCATCAAGCAGTTCAGAAGTTGAAGCTATACAATACTCATTATTAGCCTTACCAGTAAGATAAAAGCTGAAAAGGTCGGGCATGAAGAGTAATTTATCAGCATGCTCTACAAGCCCTGCATTTTCCTTATAAGCGCTATACAGCTGGAACATCGTATTAATATCCATAATCTGGATACCTGCTTCTGCATAATGTTCTTGAATATTTATTTTCTTGAATATTTCTGTTGGAATATCTTTTGTACGTGCATCCCGATAACAAACGGGATTTCCTAATAGATTGCCATTGGCATCGATAAGTCCGAAATCCACTCCCCAGGTATCTATACCGATGCTTACTACATTTAGTCCTTTCTGAGCAGCCCTTTTTAATCCAGTTTTAAGTTCCTCGAAAAGAGCCAAGAAATCCCAATACAGATGTTGCCCCAATTTAATCTGTCGGTTGGGAAACCGATAAATTTCTTCTAATCTGATGTCTTCTCCATCAAATGTTCCAGCAATGACTCTGCCGCTTCCTCCTCCAAAGTCTGCCGCGAGGTATGTTGATGTTTTCATGATTTTTAAGGTTATTTTTAGAGAATTCAAAGGTATAAAATAACATAAAGGTCTGAAAGATGTTTCTCTTTTTTCAGACCTTTATGTTATTATTAAAAAGAGTAAGTGATTTGAATACTTACTTATTTTGTCTTTTTACCCAATACGTATACTTCCAGGTCGTCAATTTCTTCTGGTGATAGTACGGTGTATTTGCCTTGTGTCTGTATGATGATGCGGCAGGCCATTTCGAAGAACATGGCACGTTCAAAGACTTCGTCGAAATCTTTACCGCATACCACCTGACCGTGTTTGAGCAACATGATAGAGTCATGGTCTTTCATTGCAGCTATGACGGCATCTGCCAATTCTTTTGAACCTGGACGGTAGTAAGGAATCTGTGGAATTTCTGTACCAACGTGACAAGGCAGTTCTGCAGTGACGTTGAAGTTGGTCGGACGGTTTTCCATGCATGCAATTGCTGTTGCATAAGGTGATTGGAAATGCAGTACTACATTCACGTCGGGACGTTCGCGCATTACACCCATGTGGAATACGCTTTCCATAGAAGGTTTAACGCCATTAAGCACTTCGCCAGAAGCTAAATTGCAGATAGAAACTTTTTCTTTTTTGAGGTTAGGAACCCAAGAGCCTGTACCTGAGATTAATACTTCATCGCCAATGCGCCATGAGATGTTGCCGCTACTGCAAATGGTAAGACCTGCATCGCCTACACGATGAGCCTGACGGAGGAATTCTTCAATATGTAAATCTGTAATCATTGTGTCTATTTTTTTATATTACCAGTGTTCTTAGTAATCAGTGTTCTTAGTATATTACCTGTGGTTAGGTATATTACCAGTGTTGAGTAATTTTCAACACTGGTAATGAATAGTCTAATTATTTATAAATTGGGCCGTAAGCAGCGCAGGCTCTGAAGTCGGCTCCTTCTTTGTCCATACCGAATGCGTTCCATGCTGCTGGACGGAAGATCTTGTCTTCGTCTACGTTGTGCATGCATACTGGAATGCGAAGGATAGATGCAAATGTGATCAGGTCGGCACCGATGTGTCCGTAGCTGATAGCACCGTGGTTGGCACCCCAATTGTTCATTACTGAATATACATCTTTAAATGCTGGCTTGTCGCAAGTGCGTGGAACGAACCATGTAGTAGGCCATGTGCGGTCTGTACGTTCGTCGAGAATTTTGTGGATTTCTGGATCAATGTCTACTGTCCAACCTTCTGCCAACTGGAGGACTGGGCCAAGGCCTTTAACGAAGTTCAAGCGAACCATAGTTACAGGCATGCCACCCTTAGTTAAGAAGTTAGAAGAGAAACCACCACCACGGAAGTAGTCGCGGTTAGCTGGGTACCATGTAGTTGCCTTCAAGCACTTGTCAACTTCTTCTTCTGTCAAATCCCATGGCTGTTTCATAGTTGGGTTGCCTTCTGCGTCAGTAGCCTGGCCTGTGCCGTCTAATGTAGTTGCACCTGAGTTAATCAAGTGAATCATACCACCAGCAGCTCTACCAGTCAGTTCTTTACCTGTCACACGTTTAACAGCTTCTGGGCTCCAGTATGTACGAACGTCAGAGAAGATTTGTCCGCGGTTAGTCAGCAGGTGGTTGAACAACATAGAAACACCGTTGCCTGCATCGTTCTCAGTAGCAAGAACAAATGCTTCACGGATACCGTTCCAGTCGAACGAGGTATTCATCAAAGCTTCAGAGAAGTCGCCATTAGGATAGAAGTCGGTCCACTGACGCTGACCCTGGAAACCACCAGCGATAGCATTATGACCCAATGCTTCTTCCTTGAATCCCAGTTCCTTCAATTTAGGATTACCCTTCATCAAGTCGCGCATAACGATAGTCATCTTCACGATAAATTCCCAGTCTTCTTCTTTCTGTTGGCGAGTCTTAGCTTTTTCTTCTGAGTTATAATCGTGACCTTCATTCACCTTGCAGTGTTCTTCAGTCCATTTCATAGCTCTTTCAAATTCTTCAGGGTCGTAGATACCCAATTCGATGCGACGTTTGATTTCAGTCATGTCTACTGATTCGTTGCGCATACCCAAGTATTCCTGGAAGAAATCAGGGTTGATGATAGAGCCAGCGATACCCATACACATACTACCCATTGACAAGTATGATTTACCTCTCATTGTAGCCACAGCCTGAGCAGCGCGAGCAAAACGCAATAATTTTTCAGCTACGTCAGCAGGGATGGTGTTATCATCAATATCTTGTACGTCGTGACCGTAAATACCGAAAGCAGGAAGACCTTTCTGAGCATGAGCAGCCAATACAGCTGCCAAATATACAGCACCTGGTCTTTCAGTACCGTTGAATCCCCAAACAGCTTTTGGGTAATGTGGGTTCATATCCATAGTTTCTGCACCATAGCACCAGCTAGAAGTAACAGTGATAGTTGAGCCAACGCCTTCTCTTTCAAATTTCTCAGCACAAGCAGCACTTTCAGCCACACGACCGATAGTAGAATCAGCAATAACACATTCTACAGGACTTCCGTCTCCGTTTTTCAAGTTAGAAGAAATCAGATCAGCTACTGCGTGAGCCAAAGCCATAGTCTTGTCTTCCAAACTTTCTCTTACGCCACCCTGACGACCGTCGATGGTAGGACGAATACCAATTTTAGGATATTTCATAATTATTCTAATTTAAAGTTTAATATGTTTATTATTAATGTTTTTTCTTTTAAATCTCTCTTCATTCAGAGTGAATTTCTCAGATGAATTTCAGTAGGCAGATATGCCTGTATCTTTGTGCCTTCTGTAATGTAACACGCTGTCATTTTACCCATCTTAACCCAGTCTATGGTAAGTGCAGTAATGCCTTCATCTATGACCTCATAAGCAGGTGTATCATTATAGACTATCAGTCCGAAATCCTTTCCGCATTTTAGACCTAAGGCCCTGCTTTTCTTGATTATATCGACCACGTCCGACTGGCGGATAACGAAATAAGAATTTCCTTTTTCTACGTGTAAGTTGTTCACGTTATCGATGACAACTCCCTCTTGTTCGTTTTCCTTACAAAAATGCATAAAACTATCGCACGATATATGCGGATGTTTAATTCCCTTAGGATACAAGAAAAAATTACGATGATATAGTTTGAATCGATCCCTCAACAGCATAAGCGCATCATACAGCCCCTGATTAAAATCCTGACAGATGTAAGCATAATCATCTTTGGGGAAATTCCCGAAATCGAGCAGTAGCACTTTAGCCTTAGGTAGTTTATTAATGATAGGCGAGAACTTCTCATTGCTGAAGTTCATTACTACATAATAGTTATATTTGCCGATAGCCTCTCCTAGTATCACATTGAAAAGCCGCTGGTTATACTGGTGAAACCATAAATCTACCTGATAATCTGCTGATAAATGTTGTATGAGACTATTGTAGAAGGTAGTTTTAAAAGGAGAGTATTCATCTAAAAGAAGAAGCACTTTCTTACGATGTTTAGTGACATAATAGCCTCTACCCGGAGTGGAGTCTATGAATCCTTTTTCTCGAAGAAGGGCAAAAGCTTTGAAAACAGTGTCCCTTGATACATTATTGGCTTGGCTCAACTGATTTATGGAAGGTAAATTATTACCCTCCTCATAGTGGCCTGCTGTGATTCCTTTTTCGAGGATGTCAGCGAGCTGTTGTACTTTTGTAGAATGTTTTCCAAAGTCGTGTTTCATAATCTTTTTTAGATGGTTCAACTGTGCTGAACTGTTCTGATGCAAAGAAATGTTTTTTATCGATGATAGGCAAAAACTTTTAATGTGTTATACAACACTAATAGCCTTTTTTAACTCATTTTAAACTATTCTTGTTGTCGGAGAGTCCTTTTCTTTTTAGCGTTGCTTGTTTACAGAAGCGAAAGATTTGTAGTTTTAATTAAATCATGTATATTTGTCACAGACTCTTTCCTGCTTGATTGCAGAATGACGTTAAATATATTTATCTGTTCATTGTATTGTGAACATACATTCTAACCAATAAGAAATGATACAAATATTAGTTGTAGATGATGAGGCTCCTATCCGTATGCTTTTATCTCGCATGATGGAATTAGAAGGTTATAAGGTTTTTCAGGCATTCGACTGTGATTCGGCTGTTAAACTTTTGAAGAAGCAGACTTTTGATGTCATCTTGTGTGATGTTTTCCTGCCGGATGGAAATGGGGTTGACTTTGTGGTCGATATAAAAAAGATTGCGCAGCAGGCAGAAGTCATCTTACTGACTGCTCACGGTAATATACCTGATGGTGTGCAGGCTATTAAAAATGGTGCATTCGACTATATTACAAAAGGTGACGACAATAGAAAAATCATACCAACTATAAACAGAGCCATAGCTGAAGTCGAAAAGAGGAAAGGGAAAGTAGTCCAGCTGCCTTCTTATTCGTTTGATACGATGTTGGGTAAAGCGGAGTCTATGAAACAGGCCATACGCCTGGCTAAGAAAGTTGCCTCTACTGATGTGCCTATCTTATTGACCGGTGAGACAGGTACGGGTAAAGAGGTCTTTTCTCATGCCATTCATGAGGCAAGTGGAAGGAATAAGCATGAAATTGTAGAAATAAATTGTTCTGCTTTCAGCAAAGACTTGATGGAAAGTGAACTCTTCGGATACAAGGCTGGTGCTTTTACCGGGGCTCTGAAAGATAAGAAAGGACTATTTGAAGTGGCCAATCATGGAACGCTTTTCTTGGATGAAATAGGTGAAATGCCTTTCGAACTACAAGCTCGCTTGTTGAGGGTGCTGGAGTCTGGCGAATATATAAAGGTAGGTGACACTAAACCTACAAAAGTTGACGTACGAATCATTTCGGCTACGAATCGTGATTTGAAACAGGAAATTATCAAAGGCAACTTCCGTGAAGATTTGTATTTTCGTTTATCAGTCTTCCATATCCATCTGCCTGCCCTGCGTGAGCGTAGAGAAGACATAGAAGGACTGGCCAACTTGTTCCTCCAGCGTATCTCGGCCAAGATGAATGTGCCTGTACAAGGGATGACTTCAGAATATGTACAGGCATTGAAAAATGCCGACTGGCCGGGTAATATCCGCGAACTGAAGAATGTGGTAGAATGCAGCAGTATAGTTTCAGATGGCACGTTGACCTGGGAAGACCTTCCTCTAGATCTGCAACACCCGTCGGATACTGCCGATACAGGCAGCAACGATTTCGAGTTGGCCGTCATCGAGAAGAAACACATCTCCAAAGTTCTTCAATACACCCACGGCAACAAGACCGAAACAGCCCGACTGTTGAAAATAGGTTTGGCTACCTTATATAGAAAGATAGAAACCTATCATTTATAAATGAAATAGAATTAAATAGGTATTGCATCAACATGATACAAATAAATTCCCAAAATAAAAGGGGGACTTTCTCAAAATGAGAAGGTCCCCCTTTTACTCTTTGCTACTCCTGAAAATATATTCGCCAAAGAATCAGTTGCTTATAAAATAGATCACATTATGGTACGGCTTTTGTCATATACTTGACGATTAAAATACTAACGTATCACAACAATTTAAAAAGAAAGAAAAATGGATTTATTAAGTATTGGATTTGCAGTATGCATGCTCAGCGGCATAGCCTGCTTTTGGTTCTTTATGAAATGCATTGATTGGTTTGAAACTATTTAAAGAGGGAGAGTAAAATTATGTACACAGCATTATTTGTAGTGAGTTTAATTATGTTCGGTTACATGGCATACGTGCTAATTAAACCAGAAAAGTTTTAAAGGAATTAGTTTATGAATACAGAAATATTAGGTGTAATCGCACAGATAGTCCTATTGATTGTAATCAGTTACCCATTAGGAAAATATATTGCGAAGGTTTATAAGGAAGAGAAGACTTGGATGGATTTCATGAAACCTGTGGAAAGATGGATGTTCAAATTGAGCGGCATTAATCCTAAGGAAGAAATGAACTGGAAACAATTTTTGCGTGCTTTGCTTGTCGTGAACCTCTTTTGGTTCATTTGGGGTATGATACTTCTGGTAACTCAAGGTTATTTACCTTTGAACCCAGATGGTAACCTCGGTCAGACAGCACATCAGGCATTCAATACCTGTATCAGTTTTATGGTGAACTGTAACTTACAGCACTATAGTGGTGAATCAGGATTAACTTACTTCACTCAGCTTTTTGTTATCATGTTGTTCCAGTTTATTACAGCTGCAACAGGTATGGCTGCAATGGCAGGTATTATGAAGGCTTTGAGCGAAAAGACAACAAAAACAATTGGTAACTTCTGGAATTACCTAGTATTGGGTAGTACACGTATCTTATTTCCAATGGCCTTGGTGGTAGGTATTTTGTTGATTACTCAGGGTACTCCAATGAGTTTTGATGGTAAAGTTGAACTGACTACATTGGAAGGTGCAACTCAGCAGGTATCACACGGACCTACAGCAGCTATAGTGCCTATTAAACAGTTGGGAACAAATGGTGGTGGTTACTTTGGAGTGAACTCTTCACATCCATTGGAAAATCCAACTTATTTCTCTAACATGATTGAATGTTGGTCCATCTTAATTATCCCAATGGCAATGGCATTTGCGTTTGGTTTCTATATTAAACGTAAGAAATTGGGTTACAGCATTTACGGAGTCATGCTATTTGCATTCTTGGTAGGTGTAGCCATTAACGTAAGTCAGGAAATGGGTGGTAACCCACGTATCGACGAATTAGGTATTGCGCAAGAAAACGGAGCGATGGAAGGTAAGGAAGTTCGCATCGGTTCAGGTGCAACCGGTTTGTGGAGTATCGTAACTACTGTCACATCAAATGGTTCTGTCAATGGTATGCATGATTCTACCATGCCAGTTTCAGGTTTGATGGAAATGCTGAATATGCAGATCAATACTTGGTTTGGTGGTGTAGGTGTAGGATGGATGAACTACTTTACCTTCTTGATTATCGCTGTGTTTATTAGCGGATTGATGGTAGGTCGTACACCAGAATTCTTAGGAAAGAAGGTAGAGGCACGTGAAATGAAAATTGCTTCATTAGTAGCCTTGCTACATCCATTTATTATCTTGGTAGGTACAGCCTTGGCAGCTTACTTGTTTGTTCACGCTCCTGAATTCGTAGAAAGTGAAGGTGGCTGGCTGAATAATCCAAGTTTCCACGGCTTAAGTGAAATGTTGTATGAGTTTACTTCATGTGCCGCTAATAACGGTTCAGGTTTTGAAGGATTAGGCGACAACACTTGGTTCTGGAACTTCTCTTGCGGTATCGTTTTGATCTTGGGTCGTTTTATTCCAATCGTAGGTCAGGTTGCAATCGCAGGTTTATTAGCACAGAAGAAATACGTTCCAGAAAGTGCGGGAACATTGAAGACAGACACTGTAACATTTGGTGTAATGACTTTCGCTGTAATCTTTATTGTAGCTGCTTTGTCATTCTTCCCGGCACATGCTTTGAGTACAATTGCAGAACATTTTAGTTTATAAGAAATCCTTTCTATAGGTAAAAAAGAATAAAAAGATTATGAGAAATAATTATTCATCTTCGCTCTTTCAGAAGGAGCAGGTAATAGATAGTATCAAGCAGTCATTTGTTAAACTGAACCCACGCATTATGGTGAAAAATCCAATCATGTTTACGGTGGAAGTTTGTTCAGCTGTCATGCTTTTGGTAACCATTTACTCAATTTTTAATGAAAATCAAGGTTCATTTATTTACAATGCTTGGGTATTTGTAATCTTGTTTGTAACCTTGTTATTTGCCAACTTCGCTGAAGCAATTGCAGAAGCTCGCGGTAAGGCTCAGGCCGACAGCTTGCGTAAAACTCGTGAAGAGACTCCTGCACGTTTAGTTGATGGTAAGAACATTAAGATGGTAAGCAGTTCTCAATTGAAGCAGGGTGATGTTTTCGTTTGTGAAGCGGGCGATGTTATCCCTGCCGATGGAGAAATCATTGAAGGTTTAGCTTCTATCGATGAAAGTGCAATTACTGGTGAATCTGCTCCAGTAATTCGTGAAGCAGGTGGTGATAAGAGCTCAGTAACCGGTGGTACTAAGGTTTTGTCTGACCACATTAAAGTAGTAGTTACTACTAAACCTGGTGAAAGTTTCTTGGATAAGATGATCTCATTGGTGGAAGGTGCTTCACGTAAGAAGACTCCGAATGAAATCGCATTGACTATCTTGTTGGCTGCTTTCACATTGGTATTCTTTATCGTATGTATCACATTGAAGCCTATGGCCGATTATACTGGTACTGTAATTACTATTGCTTCATTCCTTTCATTATTCGTTTGCTTGATTCCGACTACAATTGGTGGTTTGCTTTCAGCAATTGGTATCGCCGGAATGGACCGTGCACTACGTGCGAATGTAATCACAAAGTCTGGTAAAGCAGTAGAAACTGCTGGTGACATTGATACTTTATTGCTCGATAAAACAGGAACAATTACAATTGGTAATCGTCGTGCAACTCGTTTCTATCCTGCAGAAGGCGTAGAAAAGCGCAGTTTCGTTGAGGCTTGTTTATTGGCTTCTGTAGCTGATGATACTCCTGAAGGTAAAACAATTATTGAACTCGGTCACGAAGAGGGTGTACGTATGCGTAACTTCAATACAGAAGGTGCACACATGATTAAATTCTCTGCAGAAACCAAATGTTCTGGTATCAACTTAAAAGATGGTACCGAGATTCGTAAAGGTGCTTTCGATACGATTCGCAGAATTGCTATCTCTGCAGGCAACACATTTCCTAACGAAATTGAAAATATTATTCAAGCAATCTCAGGTAACGGTGGTACTCCGCTAGTAGTAAGTATCAACAAGAAAATTGCCGGTGTTATTGAATTACAGGATATTATTAAACCGGGTATTCAAGAACGTTTCGTTCGCTTGCGTAAGATGGGCGTTAAAACAGTAATGGTAACTGGTGATAATCCACTTACTGCTAAGTACATTGCAGAAAAGGCTGGTGTAGATGACTTCATTGCAGAAGCTAAACCAGAAGATAAAATGGAATACATCAAGAAGGAACAAGCTGCAGGTAAGCTAGTTGCTATGATGGGTGACGGTACCAACGATGCCCCTGCCTTGGCTCAGGCTAACGTAGGTGTTGCAATGAATAGTGGTACTCAGGCTGCTAAGGAAGCAGGTAATATGGTCGACTTAGACAATGACCCTACTAAATTAATTGAAATTGTAGAAATTGGCAAGCAGTTGTTGATGACTCGTGGAACCCTGACTACCTTCTCTATTGCAAATGATGTTGCTAAATATTTCGCTATTGTACCTGCTTTGTTCATGGTCTCAATTCCTGAATTAGCAGCATTGAACATTATGAATTTGCATAGTCCTGAAAGTGCCATCTTATCAGCCATTATCTTTAACGCAATCATTATTCCTATTTTGATTCCGTTGGCATTGAGAGGTGTACAATATAAACCGGTAGGTGCTTCTGTCTTGTTGCGTCGAAACCTCCTTATTTATGGTGTAGGTGGTGTATTAGTACCTTTCATCGGTATTAAACTTATTGACTTGTTTGTTGGTCTCTTCTTCTAAACCACAATGAATTAACTCATAGGCCAATGAAACAATTAAAGGTACTTGTCCTTGTGACAAGTACTCTTTTAAACAATTACTTAATTACGAAAAAAAAAACAGAATAATGAAAAATTTTATCAAGTCATTTAGAATCACTCTTGTATTTTGTGTGTTCTTCAGTGTCTTCTATATAGCAGTTCTTTGGGGTATTTCTTTGTTTGTAGGCCCTAACGGTGGTAAACCAGAATTGGTTACTTTGAATGGTAAAGTAGTAGGTGCTGCAAATGTAGGTCAGAACTTTACAAAGGATATTTATTTCTGGGGTCGTCCTTCTTGTGCAGGCGATGGCTACGATGCCACTTCTTCATCAGGTAGTAACAAAGGTCCTACAAATCAGGAATACTTGGATGAAGTCAGCGCTCGCGTTGATACTTTCTTGAAACATCATCCTTATTTACAGCGTGAAGACGTTCCTGCAGAAATGGTAACAGCTAGCGGATCAGGTTTGGATCCAAATATTACACCAGCTTGTGCTTTTGTACAGGTTCAGCGTGTAGCAAAAGCCAGAGGAATGGAAATAGAACAAGTTAAGGCCATCGTAGAAGCAAGTATAGAAAAACCATTCTTAGGTTTCTTAGGTACAGAAAAAGTAAACGTTCTGAAACTAAATGTTGCTCTAGATGAGGCTGCTAACTAATTTTTTAATTAGGAAAAGAAGTAATTTTTTCGTACTTTTGGGCTCTTTCAGTGCCTTTAAAACTGAATAAAATATAATTTCTAACTATTTGATTAAATAAAGAAATGAAAACTAATCTTAAAAATATCATCGGTGCTGTAGCAGTTATGGCTACATTACCATCTGTTGCTACTGCACAGGAAAAATTTACAGTAAACGGCGAAATAGGTCTTGTTAGTGATTATGTATGGCGTGGAGCTGATCAGAATTCAGGTTTCAGCGTACAACCTTCGCTAACAATGAGCTATGCTGGTTTCTCTTTAAATCTTTGGGGAAACCAGACCCTCTCAAAATGGGAAAATGGTCAAGGAGCAAAAGAAGTGGATATCAATCTTTCTTACAGCTATAAGAATTTCTCTGTTACTGTCTCAGATTATTGGTGGGCAGGTGCTAATATGCCTTATGGAGACTATAAGAACGATCACTTCTTTGAAGGTACATTAGCTTATAACTTTGGAGAATCATTTCCTTTATCTTTGTCTTGGAGTACTTTCTTTGCAGGAGGGGATAAGAATGCAGATGGTGATTTGATGGCTTCATCTTATATTTCGGCTTCTTATCCTATCAGTTTGCCTGCAGATATCACTTTGACTCCATCAGTTGGTTTCACTCCATGGGAAGGTATGTATTGGGATAAGGCAGCTTTCACAGACATAACGCTGACAGCAAGTAAAGATATTAAGATTACTGATCATTTCAGTATTCCATTCTTTGTGCAATTTATTGCAGCACCAGTTTATGACCGTACTTACTTAGTAGGTGGTTTCTCTTTCGGATTCTAATTATTGAATCTTCTCTTGTGTTTATAGTTGCACAGGAATTTTTCCAACTTAATGTATAAAACGGCACATGCTTTACTCTCATCTTTAATTTGAAGGAGGGGGTAAAGTTAACCGTTTGTAATTCACAGATTCATCTGTTATTCAATGGTCTTCAAAAACTTACTTTTGAAGATTCGCTATTGAACACCCTGAACTGAATGATCGCTTTAATGTGTAACATTCACTGTGACAGACAAATAACATGATTGCCGTACCATTCTAGCGTATTAATGAGATTATATATCATATCAAATAGGTTGCCCGTAAAGGTTTCAGGATCTACCGAAGAAGGGTTCTGTTTCTCACGAAGTGAGGGCGGACTAACTACGGGGTTGGATTCCCTTGAAATTACTGATGAGAAACATTGGATTGGATGGCCTGGAATTTGTTCAAGCAACAAACAAGATCAGACAGCAATTCGTTCAGAACTGGAAAAGATGAATTTTCATCCTGTGTTCCTTTCTGAAAATCAGTATGAAAATTATTATGAGGGTTACAGTAATAGTACACTCTGGCCTCTCTGTCATTATTTTTATGCTTACACACAGTATCAACATAATTTCTGGGATGCTTATCAAGAAGTAAATGAGTTGTTCTGTGAGGAAATTTGTAAAATTATCGATCCGGACGATTGGGTGTGGGTGCAGGATTATCAGCTAATGCTGCTTCCTCAATTGCTTCGTCAACGTTTCCCTTCATTGCATATCGGCTATTTCCATCATATACCATTTCCTTCGTACGAATTGTTCCGTATCCTTCCAGAACGTAGCGATATATTGAAGGGTCTATTAGGTGCCGACTTCATAGCCTTTCATACATATGATTATGTGCGACACTTTATCAGTGCATCCGAACGTGTGCTGCATGTCGATTTTACGTTGGAAGAGGCTCACGTAGGTAATCGTGTGGTAGGAATTGATGCTCTTCCGATGGGTATAAATTACGAACTATACCACCATGCTTCAGAAAAGAAGGAAGTAAAAGAGGTGATAGGACGTACTCGTAAACAGTTTGGTTATCACAAACTAATACTTTCAGTTGACCGTCTAGACTATAGCAAGGGAATTTTGCATCGATTAGATGGATTCTCTAAGTTCTTGGCCCACCATCCAGCTTATCACGGAAAGGTCACCCTAGCAATGGTTATCGTCCCCTCCCGCGATCACGTATACAGGTATGCCGAATTAAAGAATCTAATCGATAAAGAAATAGGTTCCATCAATGGTAAATATTCTACTATGGATTGGACACCTGTTTGTTATTTTTATCATGGCTTTTCGTTTGAAGAACTTAGTGCACTTTACTATGTAGCCGATGTAGCCCTTGTCACCCCTTTACGTGATGGAATGAACCTAGTAGCAAAGGAATACGTAGCTACAAAACAGAATAACCCTGGAGTATTGATTTTGAGTGAAATGGCAGGCGCTGCAGTGGAATTAGGCGATGCATTACTCATAAATCCCAATGATGCAGATCAGGTAGAATCAGCTCTTTATCAAGCCCTGGAGATGGACGTAAACGAGCAACTTCAGCGACTGCGAGCAATGCAGGCTATTCTTTCAGTTCAAACTGTCAATAAATGGGCTGCTGATTTTATTCAGTCATGGAAACACCGTGTACAAGATAATGATGAACTGAAACGAAAAAGGGTAACTCCTTATGCATATTTACAGATAAAGGACCAGTATGATGCAGCCAAAAAGCGCCTTATCTTATTAGATTATGACGGAACGCTGGTAGGTTTCAAAGACCATCCGGAAGATGCTGTACCTACAAGTGAAGTCCTAAACATTTTACGTGATTTGTCAGCCGATAAACGCAATCATGTCGTGATAAGCAGTGGACGAGATCATTTTGTCTTAGACACTTGGTTGGGAAACCTTCCTATATCTTTTGCTGCTGAACATGGCGCTTTATACAAAGAAAACGGCGAATGGCACAAAAATATTTATTGTTCTGAGTGGAGTGGTAGTATTTTAAGTATATTAAAGCTGTTTCTCGATAAAACGCCAAAATCACGATTAGAAAAGAAAGAAACTTCGTTAGCTTGGCACTATCGTGAAGTAGATGCGTGGTTAGGAGAAATGCGTGCCAAACAGCTGGTAAATATGCTATTCGATACGTGTCTGAAACAAAACCTTCAGATCCTACAAGGTAATAAAGTTGTAGAAATAAAGAACCCTTCATGTACTAAAGGATCAGAGGTAAAACGATTACTCCATCACCATCATTACGATTTTATCATGGCGATAGGGGATGATGTAACCGATGAAGATATGTTTCGTGCGTTACCTCCGAAATCAGTTACCATAAAAGTGGGTACTGTCTCAGAGAATGCACAATATAATTTGCTTGCACAGAATGAAGTGTTACCATTCTTAAAGAGTGTTATGGTGAGCGATAATTTTGATTTCCCTCCAAAGAAAGCAAATTGGAGAGAGCGTCTATGTTATTTGCTTGGTATAACTAAACGAACTGATTATTAAATAAACCATTATGGATAAAAGAGAAGAAAGTGTACAACATTTCTTGAACATGATTAGGCGCTCTCAGCGTGGGGTGTTCAAAATATACATTGGCATGATAGCTGGTGTAGGTAAGACTTATCGTATGCTTCAAGAAGCACATGAGATGTTGGAAAACCATATTGACGTACAGATTGGATACGTTGAAACACACGGAAGAGCAGGAACGGAGGCCTTGGTAGCCGGTCTGCCGATTGTTCCTCGTAAGAAGATTTTTTACAAGGGTAAAGAACTGGAAGAAATGGACGTAGATGCTATTCTTCAACTTCATCCTGAATTGGTTATTGTGGATGAATTGGCACATACCAATATAGAAGGTAGTAGAAATGAAAAACGCTGGCAAGACGTAATGGACTTGTTGGATGCCGGAATTAATGTGATTTCGGCGGTCAATATTCAGCATATAGAAAGCTTGAATGAAGAAGTAAAGAGTATTGCTGGTATCGAAGTGAAGGAACGTATTCCTGATAAAGTATTGGAAGAAGCTGATGAAGTAGTTAATATCGACTTAACTGCAGAGGAATTGATTACCCGTTTGAAATCGGGAAAGATTTATCGTCAGGAAAAAATTCAAACGGCGCTCAATAACTTCTTCCGTACGGATAATATTCTCCAGCTGCGTGAACTAGCACTGAAAGAGGTAGCATTCCGTGTGGAACGTAAAGTAGAAAACGAAGTCGTAGTAGGCGATAAGATAGTCCATAAAGAACGCTTCCTGGCTTGTATTAGTAGTAATGAAAAAACGCCACGTTACATTATTCGCAAAACGGCACGTTTGGCCTCACGATATAATACCGAGTTCCTTTCACTTTATGTTCAAACGCCCCAAGAAAGTACAGATCGTATTGAACTAGCCAGACAGCGTTACTTGCTAAATCATTTTAAGCTAGTTACTGAGCTAGGTGGTGAAGTGATTCAGGTAGCTTCAGACGATATATGCAACAGTATACTTAAGGTATGCGAAGAAAAGCAAATAACTTCAGTATGTATTGGTAAACCATCGCTTAAGTTTACGCGTTTATTTGTATCTTTACCACGTTATAGGAATTTTTTAAATAAACTTTCTGACATGGATATTAAATTGATTATATTCCCTTAAACATTTTGGACTATGAATACGAAAACCAAACTTACCTTAGGGTTGGGAGTGTTGGTGGGCATGATTGTGCTATTGGTGGCACTTTCGGTTGTCAACCTTCAGATATTAACTGCTACAGAACCTACTAGCCCGGCAGCAGGTCCGGGGCTTCATCGTGCACTAATCTGGATTTCGGCAGTAGGTGGATTCTGTATTGTTACAGGACTAGTTTTATTGGCTTTACTTCCACATTCTGTAAATAAACCATTCTTGGAACTTATTAATGGAATTCAGGAGATAGCCAATCATAATTACGAGAAGCGTCTTAACTTAAAAAATCAGGAGTTTGAAGAAGTATCTCGTAACTTTAACCGTATGGCAAAGCGTCTAGCCGATTACCATGCCAGTACACTGTCACAGATGATGGCCTCTAAGAAATATATGGAGACGATTATTAATAGTGTACGTGAGCCAATTATTGGACTTGATAATGAGCTGACTGTGTTATTTATTAATGATGAAGCCCTGAATATCATCAACTTAAAAAGAGAAGATATAATCATGAAATCCGCTAAAGAGGTTGCTCTGCATAACGACTTGTTGCGCAGGCTTATCCGTGAATTAGTGGATACTCAGCAACAGGAGGGTAAAGACAAATCGGAGCCTCTCAAGATTTATGCGGATAATAAAGAAAGTTATTTCCAGATGAAATCGATGCCTATTATTCAGATGGATAAAGATGGTGTCACTCCAAAACGTCAGGGATATGTCATTATGTTGAAGAATATTACAGAGTTTAAGGAACTTGATTCGGCTAAGACTACGTTTATTTCTACGGTGTCGCACGAATTGAAAACACCTATTTCGGCTATCATGATGAGCTTGCAGTTACTTGAGGATGTACGGGTGGGAAGACTGAATGAAGAACAGACTGAATTAGCTAGAAGTATCCAGGATAATAGTGAGCGACTGCTGAATATTACGAGTGAGCTTCTTAATATGACTCAGGTAGAATCTGGAAAACTTCAGTTGAAACCTCGTGTTACGAAACCTATTGAGTTGATTGAATATGCTATTAAAGCGAATCGCGTGCAGGCCGAGAAATTTAAGATCCAGATAGAGGTGCAATATCCGGAGGAAAAGATTGGTCGTCTGTTTGTTGACAGTGAGAAAATTGCTTGGGTATTGACCAACTTACTATCCAATGCTATCCGTTATTCACATGAAAATGGTAGGATAATCATCGGTGCTCGTGAGTCGGGCGACGGATATATTGAGATGTTTGTCCAAGACTTTGGTAAGGGAATTGACCCTCGTTATCATAAAAGTATCTTCGATCATTATTTCCGCGTCCCAGGAACGAAGGTGCAGGGTAGTGGACTGGGGTTGTCTATATCGAAGGACTTTGTTGAGGCTCATGGAGGAACGCTCACTATTGATAGCGAGCTTGGCAAGGGTTGTTGCTTCGTAATGCGATTGAAGGTGTAATCTCCGAAGTTGGCCATGTAGACCGAGGAATAGACATAAAAAAAGAGCTGGCACAGAGAACGCATATTGTTTCGTGTCAGGCTCTTTTTTGTTTAACTAAACCTTATTTTTTAAATAAAGAGTTTATTTCTTTGCAGAAGTTTATTTTCGTGGTAAACCTTATCCTTTTAATAAAGTTTATCCTCAATATCAAACAAGAAATCTGCATCCTTCAAAAGCGGATGATGAGTATCCTTCTCTGATAGAATCACTTTATCAGCCGGAATTCTCCAATCGATATTTAATGCCGGATCATTCCAAGCTATAGCCCCTTCACTCTGAGGAGCATAGAAGTTATCGCATTTATATTGAAAAACCACTTCATCACTCAATACACTGAATCCGTGAGCAAAGCCACGTTCTATAAAGAGCTGAAGGTGATTCTCTTCAGTTAGTTCCACAGCAACATGTTGTCCAAATGTTGGTGAGCCCTTGCGGATATCTACAGCCACATCCAGCACAGCACCCTTTATGCATCTTACCAATTTGCTTTGGCAGAAAGGAGGCTTTTGAAAATGCAAACCTCTAAGTACGCCGTAAGACGACTTACTTTCATTGTCTTGCACGAAATGAACCTCTCTCACTTCCTCATTGAAGACGCGCTGTGAGTATGATTCAAAGAAGTATCCACGGTCATCATTAAAAATGCGTGGTTTAAGTATAGTAACACCATCCAGAGGTGTTTTAATAATTTCCATTGTCTTTATATTTAGTTTATTGTCCCATCAAGGAGGTATGAGCAATCTATTCTAAAAGTTAAGAAAAAGAACAGCGTATTATCTTATTATCTGACAGAATTCTTTAGTTCGTCGATTACCTTTAGCAAGTACTGTCCGTACTGATTCTTAAGCATAGGTTGAGCCAGCTCGCGCATCTTTTCTTCACTTATCCATCCGTGTCGATAAGCGATACCTTCTAGGCAGGCAACCTTCAGTCCCTGACGTTTTTCAATGACTTCGATATATGTAGAAGCTTCTGCTAGTGAATCATGAGTACCTGTATCCAGCCATGCAAATCCTCTACCCAAGTTTTGAACCTTCAGGTTACCCTGTTCCAGGAAATGCTGGTTGACCGTTGTAATTTCTAACTCGCCACGAGCCGATGGTTTGATGTGCTTAGCCACTTCCACAACCTCATTCGGGTAGAAGTAAAGTCCCGTGACCGCATAATTTGATTTAGGCTTCAGTGGTTTTTCTTCGATAGAAAGACAATTTCCTTCCGCATCAAATTGAGCCACACCATATCGTTCCGGGTCACTCACCCAATATCCGAAAACCGTAGCTTTATTTTCTTCCTCTGCCGTCCGAACAGCTTCTTTCAGCATGCATGTAAACGCATTTCCGTGGAATATATTATCTCCCAAGACCAAGCACACGGAATCATCTCCGATAAATTCCTCACCGATAATGAAGGCCTGTGCCAATCCATCCGGAGAAGGCTGCTCTGCATATTCAAAATGAACACCATAGTCGCTGCCATCGCCCAACAGTCTTCTGAAAGCAGGCAAGTCATATGGGGTGGAAATAATTAATATCTCACGGATACCAGCCAACATAAGAACTGATATCGGATAATATATCATTGGTTTGTCGAAAATAGGAAGCAATTGTTTGGATACCCCTTTCGTTATAGGATAAAGTCGTGTACCCGAGCCTCCAGCAAGCACTATTCCTTTCATGGTATTTGTCTATTTATTACATTACTAATGCAAAATAAGGAGAATTTTATATCTTTCCAAAATATTAGCTTGTCATTTTGCGGAATAGACCAAATCAGTCAATTAAAAGCCCCGCGAGGCTTCACTTGAAACCTCGTGGGGCTTAAAAATAGAATCCCGTGTGGCTTTATGTAGGAAATCCTAACGGATAAACAAAAGTTCACGGTATTTAGGAAGCGTCCACATCTGATCATCAACAATCAACTCGAGCTGGTCGATGTGCTCACGAATTTCTTCAAGCATCGGAGCGATGCGGTCGTGATATGCTATGGCGCGTTCTCTAATCTCCTGGATGCGGTTGGCCACTTTACGTGCTTCTACCATCTCGTCGACATGTTCTTTGATGAACGCTGTATGTTCGGCGATTTCTCTGATTAGTGTCAGATTCTGAGCTGAAAGAGTATTTGCCTCAGCAACCGAAAAGAGTTGTTTCATCTTATAAGCATTGTCGATGAGTCGTCCCTGGTAAGAAATGGCAACCGGTACGATGTGATTCAAGACAATGTCGCCTAGTACGCGTGCCTCAATCTGAATTTTCTTGGTATACATTTCCCATTTGACTTCATTACGTGCTTCCAATTCCTTACGATTCATTACACCGGTAGATTCAAACATGCGGATTGTTTCCGGTTTCATGTAATTATCGAAAATTAGCGGGCAACTTGTTTCGCAGTCGAGTCCGCGTTGTGCCGCTTCTTCTTTCCATTCATCGCTATAACCATTGCCGTCGAATCGGATTGGTTTGCATTCTTTGATGTATTTACGAAGAACGTTCAGAATAGCTGAAACCTGAGTGTCTCCGTTTTCAATCTGTGCCTCAACATCCTTTTTGAAGACGGTCAACTGTTCGGCCATGGCCGAGTTGAGTGCAATCATAGCACTGGCACAATTGGCTTCCGAGCCTGGAGCGCGAAATTCGAAACGATTACCTGTAAAGGCAAATGGTGATGTTCTGTTTCGGTCTGTATTATCGATAAACAATTCAGGAATTTGAGGAATATCAAGTTGCAAGGCCTGTTTGCCGTCCAATGATGACAAGTCGTTTTCTGTACTTTCTTCCAAGTGGTCTAGCACCTTACTCAAGTGGCTTCCTAGGAAAGAAGAAATAATAGCAGGAGGAGCTTCGTGAGCACCTAGACGATGAGCGTTTGTTGCACTCATGATAGAAGCCTTCAATACGCCGTTGTGGTGGTAAACGGCCATTAAGGTATTGACTACAAATGTAATAAATCGTAGATTTTCTTCCGAAGTCTTACCCGGAGCCATCAATAATGTACCGGTATCAGTTCCAAGCGACCAGTTGTTGTGCTTGCCTGAACCATTGATTCCCTTAAAAGGCTTTTCGTGGAGCAACACACGGAATCCGTGATTGCGTGCAATTTTACGCATAAGCGACATAACCAGCATGTTGTGGTCGACTGCCAAGTTGCATTCTTCAAATATAGGCGCCAGCTCAAACTGATTAGGTGCCACCTCATTATGACGCGTTTTCACCGGTATGCCCAATTCGAGCGACTGGATTTCCAGGTCCTTCATAAAAGCCGCCACACGTGCAGGGATAGCGCCGAAATAATGGTCTTCTAACTGCTGGTTTTTAGAAGCCTCATGCCCCATCAGTGTCCTACCAGTAAGTAGCAAGTCGGGACGAGCTGCATACAATCCCTCATCGACCAAGAAATATTCCTGTTCCCAACCCAGATACGTAATCACCTTTTTTACAGAACCGTCAAAATACTGCATAATGTCAAACGCAGCCTTATTGACAGCCTGGATAGAGCGGAGTAGAGGAGCCTTATAGTCGAGCGATTCTCCCGTATAAGCAAAGAAAATAGTAGGAATGAACAACGTATCATCCACAATGAATACAGGCGAAGACGGATCCCACGCACTATATCCTCTAGCCTCAAACGTATTACGAATACCACCATTAGGGAACGAAGAACCATCCGATTCCTGCTGAACAAGCAATTTGCCTGAGAATTCCTCAATCATTCCCCCCTTACCGTCGTGCTCCACGAAAGCATCATGCTTTTCAGCCGTACCCTCAGTCAGCGGTTGGAACCAGTGCGTATAATGCGTAACCCCCATTTCAATGGCCCATTTCTTCATACCATTGGCCACATCAGTAGCAATACTGCGGTCCAGCGTCGCACCATTATCTATAACGTCTACCAATTTATTATAAACCGTGCTAGAAAGATATTTAAACATCTTTTCGCGGTTGAAAACATATTTAGCGAAATAATCACTAGGGCGAACGCTAGGAGAAGGAACCTCTACAGGTTTCTTACGGAAAGCTTCTTCTACTACTTTAAATCTTAATTTTGACATAAGACCTATTTTTTGATTATTGGTTTGTGGTGTATTTAAACTCTTTTAACACTAATGAAGAATCTTCTTCAAAAGACGATGCAAAATTACAAAAAGATTACCGTTCTAGCGACAAGAATAGCTGTTTTTGTTGTCTTTTACTATCTATATTTCTATTAAAAATAGTTCAGTATTTCTTTTTTTGAGTATGTATTGTCACTCGATTGATTTTTTTTGTATTTTTGTCGCGAATTTTAATTTAGGACATTGAATCTACTTAAAAGAACGTATTTTTGAAGTCAGGGGTCAGAATAAGCCTGTATTGATAAAACAAACCATATCAATACAATACCGAATTTTCAGATTTCCGACTTATACAATCTGGTAACAGATTAAAAAGCAAAACACCCTATACAAAAGAAGAAGGGTAGAAAGCAAACCTACTTTTTAAAAGCAGATTCACCACAGCGGTTTAAACTTTTAACAAAAATAAGATGAATCCAAAAATTCCTGCTTTAACTAGACAGCAGATTTTTAGAGAGGCCAAAGACTACCTCTTGATTGCTTTAGGGATGATTATGTACGCCGTTGGGTGGACGGTGTTCTTATTGCCAAACAATTTACCTTCGGGAGCAGTTCCAGGTATTGCGTCAATCGTATATTGGGCTTCAGGTTTTCCTGTACAATATACCTACGTAATTATCAATGCTTCTTTACTAGTATTAGCCCTTAAGATTTTAGGACTGAGGTTTTGTATGAAAACCATCTTTGCGGTATGTATTCTTACCGTAACTCTCCCCGTTATGCAACATTATGTTACAGGGTCTCTAATTAACAATCAGCCTTTTATGGCATGCGTGTTAGGAGCTTCTTTCTGTGGCGCTGGTATAGGTATTGCATTCACGGCAAATGGCAGTACGGGTGGTACGGATATTATAGCTGCGATAGTCAATAAATACCGCGATATTTCGTTGGGGCGAGTGATGTTGATTTGTGATGTCATCATTATTTCTTCCAGTTACTTTGTCTTGCACGACTGGGAAAAAGTGGTTTACGGTTACGTTGTTCTTTTTATCACAAGTTTTGTGTTGGATACGGTAGTTAACAGTGCCCGACAGTCTGTACAATTCTTCATTATTTCTAACAAATATGAAGAAATAGGTCAGCGAATTAACATCGACCTTCACCGTGGTGTTACCTTCATTGATGGTGTAGGATGTTTTACGAAGAACAACATTAAGATGATGTTCGTACTTGCTAAGAAACGCGAGTCGACTACTATTTTCCGTCTTATAAAGGATATTGACCCAAATGCTTTTGTTTCTCAGAGTGCAGTAATTGGTGCATTTGGTGAAGGATTTGACCGCATTAAGGTGAAATAACAATAAATAACTAATATAAAAATGACAGCCAGTGTTGAAATAGGAAGACGGATGGCTGCAAGCGTAAACGTGCGCTTGGGCAAGGAAAGCTTAAAGGCTTTAGCCGATGTCTTGTTATGTAGAAAGTTTAAAAAGGGTGAGCGCATCTTGGATGAAGGCGAGGTGTGCGAATGTATCCTTTTTATTGAAAAGGGGATGACCCGACAATTTTATTATAAGTACAACAAAGATTTAACCGAGCATATCGGTTATGAAAACGGGATGGTGATGTGTCTGGAAAGTTATTTCAGCGAAAAGCCTACTCGTCTTATGATTGAGGCTCTGGAGGTGACTACCGCTTGGGAACTTAATAAGAAAAAGATGATGGCACTCTCAGAAACGAATTTTGAGATAGCTACTTTCTACCGTCATATCTTCGAAAATTCATTAATTGATTCGCAGATTAAAGCGGATACGCTCCGATTTGAACCTGCGAATGAAAGATATGCAAAACTAGTCTCGTTGCATCCGGAAATATTGAAACGTGCTCCGTTGATTTACATTGCATCGCTTCTTCAGATGACTCCGGAAACATTGAGTCGTGTTCGTTCAGCTAGTTTGAGTGAATAACTTGTCTGAATGAATTTACTAGTTTGAATGAATCAAGTGAGGGCAATCAGAATAGGATGACTCCGGCTTCAAATACCGGCTTGTTGTCGTATGAATGGTTGCCTTTGTATGTTCTGGTCCATCCGTAGCCTCCGGCTATGAAGATGCCGAATTTTTTAACGGGATGGTATTCTAAACTGATTCTAGGCTGCAGGGCATATAAACGTGCCGGGCGGCCTTCTTTTTTATTGTCTAGTGTCTCGATGTGATAGAAACCGAGGTCGCCGCTAATGTCTAGCTTACTGGGGAGCAGTGGGAAGATGAGTCCGGCACGGTAGAATCCGCTGAGGGATAGCTTGTCGGTGAAATCGCCGTAGTTAAGTCCGGCTCCTAAATGGGTGTAGACGTGGCGGTTTATAAAACGTGCTGATACATTGAAGCGGTTGGCGTTTCCTCCTGATACTATCATTTGTATTTTTGTGGTCGGCTTGAGGTTGATGATACCCAACTGGCGTGCGCAACTATCGCCGCAGATATTTACAATACCTATCTGGCTTCCTTTTTGACTGCGGTTGCTCACATTGGCAATACTGATCTGCATGCCTTTATTGACTTCGGTGTAGTTGGCGAGTCCCGACAACTGCAGTCCTTTATTGCTCACGCTGACGTTGCTTACGCCGGCCAATTGGAATCCTTTGTTGTCTCTTCCTACTACGTTCATGAGTGCAGTAAGTTGGAAACCTGCCATATCTTTACCAGCCACGTTCATCAGTCCGCTGACAGCAGCCCCTTGCAAATGATCGCCTGCAATATTAGCTAAACCCGATACATGCAATCCGGAGCAGTCGCAGGCGCTCATATTCATGAGACCTGAAACAATGAAACCGCGTTGGTTTTCACCCGTCACGTTGCCCAGTCCGGCCACATGCATACCGTACGATGATTTACCACTGATATTTACCAGACCAGCCATACGTACACCGTGCGCCTTCATACCCGCCAAGTTGGCCAAGCCGGCAATATGCACACCCGATGATCGCAATCCAGCCACATTCAGCACACCCGAAGTCTGGAAACCATTTGATTCATAATGCACAACGTTAGAAATCGCGTTGAGACTGAATCCCTCTAATTGCTTATAATTACTGAGAAGTCCCAAGTTGAAGTGCGTAAGAGGAGGGCGTTTCTTATTATTTTTAATATTGAGAGAAACATTAGCACCGTCACGGATGCCTTTTTTCTTACGTGCAGAAATAGGACACGTTGTTCCTATTAGGAATAATCCCAATAGAAACAACGTGATAGACTTCTTGTGAGTCTGTATATTCATAAAAAATTATTTAACGTCTTGATATAAGAAGCGTTTGATACTCTTTTTCGGAGTTTTTTCAAATTCTTCCGGATAAATTTTAATACGAGCTATTTGCGAATAAGCAGGAAGTTCCACGTTGATAGTCTGTCTATTTTCTTCCATTGCCTTTTCGATGTCTTCGTCGGTCATTTTCTGTGCATAGGCTGCGTCGAAGTCTGGATAAATCAGTGCTGCCAGTCTCGAGTCGTTCTGCTGGATTACTATGCTTTCGCAGACAAATGGCATATTGTTCAGTTTATCTTCGATTTCTTCTGGATAGATATTCTGTCCTGAAGGTCCGAGGAGCATGTTCTTGCTTCTACCCTTGATGTAGAGATTACCATCACTATCCATGATACCTAAGTCGCCAGTGTGCAGCCATCCATCTGCGTCAAGTGCTTGTTTAGTTGCTTCCGGGTTCTTATAATATCCCAGCATGACATTTGCGCCACGAGTTAATATTTCGCCAACAATATTCTGTGGGTCTGCACTATCAATTTTAATCTCCATTCGCGGAGCCGCTTTGCCGCAAGAGCCAGGAACGAAATCCTTCCAGTCGGAATATCCGATGATAGGACCACATTCAGTCATGCCATAACCCACAGTATACGGGAAATCAATGCTTCTCAGCAACTTCTCAACATCCTGATTGAAAGCTGCGCCACCAATAATCACCTCATGGAAATTGCCACCAAACGCATTCACCATCTGCTCACGCACAGTTGCTTTAATCTTATCACTTACGATAGGCACCTTCAGCAGGATTTTCATCTTCGGTGTCTCAAGCTTAGGCAACACATTTTTCTTGATGATTTTTTCGATAATCAGCGGAACCGAGATAACTACCTTAGGTTTAACGTCGGAGAAAGCCTGGAAGATAATCTTTGGGCTAGGTATACGAGTCAGGAAGAATACATGAGCACCTGTTAGGATTTCATATGTAAACTCGAATGACATACCATACATATGAGCCATTGGCAACATAGAAATAACATGCTCGCCCGGTTTCAGAGGCATTACCTCAAAAGCAAATGCGATGTTTGACCATAGCGCACGATAAGGCAGCATAACACCCTTAGAACCGCTAGTAGTACCTGAAGTGTAATTAATCAATGCCAATTCCTCCGGATCATCGCGACGATAACTTACATGTTCTTTACGGAAATTACGAGGGAACTTATGACCGAACATCTCATTCAAGTGTTCGCGTGCATAGGCTAGTTTTTCACTACGGCAAACCAACAATGTGAAATCATTCATCTGAATGATACCTTCCAAGTTAGGCATTGCTGTTTCATTTAACCCTTCCCAAGCCACATCACCTACAAATAAAATACGTGCTTCAGAGTGGTTAACAATATGGTGAACATTGTCGGCTTTGAATTCGTGCAGAATAGGTACAGCCACTGCGCCATACGTTAAAGTTGCAAGGAAAGCCACACCCCAATGAGAACAGTTACGTCCGCATAAAGCTACCTTGTCTCCGGGTTTTACTCCGCTTTCTTGTAGCAGAATGTGAAGTTTCTCTATCTTTCTTGCTAAGTCCTTATATTGAAGGGTTGCTCCTTTGTAGTCTGTCAGGGCGTCCAAGTCCCAATTTTTTTTGATGCTATTTTCTAGAAGGGCTAAAAAACTATTTTCCATAAGTTAATATTTTAGTATTGCACAAAAGTAAATACAATGTGCAAATATACCATATTGTTCTTATTCGCCAAAGATATTATCTATAAAAACTGATTTACGCAGGTAAAATAGTTCCTACGACAACCTTTTGTATCTTCAAACGGAATTTCTCTGAAGTCTCCTACCGACAAAACTACCCCTACTACAAATGTTCGTAATAGGGGTAGTTTGACGGATGAAGTATTATGTCACACCTGATCTGCGTTATAACCTCGTCGATTATTCGTGATTGCTAAAATACTTCATGAACTGAGTACGTTCGAATGGGTTGACAGCACCTGCTGCTTCTGCATTCATCTTACCCTTGAATTCAGAGATAGTCTGATAGTTGTTATCGTCCATCCAATCGTTCACACCTTTCAGTAATTCTGCTATCTGCTTGTTGCCATTCTGATAAAGAACGCTGCAGATTTCTGTTGCAGCTGCACCTGCCAGGATTGACTTGATAACACCTTTAGCATCGTGTACACCACCAGAAACTGCGTAATCCAACTTGGCCACCTTAGCTGAAGCGATGGCTGTCCATCTAATCTTGTCGGCAAGTTCAGTAGGAGTACTTGTCACGTTAGTGCTAGTGTATTCCAATCTATCGATGTTGATATCTGGCTGATAGAAACGGTTGAACAATACCACTGCTGCCGCACCATTTGCGTACAATTGGTTGATCAGCGCGATAGGGTTAGTCAGGTTGCTTCCCAGTTTCATGATTACAGGAATATTTACCACCTTCTTAATGTGCTGTAAGATTTCGATATGTTTGTGTTCGAAACTTCCGAATTCATAATCAGTATCAGTCTGCAAGCAGAGGATATTGATTTCCAGAGCATCAGCTCCAGCCTTTTCCATCAGTTGAGCGAAGTCCACCCATTCGCTATCCGAGTAGCAGTTGATGCTTGCGATAACAGGAATAGAGCAATTCTTTTTAGCTTCTTCTATCATAGCTATGTGTTCATTCAGCGTATGTGAGCGAACATACACACCTAGATAATCATCTGCTTCAGGAGAGCCATAGCCGTTCATTTGGCCGCTCTGCATAGCTATCTGTTCCTCGAAAACCGATTTCAGGACAACAGCTCCTGCTCCCGCTTCTTCTAATTTTTTGATTTTTTCTACGCTGTTAGTAAGACCAGAACTACTAACGATAATTGGATTTTTCAGGTTCAAACCTGCAAAATTGGTTGTTAATTGTGCCATATAGAATTTGATTTAATAATTTCTTTCTCCGAAAATGTGACTACCTACACGTACAAGCGTACTTCCAGCTTCTATGGCGAGCTGGTAGTCCTGCGACATTCCCATTGATATTTCTTTAAAACTGTTGTTATCAGCAAAATACTTTGTTTTCAGTTCCTTAAAGAATTCATGAAGGGAATTGAATTCGTGGTAGATTTGGTCATTATCTTCTGTGTTTGTAGCCATTCCCATGACGCCTGCTATGGTAACATGTTCTAAGTTTTTCCATTCGTTCCGACTCAGCATTTCGCGGCAAGAGTCCATGGTGAAGCCATATTTGCTATCTTCTTGAGCAATGTGAATTTCCAGGAGGCAGGGGATAGTACGTCCCGCTTTAGCTGCCTGTTTATTGATTTCCGCAAGAAGTTTGTATGAATCGACGGCATGAATGAGGGCAATATAAGGGGCAATGTACTTCACCTTATTGGTTTGCAGATGTCCGATGAAATGCCATTCGATGTCCTTAGGCAGCGTCTGCTGCTTGTCTTGGAGCTCTTGTACCTTACTCTCGCCGAAGATTCGCTGTCCGACGGCATAAGCTGCTTCAATCGCTTCTTTAGGATGAAACTTGGAAACGGCTACCAGTCGCACGTTGGCTGGAAGGTTGGCTAGTACTTCTGTTAAGTTTGCTTGTATATTCATGACGTTAAAATTTAGTCTTATCGGTTGGCTGCTTCTGGAAATTCCGGTTTGTCGTCGGGCTCAGCTGAGTAAGGATACACGTCCATGATAGCTGTTTCGGTTACAGAAGCAATAGAATAGTCGGCCATTGTTCCTTTCATGCCCTCGTCCAATTTTCTGACAGCATCTCTCAGGTCGGCAGCCTGTACTAGCATATTTGCAGCTGTTTTCTTTTCTGCTCCACTTTTTTCATCCAGCGTAATAAAATAGATTTTACACTTATACCAGCGGTCGGCAGATTCTTCTTCGCTGCTGAAAAGTTCGCTATAGTTAGCACGTTTGATGTCAGATACCGTAAATTCTCCACTAATGAACGGAGTAATTTCTTCGATAATGCGTGATTCGGCCTCAGTAAAGCTGAGCGCATCTACCAGGTATGGTTCTGTAACTTTCTTATTCATGCCGTTTTCAGCTATTTTTTCGTAGCGAATCTTGCATTCAAACCAATTATGCATCATTGTTTTATTTTCTTTTTAAGATGGTTTATTTGTCTTTCTAAAATTCATATAATTCACAAAGGTAATATTTATTTTAAGAACCATGATTAAATGCATCCAAAAAGTGAGTTCTCTTAGCTGGATAGTTCGTTTTGAATCGGCTTTAGAAAAGTCCGATAGCCTTCCGTTCTTGACTTTATGTAACGTTTTTCTGCTTTATATTCTTAGAATTACACCTATTTTCTTTATAAAGTTGTAAATTAGTAAGAGTCTGTTTATATTTGCATATATAATTATTAAAGAAGAAGATTTATGCCACAAGTATCCATTCGAGGAATTGAGATGCCTCAGTCACCTATTCGTAAGCTGGCTCCGTTGGCGGATGCTGCTAAGGAAAGGGGTGTGCATGTTTACCACTTGAATATCGGACAGCCTGATTTACCAACTCCCAAGTCGGCTATTGATGCCATACGTCAGATAGACCGTAAGGTGTTAGAATATAGCCCGAGTCAGGGTTACAGAAGTTACCGAGAAAAATTGGTAGGATATTATAAGAAGTACAATATCAATCTAAACGCTGATGATATAATCATTACTACAGGTGGCTCTGAAGCGGTGTTGTTTGCTTTTATGAGTTGCTTGAATCCGGGTGATGAGATTATTGTTCCTGAACCTGCTTATGCCAACTATATGGCTTTTGCTATATCTGCAGGGGCGGTTATTCGTACGGTGACAACTACCATCGAGGAGGGTTTCTCTCTGCCTAAGGTGGAGAAGTTTGAGGAGTTGATTAATGAACGTACCAAAGGTATTTTGATCTGTAATCCGAATAATCCTACGGGGTATCTGTATACGCGCAGAGAGATGAACCAGATTCGCGACTTGGTCAAGAAGTATGATTTGTTCTTGTTCTCTGATGAGGTTTATCGTGAATTTATTTATACGGGTTCTCCTTATATCTCGGCTTGTCATCTGGAAGGTATTGAGCAGAATGTTGTGCTGATTGACTCAGTCTCTAAGCGTTATTCTGAATGCGGTATCCGTATTGGTGCATTGATTACAAAGAATCAGGAGATTCGTACAGCCGTGATGAAATTCTGCCAGGCACGACTCAGTCCACCTTTGATTGGTCAGATTGCTGCTGAGGCTTCTCTCGATGCACCGGAAGAGTATTCGCGCGATATGTACGATGAATATGTAGAACGACGTAAGTGCCTGATTGACGGGCTTAATCGCATCCCTGGTGTTTATTCGCCTATTCCTATGGGAGCATTCTATACCGTAGCCCGGCTACCGGTTGACGACTGCGAGAAATTCTGCGCATGGTGTCTGACCGATTTTGAGTACGAAGGTGAAACCGTAATGATGGCACCTGCCAGCGGATTCTATACCACTCCGGGTGCAGGTAAAAACGAAGCCAGACTGGCTTACGTTCTAAAGAAAGAAGATTTGGTTCGTGCGTTGTTCATTCTTCGCAAAGCACTGGAAGTTTATCCGGGAAGAGTTGATGAATAATATGCAATGGGTCTTGTTTATAGCCCGGCGTATTTATCAGCGTAATGAGGGCGGAAAAGAAGTATCAAAACCGGCAGTTCGTATTGCAATGGCCGGTATTGCTCTTGGGCTTGCGGTGATGATTGTTTCGGTGGCTGTGGCCATCGGATTTAAACATGAAATTCGCAACAAGGTGGTAGGACTCACATCGGATGTGGTGGTGACTAGCCTTGATGATGCTCAGTTGTATCAAACTCAGCCGATTGTGGCTGATGACAGTCTGCTTAGTGTGCTTCATGCGATTGATAATGTGCAGCATGTGCAGCGCTATTCTACGAAGACAGGAATGATTATGACCTCCGACAATTTTCAGGGTATGATGTTGAAGGGGGTGGCTCAGGAGTATGATTTTACTTTCTTGAAGGAGCATCTGCTGGAGGGTGAGATTCCGGTCTTTACAGATTCCGTTTCTTCTAATAAGGTGCTTGTCTCCAAGTCAATAGCTGATAAGCTTTCTCTGAAGGTGGGCGATAAGTTGTTTACCTATTATGTAGAGGATAATGTGCGTGCGCGCCGACTGAAGGTGGTTGGGATTTATCAGACTAATTTCTCGGCATACGATGACTACTTCTTGGTGACCGACTTGTATACGGTCAATCGCCTCAATAAATGGCGTCCGGATCAGGTGGGGGGTGTGGAACTGGATATTTCTGATTATTCCAAACTTAATCAGGTGAATGACGAGTTGCGTGTCATGTTGTTCGAATCGAGCGACCGCTATGGTCAGAGTTATTTCTGTCGCTCAGTAGAGGAAGCCAATCCTCAGATATTTGCATGGTTGAACATCCTCGACGTCAACGTTTGGGTTATTCTCATTCTGATGACAGGAGTAGCAGGTTTCACCATGATATCCGGTCTGCTTATCATCATCCTAGACCGTACAAATATGATTGGCGTACTGAAAGCACTAGGGGCCGATAATACCTCCATCCGGAAGATTTTTCTGATGTTTTCAGCCTTTCTGATAGGTAAAGGCATGCTATGGGGCAATCTGATAGGCGTGTCGTTATGTCTGATTCAGATGATTTTTCATCCAGTCAAACTCGATCCAGCCGATTATTACGTTGCCACCGTTCCACTCGATTTCAATATCGGCATCTACCTCATGTTGAATGTGTGCACTTTCCTAGTATCCCTACTGATGCTGATTGGACCTTCCTATCTGATTAGTCGCATTCATCCGGCTCGTTCCATTCGATTCGAGTAAAGAATTACGACGAACACCAACAGATACAAGCAATATAAACAGAAGCAAGGGTGAGCAACTTAAATTAGGATCAATAACCTAAACAAGAATCAGCAAAAGAAACAAGAAAAGAGAATCTTGATTGAAGCAATCACATACGATTAAAGAAAATCACCCCTGCTACAAAACTGTAACAGGGGTGATTTCTTAAAAGGCCTCCCACGACCCCTTAATTATAAATAAGCCAACAGCATAACCATGTCAGCCAATCTTACTAATCTTCTTAAGTTTTTCTTCCTCAATCAGTTTAATCTTTCTACCGTCAATAATAATTAGCTTTTCCGCAGCAAAGTTAGACAATGTACGAATAGCATTAGATGTTGTCATATTAGAAAGGTTAGCCAAATCCTCACGAGACAAATAGATATTCAGCGTACACTCATCCTCCTCAAGACCATACGTATCCTTAAGGAAAAGAAGAGATTCAGCCAGACGACCACGGATATGCTTCTGCGTCAGACTTACAGTACGCTCATCAGAAATACCCAAGTCGATAGACAACTGTCGGATGAAAAACAGTCCCAAAGCAGCATTTTCCTCCAGCAAGTGAAGAATACAAGTCATTGGGATTAAACAAATAATACAAGGTTCAAAAGCAGCCGCGGCCGTTACGAAATCTTCTTGTGCGAAATACGCTCTATAGGCAAAGTACTCTTTAGTCTTAATGACGCGGATAATCTGGCTTCTTCCACCTACACCATCCTTGTAAATCTTTACTTTTCCATCGAGCAAACACATTAAATGCGACGGAGTTTCTCCTTCGCAATAAATGGTTTCATTCTTTTTGTAATGCTGAATGGAAAAATTCTGAGCCAAATATTCCCTTTGAGAACTGGTTAAAGGTTCCCATAAATCCGGAATGCTTTCTGCAATTTCCACTTCAGATAATTCGTTCTTTGTCATAAGTGTTATAAAACATAATATTCAGCACAAAGGTAGTAATTATAAATTAATATGCGTGAATTTTGTTGTTTATTTTTAGACTATTAACCAAGGTTTTGAATTATATTTGTCGTCAGAATGAAAAGTAAGAGTTTTTTTAATATAATTTTGGGTGTGATTGTCTTTCTGGCAGTCATTTCTTATCCTGCTGGCGGAAGGGCTGATACTGCTTTTTCGCTAGTTCCTAAAAAAACGCTTGTTCCTGACTCTATTCTTGACAAGGTTTTTAGTGCTGGGGTTTTATATTCTGGTGCTGTTAAGGAATATAAGAGCGACTTATATTTAAAAGGTATCTTCAGGGTGCATCATAAGAATGGCCTAATGAGGTATATGCCGCAGATGTTCCGTTTGGAAAAGGGTATTAATGAATATATGTATGAATCTGTTAGTGACTTCCATTTTACGGCTCCGTCTATTTATGATAGAAAGATGAGGGCTCTGGTCAGTACTTTCCCTAATCCTAGGAGTGAGACGTTTGATGTCATTGAGTACATGAAGTTTAATGTTTATTCTTCGACGCTGATGGGGGATAAGGTCTTGTCTCCTCTGAATGAGTCGTCGCGTGTGCATTATCGCTATGAGATGGATTCGGTAAGCAGTGTGGGGAAAGGCCTTGTTTATAAGATTAATATTGTACCGAAATATCGTAGCACGCAGTTGATAGAGGGAACTGTCTGGATTTCTTCATGGAATTGGGCGGTGATGAAGTTCGATTTGCATGGTAAGTATGATATGGTAGCTTTTCGTTCCCGGATGGAAATGGGTGAAACGCCTAATACGGTTTGTCTTCCTCGGCATATTAATCTCGACTTGAATTTTAAGTTCCTGGGCAATCATGTGGAGATGAATTATCATGGGCTCATCAATTATAAGGATATCAGTATGATGGAGCCGGGTGAGGTCTTGGATAAGCGTACACGGAAGGAGCGTCTGAATTTGTCTAACTCGTATACTCTGACTTGTGATACGAGCAGGTTGGTTACTGATCATAATTTCTTTAAGTTCTTACGTCCGCTTCCGTTGGAGCATCAGGAGGATTCGATTTATGTTCGTTATTATAACCGTATGAAGCAGCGTGAGGTTGAGGCTGCCAGTAACTGTGCTGCTCAGACAAGGCGACAGAAGAATCTTGTCTTTTGGGGCCAGTTGGGCGATGCGCTCATCAGCAGTTATGACATTAATCTTCCTAAGGTAGGTAGTATCCGTTGTTCTCCTTTGATTAATCCGGTTTTGATTGGTTATAGTCATCGCCGAGGATTTTCATATAAGCAGGTCTTCAAGTTCAATAAGTTGTTCTATGATGGCCGACTCCTTCGTATTGTTCCGCAGATAGGTTATAATTTTACGAAGAAGGAGCTTTATGCTAAGGGCGATGTGAAGTATGTTTATAATCCACGCCGACAGGGTATGTTTGAGATGAACGTCGGAAATGGTAATCGTATTTATAGTAGTGTCGTTCTGGATCAGTTGAAAGAAATTCCCGACAGCACCTTTACCTTTGATGGTCTTAATCTCGATTATTTTAAGGATATTTATCTGAACCTATCGCATAATATTGAGATAGTCAACGGCCTAAAGTTGTGGACTGGTCTCTCCATGCATTGGAGATACACCAAGAGCACTCCAGAACTCGACCAGCGCATTCGTTCGCGATACAACAGTTTTGCGCCTCGCATTCGTGTGGAATGGACTCCTTATATGAAATATTATATCAATGGTAATCGTAAGATAAACGTTGGCTCTGATTTTCCAACTTTCACGGTTGATTATGAGCGAGGAATGAACATCTTCAAGCATTCGGGCGAGCATGAACGAATAGAAATGTCGGCCGAACAAGTTTTGCGCTTCCGAAAGATACATTCTTTGGCCTATCACGTAGGTTGTGGATTCTTTACCCGACAGAAGGGTACGTACTTTGTGGACTATGTGAACTTCAATTACCGCAACTTGCCGGAGGGATGGAATGATGACATAGGAGGAACATTCGAACTCTTGGATAGTCGTTGGTACAACTCTTCTAGTCATTATGTAAGCGGAAACATCATATTTGAGTCGCCCTTTATTTTCTTATATCCGGTGGGCAAATTGCTGTCGTTTATCCAGAAAGAGCGTATTTATGGTGGTATGGTGTTCCTGCCACATCTGAATCCCTACATCGAACTTGGTTATGGCATAGGTACACATGTGTTTGATGCTGGTATATTCGTAGGCAACGAAAAAGGTAAATTTAAATCAGTTGGATTCAAGTTTACATTCGAGTTGTTCAATGATTAAAAGGGTGTTGCTAATTTATTATCACCGGTTCTGTGTAACACAGCTCAACTTCTCTTTATTTGCGAATATAATCACTTTTAGTGCGGAGCAAATAACGCATCTTCGCTCTATAACTGTACCAAGGACGTAATAAATCGTAAAGAGGGAAATAATAACACAGATTTTCACCCATAGCCTTAGCCGTTTTACAGAAGACATTCATTACCGTAATAAAACGAATTAACCAGCATAGAGCGATGATTCCCATCAGAATCCATTGCTTTTCGATGACACCCATAATCAGTCCGCCTAACGTGCCAATGTGGAAGAGTGTACATGCCCAAGTCTCCAAACTGTTGATGGTGCGTGCGCAACCTTTATAGAATTGTCCCGTAACCGCATAGCTTGTCTTTTCTTCTTTCCAAATACGCTTAAAAGGTGGCATAGACATAAATACGAAACTGTCTGGTTCAACGGCCACTTTCGTATTAAATGAATTGGCTACGGAATTTACGAACAAGTCGTCCTCACCGCGTTTCAAATTCAGCTGGTTAGAGAACCCTTTGTGTATTTCGTATGTATCCTTATGATATGCCATGTTGTGTCCTATACCCATATAAGCATGACCTCCGAGGGCCTTTCCCATGTAACGCATAGAATTGAACAAACCATCTGCAATGATATGGCGAGCGAAAGACGTTCCATCCGAAATATAATTGCTATATCCCAAAACGATTTCAGTTTCAGAAGTAAAATGTTTCGACAGACTTCTCAGCCAGTTCTTACTAGCCGGACGCGAATACGGATCAGTAACCACAATCCATTTGTGCTTACAAGCCTTCAGACCCATTGAAATACCCAGTTTCTTGGTACTGATATAGCGCGCCGATTTAGGAATGAACGTATGATAAAGATTGCGATACTCCTGTTCAAATAACTTCAACGTATCTTCATCCTCACCAGCTGATTCATCGTTGATGACAATAACCTCAAAGAAAGGATAGTCCTGTTCTAGGATAGCTGGCAGATTCTGCTTAAGCGCTTCGCCAGAGTCTTTAGTGACAATGATGACCGAAATAGGAGGACAGCTCTCGTCTGGCTGTTCCGCATATGTCTTTTTACTTGCTCGGTATAAATTGCTATAAGTCCCCAGAAAGTATATCAATTCAATGATAAGCAACACGCAGATAGCTACCGCAAGGACAAATGTAATAGTATAATAGGATGGCATAATATATTGTATATTCTAAAGTAGCGCAAAATTAATCAAAAAAATGATTAGAGCAGATGGAATGTGCTATGATTATTTTTTTCGATGGATGAAAGTAGCAATAAAATAGCCGTTTCAGTAGTTATAGTACTGAAACGGCTTTTATGCTGATGCTTTATTTGTTGATTTAAATGAAATCGTCGGATGTGTAACCTTCAGGCAACTGGCGGCAGTTGTAGCATGAGGCCATGATTTCACCGTAGGCTCCTGCTGAACGGAGGGCAATCAAGTCTCCTCGCTTGACTTTGTTTAGTTCTACTACCTTGCCAAATACGTCGGACGATTCGCAGATTGGTCCCACTACATCGTAAATTTCTACAGCTTCTTTCGATGTCAGGTTCTCAATCTTGTGATACGCCTGGTAGAGGGCAGGACGAATCAAGTCGGTCATGCCGGCATCCACAATGGCAAATTGCTTATTGGTACCTTGTTTCACGTAGATGACTTTCGTGATGAGGCTGCCACACTGACCTACTACTGCACGGCCGAGCTCAAAGTGCAATGTCTGTTGAGGACGGAGTTGTAAGTGCTTATGATAGGTCTTGAAATACTCAGCAAAATTAGGAATCGGACAACGGTCAGGATAACCATAATCGATACCCAGTCCGCCGCCAACATTGATATGCTCCACGATAATCTGTCGTTGGAACATCTTCTGTTGTAATTCGTTGATACGGTTGCAAAGCGCTATAAAGTCGCCCATGTCCAGAATTTGCGAACCGATATGGAAGTGCAGTCCCACGAATTTCACATTTTTCATTTCCTGAGCCAGACTGATTACGTAATCCATGTCTTGCATGCTGATACCAAACTTATTCTCAGCCAGTCCGGTAGTAATATTAGCATGCGTATGTGCTCCCACATCAGGATTGATACGGAAAGCCACGCGAGCAATTTTATCTTTCGCCGCAGCCAGTTCGTTGATGATTTCCAGTTCCGCTACAGACTCCACGTTGAAGCAGAAAATATCATGGTCCAGACCCAGATTGATTTCCCAGTCCGTTTTTCCTACGCCTGCATAAACAATTTTGCTAGGTGGAAATCCCGCTTTGATAGCAGCCTTGATTTCACCACCGCTCACACAGTCGGCACCCATTCCGCTTTCACGGATGATGCTCAGAATTTTAGGGTTGGCATTAGCTTTTACCGCATAGTGTACGCAGAATTTATCATATTTGCCACTTTCAACCTTGATACAGTCTAATGTTTCACGCAGCAAGTTGGCGTTATAATAATAAAAAGGAGTTTCTACTGTGCGGAATTTATTAATCGGAAATTGTTCTTTCATACTTTCTGTTAAATTTGTCATGCAGGGACTGTTCTTATTTGTTGAACAATTCGTTGCTCAGTGACTGTAGTGCACGTACTTTATCTTCTTCACGGATTAAGAAAGAGATATTGTAGTTGCTACCGCCGAATGAAATCATGCGCACAGGAATTTCGCGCATTGCGTCAAGTGCTTTTGCTTCGAAACCTACATTTTCCCACTGAAGGTCGCCCACCACGCAGACGATACACATGTTGTAGTCTACTGCTACAGTTCCGTATTTCTTCAAGTCGTTGAGAATCTCATTCAAGTGCTTAGTGTTATCGATTGACATAGACACACCGACCTCAGAGGTGCACACCATATCAATAGGAGTCTCATAGCTTTCGAAGATTTCGAACACCTTGCGTAAGAAACCATGAGCCAGCAACATGCGGCTTGACTTGATTCGGATAGCAGTAATGTTTTCTTTTGCTGCTACAGCTTTTATCTTATTCTTTTCAGTATCGTTTGAGATGAGGGTACCAGGAGCCGTTGGTTCCATAGTGTTCAACAAGCGTACTGGGATGTTTGCATATTTTGCAGGCTGGATACAAGTAGGGTGAAGAATCTTTGCACCGAAATAAGCCAATTCAGCAGCTTCGTCGAAGTGAAGGTGACGAACAGGAGAAGTCTTATCAACCAAACGAGGGTCGTTATCATGCATGCCGTCGATATCCGTCCAGATCTGGATTTCCGATGCCTGAGTAGCCGCACCAATCAGCGAAGCCGAATAGTCACTGCCACCACGCTGCAAGTTGTCAATTTCACCGTAAGCATTTCGACATATATACCCCTGAGTGATATAGATATCAGCTCCCGCATTAGCCTCCAGCAGAGCAGTCAGTTTTTCGCGGATATATGAACTATCAGGTTCACAATTCTTATCAGTACGCATATATTCCAAAGCAGGGAGCAACACAGCATTCACACCCTGTTCGCGCAAATAATTAGTCATCATGTTGGTCGACATAATTTCACCCTGCGACAAGATAACCTTTTCCTCAAACAGCGTAAAGATATCTTTTGTAAACGAGCGTATATAATCAAACACCGATCTAACCAGTGCGAATGTTTCCTTTTTATATTCTTCAGAGGTGAACAATTCGTCAATGTGCTTCTTATATTTAGACTCGAGCGTATTGATTACTTCATGAGCACCTTCCGGATTCTTCTTATACAAGTAGTCTGAAATCTCTACCAGTGAATTAGTAGTACCCGACATAGCCGAAAGGACAACGATTTTCTGTTCGCCGTCATTGATTAATTTGGCTACACCTTTCATTCTTTCAGCAGAACCTACTGATGTTCCTCCAAACTTTAATATTTTCATATTATGAATAAATTGATTTACATTGATTAAATAATGTCTGCAAAGGTAGCGATAAAACTGCATACCTTATATATATTAAGACAAAAAACCTTACTTTTCGATTTGATTTTTTTCGATGTCTTCTACTTCATGAAGCTGATGGTCTTCACATCTGAAGATTTTTCCGGGAAATTCATGCAGCAGGTTCAAGTTGTGAGTGGTCATAATAATGGCTGAGCCTTGCTGACAGATTTGATGTAGAAGCTCTGTAATTCTATTTCCAGTTTCCACGTCGAGGTTTCCGGTGGGTTCATCGGCCAAGATGATTTCAGGCTTGTTGAGTATGGCGCGTGCGATGACGATGCGTTGTTGCTCCCCGCCCGACAGTTCATGAGGCATTTTATACCCCTTGTTGTCCATGCCGACTTGCTGAAGGACCTCAGCGATACGATTTTCTATCTCATCTTTCGATTTCCAACCCGTAGCCCGCAATACAAAAGAAAGGTTCTCTTTTACGGTGCGGTCGGTAAGTAATTGAAAGTCCTGAAAAACTATACCAAGTCGCTTGCGCAACGCTGGGATATCTTTTCGTTTGATGCTTCGCATGTCTTGTTTCAGCACCCATGCATCCCCCTCATAAATATCGAGTTCGCCGTAAATTGTTTTAAGGAAGGTCGATTTTCCGCTTCCCACTTTACCTATCAGGTACACGAAATTTCCCGCATGCAGTTTAAAGTCTACATGTTCCAGAATGGTGTGTTCCTGTTGGTTTATCGTTACATTTTTATAATCGATAAGTATTCTTTCGTCCATATATTAATGTTTTTTCCAGCCTTCACAGTGACGTTCTTTCAGTTCTCTGGCCAGGTTTTCAATGCGGTATCCTTTAGATGTAAGCAATACGATGAGGTGGTAGAGTAGGTCAGAACCTTCGTAGATGAGTCGCTCGTCGGTGCCGTTGCAGGCCTCGATAACTGTTTCTACTGCTTCTTCGCCTACTTTCTGTGCCATTTTGTTGACGCCCGACTGGAACAAGCTAGTTGTGTATGAACCTTCTGGCATTTCTTCGTGACGTTTGTCGATGAAATCCTGAAGCGTTTTCAGGAACATTATATCCTGTTCGTTCTTTTCTCCCCAGCAGGTATCTGTACCTAAGTGGCACACCGGACCTACAGGGTTTACCATGATGAGCAGAGTGTCCTTATCGCAGTCAGCTTTAATAGAAACCACATTGAGGAAGTTGCCACTTTCTTCGCCCTTCGTCCATAGACGATTTTTTGTGCGACTAAAGAAAGTTACCTTTCCTGTTGCTAGTGTTTTTTCATAGGCTTCCTGATTCATGAAGCCCAACATCAACACTTTTTGTGTCATATTATCTTGGATGATGGCTGGTATTAAGCCATTCATCTTTTCAAAGTTCAGTTCCATATGCTATATTCGATTAGTTGTTATTTACTCTTTTATATTAGTGTTTTACTTTTATATAAGTATTTCACTCCTTTATATAAACGTCTCGCTTTTGTGTAAGTAATACGCTATGTTTGCTTAATTACTTAATAGTTTGTTTGCTTAATTTCTCTATTTATGGTAGTTTTTTTAGAAATAATTATTTCATTCTCACGTTAATTCCCTCTTTGCAAAGATACATTTTTAATTCTGGAATTAAGATTTCACCAAAATGAAAAACGCTAGCAGCCAGAGCCGCATCAGCTTTTCCTAGAGTGAAGGCATCGCGGAAATGCTCCATCGTGCCTGCTCCCCCTGAGGCGATAATCGGTATGGATATGGCTTCAGTCAACTCAGCCAGTGCTTTATTGGCGTATCCAGTCTTCACTCCGTCGTGATTCATGCTGGTGAAAAGAATTTCTCCTGCACCTCGGTCGGCAGCTTCTTTAGCCCAGTTGAACAGGGTATAGTAGGTTTCTTTGCGCCCTCCATTGAGATAGCACGTCCATCCGTTGGGCGTGTTTTTGGCGTCGATGGCCACCACACAGACCTGCGATCCGAAATGTTGAGCTATATCATTTATTAATTGCGGATTGCGTATAGCAGCCGAGTTGATAGAAACTTTATCGGCTCCTGCATTCAGCAGACGGTCCACGTCGCTAAGTTCATTGATTCCACCTCCAACGGTAAACGGGATGTTGATTTGCGAAGCGATGCGTTTTACCAGTTTTGTGAACGTTTTTCGTCCTTCATGACTGGCCGTAATATCCAAGTAGACAAGTTCATCGGCTCCTTGCTGGCTGTAAAGTTTTCCTAATTCCACCGGGTCTCCCGCTTGTCTGAGGTTAACGAAGTTGGTTCCTTTTACAGTCTGTCCATCTTTTATATCTAAACAGGGTATGATTCTTTTGGCTAACATAGGTTTTGGTTTTTTCTAGGTAATATCGATTTGAGAACTATAAGAAAGGTATCAAATCTTTTAAAGTAATACGACCTTCGTAGAGAGCCTTTCCGAAAACAACAGCAGGAATATGTTCCTCCTCCAGACGGTAGATGTCATCAATAGAACTGATGCCCCCACTTGCTATAAGGTGCAGGTCATCATGCTGTTTCATGACTTCTTTGTATAAATCGGTAGAAGGACCTTCCAGCATTCCGTCTTTGCTGATATCTGTACACAACACTTTTGTGATACCTTTTCTGGTGTAATCAGTTAAGAAATCATCGAGTGAAAGACTTGTTTCTTCCTTCCATCCTGCCACAGCAATGCGCTTATTCTTCACATCGGCTCCTAGAATAATCTTTTCCTGACCATACTGAAGAATCCATTTATCAAAGAGTGAAGGCGACTTGACCGCCACACTACCAATTGTAACCATCTGAGCACCATTGTCAAAAGCAATGACTAAGTCCTCGTCACTTTTGATACCTCCTCCGAAATCAATGGTAAGCGATGTCCCACCTGCAATCTTATCAAGGGTACGATAATTAACCACATGATGAGAAGCCGCACCGTCGAGGTCGACCACGTGCAGACGTCTGATGCCGTTCGCTTCAAGTTCTTTTGCCACTTCAACAGGATTCTCGTTGTATATTTTCTTTGAATTGTAATCTCCTTTAGTTAGACGTACACATTTACCGTCTATCAGATCAATAGCTGGAATAATTTCTATCATCTCTTATACCGATTAAAAGTCTAAAAAGTTCAAATGACTAAACAATTGTTTATAAGTTCAAATGTCTAAAAAGTTTCTTAAGATTCTTTCACCCGTAGTTCCACTCTTTTCAGGATGAAACTGCGTAGCATAGAAATTGTCTTTATGCAAAGCCGCACTAAAAGGAAGAATATAATCCGATTGAGCAGCCGTGAACTCGTTGACCGGAACATAAAAACTATGTACGAAATAAACGAACTCCTCGTCCGTAAAATCCTTGAATAGGGGAGAACATGCATGAGCCAGCGTGTTCCATCCCATATGAGGAACCTTATCCGTCTTAGATTGAGGTTGAAAATGACGCACCTCCGTATTAAAGATATCCAGACAATCCACATCGCCCTCTTCCGAATGCTTGCAGAGCAACTGCATTCCCAGGCAAATACCAAGCACGGGCTGTTTTAAATCGCAAATAACATGGTCCAGATTATGTGCCTTGAGGTATTTCATTGTGTTTTTCGCTTCACCCACTCCGGGGAATATTACCTTGTCCGCTTTTTGTATCAGTTCAAGGTCACTCGTAATAATAGGAGTCACTCCTAATCTTTTCAGTGCATAATCAACAGAAAAAATGTTTCCGGCATTGTATTTTATGATTGCTATATCCATTTCTCTCTATAAATTTTAGTTGTATTGCGTGATTGTAAATGCAAAAATAACGATTTATTGTAGGATTCCTAATATTTCTAGCAAAAAGTTTATAAAATGGGGTATGAATATAGAATCTGTCTTGAAAATAAAAGGATGGCGTGTGAATTTTATCGGTTGCATGAATCCAGCTTGTTCCGTTGGAAAGTCTCTTTTAAGCCTCGAAATAAGAAAAAACAACTCTATTTTGAAAAAAAAACGGCCAAACCTATTGCAGATATGAAAATTTGTTGTACTTTTGCAACGCAATCGAGAGAGGTAGCAACAAAATGAAATACTGGTGCGTTAGTTCAGTTGGTTAGAATACATGCCTGTCACGCATGGGGTCACGAG
>SAMEA104404106__coassemble_408_pt1 | contig 46150 bp, 34 predicted proteins | sample SAMEA104404106__metabat2_low_PE_044 | metagenome-assembled genome bin SAMEA104404106 (sample SAMEA104404106) | Balaenoptera acutorostrata
GTAAAGAGAAGCAACACAGGTATTCCCATTTAAGATGTTAAAAACTTTGAAACTTAAACGAATATACTTATCTTTAAATTTAATTTCTTAGCCTTAAAATCAAGGCTCATATTATTAATTTTTTGGATTTACTGAATGAGAAGACACTGTTACATACTACTATCCATTATCTTGAATTGGTTATTATCTGTTTTTACATGTAATGCAAATACCAACGCACATTTTAAAAATCTATCAATAGCCGACGGATTATCACAGAACTATATTTCATCTATCATCCAAGACGACCAGAACTTTATGTGGTTTGGTACGAGAAACGGACTCAACAAATACGATGGTTTCCAAATTAAAGAATACGTTCTATCAGAAGAAAAAAACCAATCTGCAGATAACCACATAAAAAGTCTATTTAAAGACTCAACCGGTAAAATCTGGAGCATAACAGACAACAGACTTTTTTATTATCAGCCTAATGAAGATAAATTCTTAGAATTTAAAAGACCTGAATTAGTAAACAAAAATAATTCACTTCTTTCTGTTTCGTCAATATCGGAAGACAACAATAAAATTCTTTGGATTGGAACAAGAACTGGGATTTTGCTCGGATATGACTTAAAGAATCCTAGTAACCCTCTAATCAAATCAGCAAGTGTCAATGCACCAATTCATGCTATAACTTCTATAAAGAATAGTCTAATTATTGGCTGTGAAGGTGAAAATGGGATATGGCATTTGGATAAAAAGAAACTTTCTTTTTTCCAGACTAGTACAGACTCCTTATACAACAACATGCATGTTTCATGCTTCCAACAAAATGCTTCACAAGAGTTACTATTTATTAGTAAAGAATGTGGCATTATGAAATATGGTGAAAGAGAAGCTGTTATTAAACATAAAAACAAAAATGACTTTATAAAGGCTTTCATCCCTTGGAATGAAAGTAAGATATTATATACGACAGAAAATAATGGCACCTTTAGCTACGATAAAAAGAATAAAAATGAACCTTTGAAACGTATAGACATAGAGGAAACTCATCTTGATATCATACCTTGTATATGTTTTTATAAAGATACATCAGGTGGATTATGGATTGGTACTACTAATGCCGGTCTGTTTTATTCTAATCCGTCACATAACGACTTTCATTTTGAATCTTTAACGAATCAAATAAATAATACGACAAGCTATAACTCTGTATTATCACTTTGTCCAATGGAAGATAACAAGATACTAGTCGGACTAGACCATAAAGGTATTCAAATTTATGACAAAGAATTAAGATCTCTTTCGCAACATCCTATTACAAAGAAATATCCTCAATTGTCAGCAGCAAGTATAAACGGGGTGTTCTATGATTCAAGAGGATTTACCTGGATAGCTACTTATATGCAATCCATAAAAGTGTACGGGCCAGAACCTGAGCAAAGTTTAATTAATAAACAATTAGAGGAAATCTTATCGAACGATTTTTCTGTCAAATCTGTATACGAGGATTCAAAACACCGGATTTGGATAGCAACGACAAACGGACCAATACTGTGTTATCATCCTGACAAAAGAAAATTCACAAAGCATATTTATAAAAATGTAAAAGCATTCACGCTTTTAGAGGATAAAATTGGACGAATATGGCTAGGTTCTTGTGTTGGTCTGTATCAGTTTAACGAACAAAACTCAAATTTTGAATTTGTATTACGAGTAGATAATGAGAATGAATACGGTTATGCAAATAATATTTTCTCTATCTGCGAAGTTGATAGTGCCTTATGGCTTTGTACGCATGAAGGTTTGATTGAGTATTTTCCTAAAAATAAGAAGTATAATGTTTATACTACCCAAGACGGACTATCTAGCAACCAAACCAAATCTGCTCTTTATGATAAAGAAGGGAAAAGACTGTGGGTATCTACAGATAAAGGGTTAAGTGCTCTTAACCTGAAGACTAGAAAATTCTATAATTATGGAATAGAAGACAATATCAGATACAAAGAATTCAATCATGCGAGTTCCATGAAAGATAAAGAGGGAAACTTCTATTTTGGCTGCGTTAATGGATTTTACAGGTTTAATCCGAAACAGATAAAAGAGAATATAAATGTTCCTCAAGTTGTAATCACTAATTTAAGGATACCCAACAACAGACTACAAGGTAAAGAAACAAATAATAACATCAACTCTGAATTAATCCCTATAGGAGACAAGAAAGAGCTAGAGATACCCTTTAGAAATTCTATCTTTACGCTGCAGTTTGTAGCGCCTTCCTATGTAAATAGTCAGAAGATAGAATATGCATGCAGGCTTGTCAATTTTTCAGACAAATGGACGTATATGGGAAAAGAACATTCTGTTACATTTACTAGCTTACGACCTGGAACCTATCATTTCCAAGTTAAAGCATCGAGTGGTAATGGAGTTTGGAATGACGATTATACGAGTTTGAAACTAGTAATCCTACCCCCTTGGTATCTTACTATTGGAGCTTTTATAGGTTATTTCTTTATTGCGATATGCATAACAATTCTTCTTATGAAAATGTATGCCAACCGAATAAAGATAAGAAGTCAGCTGGCCAATGAACAGTTTGAACGTCAGCATCTTGAAAAGTTAAATGAGATGAAAATGTCTTTCTTCTCAAATGTGACGCATGAATTACGTACTCCGCTTACACTGATTTTAAGTCCTATTAATAATTTACTGAACAAGACCGTCCCTATGAAGGATAAGCATAACTATATGTTGGTCATCCAACGAAATGCCATCCTATTACTTGAACTGGTTAATGAATTATTGGATTTCTCAAAGTCGGAAGCTGGAAATATGGAGTTTAATCCGAATGAGACTGAATTAGTTGAAGTTATTAATAAACAAATTGAGATTTTTAGGCCGCTCGCAAATGATAAGCATATTAATCTTGAGTTTAATCATACATTGAACTTGCTATGGTGTATGGCAGATAAATCAATTATTAAAAAGATAGTCTCAAATTTATTATCTAATGCACTTAAGTATACTCCAGACGAAGGAAGTGTATGCATTGATTTACAAATTGTAAATGACGGAAATAATTCCAAGATAAGAATTTGTGTAAAAGATACAGGAAGAGGTATAGCGGAACAAGATCAATCATTCATTTTTAATCGGTTCTATCAAATTAAAGATAATGATTCAAACGGAACAGGTATTGGGCTGGCTCTAGTGAAAAACCTTGCTTCAATACATCATGGAACTATTTCACTAAAAAGTAAATTGGGAGAAGGTTCGTCGTTTACGTTGGATGTTCCTTTTGTGAAAGTAGAAAGGACTGATGAAACTATAGCTCAATCGGAAACGCTGTCAGATACTGCATATATTAATGCTTCAGAAAGTAAAACGTTCATGCATCCTAAAACGTATAAGATTTTAATCGCAGAGGACAATAAAGACTTACTCTTCTACCTATCGCAGTTATTGAGTTCACAATACAATGTAATTACGGCAGTAAATGGCAAAATAGGACTAGAAAAAGCTCAGTCAGAGATGCCAGATGTGATCCTTTCTGATGTACTAATGCCCGAAATGGACGGTAAGGAGTTTTGCAAACAGGTGAAACAAAATGTGAATACTTGTCATATTCCTTTCTTGTTGTTAACGGCTTTAATTTCTAAGGAATCCGAAAAAGAATGTCTGGCTATTGGTGCTGATGATTATATCACTAAACCATTTGATTCGGATATTCTTCTTACTAAGATTGCCAACTTAATAAAAAGTAGGATACTGATAACGAGAAGAGAACAGACATTAACTGCTCTGAAGCCGAATGAATCACCTAATGTGGATAAAGATAGTCAGTTCTTATTAGAACTAATTGAGCTAATAAAAAACAATCTCAGCAAGTCTGACTTAAAGATTGATGATTTAAGTAGAGAAATGGGAATCAGTCACACTCCTTTTTATAAGAAAATTAAGGAATTAACGAATCAAACTCCAAATGAATTCTTGAAACAAATCCGATTGGAACAGGCAAAAAAGATGTTGTCGGAAAAGAATCTTACAATTAGTGAAATAGCTTATCAGACGGGATTCAATTCTCCGAAGTATTTCCGTAATTGCTTTAAGGATCAGTATGGTATGACACCTTCGGAGTATCAGGAAAGTTTGAGCTAGTGTTTCTCTAACTATTCTATTTCAAGAGTGAACCTTGATTTAAAGCGTCCTACATCAGCCATGATATAGGACGCCTTCTTTAATTAGAGCAACTCAATCAGCGCATCAACGTCCTCTTCGCGAATAACCCAGCTAGTAACCATACTAATCACTTAGTCTGCGTTCCACCTACTAAAAAATGCACCTCTGCATCAGTAGCACCGCACACCTCCTTGATGCGTTCCTTTGCTCTTTTGGTATACGTTCTTCTCTTTAAGATTTATCTAAAGCAAATATATAAATTTGACTGAATCAGAGACAAAAATCGGGCATTTCCTTTTGGAAATGCCCGATTTTATTATATGAACCCAAAGAATGATTCTATGTTCTTTAGAAGCCTCATGGTTAACGCATGATAACACCAGAGTTATCTGTAGGATTCTGAGTCAGTGTACTACCGCTAGGATATGCATTGATAGCACTCTGAGGAATGTAGAAGGTTACACGGTAATCTGAAGCCGGTACATCTTCCATCGCCTTGTGCGGACCAGGATATTGACGCTGCAACGGTTTACCGTTACGGAACACATCATAACTGCGTTCTGCCTGATAAGCCAATTCCAACTGACGTTCTTTATCAACCAAGTCACCAGCTGTTTCTGAAGTGAATTCAGCAGCATCATATGCGCCACCAATGATAGCACGTTCACGAATCATATTGACATCGGCCATAGCCTGAGCCAAGTTGCCCAATTTCACGCTAGCTTCTGCACGATTCAGGTACATCTCATCCAAACGGCTGATGATAGGTGAATGCAAGTGTGAAGGGTCATTATTTTCACGTGAACATTTTACAATGTAGAACATAGGATACACACGGTTCAACAACATCTGATAGTCGATAACACCTTCGTATGTTTCACCATCTGAGTATTTAATAGTAAAGTACTGATCAGCTTCTTTACCCTTTACTGGAGTCATAGGATAAACAGTTTCTTTATCAGCTACAGTTTCTGAACAAGAGTAGCTATCGCCATCCTTAATCAGTTTAGCTTGAACGTAGTTGAAGTTGACATGGTTTCCACTCTTATCGTAAGCCTTCTTAATGAAGCGGAATACAGGAGTATATTTACCATCCTTATTCAAATACTGTGGTTCGATGAAGTTAGCACGCGCATCTACAATCTTCTTGCTATCTGGACGCCAGTCGTTACGACCAGTTTCGTTCAATAAGTCGATGTATTTTGCGCTGGCATACATTTCACCCCAACCCATACCGCCAAGGTTAGCATACATACCACCAATACCGTAGTAGTGATCGAATCCGGAGAATTCAGAAGCCACACGTTTTACTACGAAAATATCTTCAGGATTATTTTCAGGAGCAAAAGTATTTGACTTCATATAGTTTTCACGATCCAATAAGCTATATTCGCCAGAGTTAATTACTTCTGATGCATAATCAGCAGCCTTCTGAGCATATTCACGGTTTGGATTATCATAAGTACCACTCATATAAAGATAGATACGAGAAAGCATTGCCAAGGCAGCACCCTTAGAAGCATATGCAGGACCATTGTTTATAGAAATCAGTGAAGCTGCTTTTTCCAAATCGGCAATAGCCTGTACATAAGTATCTTTCACTGTAGAACGATCTGGCAACTGGAGGTTATCCATATTTTCAGGAGTACCATTTACAATAGGCACACCCAAGTTCTTATCAGGAGCCTGATAGTAAGGACGACCGTAAGCACGGCAAAGGTAAAAATACATCATACCACGAAGGTAGTAGCATTCACCCAATTTGCTATCAATTTCTTTGCTTTGTCCTTCAGCTACCATATTCAAGATATTTGAAGCCTGAGCAATAGCCTTATAGCCAGAATCCCAGAAACTCTGTAAACGATAGTTGTTTGGAGTACGAGAGTATGTAATGAATTCGAAGAAAGCATCAGTTGATGCACCACGAATCATCATGTTGTCTCCTGCATATTCACCACAACGGTGCATTGGGTCCGACCAATTTTTCAACTGTGCATACGCACCACCAAGCAAACTTTCCAAAGACGCATTAGGATCTTTAGTAATCTGCTCTGCTGACATACTTCCCATTGGCAATCTTTCAATGTCACAAGAAGTAAGTGCAGCTCCAGCCATAAGGGCTGCCAATACTATTTTAGATGTAAATTTTTTCATGTATTTTCAGATTAGAAAGTAAGACTTAAACCAAACATAAACTTACGAGTTGACGGATAAACTGATGGACCAGCTGAACCAATTACAGAACCACCTGATGCTGGAAGTTCTGGGTCAACACCTGAGTAGTCAGTAATACAGAACAAGTTTTCTCCCGTAAAGAAGATACGTGCGTTCTGGATATAATACTGAGGAAGACTCAAGTTATAACCAATAGTCAACGAACGAAGTTTGAAGTAGTCACTATCTTCTAAGTAACGAGTAGAAGCCTTATTTGACAACGATGAGTTATTATAAGAAGCTACTGGGTGAGTTGCAATATCACCTGGTTTTTCCCAACGTTTCCATCCATCCTTCAGATTCATCTGGTTACGGTCTGTATAAGCACCATCCGAATCATATTCCTGACGTGAGTAGTTGTAAATCTTACCACCGATTGAGTAACCAAAGTTTGCACTCAAGTCGATATTCTTCCATGATACATTAGTATTCAATGCACCAAACAGTTTCGGAGTGGAAACGCCACAAATAACTTGATCAGCTTCAGCATACTTAGATGTCTTCACACGCTGTCCGTCTTTATCTGTCTTATACCACTGTGGAGCACCATTATCAGGATTAACGCCAGCCCATTCTACCATATAGAATGTATCAGAGCTGTAACCAGGTTTCAAGATACGTTCTGCTTCACCAGCAATACCCGTATATCCACCCTGTATAATCTGGATGTCTGGGTTGTCACCATACAATTTCTTGACTTCATTTTCATTATGGCCCATGATAGCTTCGACAGTCCACGTCCAGTCTTTATTAGAAATGATGTCACCGGCAATGGTAACTTCATAACCTGTGTTACGCATTTCACCCACATTTTTCCAACGGCTAGTTACACCCGTGATACCAGAAACAGGAACTTGATAAAGAATGTTTGAAGTGAACTTATTATAGTAGTCAAAATTGATGCGAAGACGGTTATTGAACATATTTGCATCAAAACCTACGCCGGTAGTATATGTTTTTTCCCATGTAAGGTCTTTATTACCTACCTGACTGATTAATGCTGATGAAATACCATTGTATTTAGCTGAGATTGAATACAAGTCATACTGTGGATATAAAGACGACGGACGGTTACCTACAGAACCATATGATGCACGAAGTTTCAATACATTCACCCAATCTGCATTGAACCATTTTTCACGATGGATGTTCCAACCACCACTAACTGAGAAGAAATTACCATACTTAGCATTATCACCAAAGTTAGAAGCGCCATCACGACGGAACGATACCTGAGCCAGATAACGGTTATCATATGCATAGTTAGCATTGAACAAATAAGACTTCACAGCCCATTCACTGATGCTACCGCCTACTTTTTCTGGAATAGCTGCAATATCCAATACCTCAAAGCCTGACACGATACCAGTACCTTGTGCTCTGATTGCCTTGCCTTGATAATCATTGTATTCAAAAGCAGCCAAACCATTTACTGAATGCTTACCGAACATTTTGTTGAAGCGCAAAATCTGGTTGGTATAAAGTCGAGTTATATTACTCTGGTATTCTTCCAAACGTCCATGAACACCTGATGCACCAGATGAACGCGGGTCGCTATATGCGTTGTAGTAATGTCCAATCCACTTGTAGTTATTGACTGAAGAGAAAGTCAACCAGTCAGTCAACTTAATATCGAAGTCAAAGTTACCCATGAATTCATAGTGCTTAGCATCTACATGGTTACCATACGACAGGTCGTTCAAATAGTTAGTCTGTGAAGAGTTGACCCAACCAGAATAACGGTCTGGAACCAAGTTGCCATTTTCATCGTACGGACTATCCCATGGGAACATAGAATACATAGAACCCACCGAATACTGAGCATCTTCTGTATCAGTCATAGAGCCAGAAACCATTGGTTTGATGGTTAACCATTTAAATGGTTTATAGTTAGTACGATAACGGAAGTTATAACGAGTATAGTCATAGCCTTTTACAGCACCTTCTTCTTGGTATAAGCCTAATGAAAGGTATGAATTCATTTTCTCGCTACCACCTGACAAAGATACATTATAGTCCTGAGTGAAACCATTCTGAGTAGCCAGTTTCCACCAGTCGAAATCCGCATTACGCAAGTCTTCATTCCAACGCGGGAAACTAATCTGATCGGCATTCTGGAATGATTTATAATAGTCGTACAATTCAGCTCCGTTCATCATGCTAAGATTACCAGTATTCAGTTTACTGATACCCATCTTAGCAGAAACGTTGACTTTCATCTTTTCGTTACGACCGCTCTTAGTAGTTACCACAATAACACCATTAGCACCCTGAGAACCATAAATAGCTGTAGAAGCAGCATCCTTCAAGATGGTCATAGTCTGGATATCTGAAGGGTTCAGCGCACCAGCATCATTACCTACTATAACACCATCAACTACCCATAACGGAGCTGTATTACCACTAATGGTAGCTTTACCACGAACTACTACAGCACCTCCTGCACCTGGCTGTCCGGAACCTGGAGCCACATACACACCAGATACTTTACCATTCAGCATGTTTTCTACTGAAGGGGTAGTAATATCTTTCAATTTGTTTTCTTTGACGGTCTGCATAGAACCTGTCAGACTTTCCTTACGCTGCACGCCATAACCTACTACCACAACTTCTTCAAGGGTTTCAGTATCTTCTTGCAACTTAATCTTGCCCATATCGGCAGCAGCTTTAAGTGTAAGCGTTTTGTATCCAATGAAAGAAATTTCAAGAGTAGAACCGATTTCGGCATCAAATTCAAATTTACCGTCCAAATCAGTAATAGTACCATTAGTAGTACCTTTAACAATTACATTGGCACCGATAACAGGCTCTCCTGTTTTATCGATTACCACACCGCGAATCTTTTTAACTTGCTGAGCAATTTCAAGTGAGGCATTGTCAGCGAAAGATGGAAGTGCAAATGCAGGCGCTCCAGCACAAAATAGTGCGCACGCCAGAAAAGCATACTTCCCCTTCTGAGTAAGTCTGTATATTTTCATAAACTAGCATTTAAACAAGCATATTCACTTCAAAAAATAATAAGACAAGGCGGAGCTTTTAGAGTCTTGCATTAGATAAAGTCAATATCCTCGTTAATTAGGAAAAGGTTAATTATAATGTTTAAAAGGTTTGAGGTAAGTTTTCTTATAACCTCAGTAACTGTGTGTTCCAAATTTTGCTACTATTATTCACAAATTTCTGCGTCAAAGATATTGAGTTTATTTAAATAAAAGAAACTTTTAATAACATTTTTATAATTGAGTAAAATACTTTACACCTATTCCTTTAATAATAGATAAATTTTAAGTTTCTTTGCAGTATAAATAACTACTAATTAATAATCTATGAAGAAATCTCAGAAATTGATGCTGTGCACCGGCTTATTTGCGGCTTCTTGCGCTAGCCTACAAGCTGCATCGAAAGAAACAAAACCAAACATTATTTTCATACTCTGCGATGATATGGGGTATGGCGACCTTGGCTGTTATGGTCAGAAGTATATCCAAACGCCTTGTCTCGACCAGATGGCTGAGGAAGGTATGCGCTTTACTCAAGCGTATGCTGGCAGTCCGGTGAGCGCTCCTTCACGTGCATCCCTTCAGACAGGCCAACATTCAGGTCATGGATTCGTAAGAGGCAACAGAGAATACTGGAGAGAATCTCCTCTCATGGACTATGGCGTGAACCAAGATTTTACAGTTGTGGGACAGGAGGCTTATGACCCTGAGCATATCATCCTTCCTGAAGCCATGAAGAAAAACGGATATACTACTGGTATGTTTGGTAAATGGGCCGGAGGATATGAGGGATCTTGCTCAACACCCGACAAGCGCGGCATTGATGAATACTATGGTTATGTATGCCAGTTCCAGGCTCACCTCTACTACCCTAACTTCCTAAACCGTTATAGTAAATCGAAAGGCGATACAGCAACCATCCGCGTTACTATGGAAGAAAACATCAAGTACCCGATGTATGGAGAAGGATACGAAAAACGACCGCAGTACTCGGCTGATATGATTCATCAAGAAGCTTTGAAATGGCTCGACAGTCAGGACGGCAAACAACCATTCTATGGTTTGTTCACCTATACCTTGCCTCATGCAGAATTGGCACAGCCAAACGACTCCATCTTATCGAAATACAAGAAGAAATTCTTCCATGACAAAACATGGGGAGGCAGCGAAGGCTCTCGCTATAACCCTGTGGAACATACACACGCACACTTTGCAGGTATGATAACAAGACTCGATGCTTATGTTGGCGAAATTCTAGATAAGTTGAAAGAAAAAGGACTGGACGAAAACACTATCGTTATCTTCAGTAGCGACAACGGACCTCACGCTGAAGGCGGTGCAGACCCTGAATTCTTCGGTCGCGACGGAGCCCTGCGCGGTTTGAAACGCCAATGCTACGAAGGCGGTATCCGCATTCCTTTCATCGTCAGATGGCCAGGAAAAGTACCAGCAGGAACAGTCAACGACCACCAACTAGCATTCTACGACGTGATGCCAACATTCCTGGAACTAGCAGGCGAAAAGAAATTCCCTAAAAAATACATCAACAAAAAACTTGAAGGCGACTGCTTCGACGGTATTTCATTCGCCCCAACCATGCTAGGCAACGAAGAAGCACAGAAGAAACATGATTTCTTATACTGGGAGTTCCATGAAACAAACCAGATAGGCGTACGCATGGGCGACTGGAAGATGGTAGTCAAGAAAGGCAAACCATTCCTATACAACCTTGCTACAGACATCCACGAAGATACCGATGTAGCCGCACAACATCCTGAAATAGTAAAACAAATGAAGGATATCATCCAGCGCGAACATCGTCCTAGCAAGTACTTTAAAGTCACCTTACCAGATTTCAACTAACCGAAACAATAGGAGCTTTCTTATAAATCATCCACAACATCTTTTATAAAAACGCATCCTAACCACAACCAAGATAAAGCGAAAAGAGCTAATTTTAACTCTTTTCGCTTTTTTTAATTAATAACCCCATCTTTTGCTATTCGTATCATTCGGTCATTTAAAGTATTAGCCGTATCTTTGCCAAAAGATTAAACATTCCTATAGTTAACAATTATGAAAAAAATCTTCTTTGCTTGTCTCTTAGCTGCTGCCATTTCAACCAATGCACAGCAAGCTGTACAGCCTACGTTTTTAAAAGGCTTTACATATTCTGAGACTTTATCTCCTAAGGGTAATGAGTGGGAAGCTCCTGAACAGGTAGCCCTGAACAAGGAACATCCTCACACATGGTTCTTTAACTTCGGCGATACGGAAAGTGCTCGCCGCATCTTACCTGAGTACAGTACGTATTATCAATCGCTGAACGGTACTTGGAAGTTCAACTGGGTAGGTAATCCTGAAGAACGTCCTACTGATTTCTACAAACCGGAATTTGACGTGAATGGATGGGACGACGTTACAATTCCTATGCACTGGAACGTAGTGGGTATCCAGAAAGATGGCAACCTGAAGTATGGTACGCCTATCTATGCTAACCAGCCAGTAATCTTTAAGCACACCGTAGCCAAAGGCGACTGGAAGGGTGGCGTGATGCGTGAACCAGCTAAAGACTGGGTGACTTACAAACATCGTAATGAGGTAGGTTCTTACCGCCGTACATTTACTATTCCTCAGAACTGGGAAGGCCGTGAAGTATACATCAACTTTGATGGTGTTTCTTCATTCTTCTATCTCTGGGTAAACGGTCAGTATGTAGGTTTCTCTAAGAACTCTCGTAACACTGCTTCTTTCAATATTACTAAATACTTGAATGAAAAAGGTGAAAACATTGTAGCTGCTGAAGTATATCGTAACTCGGATGGTTCATTCCTCGAAGCTCAGGATATGTTCCGCCTGCCTGGTATCTTCCGCACAGTATCATTGACTTCTACTGCTAAATTGCAGGTACGCGACTTGCGTGTATTCCCTGACTTGGATGCCAACTACCAGAATGGTACCATCCGTGTAGAAGCTGATATCCGTAACTTCAGTAAGAAAAAAGCAAAAGGCTACTCTATTTCTTACTCAGTATACGCCAACAAATTATATTCAGACGACAATACACTAGTTAATGGTGTAAGCGGTAACGTGGCTGTAGCTGAACTAGCTAAAACAGAAGCAACTTCGGCTGTGACTACCATCGCTATCAACAACCCAAAGAAATGGTCGGCTGAAGCTCCTTACCGTTATACACTGGTAGGTCAGTTGAAAGACAAAAAGGGCCGCGTGGTAGAAACATTCTCTACAGGCTTCGGTTTTGCTAAGGTCGAAATCAAAGACACTCCAGCTTCTGAAGATGAATTCGGATTGGCAGGTCGTTACTACTACATCAACGGAAAGACTGTGAAACTGAAAGGTGTAAACCGTCAGGAAATCAACCCTGAAGTTGGTAATGCCATCGACACTAGACAGATGGAAGAAGAAATTATGATTATGAAACGTGGCAACATCAACCATGTTCGTAACTCACACTATTCTTGTCAGCCGATGTGGTACTATCTCTGCGATAAGTATGGTATCTACCTCGAAGATGAAGCCAACATAGAAAGCCACGAATATTATTACGGCGAAGCTTCGCTTTCACACGTTCCTGAATTCCAGGATGCTCACGTAGCTCGTGTTATGGAATTAGCTCACGCTCACGTAAACCACCCTTCTGTAGTTATCTGGTCACTGGGTAACGAAGCTGGTCCTGGTAAAAACTTCGTTGCTGCTTATGAAGCATTAAACAAATTCGACCCTTCTCGTCCAGTACAGTACGAACGCAACAACGATATCGTTGACATGGGTTCTAACCAGTATCCTTCTATCGGATGGATGAACGAAGCAGTGAAAGGTAAGATGGGTATCAAATATCCATTCCACGTTTCTGAATATGCTCACTCTATGGGTAACGCTGTAGGCAACTTGATTGATTACTGGAACGCTATCGAATCAACCAACTTCTTCTGCGGTGCTGCTATCTGGGACTGGGTGGACCAGTCATTGAACTACTACGATAGAAATACAGGCGACAAGTTCTGGGCATATGGTGGCGACTTCGGCGACAAGCCTAACAGCGGTATGTTCTGTATGAACGGTATCTTGCTGCCAGACCACTCACCAAAACCAGCTTACTGGGAAGTGAAGAAGGTATACCAGAATATCGGCGTGAAAGCAGTAGATATGAAGAAGGGCTTGATTGAAGTATTCAACAAGACTTATTTCACTCCACTGGTAGGATACAAAATGGTATGGTCTTTGTATAAAGACGGTAAAAAAGTAAAAGAAGATACTGCCTATAGAGCTCCACGCAAATTGGTAGGCCCTCGTGATAAAGTCATCTACGGAATCCCTTACAACTACGACGAATTGGATCCAGCAAGTGAATATTACTTGAAAGTACAGTTCACATTGGCTGAAGATATGCCATGGGCTAAGGCTGGCTATGTTCAGATGGAAGAACAGCTCCTCGTTAAGGAAGCAGGCACAAAAGCTTGTCTGAAATGTGCTAACAAGGGTCAAGACCGTCCAACAGTTGCTGAAGCTGAAGATTTCACTACCATCACAGGTAAGAACTTCGTTGCTAAATTCAACAACAAAGAAGGTACTATCTACAGCTTGGTTTACAACGGCCAGCAGGTAATCCGCGAAGGACAGGGTCCTAAGATTGATGCTCTCCGCGCTCCAACAGATAACGACAACTGGGCACGCAACCAGTGGTTCGCTAAAGGTCTTCACAACTTGAAGCACAACGTACAGAACTACGCTTGGGTAAATGCTAAGAAGAAAGACGATAATACAGTACAGTTGATGTACACTGTAGAATCTCAGGCTCCAAACGCAGCCGTATTGGAAGGTGGCAACTCAGGTTATAATAAGGTAGTAGAACTGACAGATAAGAAATTTGGTCCTAACGACTTCAAATTCACTACTAACCAGATATGGACTATCTATCCTGACGGAACAATCGAACTGCAATCTGCTATCACTTCAAACGACCCAGCATTCAACTTAGCTCGTTTAGGTTATGCAATGCAGATTCCATCAGAATTGCAGCAGTACACATACTATGGCCGCGGTCCTTGGAACAACTACAACGACCGTAAGACTGGTTCATTCATAGAAATGTATCAGACAACCGTAAAAGATCAGTTCGTGAACTTCCCTAAACCACAGAGTATGGGTAACCGCGAAGACATCCGCTGGTGTGCATTAACCAACAATGCAGGCAACGGTATCGAATTCGTAGCAGGTACACGCATGTCAACTTCTGCACTTCCATGGTCGGCACTTGAAATGACAGTAGCACCACACATCTACCAGTTGCCAAAATCAACTGGTACACACTTGCACCTCGACCTTACCGTAACCGGCTTGGGTGGTAACAGCTGTGGTCAGGGTGGTCCACTTGAACCAGACCGTGCTAAAGCAAAAGAACACAACTTCAGCTTCATGATTCGTCCAGTACAGAACGCTGCATATACAGAAACAGCCAATGTACGTACAGCAGGTGAAAAACCATTATCTATCTCACGTTCACGTACAGGTAAGGTTTCAATCACTTCTGCTAAAGAAGGTGCTGAATTCTTCTATACACTCAACAATAGCAAGAAGAAGATTGCTTACACAGAACCATTTGACTTGCGCGATGGTGGTACTGTAACTGCTTTCTACAAAGACAATAAAGCTATTAAGGTAACTATGAGCTTTGAAAAGATAGAAACAGTTCCTATGGAAGTAATCTACGCTTCAAGTGAAGAAGTTGGTTATGGCGATGCTAAGAACTTGGTAGACGGTAACCCTGCTACTATCTGGCATACCATGTATTCTGTAACTGTAGCTAAATATCCTCACTGGGTAGACTTCGATGCTGCAGAAGTGAAGAACATCAAGGGCTTCATCTACATGCCACGTACAGGCAGCTGGAATGGTAATATCAAAGATTACACTATCCATGTAAGTCAAGATGGTAAGAACTGGGGTGAACCTATTAAGAAAGGTAAATTCGAAAGAAATCTTGAACCAAAACGCGTTATGTTCGACACTCCTGTTAAGGCACGTTACATCCGCTTCACAGGTCTTAGCTCGCATAATGGCCAAGACTTCGCTGGTGGTTCTGAATTCTCTGTAATAGCCGACTAATAACTCGGAGCAGCTGCGAGAAGCGACTGCTTCCCTTATATATTTAAAAAGAGCCTTGCCTATCACTGATATAAATCAGTAGCTGCAAGGCTCTTTTTTTAGTTCCATACCCCTTATAAAACGCGTGCGCCCCGCGAATCACTTCGCAGAGCGCACCCAATTAATAACTAACTTCTTTTACTTTTTGTGGTTTACGTAATTTCTATATGACTAACACTGCAAAGATAGGCAGTATGATCTACCCCCGCAATACCTAATTCTTTTGAATTTTAAGTAGCATGGTATAATTTATTGACAAGCTTATATAACCATTATTAGGGGTATCATTACTATACTTAAAGAAGATGAGTGAAGAGATATAAAATGCCGTACTAACAACATATTTGAAATCTGCCATCCCCTTTTTAGAGTATTGTAGGGATTATAAACCAATCATCACTGCACAAAAGAAGAAAAAAATAATGATGTCAGGAAGCATCAGAATAGCCATAACTTGTTACTTACCTCAACTACTAAAAACAAAATACCCTCGCAACTACAATCAGCTACGAGGGCATTTTTATAAGTTTATCTTCCTATTATCAAGGAATGAAAAAGATACAGTATCAAAAGAATTATTTCGCGATAATCAAGAAATAATTCTTCTTACCACGCTGAACGAGCAAATACTTGCCGTTCAAAAGGTCTGCAGCAGTAACCTCCTGGTCGAAAGCTGTCAGTTTTTCTTTGTTCAAAGAAACACCACCACCCTGAACCAACTTACGCATTTCGCCCTTAGAAGCGAATACTTGAGCCTTTTCAGCAAACAAGTCAACAGCCTTCACACCGGCTTCGATGTCAGCCTTAGCAACTTCAAACTGAGGTACACCTTCAAAAACAGCCAACAACGTATCTTCGTCCAATTTCTTCAACGCTTCAGAAGTAGCGTTACCAAACAAAATACCAGAAGCCTCAACAGCTGCGTTATAATCTTCTTCAGAGTGAACCATGATAGTCACTTCCTTAGCCAAACGTTTCTGCAAAGAGCGCAAATGAGGAGCCTGCTGATGTTCAGCAATCAAACCATCAATTTCTTCTTTTTCCAACGAAGTAAAGATCTTGATATAACGTTCAGCATCGCTATCGCTCACGTTCAACCAGAACTGATAGAATTTATAAGGAGATGTATAACGTGGATCCAACCAAATGTTGCCTGATTCTGTCTTACCAAACTTACCGCCATCAGCTTTAGTGATTAACGGGCAAGTCAACGCATAAACATCACCACCATTAGTACGACGGATCAATTCAGCACCTGTAGTCATGTTACCCCACTGGTCAGAACCACCCAACTGCAATTTACAGCCTTTAGATTCATATAAGTGAAGGAAGTCATATCCCTGGAGGAGCTGATAGGTAAATTCAGTAAATGAAAGTCCGTCACGTGCTTCTCCGTTCAAACGTTTCTGTACAGAATCTTTAGCCATCATATAATTTACAGTGATGTGCTTACCTACTGTACGTGCAAAATCAAGGAACGAGAAGTCTTTCATCCAGTCATAGTTGTTTACCAATTCTGCGCGATTAGGAGCGTCTGACTCGAAATCGAGGAATTTAGCCAACTGCTTTTTAATACATTCCTGGTTATGGCGCAATGTTTCTTCGTCCAACAGGTTACGTTCTTGCGACTTACCTGAAGGGTCACCAATCATACCAGTAGCACCGCCTACCAAAGCCAATGGTTTGTGACCGCAACGCTGGAGATGACGCAACATCATCACACCACATAAGTGGCCAATGTGCAGTGAGTCTGCTGTAGGGTCAGTACCCAGATAAGCAGTTACCATTTCTTTTTCAAGCAATTCTTCTGTGCCTGGCATCATGGTATGTACCATTCCACGCCATTTTAATTCTTCTACAAAGTTCATCGAATGATATTCTTATTATTAAAATATATGTGATTTATTCTTGGCAAAAGTACGATACTTTATCTATATAACCAATTATTATTTAGTAAAACACGCGGTTAATATTTTCAAAGACAGAATCTTCTAGTGTTTTAAGTGGGATTTCCTTTATAAGGGCAGCCTGACGATAGATTTCTTGGATGTCGATGGAACTTTCATCGGTCTCCAGAAAGAACCGGTCCAGAGGCATCTCTTTCATGGCATCGACTGAATATCGCTCACCAAATGACAGATATAAACCATGACGAAGATACTCTGCTGCTTGCTGAGGTTTTCCTCTGAATCCGTGTATAATCCAGGGCATAGTGGGTTTGTATTCTTTCTTCAGACGAAGAATTTCTGCCGTGCATTTTACACAATGGATAACAAGGGGCAGATGATGCGTTTCCGCACATTCTATAAGCCAGCGAAAGGCTTGTTCCTGAAGTGACATGGAGGTGGTACATAATTTATCGAGGCCGCCTTCTCCGAGAGCCAAAACACGCGAATCATTCAGCATTTCCTGGATCCAGGCTTGCTGCAACGGATAATCTTCTTCTCTCAAATACCAAGGATGAATGCCCACCGACAACTGAACCGCTTGTTGAAAACTCACGTCAGTTCGGTTCATATACGAACAACTAAGTAACTGTCCCTCAGGAATAATAGAAAGTCGATGAGTATGGATATCCTTAACCATTACGTCTGATAAAAAAGAATCTGATAAAAAATTATGAAAGCAGCCAGACAAGTACTAACAAAAAAACTACCAAAGAATAGTAAGAGCAAAAAGAGCAAACAAAGCCTCATTAAATTTCAGCCACAGCTGAATCAAGGAACCGGATCATACCCCGACCCACCCCAAGGATGACAACGCAGAATTCGTCGGACAGCCAGATACACTCCCTTAAAAGGCCCATGTTTCTTAAGTGCTTCCACCGCATACTGCGAGCACGTAGGCGTAAATCTACACGACGGCATCGTAAACGGCGAAATACAACGTTGATAAAAATAAATAGGAAGCAACAATAGTTGAGTCAGCAAACGTTTCATAACAAATCCTCCTACAACCATGCCCATCATCTGCCACCAGACAGACCACAAGCATCATAAAACTACATATTCAATAAAACCAGTCGAAACACTCACCCAATTTTTTCGACCGTCATTTGGAGCAACTTCTTCACCTTTGCCTCCACCTCCTGTCCTGTATGAATTTCATGATCCAGCCAAATCATAGCAATCACCAACTTCATACCCTTCTCCTCCAAATGATTAGTCAGCAAATACTTATGAACACGATACGCCTCCCTAATCTGTCGTTTCACCAAATTACGTTTTACCGCACGCTTGAAACGCTTCTTAGGCACACTAATCAAGAGAGAAACAGTAGGCCACTGATCGCCCTCCACCGGCATATAAACGATTCTCAGCGGAAAAGCAGGAAAAGACTTGCTGCCACCAGCAAACAGTTTTTCCATCAACATATAACTGTTTAAGCGTTCTGCCTTAGGCAAGGTATATCTTTTAGTTTCGTTCATAATCTTATGAGAGCAGTATATTAGTTATAATAAAAAAACCGAAGGTTTCGGATTACAAAGTTAAAACTTTATGCATACAAAACCCACGGTTTACCAAGATATAATCTTAAAATTCTTTATTTATTGCACTGACTGATGAATTTATCCAATGCAGCAGGCATCGATGGAGTTTCAGCAGTAGGTGCTTCTAAGTCTAAACGCAATCCAGCCTCTTTAACAGCTTTGGCTGTTGTAGGACCGAATGTACCAATAGCGATTTCTTTCTGCTCGAAATTTGGGAAATTCTTAATGAGCGACTGAATACCAGCCGGGCTAAAAAACACAAGCATATCATAATCAGTATCTTCACCTTCCTTAAAGTCATTGCTTACGGTGCGATACATCACAGCCTGCGTATGCTGAATCTTATTTTTTTCAAGCAAGTTGTGAATTGACTCATTGTGAACATCCGACATCGGAATAAAGTACTTTTCCGTGCTATGCTTAACAATCAAAGGAACCAAATCATCAAACTTACCAGTTGCACCAAAGAATACTTTACGTTTACGATACTGTACGTATTTCTGGATGTATAAGGCAATAGCTTCTGAAGTACAGAAATACTTCATTGTTTCAGGAATAGTTACGCGCAGTTCGACACACAAAGTAAAGAAATGGTCAATCGCATGGCGCGAAGTAAAAACAATGGCTGTATGATCAAGAATAGAGACCTTTTGCTGTCTGAATTCTTTAGCAGACACACTCTCTACTTTAATGAACGGGCGAAAATCTATCTTCACTCCGTATTTCTCAGCAATGTCAAAATATGGTGACTTTCCCGAAGCTGGTTTCGGCTGAGAAATGAGGACTTTCTTTATCTTCAATGTACTATAATTTTAAGAAAATGTAGTTAAATATTTCTACCCCTTTCCATAACAATAAGTCGGGGATAATTTCGAGGGCACAAAAGTACAAAATTAAATGCGAAATGCCATAAAAATGCACGAAAAAGTTCCCTATTAGCTTGTAAAATAACAAGATTTTAAAAATTGCAAGAATCATTAATAAAAGATAATCAGAAATTTGCAATTCTGAATCAAGAAAAACCGAATAAAGCATACTCGGAAAAAGTACGACACCCGCAGCTGCAATCAGTCCCCAATAATTTTGACGCCATAATTCGTTTTTCTCACGATTGAAAAAGACCCAGTTTACGAAATTATACAACAAGTATTTCCCTACAATGAGAATGGCAAAGGCTAAAGTGAAAACAATTAAAGCCAACGAGTGACTGAACTTATCGGGAAGTGATGTCATGTAATACCTGTACATGCAGATGCCGCTCGACACGATAGTAGAGAGGCAGAGTGCTGCAGAAGAAACAGAAGAAACAGAAATCCTTTCATCGAAGAAGTTGGTCCGTCTACGCAAGGTAACTGCTTCCCTTAGGTATAACACAAGCGAATGAGACCCTCTTTGCAGTGCAAGCAGAATAAGTACGAAACAGAGAGACAAAGCCCCAACAACGGCCTCATCTGATTCCAATTTATAAGGCAAAGGCTCTCCCTTCATGCCAACTACTACCGGCACCTCACTTACTAATGCTGCTTGGTCTATCTGTATCATATAGCTGCAAATTTACGAATTTCTGCGTTCCAACGAGGTGTTGTAAACAGAAAATCAACGGCCTCAGCCGGAGTCTGTGCTACTACCCATATTTTTTCATGTTCACGACGCATGAAATTACCTTCTATAGCGCGTTCCAGCATGTCCAACAGTGGATTATAGAACCCGTTAGTATTTAATATGATAATAGGATTCAAGTAAATGCCCAACTGTTTCCAAGTGATAATCTCAAGCAATTCTTCCATAGTTCCACATCCCCCCGGAAGGGCTATCACCGCATCGCTCATATCGGCCATCATGCGCTTACGCTCATGCATAGTATCGGTCTCAATCAGGCGTGTCAGTCCTTTATGATGCCAGTTTTCCTCCACCATGAAATGAGGAATCACTCCCGTAACAGTTCCCCCTGCTGCAAGCACAGCATCGGCACTGGCTGCCATCAGACCAATATTACCTGCCCCATTGACAAGGTTGATCTTTTTCTGGGCCATTAGGCGTCCCAGTTCTGAAGCAGCATCAAAATAAGCCGGATCTATCTTTGTACTAGAGGCACTGTACACGCATACATTCTTTATATCGTTCATAATCTAACAAAATTAAGGCGCGGACTGCATGAAAAGCCGATTTCTGCCGACCTATTCCCATGCAATCCGCGCTTTTATAGTTCTGAGTTCCTGTAAGACGATTCCCATCATACCCAAGAGAAAACACTCTTTAGATATACAGTAGCGTCTCCACAAAAACCACTTCTAATTATTACAAGCCAAATGCTTCTTTCACTTTATCTACACAGTCGAGTTTTTCCCATGTGAAGAGTTCTACATCCATGGTCTTATCGCCACCATAAAGCGATTCGAAATGTTTAGTAACCACCTTTGGTTCGCGGCCCATGTGTCCGTAAGAAGCTGTTTCACTATAAATAGGGTTACGCAGTTTCAGACGTTCTTCAATAGCACGTGGACGCATATCAAACAATTCGTCTACCTTCTTAGCAATTTCGCCATCACTCATAGCCACATGACTGCGACCATAAGTATTCACGAAAATATTGATAGGGCGAGCTACACCGATAGCATAAGAAACCTGAACCAAGATTTCATCAGCAACACCAGCAGCCACCAAGTTTTTAGCAATGTGACGAGCAGCATAAGCAGCACTGCGGTCTACCTTACTAGGGTCTTTACCAGAGAAAGCACCACCACCGTGTGCACCAGCACCACCGTAAGTATCTACGATAATCTTTCTACCAGTCAGACCTGTATCTCCATGAGGACCACCAATAACGAACTTACCTGTTGGGTTCACATGGTATTTAATCTGATCATTGAACAAAGCCAATACAGATGGGTTATGAATTTCGGCAATCACGCGAGGCATCAAGATTTCAATAACGTCCTTGCGAATCTGAGCCAACATTTCTTCGTCAGCCTTCAACTGAGCTTCCTTTGTATCTTCTGTAGGACGGATGAAATCATCATGCTGAGTAGAAACAACGATAGTATCGATACGAACCGGACGACGGTTGTCATCATATTCAATAGTCACCTGGCTCTTTGAGTCTGGACGAAGATAAGTCATCACCTTTCCTTCACGACGGATATCGGCCAATACCAACAACACCTTGTGAGCAAGGTCGAGCGACAACGGCATGTAACTTTCAGTTTCGTTAGTTGCATAACCAAACATCATACCCTGGTCGCCAGCTCCCTGGTTCATTGGGTCTTCACGTTCCACGCCACGGTTAATATCAGCACTCTGTTCATGGATTGCAGAGAATACACCGCAAGAATTACCATCGAACATGTATTCGCTCTTAGTATAACCAATCTTATTGATTACCTCACGAGCTACGCGCTGAAGGTCGATATACGCATTAGTTTTCACTTCTCCTGCCAGTACTACCTGTCCTGTAGTTACCAGTGTTTCGCAAGCTACTTTAGAATTGGGGTCGTAAGCCAACAATTTATCAAGTACAGCGTCCGAGATTTGATCGGCCACTTTGTCGGGGTGTCCTTCAGACACCGATTCGGATGTGAATAAGTATCCCATGTTACGTTTAAAATTTAAAATAGTTTTGATTTTTATCCGTGTACGGACAGAGTAGGAAGGAATATGTTTTAGCATTTTTTTCCGTGGTTGCAAGCTACTCAAATCTGTCCACTTTTATTTTCGGCTGCAAAGATAGTGATATAATTTGGAATAATTACAATTTGCTCCAAATTTAACATTGTTTACCTATTTTGATTGAGCTACAGACCTCTTTCATTGGTAAATCCTTATGATTATCTAGTCTTTTTGCTTTATCAGTTGTTTTGTCTGTGGATGAACCAGATTTGGAGCTATCTCGCAAAGTGGATCCATGACGAAACTACGTTCCAGCATTAAAGGATGCGGAACTTTCAGTTGGGGGGTATCTATAATGAGGTCTGCATATAGAAGAATATCGATATCGATGATTCGGTCGTGATACATTCCGTCGGTCGATTTGATTGTTCTTCCCAACTCACGTTCTATTCCTTGTGTCAGTCTCAGCACCTCCATCGGTTCCAGCATCGTCTCAACGCAAGCCACTGCATTCAGGAAACTGTTATCCGATTCGAATCCCCATGGAGCCGTTTCATAAAAAGAAGATAGGGAAGTCACCTCCCCTATCTCTTCATTTATTTTTTCAACGACCATTCTCAGATTTCTTTCTTTATCTCCCAGGTTGGTACCTAGGCCCAAATAAATCGCTGCCATTGATATTTATTTATCCAAAATCAGCATCGCGTCGCCATATGTACCGAAGCGATAATCTTCTTTCAACGCAATATTATACGCGTCCATAATCAAATCATAACCACCATAAGCAGCCACCAACATCAACATTGTTGAATAAGGCATGTGGAAATTAGTCACCATCGAATTAGCAACAGAGAAATCATAAGGAGGGAAAATAAACTTGTTAGTCCATCCTTCATATTCTTTCAGATTACCATCTGTACCCACTGCCGTTTCAATAGCACGCATGGTAGTAGTACCTACCGCACAGACGTTACGTCCATGTTCCTTCGCCTCATTAACCAGTCGGCAAGCCTCAGCATTAACGAACATCTGTTCAGAGTCCATCTTATGCTTAGTCAAGTCTTCCACATCAATTTCACGGAAATTGCCCAATCCAGCATGCATAGTAACATATGAGAAATTAATACCCTTAATTTCCATACGCTTCATCAACTCTCGACTGAAGTGCAAACCTGCAGCCGGAACCGTAACAGCTCCCTCATTCTTCGCAAAGATAGTCTGGAAACGTTCCTCATCCTCTGCTTCAGCTTCACGATTAATACACGGAGGCAACGGTGGCTGACCCAAAGCATAAAGCGCACTTTTGAACTCATCATGCGGACCCTCATATAAGAAACGGAGTGTACGTCCACGCGATGTAGTATTATCAATAACTTCAGCAACCATAGCATTATCATCACCGAAGTACAATTTATTACCGATACGGATCTTACGAGCAGGATCAACCAAGACATCCCACAAACGGAACTCCTCATTCAGCTCACGCAACAAGAACACCTCGATACGTGCACCTGTTTTTTCTTTATTACCATATAAACGAGCCGGAAAAACCTTTGTATCATTAAAGATAAACGTATCTTTATCATCAAAATAATTCAGAATGTCTTTAAAAAGAACATGTTCAATCTCGCCTGTAGACTTATGGATCACCATTAAACGCGATTCATCTCTATATTTTGCCGGATAAAGAGCTATTTTCTCGTCTGGCAATTTAAACTTAAATTGTGATAGTTTCATCTTCTTTCCTTCCTTAATCGTTTGTAACTTCTATTTCTTGTTTTTCGAGCCATTCCTCGAAATCTTCTACTTTCATACAGTCTTCTAATCGTACTTCGCCTACACGGGTACGAATCAGTCCTGTCAGATGCGCACCGCTATCAAGCGCTACGCCGATATCACGTGCCAGTGCACGGATATAAGTTCCCTTGCTGCAAACCACACGAATCTTGATTTCAGGCAGATTGCATTCCAGCAACTCTATCTCATCAATCACCAGGGTCTTCGCCTTCAGCTGTACTTCATCTCCCTTACGAGCCATTTCATAGGCACGTTTTCCATCCACCTTACAAGCCGAGAACACCGGCGGTATCTGTTCAATTGTACCTAAGAACTGTTTCAACACTTCTTCCACCTTCTCGCGAGTTATGTGTTCCCACGGATAAGTAGCATCAATCTCCTTCTCCAAATCGAACGACGGAGTAGTTGCCCCCAGCTGAAGAGTAGCGATATACTCCTTAGTATGATACTGAAATTCTTCGATGCGTTTAGTAGCCTTACCTGTGCAAATTATCATCACTCCTGTAGCCAATGGGTCCAAGGTGCCGGCATGTCCTACCTTCAACTTCTTTACACCCAATTTTCTACATATATGGTACCTAATTTTGTTCACTACTGCAAACGAAGTCCATTTCAGCGGCTTATCGAAATACAGTACTTCTCCTTGTTTAAAATTCATTAAGCAATTTCTATGTTATAGCCTAAACGCCCTTCATTGGTACTGATTCAGCCACCAATCCTGACTATTAGGCAGTAATTTCTTACGTTCAGTTAATCTTTCATTTCCGGCAACTCAGTTTCCTTGTCTTTTGGAGCACGCAAGATAGCATAAATCATAAAGATAAAGCCTGCGAAACATACAAAAGGAGCAACTTTAATGCGACGAACACTAAAGATATCTGGTTCAAAAGTTGTTTCTGTAGAACCCGGACCAATCATCAATAAGAAACCAATGATGATTACAGCCATTCCGATGGCCAATAGGATGAAATTGGTATTATCAAAGGCAAATTTTCTTCTATCCATGGTTTTATATCTATTTTAATTATTTTTCTTAATTCGTTAAATACAAATCACTTACCTTTATTCTCAAATAGCGGTTGATGGAAATCAGCGCGCATAAGGTAGTTATGGCAATGCCAAAAACAAATACGGCCGTTACTACTATCAGCAAACTCTCCATCGTGATAACAGACAGTAAATCTGGTTCGTAACTCACTGCCATATAGGCCATAGCTATCAGTAAAGCATCGGCCAGCAAAGCTGCAAACACCCCAATCCACAAGTTGCGTACCAGAAACGGACGTCTGATAAATCCCCAACTAGCGCCCACCAGCTTCATGGTATGAATCAAGAAGCGTTTGGAATAAATAGTTAATCGTATTGTATTATTAATCAGTGCAAAGGATATCAGCAGTAAGAGAACCGCAAATCCAAGCAATACCAAACTTATCTTACCAATGTTCCGGTTGACCGAATCCAATAGGTCCTGCGGATAACTCACTTCCACTAGTTTCTTTCCCGATAAAAGTTCCTTTTCTATCCATCTGATACTGTCGGGATGGGCATAAGCAGCATTCAGTCTAATCTCAATCGATGGCGAGAAAGGATTATACCCTAAAAACTCAGAAGGGTCCGTTCCCATCGCCTCCGTTTGTTCCTTCAGCGCCTGTTCTTTCGATACATAAGTAGTCTGCCGCACATACGGTTTAGCATTCAGGTCCTTCTGCAACTTGATAATCTGCGTTTCCTTCAAGTCATCATTAACCAAGGCAGTGAACGCAATGTTTTCACGCACATACACAGAAAGATTATTAGCAGTCAGCACAAAGAAGACCACCATACCCAGTAAAAGCAGCACCAACATGGTACTGATACTTGGTGTTACAAACTGCATATCGAACAACGACCTCGATTTACTTTTCATACGTGTTTACTACAAATAAGTTAGATTTTATTCAGAGTTCTTTTAGGGTTTATTCAATTCATCTTTCTAAAGATATAAATGATAGAACTACTCTGATCTTTTTTTATCATAGAAGCCATCAAAGCCTGCCATCCTGTCCACATTCCACGAATGAAAGGGAACGAACGACGCTTATACTTTTCAGTAAGCATGGAAACATAGAACGCATCAAACGGCATCGGCAGTCGTTCTCCCAGAATGAAACCGTGTTTCACGCCTAGTTTCTGCATGGAAGAAGGAGAGAAATGCCATAAATGTCGAGGCACGTCATAGGCCGCCCACATCTCTCCGTATTTCTTGGCGTCGAATGAAGTTGGATTTGGCACAGCTATAATTAGCGTTCCATCGTCTTTCAGAATACGGGATAAAGTTGCCCACGTTTCATTCAGATGTTCCAAGTGTTCCATTACGTGCCACAGTGTTACCACGTCAAACGACTTATCTGCATATGTAGCCAAGGCTTCTGGGGCCGCTACGTCCAAACCGAAATGTTCTTTTGCAAAAGTTCTAGCCTGCGGACTCTTCTCAATGGCTGAAACCTTCCATCCTCTAGTCTGCATGGCATGAGAAAAATAACCTGTACCCGTACCTATATCCAGGATACTCCCCTCTTTCCTTCCACTATGCTGCTTCACAAGTCGCGCTTTTCTTCCCAACATATATTTTCTCACCCAATGATACACCCGGTTCATCAGACCCTTACGCGTATCAGTATGGGAGATATAATCGGGCGACTCATAATAGCGTCCTATCTCAGCTTCCACGGGTGGATTTTGAGTTAGCAAGAAGCCACAATCATCACAGCGGACCAGGTCAAATGGTTCGCCCGTAGCATAATAATCCACGCATGTCATGGTCTTCTTCAAATGGTTTTTCCCGCAGAGCGGACATGTATCTTGATGCAGTATATTCACTATATTCCCTAATTTCTTGCAAATTAACAAATAAAACGGCGAAAAAGGGCATTCCTTTAAAAGTTTTTAAGAATATTGCGGCGCTTTCTATCTTTTTTGTATCTTTAGTCTCAAATTTAAAATAAAAACGTTATGGAAACTAAGAAATTATTACGTTCGAAAAACAATCGTATGTTAGCTGGTGTTTGTGGTGGTGCTGCCGAATATTTTAACCTCGACCCTACTATCGTTCGCTTGATTTATGTAGCTTTATCTCTTGCTGGATTTGCAGGTATCATACTTTACTTAATCATGTGGCTGATTATCCCAGAAGATAAATAATACTGCAGATTTTAAGTAACCCCATAGCCTTGAAGATGAAAAAAGCCACACCTTCGGTTCTCTGATGAGTTCCGTCAGCGTGGCTTCGTCGTTGTCATATAGAAGTGTTTTCTATAATCTCTGTTTATGTTGTATAGATAGTCTACACTATTAGGGGTTCAATGTATCTATTATTCTGTTACTTCTACACCTTTCAAGGTAGCAGAGCTCGACTCGGTGACACGTACGTTCACTAGTTCACCAATGCGATGATTTCCGCGGTCGAATACGACCACCTTATTCTGTTCCGTACGACCGAAGAGTTGTTCTTTCGAGCGTTTTGATACGCCTTCTACCAAAACTTCAAATGTCTTACCCACATCCTTTGCGTTACTTTCGGCCGACAAATGATTCTGAAGTTCGATAAGCTCATTCAAACGGCGAATCTTCAACTCTTCCGAAATATCATCCGGCAAGTGTTTTGATGCATACGTACCCTTACGTTCAGAATACTTAAACATGAAAGCCGAATCATACGCACATTCGCGCATCAGCGACAATGACATCTGATGGTCTTCTTCTGTTTCACTGTGATAACCAGAGAAGATATCGGTACTCAAACCACAATCAGGAATAATGCGACGGATAGCTGCAACACGGTCCAGATACCATTCGCGAGTATATTTACGATTCATCAGTTTCAAGATACGGCTGCTACCACTCTGTACTGGCAGGTGGATGTGCTTGCACACATTTGGCATATCAGCAATCACATGAAGAGTTTCATCGCTCATATCCTTTGGATGTGAAGTAGTGAAACGAACACGCATGTTTGGCACTGTTTCGGCTACCTTGCGGAGCAGCATAGGGAAGGTGACGTCCTCACCATCTTTTTCGAAATGATAAGAGTTCACGTTCTGTCCCAACAAAGTAACTTCTTTATAACCTTTGGCCTGTAAGTCGCGTACTTCATTCAAGATGCTCTCTAAGTCACGGCTACGTTCGCGACCTCTAGTATAAGGCACGATGCAGTAATGACAGAAATTGTTGCAACCACGCATGATAGATACGAAGCCCGAAATGTGATTACCGCAGATACGAGACGGAATAATGTCGCGATAGGTTTCTGTAGTCGACAATTCTACATTCATAGCCTTCTCACCCACTTCCACCTGAGCAATCAGATCAGGTAGTGTAAGATAAGCATCCGGACCAGCAACGAGGTCCACATGATGATTCTCAATCAAATCCTGCTGAATATGTTCCGCCATACAACCAAGTACACCCACAATAATTTTACGCCCCTTCTTCTTCATAGAATGAAAGAACTCCAGACGGTTATAAATCTTCGTCTCCGCATTCTCACGAATAGAGCAAGTATTTAAGAAAACAGCATCAGCGTCATCAAGTTTATCGCAAACATCATAACCTGCCATTTTCATAACAGAAGCAATCACTTCACTATCGGCCACGTTCATCTGGCAACCGTAAGTTTCGATAAATAATTTCTTGTTTTCATCAGTCGTAGATTTAAAGTCTACTCCTGTATTTCCTTTAGTCATACTAATTAAATTAAAATTTGCTGCAAAGATATTAGTTTATCCGTTATCTTCCATAAGATGTGTGATATATCTATAGGATATATCGATTTTATTTGTATCTTTGGACCTATCCATAACTGTTTAAAACGATGGAAGAAGTAATTCAAGTGCTGATGTTCATTGTAATTGTTGCTTCGGTAATAATTGGCAAATCTAAGGAGGTTAAATCTACCCCCCCGAAGCAGCATGCACCTAGGCCTAAATCAAGAATACATACAGAAAAAGAACTCGATGAGTTTGACACAAAACCGTTTGCTGATGAATTGAATGCTGATGCATATGACGCTGACCTGTTAGATTTCGATGAGTTAGATTACGATAAGTCCGATGCTGAAGAATATGACAGAGAAGAAAATGATTCCGAAGCGTTCAACCATCAGAGACCAGGAGTGGAGAAATCCCACTTTGACGAATACGCTTCCGCAAAGTATGCTTTTAATGATGATTATTCTACTAAACCTTCTGAGTCCTATCTACAGGAACAAGAGGCCAATGCTCATACTGAGTCTACTCAGACAAATACCCTGCCTCAAACTCCGAGGAGACCTCATATACATATAAGAAACTTGAAAGAAGCTCGACAGGCTTTTATCTATTCCGAAATTTTCAATCGGAAATATAAATAGGAAGCAAAAGATGAGCAATCGGAAATATGAGTAGGAAGAAAACTGCATAATACAGAAAAATACAATCTATTACACCATACAGCTAAAAGGAGACCATAAAGAAACTATAAAATGAATACCTGAATTAACCAAACGTATAAATAACAATACCATGAGTTACAATTTCTTATCTGCAGCAGAAGCTGCCAACCTAATTCATGATGGTGAACTTCTTGGCTTGAGTGGTTTCACACCTGCCGGAAGTCCGAAAGGAATTATTGCTGAACTGGCAAAAATAGCTGAGGAAAAACATGCTCAAGGCGAACATTTTCAAGTGGGCGTCATTTCTGGAGCCTCAACGGGAGACTCTTGCGACGGACAACTGTCTAGAGCGCATGCTTTAAATTTCCGTGCTCCGTATACAACAAATGCTGACTTCCGTAAAGCGGTCAATAATGGGGAAATTAATTATACAGACATACATCTTTCTCAAGTGGCGCAGCGTATCCGCTCGGGATTCCTCGGACGTATTAATACTGCTATCATCGAAGCATGTGATGTAACTCCGGATGGACGAATTTATCTGACTGCGGCTGGAGGAATTTCTCCTACCATCGCAAGACTAGCCGACCGAATTTTCATCGAGCTAAATGCTTTCCATAGCAAAAATCTCATCGGTATTCATGACTTGTATGAACTGGAAAGACCGCCATACCGCCGTCCGATACCTATCGAAAGGGCAAACAATCGTATCGGCCTTCCTTATATACAAGTAGAACCTGCAAAAATAAAAGCCATCGTTGAAGTCGACCTTCCTGATGAAGCTCGTGCTTTCGTAGAGGCTGATGATATAACTACTCAGATTGGACAGAATGTTGCTGCTTTCTTAGCCAACGATATGCGCACCGGCACCATTCCATCTACCTTCCTGCCATTGCAGTCGGGAGTAGGAAATATAGCCAATGCTGTACTGAACGCACTGGGAAACAATAAGAATATCCCTCCGTTTGAAATGTATACTGAAGTGATTCAAAACTCAGTAATTAAACTCATAAAAGAGGGACGCATCAAATTTGGAAGTACTTGTTCACTTACCGTAACCAACGACTGTCTGCAGGATATTTATGACAACATAAACTTCTTCGGTCATAAACTTGTGCTTCGTCCATCAGAAATATCAAACAGCCCGGAAGTTGTTCGCCGTCTGGGTGTCATCTCCATGAATACAGCCATAGAAGCTGATATCTATGGTAACGTCAATTCAACCCATGTCTGCGGAACTAAGATGATGAACGGCATAGGCGGCTCAGGCGATTTTACCCGCAATGCTTACATCTCAATCTTCAGTTGTCCGTCGACAGCCAAAGGAGGTAAAATCAGTTCCATCGTGCCGATGGTATCCCACCTCGACCATAGTGAACACTCGGTAAATGTCATCATCACCGAACAAGGAATAGCCGACCTTCGTGGAAAGAGCCCTATGACCCGTGCCAAAACCATCATCGAGAACTGTGCACATCCCGACTACAAACAATTACTATGGGATTACCTCAAGATCTCAACCAAAGGACAAACCAGCCACAACCTGGCCGCTGCCTTCGGTATGCATCAGACCTTCCTCAATGAAGGCGACATGCACCTAGTAGACTGGAGCAAATACTAAAGTCACGATTCAGATGGTTGGAAACAACTAATATCGATATCATAAAAAATGTCCCCTGTTCTATGGTCACTTCATATGCAGACCAAGAGCAGGGGACATTATTTACTATACGATATTACTTATTCAGATATTCACACAATTTTGCTACTGCGCGAGCACGATGACTAATCTTATTTTTCTCATCATTACCCATTTCGGCAAATGTTTCGGTATAACCTTCTGGCATAAAAATCGGATCATATCCGAAACCAGAAGCACCACGGCGGGAACGGATTATTTCACCATTCACAATGCCATCAAAGAAATGCTTCTCGCCTCCTTCAATTAGGCAAATTGCGGTACGGAAACGAGCCTTGCGATTGTCCTTACCTTCCATATTTTCGAGCAACTTGGTCATGTTGGCTTCAGAATCATGACCATCGCCACCGGCATAACGAGCCGAATAAATGCCCGGGGCACCATCTAAAGCCTCTACCTCAAGGCCGGTATCATCGGCAAAACAATCTTTTCCATAGTGATTAAAGATATATTCGGCCTTCAAGGCAGCGTTACCCTCTAATGTATCTGCTGTCTCTGGAATATCCTCGTGACAGTTAATATCGTTCAAACTGAGAATGTGTATCTTATCGCCTAAGATGGCACGAATTTCTTCCAACTTATGGGCGTTGTTTGTTGCGAAAACTAATTCTTTCATAATTATTCTGCTTGTTTAATTCTCGTAAGAGAACTTATTTCACTTTGATTTTATCGAATCCTTCGCCATACACTCCCACTACATTGCTCTGAGAGATGAATGCATCGGGGTCGATGTCTTTAATGATGCGGAAGATATCGAGCGATTCGTTCTTTTTGGCTAGGACAACTACTACTTTAATGCCTTGCTTGCTGTACCAGCCTGTACCTTCTAGAAGGGTTACACCACGGTCAACGCGAGAACAGATAGCACCTGCTATCTCGTCGTGCTTGCGCGTAAAGATTAAGAACTGAACCGACTGACGGGTACTGTTAATTACGTAATCGATTACAAAGCTCATCACAAGCAGTACACAGAAACCGAATACTACACGTTTCCAGTCGTGGAAGATGAAGTAACATGATGATATGATTAAAATATCGAGGTACATCATCATGCGTCCCAACGATACGTTGCGGTACTTATTGACTATCCAGGCTATGATATCTGTACCACCGGTACTACCGTTGTGCGTAAAAACCATACCGATACCGAATCCCAACAAACCACCGCCTATGATACAAGCCATGAACTCCTGACCCGGTCCCATGAGTTGCGGGAGGACCCCTTCGCTGTTCTCCAACGCTCGCTGGAAAAACCACAGCAAGAAGGTAAGCATGAAGATGGCATAGATGGTCTTAATCATAAATTTCAGTCCCAGTATCTTCAGGGCAAAGACTAAAAATAGCGCATTGATAAACATGTAAGATACCTGAATCTCGATACCTGTCACATAAAAGACAATGGCAGAGATACCGGTTACACCACCTGTGGTTATCTGATAAGGCAAGAGAAAGGCAGCCCATCCCAACGCGTAACATATCAGTCCGAAAGTAATGGCCAAGTAGTCGTTCCATTCACGACGTGCCTGTTTTAATAGTTGTGTTCCCATACTAACAAATCGGATTAAAACGAAACACCGCACACTTTCGCATGCGGTGTCTATTTGTTTATATTACATTAAAGTACGATGTTGACAATCTTCTTAGGAACGATGATGACTTTTCTAGGAGTCTTACCTTCGATCCATTTCTGTGACTGTTCGTTGCTCATTACAGCAGTTTCGATGGTTGCATTATCTGCATCAGCTGGGAATTCCATCTGGAAACGAGCCTTACCATTGAATGAAATGGTGTACTTAACAGAATCTTCTTTCAAGTAATCTTCGTTGCAAACTGGCCACTGTGCATCGCATACTGAAGTTGTGTTGCCTAATGCTTCCCACAATTCTTCTGCCATGTGTGGAGCAAATGGAGCCAACAGTACGATGAGATTGCTCAATACTTCTTTGTTGCGGCATTTCTGTGAACTGAGTTCGTTGACGCAGATCATGAATGCACTGATTGAAGTGTTGTATGAGAAGGTTTCGATGTCGCCCGATACTTTCTTAATGAGTTTGTGAACCGACTTCAACGCTTCTTTGGTTGCTTCGCCTTCTTCAGGAAGGAACTGTCCGTCGCGGCTATAGAACAAGCCCCACAATTTCTTCAAGAAACGGTGTACACCGTCGATACCGTTGGTATCCCATGGCTTAGACTGTTCAACTGGGCCTAAGAACATTTCGTACATACGAAGTGTATCAGCACCGTAACGTTCAACAATCATATCTGGGTTGACTACGTTGTACATTGACTTACTCATCTTTTCAACAGCCCAACCGCATACATACTTGCCATCTTCAAGGATGAATTCAGCTGTATTGTATTCAGGACGCCAGTTCTTGAATGCTTCTACATCCAATACATCGTTGGCAACGATATTAACGTCCACGTGGATTGGAGTTACATCGTACTGGTCTTTCAAGCCCAATGATACGAATGTGTTAGTGTCTTTGATACGATATACAAAGTTAGAACGACCCTGAATCATACCCTGGTTGACCAACTTCTGGAATGGTTCTTCTTTCACGCTCACGCCAAGGTCGAACAAGAATTTGTTCCAGAAACGAGAGTAGATTAAGTGACCTGTAGCATGTTCTGTACCACCTACGTAAAGGTCGACATTCTGCCAGTACTGGTCGTTCTTTTCTGAAACCAATGCTTCGTTGTTCTGTGGATCCATGTAACGCAAGTAGTAAGCACTTGAGCCTGCGAAACCTGGCATGGTATTCAATTCCAATGGGAATACGTTGACGTTGTCAATCTTTTCGTTCTCTACCACTTCGCCAGTTGTAACATCCCAAGCCCATTTTGTAGCGTGGCCCAATGGAGGTTCACCTGTGTCAGTAGGTAAGAATTTAGCAACTTCAGGAAGTTCGAGTGGCAACTTTCTTTCGTCGATCATGTAAGGCATACCGTACTTGTAATATACAGGGAATGGTTCGCCCCAGTAACGCTGACGAGAGAAGATAGCATCACGCAAGCGGAAGTTCACCTTCACACGACCCAAGTTGTGTTCTTTTACATATACCTTAGTTGCTGCGATAGCTTCCTTGATAGTCTTGCCATTCAAATTCAAGTCGCAATATGGAGTTGCACCTTCTTTTGGAGAGTTGCAAACGATACCTTCTTTTGCATCGAAGCTTTCTTCAGTTACATCACAACCTTCTACCAATGGGATGATAGGCAAGTTGAAGTGCTTAGCGAAAGCGTAGTCACGACTATCGTGAGCAGGAACGGCCATGATAGCACCTGTACCGTAACCAGCCAATACATAATCACTAATCCAGATAGGAATTGCTTCGCCTGTGAATGGGTTCACACCGTAAGAACCACTGAATACACCAGTCACACGACGGTCGGCGATACGTTCGCGTTCAGTACGTTTCTTAGTGCGATCCAAGTAAGCCTCCACTTCAGCTTTCTGTTCAGGAGTAGTCAGCTGAGCCACCAATTCGCTTTCAGGAGCCAATACCATGAATGTAACACCGAACATAGTATCTGCACGAGTAGTAAAGATGGTGAATTCGATATCGCTGTCCTTTACCTTGAAGCGAACTTCAGTACCTTCAGAACGACCAATCCAATTGCGCTGAGTTTCTTTCAATGAGTCAGTCCAATCTACATTGTCCAAACCATCGAGCAAACGCTGAGCGTAAGCCGATACGCGCAAGCACCACTGACGCATCTTCTTCTGAACTACAGGGAAACCACCACGTTCAGAAACACCGTCAACTACTTCATCGTTAGCCAATACAGTACCCAGTTCAGGACACCAGTTCACCATTGTTTCGCCCAAGTAAGCGATACGATAGTTCATCAAGATTTCCTGCTGTTCTTTTTCCGATTTAGCCTTCCATTCTTCAGCAGTGAACTGCAATTCTTCGCCACAAGCTACATCCAAACCTTCTGTACCGTTTTCGTCGAAAGCCTTCAACAATTTGCAGATGCATTCTGCTTTCTGAGTAGCATTGTTGTAGTAGCTCTTGAACATCTTCTGGAAAGCCCACTGAGTCCAGTGGTAATAACCCGGTTCGCAAGTGCGAACTTCACGGTCCCAGTCAAAACAGAAACCAATCTTGTCCAACTGTTCGCGGTAGCGAGCAATGTTGGCTGCTGTAGTTACTGCAGGATGCTGACCAGTCTGGATAGCATACTGTTCTGCAGGCAGACCGTATGAGTCATAACCCATTGGGTTCAACACATTGAAACCCTGAAGGCGTTTGTAACGCGCATAAATATCGCTGGCGATGTAGCCCAGCGGATGACCTACGTGAAGACCTGCACCCGATGGATAAGGGAACATGTTCAACACATAGAACTTCTTCTTCGATTCGTCTTCGACAACCTTATAAGTCTTTCTGTCGACCCAGTTCTGCTGCCATTTCTTTTCTATCTCTCTGAAATTATATTCCATTGTGATAAATAATTTTATATGTTTAAATTTTATATTCTTTGTTAAAGGCACACTTCACCCCATTAGAGAACGCCCAATTTGTTGCAAAGATACAACAATCTGTGAAAAGGCGAGCAATTCATTGTAAGATAGTTTATTGAGAAAGGTCTACAAAATCATAACGAATGTGAAAGGAAGCGTTCAAACCTTTAATAAATGTTATAAAACATAAGTTTTCGCCCTAAAATCTTGCAGAAATCCGAAAAAGCCGTACCTTTGCAACTGTGTTTTTCATAGTATTAGATTTAAGGTTAACAAAGGTTGGAGTACAGCGGTACTCCTTTTTTTTTGCCCTATTCTTTCGTATCACTAAAAACGACCATACAAGTCCAATATTTATTAATCTACGCATAGCAACAAAAAAAAGCGGCATCATAGTATGAACTACAATGTCGCTTCTAGTATTTATACTTTAATAGTTGGTAACTTTACCCGTTTCACGCTTCAATTCTTCGAAACGCTGCATCATCTGGCGTAGTTTTCTGCGGTTGGCTTTATCACCAGCTACATTCTTAGTCTGACCAGGATCCTCTTTTACATTATACAACTCATATCCGTTGTTAATGCCAGGATAAGGAGGAATCATCACCCAGTCCCCCTGACGATAGCCGTATGTCAGCATACCTTCTATCACCATTTCCGAACGACCTTTCTTGCTCTTACCCAACAAAGCAGGTAAAACATTCTGACTATCAGTCTTATCGGAGTAAGTTTGTCCGGTCAAAGCTGCTAGAGACGCCAACAAATCAATGTGTGAGACAAACGCATCAGTCACGCCTGGTTTTACAACGGCCGGCCAGCGTACCATGAACGGAATACAAGTACCACCCATGTAACGGGTAGTCTTCCAACCCCTATAAGGACCAGCAGGCTTATGATTTCCAACTAGCTCTTCAGCCTCATCAGCATAACCATCATCCAACACCGGACCATTGTCACTGGTGAGTATAACCAATGTATTTTCAGTCAGGCCCAAACGATCCATCTCTTTCAAGAACTCAGAAACACACCAGTCGGCTTCCAAAATCACATCACCACGAGGCCCCATACCACTCTTGCCAACAAACTTTTCATTTGGAACACGTGGCACATGTGGCTGATGCAGACCATAGTACAAGAAGAATGGTTTATCCTTATTGTCATTCAAGAAAACCTTTGCCTTATTGAGGAACAATTCAGCCATGTCTTCGTCTTTCCACTGAGCAGCTTTACCACCCGTCTGGAAGCCAATACGAGGAACACCATTCACGATAGAACCTCCATGACCTACACTAGGATGCATACGGAGCAGTTCCGGGTTCTCTTTTCCTGTAGGCTCACCTGGGAAATTCTGTTTGTAACTTACGTACAAAGGATCCTTAGGATCAAGTCCCACTCCCTTACCGTTTTCTATAAAGATACAAGGCACACGGTCGTTTGTAGCTGCCTGTATGAACGAGTAATCATAGCCCACTTCCTTGGCGCCCGGATAAACTTTTTTATTCCAATCTACCGCGCCATCACCCAGTCCAAGATGCCATTTACCTACAGCACCAGTCACATAACCTGCCTGCTGCATCATCTTCGGAAGGGTAATTTTCTGCGTATTGATAATCAATGCCGCATTGCCCGGAAGAATACGCGCTTTTTCATTGGTCCATGGATATTTACCGGTCAACAATGAATAACGGCTCGGAGTTGATGTAGCCGCGGTACAATGTCCGTCAGTAAATAGAAGTCCTTCATTGGCTATACGGTCCATACCAGGAGTATGAATGGCCGTTGCACCATAGCAACTCAAATCGCCGAAACCTAGGTCGTCGGCCTCAATAATAATTACATTCGGCTGTGCCGGAAGAGTTTGTCCGAAAGCCGCTAAGGGAAGAGCTGCTGCGCAACTCATGAGTCCCATTGTTGTCATCAATTTGTTTTTCATAAGAATTTTACACTATTTATTCTATCTTGTTATTATTCCTCCTTATACTATTCTATCTTGTACTATTTAGAATCCAATCAGTTAGGCATAACCGGATAAAGAGGCTTATTCTGTTTGTCGACCGGATAAACCGCATTTTCCAGTTTCAATCTCTCTATCATCAACTTACACAACTGTTTCACCTTTGCAGGATTAGCCTTAGCACACTCATTCTTTTCATAAGGATCCTGAGCCAGATTGTACAACTTATACGATGGTTTTCCATCTGTTTCCGGATTATAATAATAAATCAACTTCCAGTCTCCCTTACGATACATTGTAAAGTAACTACCACGATGTTCATGAGGGAAATGCATCAAGAAATCGTCACGATGCTTCTTATCGGCCTTACCTTGGATAAGATTCTTCAAGTCGCCACCATCCAATTCATGATTTGCAGGAGCTTTGACACCTGCAACAGAAAGAACAGTTGGATAAATATCCATGATGGTTCCCATCTGTGTCTGAACAACATTCTGAGCTACCGGATATGCTTTTTGGAATTTGTTTGAAGCATCAGGTTTCGCCCATCCCACAATAAACGGCACACGCATACCACCTTCATATTCAGCACCCTTCTTACCCTTAAACGGAGCAGCCGAACCATAATCAGCAGCATCACCCAACGGAGCATCGCCACCATTATCGCCCAAGAAAATAATCAGCGTATTTTCAGCCACGCCCAGTTCCTCAAGTTTATCCATCAGATCGCCAAGCGATTTATCCATACCTTCTATCAGTGTAGCAAAAGCACGAGCCTGGTCTGATTTTTCGCCTTTCGGATAATTGCCGATGAAACGTTTGTCTGTCTCAAACGGATGATGCACAGCATAATGTGCCATATTCAGATAGAAAGGTTTTCCTTCATTCACAGCCTTTGTGATTTCAGCACCAGCTTCTATTGTTAACGCATCACTCAGAAAGGTATTAGTACGATGATATTTCTCCAAACCCGGCACAGCACGCTTTCGCTGTCCTTTTATCCATCCGTAACCATTCTCGCCGTGATAACTTCCCGGATGACCAATTGCCGAACCAGCCACATTCACATCAAAGCCCAAGTTCAACGGATTCTCAGCCACACTACCTCCACAGCCGAAATGTGCTTTACCTACGTGAATAGTCTTATAACCATTATCTTTCAGTACAGAAGGATAAATCTGATCATCAGGAGTTAGTCCCTCCCAGTTCCAATGGAACGGACCATAAGGAGTACGATTATTGCTTTCCTTATTAATCCAGTTGGTTGTTCTGTGACGTGCTGCATTCTGCCCTGTCATCATAGACGTACGCGACGGTGAACTTACGCTCTGCGCATAAAAAGTTGAGAATCGTACTCCCTGCTGAGCCAGACGCTCCATGTTAGGCGTACGATACCAGTCGTTCAACGGCTGGCGTATAGGGTTTCCTTTTTTATCTACGTCGAAGGGAAGAGATGTATCCATTAATCCCATGTCATCAACCAAAAAGACAACAATATTTGGCTTTTCCTGAGCCATACCTGCAACCGACGAAAAGGCTGCCAAAGATGCTAGTGCTAGTTTCTTCATAATCCGATATGTTAACATATAAGTCCTCTTTTAATAAGCTTATCCATAAATTCACCTCTTTCAGAAAACTTTTTCAGAAGAATCTGCAAGAATAATCCTTCAAAAGAATCTGCAAGACATAAATTTATGTAGAAAACTTTTTAGCGAACTCTACAATTAATAGTTTAAAGAAAGTTTAAAATAAAGAGGATGCATCCCAACTATCATCCTAAAGAAGTAGTTTGCCGACACATCCCCTTTATATATTATAATGTCATTGCATTTTCAGTGACACCTCAGTTTTTACTTCAACGATAATTTCTGGGCACGAACCTTACGAAGTATGGTCTGCATCTCAAACACCTTTTCAGGATGCTGTGCAGCTACGTCTTCCTTCTCTGAAATATTCTTATCCATCTTAAATAAAAGAGGAGTCTTGCTTGCGCCTGTTTCAACCTTAGGTCCCCAGGTAATCATCTTAGGACCGTCACTTGCTTCAATGAACTTCCAGTCTGGAGTACGAACAGAAAGCACATGACTAGCAGCCAGTTCCACTACCCAGGGACGGTCTGTATTATCTGTACCCAGCAAGTTGCCTAAACGGCTGTAGCTATCAGGAGCACTTCCTTTAGGAAGTTTGGCACCGATGAGTTCACCCAAAGAAGCCATCCAGTCAATCTGCGACATCAATACGTTAGAATCGCCACGACGTTCTATACCCTTAGGCCAGCAAACGATAGCTGGAACCATAGTACCACCTTCAAAAGCACTGTACTTATTGCCACGGAAAGGACCTGTAGGACGATGATCGCCCAACAACTCTTCTGCCTGGTCCTGATAACCATCATCCACTACCGGACCATTATCGCTCGATAAGATAACCAATGTATTATCTGCTACGCCTGCTTCTTTCAGCGCTTTCATGATTTCTCCAACACTCCAATCGAACTGAGCGATAGCTGCACCACGGAGACCCATTGTAGTTTTATCGCGAAAACGAGGATGAGGGAAACGAGGCACATGAACGTCGTTTGTACAGAAATACATAAAGAATGGTTCGTCCTTATGAGTCTGAATATAATCTACTGCATGAGAAGTTATAGAATCGGCAATGTTTTCGTCTTTCCACAAAGCTTTGCCACCACCCTTCATATAACCGATACGGCCGATACCGTTAACTATAGACATATCATGTCCATGGCTGTGTTTCAGATTATATAGTAATTCAGGATTATTCTTACCAGTAGGTTCTCCTGGGAAATTCTTTTTGTAGCTCACTTCGATAGGAGCACTTGGATCATAATTGGCCACCATACCATTTTCGATGAATACACAAGGTACACGGTCGGCTGTTGCGGCCATGATGTAGTGATAATCAAAGCCTAAATCGCCCAAAGCTGCAGGAAGCGGAGCATTCCAGTCCTGTTCACCCGACTTATCGCCTAGGCCAAGATGCCATTTACCAAAAGCAGCAGTGTGATAACCTGCATGTTGGAACATATCAGCCATAGTATACTGACCCGGTTTGATAATCATTCCCGCATTACCGGCAGCAACGTCGGTGCCTGGTTTACGCCAAGCATATTCCCCTGTTAATAAAGAGTAGCGGCTTGGTGTACTAGTTGCAGCTACGGTATGAGTATTAGTAAAACGGATACCCTGAGAAGCCAGACGGTCCACATTCGGTGTCTCAACTCCCTTAGCACCATAACAACCCAAATCGCCATACCCCAAATCGTCAGCATAAATAATGACAACATTAGGCAATTCACGGTCACATACCTTTTTGTTTTTCTTTGGAGCTTCTACCCCAGAAACAAAGCCTGCAGCCAAAGGCGACAAACAAGCCAATGTCAATAATTGTTTTTTCATATTCAAGATGTTCTTATTTCGTTCGTAAAAATACGTCCTTTTTTTCAAAAATAAAAGTAAATAAGCAACTTACAGTCTTTTTATTGATTCATAAGGAAGTGATTCTTATTTCTTTAGTTCTCGAAGCATCAGTTGTCCGCTAATAGCTGTCCACTTTTTATCCGATGTAAGTTTAAAGAACACATTACCCGTGTTGCGATGCTGTGCATCCCATCCTCCGATGAAATTAGAAATTTGCTCTACCTTGATGGGATATAGACCAGCACGAAGGGTAAGCATTCGTCCCGTAGTGGAATTAATCTGAGGCTTATTATCGTAATACATTCCTACTGAATAACAATTCAATAGTCAGTAAAACATGATATCCAAACGCGATTTTATTTTTACTTACTCACCTGGAAATCAAGAAGAATTTCCAAGTTTATTTGACATAAAAAAGAATTATTTGTAAGTTTGTAAGTGTTTGAATGCTATCAAACTTTATTTCGAAGAATTTCTATAAAACTCTATACACAACTATGAAGAATTGGATTAAAACAATGGGATGCCTGGCTGCTATGACGCTGGCATCGGGGGTAAACGCACAACAAGTACAAGGATTCGTACACAAACAATCGGAAGCTTCTGATTACGTCTGGCCTACAGACCAGAAAGTATTGGAAAAACTGGACAAATGGCAGGACCAGAAATTTGGCGTGCTGTTTCACTGGGGATTGTATTCTGTTCCGGGTATCGTGGAATCATGGTCTATCTGCTCAGAAGATGTCGACTGGATTAGACGTCCGAAGGGTTCGCCTGTAGATTACAACGAATATAAAAAATGGTATTTCGGACTGAAAGACCAGTTGAACCCCGTCAACTTCAATCCGGAGCAATGGGCTAAGGTGATGAAAGATGCAGGTATGAAATACATGCTTTTCACAACAAAACATCACGATGGTTTCTGTACTTTCGATTCTAAATATACCGATTTCTCTATTGCTCACGGAGCTTTCAAAGACAACCCACGTAAGAATGTAGCATACCATGTATTTGATGCTTTCCGAAAAGAGGGCTTCATGATGGGATGTTATTTCTCCAAACCAGACTGGCACTGCGAATGGTTTTGGAATCCTTATTTCGCTACTCCTCGTCGTGGTATCAATTACAAGAAAGAACGTCATCCTGAATGGTGGAAGAATTATCAGGATTTCACTGCAAATCAGTTGAACGAGCTGATGTCTGATTATGGTAGTTTTGATATTTTATGGCTTGATGGCGGATGGATCACTGGAGAGGACATCAATCTAGATGATATCCTAGTCAAAGCTCGCCAGAAGCATCCGGGACTGATTTCAGTAGACCGCAGCATTCGTGGTAAAAACGAAAACTATCAGACACCCGAACGAGGCATTCCGGAAACTCAGCTGGATTATCCGTGGGAAAGTTGTATTACATTAAGTCATGATTGGGGATGGGTGCCTAATGCTCCGTATAAATCAGCTCAGAAAGTTATCAACACACTGGCAGAAATTTGTGCAAAAGGCGGTTGCTACTTGTTGGGAGTGGGGCCTACTCCAGACGGTATCATCGAAAAGCCTGTAGTAGACCGTCTGCATCAAGTTGGGGAATGGCTGCGTGCCAATGGTAAAGCAATTTACAGCACACGTACTACTCCGAACTATCATGCAGAAAACACCTGGTTTACAGCCGACAAGGATGGAAAGACACTTTATGCCATCTATGCACTTCCTGAAGGTGAAAAACTACCTGAAACCATTGAGTGGACAGGTAATCTTCCTAAAGGCAAGATGACTCTGCTTGCTAAAAACAAACGAGTTTCTTACAAGAAAGAGGGAGATAAAGTTGTAGTCCGACTGCCTAAAGGCTTGAAAGACGAACCGATTGCTCTTCAGTTTAGAATTAAGTAATTGAATCAGATAATATCAAACAATCAAGTTTGATAATCAGATTTATAAATGAGAATATCTGATAAAAATCAAAGGCCTGCGTCAATTCGTTTTAATGACACAGGCCTTTATGTTGTTATAGATTCACACCAATTAGTTACAACACATGCTCAGCAAGCAAGCGCTGAATATCCAAAACATTTCCTCCTCTGCCGAAATTCACTTCCACCGGATGCTCTAATCCTTTGACCCAGATTTTTAATTCAGCATCCTCATCAAACGTTCCAGCCGTCTCGACCGAGAAACATTCGATAGAGTGGTAAGGAACAGAGAAATATTCTTTCTTTTTACCAGTTAGTCCTTGAGTATCCTGAATAATCAGGCGTTTATTAGTAAAAACCCATTTATCTCGAATGTGTGAAAAAGCGCGTTCAATTACTTCACTCGTACACAAAATCGGTTCGTAAATTTTCGTAATGGACTGGATATCCGTATCAGATACGTTGCCCATGAGTGTGTCAAATAGTCCCATATTAAGATTTATTTAAAGTATTATCAAGATAATGGTTCAGAGTCAGCAACCTCAGACTTTTGCGCCATATCCACCTTCTCGAACTTATAACCCATACGGTTCAATTCAATAGCTGCACCAATGCGAAACATCGTCTTTACAGCACGAGCGAACACATGGAAAGCCATCGGACTCTGAGGTTCTATGTTTTCATAACGAATCAGCGCAACAGCAGTCTCACCACAACGACGAAGCATCTTTTCGATATCAGCCGCCTCTTCACTGTCCAACTTGATACCCAGGAGATTCTTCACAATATGCTCATCCATATCATCAAAACCCTGTTCGCCATAATACGCCTGATACGGAGCCTTCTGGAAAGTAGCCCAGTCAACATCCCATGCATAAGCCACTGCCATGCCCAGGTAAGCAGCCCATGCCACAGATACCACCGGATAAGCAGCAATTTCATTCACCGCATCAGCCACATACTCAGGCGCCAATTTATGCCAGTGTTCATTGATATCATCAGTCTCCAACATCACCCTGTCCAACATATTATAAGAAGTACAGAGACGCAACAATTCTTCCTGCAACTTACCTTCGAAGCGATCTAAATACGCTATATCTACATTTGATTCTTGATTATTCATAAAAAATATCCTTTGCTTTTCCTTGTTTTTGAAATTCGGCTGCCAAGTTATTAAGAAAAAACAATATGAGCAAGAATAAAAAAAGAGCACATCTCTTAATCTAAGAGAAGATAATGGCCTTTTTTTAATCTTTTCTTTAATCTTTTCTTTAATCTTTACATCATTTTATTAAAGAAATGTTTAAATTCGCGACCCTTTTTAATTGAACAAGAAACAACAATAAAATAGAAATAAAACAACAGAATAAACCTGCAAGAAAGCGACAATAACAAACACAACAAAAATAAAACCCGATTCTTTTGTGAAGAAAGAATCAGAACAAATACAAATACACATAAAAAACTTAAACGAAATGAAAAAAATTAAAGTTTTGATGATTGCAATGACAACAATGTTGTTCGCAGCAAACACAATCAATGCAAATGCAACTAACAGCTGTGAAAAAACAGCTTCATGCGAAACAGAAAAAGCTATCCAGCTCAACAAATTCCAAGACAATTGGTTCATTGGTATTGGTGGTGGTATCAGCAACTACTTCGGTAACCATACACACTACGTACCATTCGGAAGAAGAATCTCTCCTACCTTCAATATTCATGCAGGTAAATGGACAAATCCGTTTGTAGGTTTCAGAGCTAACTTTGCATGGGCAAAAATGCAGAGTGCAGACATCACTCCAAAAAACCCAACATTCCACAAGCCTTATAAGAACGCATACAAGACCAAAGCAGACATGCTTTCATTGAGCGGTGAAGCTATGTTTGATGTTACAAACATGATTTTCGGATATAATCCATCACGTGTATACAGCTTCATTCCTTACGCGGGTATCGGATGGGTTAGAAACTGCGATGCAGAAGGCGATAGAATTGCTGGTATTGTAGGTTTAATGAACCGATTCAAAGTATGCAGCCGTTTCGATATTAACCTTGACGTAAAGCTCCACGCTTTCGGAGAAGGATTAGACAGAGCAACTTACGGTCCTGGTAATCGTACAGATTTGGCTACAACTTTCACTCTTGGAACAACTTACTACTTCGGTAAGAGAAATTTCGACCGTGCCTTGATGAACAACTGCGAAATCAAACAGATTCAGGAAAACCTAAAGACTTTGAACGCAGAAAACGCACAGTTGGAAGAAGAATTGGCCAAAGCAAAAACTGCAGCTGCTGAAGCTGAAGAAAAAGCAGCTAATGCAAAAGGTACAGAAACAGTAATAACTCAGTTTACAGGTGCTGATGCTGCTATCTTCTTCGATATCAACCAGTCTAAACTTACTCAGAAACAGCGAGTAAACATGAGTTTCATCGCTAACATGATTAAACAGAGTGGTGATAAGGTATTTACTATCACTGGCTATTGCGACAAATCAACAGGTAGCGCTGCATACAATCAGAAATTGTCGGCAAAACGTACACAGACTGTATATGACATACTTGTAAAAGAGTTCAATGTAAACGCAAACCAGTTGGAAATTGTTAATGCAGGTGGAGTAGACAACATGTTCTACAATAATCAGGAATTAAACCGTGTAGTTATCGTTAGATTGAAATAATTGTATATAGAATCATAACTTATCAGCTGCCCTCTCCTTACACACATAGGAGTGGGCAGTTTTTTTTGTCAAAAAATTGACTAACTGACTGAAAATTCGTACTTTTGTACCATCAATTGAAATTACGTAATTATACCACAATGAATCAAGAATTCGA
>SAMEA104404106__coassemble_444_pt1 | contig 43424 bp, 29 predicted proteins | sample SAMEA104404106__metabat2_low_PE_044 | metagenome-assembled genome bin SAMEA104404106 (sample SAMEA104404106) | Balaenoptera acutorostrata
TAGTCGCCGTTTTAACAGAGCCTCGAGGTAGAAATACTTCGGGGCTTTTTTTTGCCTGCAATTCTGAACCGGTGAAGGGCGTGTGGGTTGAAATACTAGAAAACACTCAAAAACACTTGATAAAATGCTATCTTGTATCTGATTATGATATTGTTACTATCAAAAAAAAGCGTATCTTTACCAATAATATCTAATCTAATCAATTTTTATGAAACGTTGTATCTTTTCTATTTTAGTTTGTCTGGTTGTAGCTATGTGTTGGCAGACCATGTCGGCTCAGGCTCGCTTCGACAGAAAGAGACTTTACGTTGTTTCTTCGGTTAAATATCCGGGTAAGGCGTGGAGTTATGGTAAGGCTGCTAAAATTCAATTGCAGGCTGTTAATGAGGCTGATAAGGCCCAGTTGTGGGGAATTGCTGATTTGTCTGGTAGTTACCGTTTGATTAATCCTTATGATAATAAGGCTGTTCAGGCTGGTGCTAATCAGTTTGTGCAGGTAGTGGAAACAAATGGTTCAGACGAGATGCAGCTGTGGCTCATTAAACCGGCTGGCAAGTATGTTCAGTTTATTCCTTCTAATAAAGCTAAATGGATTGCAGCTTGTAAAGAAGATGGCTCAGTTGTTCTAGTTGATGCTACTAAAGCAGGACAGAATGAAGAGACTTTATTTTCTATCGTAGAAACTAAGGTGGCTGCTCCTTCTGCTGAAAATACAGCGGTTCGTGAGAAGGTGTACTGGGAGGATGAAACTCGGTTTGCCGAAAATAAAGAGGTAGGTCATGCTTCTTATACTCCGTATTATAGCGAAAAGGAAATGTTGGCTGATAAGGAGTTCTATGCTACTCCTTGGGTGTATTCTAAGAGTAAGGCGATGTTGTTATTGAATGGCAACTGGCACTTTCAGATGGTGTCTAATCCTAGCAAGCGTCCGGTCGACTTCTATAAGGAGGATTTCGATGTTAGCTCTTGGGCAACTATTCCAGTTCCTTCCAACTGGGAAATGCACGGATATGACCGTCCTATTTACTGTAATGTGGAATATCCTCATTCTAATACTCCTCCTTATATTGATAATCGTAAAGGTTTTAATGATGGTGGTAAGAATTACGGAACTAATCCAGTAGGTTCATACGTACGTTACTTCGAACTTCCTCAAGGTTGGGAAAAACAGCGTAATTTCCTTCAGTTTGGTGGTATCTATAGTGCTGCTTTCGTTTATTTAAATGGTAAATATGTTGGTTATACACAGGGTGCTAATAACATTGCCGAATTTGATGTGACAAAGTATTTGCGTCAGGGTGAAAACCGTCTGGCTGTTCAGGTGATGCGTTGGAGCGATGGTTCTTATCTGGAATGTCAGGATATGTTCCGTATGAGTGGTATTTTCCGCGATGTGTATTTGTATAATACACCGAAGGTAAGCGTGCGTGATCATTATATAACTTCTAAGTTGGATGCATCGACTGGTTATACTCAGGGTTCGATGAATGTTGAACTGGAATTAGACAATCGTGATAAACTAAATGGTGCTAAACAGTTATTAGTTAAATTGGCCGATCCTGCAGGTAAAGCAGTAGCTGAACAGGAACTTACTGTGAATTATTCGGATAAAGGTGCTATCAGTAAAGTAAAAGCTAGTTTCAACTTGAAGGATTTGAAACTTTGGACTGCTGAGACTCCAAACTTGTATACTGTTAGCGTCATTCAGCGTGAAAATGGAAAGGATGAAATGGCTTTCTCTACTAAATATGGTTTCCGTGATATCGAAGTACGCGGTTCGCTTGTTTATGTAAACGGCCAGCGTGTGTTCTTTAAGGGTGTGAATCGTCATGATACCCATCCGTTGTATGGTCGTGCTGTTCCTACAGAATCTATGCTTCAGGATGTATTGTTGATGAAGAATCATAATATCAATACTATCCGTACGTCTCACTATCCAAATGCGGCGAAGATGTACTCGATGTTTGACTATTTTGGTTTGTATACCATGGATGAAGCCGATTTGGAAGACCATGCTAATCAGTCTATAAGTGACATGCCATCTTGGATTCCTGCATTTGTAGACCGTATAGACCGCATGGTATTGCGCGACCGCAACCATCCTTCTGTTATTTTTTGGAGTTTGGGCAACGAATGTGGTGGTGGTAACAACTTCCAGGCTTGTTATGACGCTGCAAAGAAACTCGACTCTCGTCCTGTTCATCATGAAAGTACACGTGACGGTAAAGAATATGGTGGTAACCGTTTCAGTGATTTATATTCAAAGATGTATCCAGGTATGGACTGGATGAATAAATACGCTAATTTCTTCGATAAGCCGATGTTTATTTGTGAATATGCGCATGCCATGGGTAACGCTATCGGTAACTTGAAAGAATATTGGGAAAGCATTGAAAGTAGTAGCACAATGATTGGTGGTGCTATCTGGGACTGGGTTGACCAGGCTATCTACGAACCAAAAGAAATCTTGGCTGGAACTTACGAAGGTCGCTTGCATACAGGTTACGACTTTCCTGGTCCTCATCAGGGCAACTTCTGTTCAAACGGTGTCATCACTGCTACACGTGATGTTACTCCAAAATTGAACGAAGTGAAGAATGTTTATCAGTATGTCAAGTTTGCTTTAAATGAAGTGAACGTGAAGAAAAACCAGGCACTGGTTACAGTTAAAAATACATACGACTTTATCTCATTACAAGGATTCGAACTTCGCTGGGAAACTGTTCAAGATGGTAATGTTATAGCTACAAAATCAATGCCTCTTACTGCCGTAGCTCCGGACAATGATGTTCTGCTTAGCTTAGATTTGGAAGGTGTCAACTTGAAGAAGGCTCAGAAAGAAGGTCAGGAAATCATGTTGAACCTCTACGTAGCTCAAACTCAGCCTACGGTATGGTCGAAAGCTAACCACATCGTAGCTCAGACACAGTTTGAATTAGCATCGCGCAAGGCATTGGATGCTATTTGTGTCAATAGTAAGGTTGGCAAACTTAATGTAGTTAAATCAGAAAAAGAAGTACGTGTAGAAAATAGTTTCATCGCTGCTGTCTTTGATGCGCTTACAGGTAGAATGACAGAACTGAAGATGAATGACTTGGATGTTATCTATGGTAAAGAAGGCTTCTTGTATGATAATTTCCGCTGGATTGAAAATGAAAATGCTTTCAGAAAGACTGAAAACGGCTTGGATAATGTAGGAACTTGCCTGGTTGAAGAAAGAAAAGATGGTAGCGTGTATGTCTTGACTACTCGCAATGGTAATCTCTGCGACCAAAAGATTGTATATACTTTCTATCCTAATGGTTTTATGGATATGGAGGTGCAGCTTACACCAAAAGTAAAAGATTTGCGCCGTACTGGATTGGTTTGCTCTATTAATGCAGCACTTGATCAAGTTGATTATTACGCATACGGACCATGGGAAAACTACATCGACCGTAAGGATGCTTGTATGATTGGTCGTTACCAGACTACTGTAGACGGTATGATGGAAAAATACATCAAGCCACAGTCTATGGGTAATCGTGAAGGCTTGCGCGAATTGAAGTTGACCAACAAAGCCGGTAAGGGTATTCTTGTTGAAACTCAGGGTGGCGTTTCCTTCTCAGCTCAGCGTTATACTGACGTAGATTTGATGAATGCTAAACATGTATGGAATCTTCAGAAACGTCCATATATTGTTCTCCACCTGGATGCACTGACACGTGGATTGGGAAATGGTAGTTGCGGTCCTCAGACCTTGTCTACTTACCAGATTAAGCAGATGCCATTTAGATATAAACTTCGTTTCTCTGCTTGCCATTAATGACCTGCCAGTTACGCATCATTGATGCGTAGTCTAACATAGGGGTCTTTAGAGACAATCATAATCGACAGTCTCTGAAGACCCTTTCTTATTTTAACAAACGCCCTACAGGTACTGCTGAAAGGGGGTAAACTTTTTGAAATAAACTTTTGAATTACGACTCTTTGTTTTAAAGAGAATTGTTCCTAATTTTGTACATTAATTAATCCGAACTTAAGTTTAAATTCATATACCAAATGAAAAAAAATCTCGTTTTAGCATTTGCTTTGGCAGCAGCTTGCCAAGTTAATGCTCAGTCTGACGGACAGAACTTGGAATGGTTGCGCTGGAGCGCTATTTCTCCTGATGGTAAGCAGATTGCATTCACTTATTCAGGTGATATCTACACAGTTCCTGTTGCGGGTGGACAGGCTCGTCAGTTGACGGCTAATATGGCTTATGATTATGCTCCAGTATGGAGTCCTGATAGTAAGCACATTGCTTTCTCTAGTACACGTGAGGGTAGCAAGGACGTTTATATTACTTCTATCGCTGGCGGTACTCCTAAACGTCTCACTACTCATTCAGGTAATGAGGTTCCGGTGGCTTTCTTAAATAATAAGGAGGTTATTTATAGTAGTTATGGCACTCCTACTACTAGTAATATGCAGTTCCCTTCTGGTACTTATACGCACTTGTATAAGGTTAGTGTAGATGGTGGTCGTCCTTCTTTGTATTCTGATTGGACCATGGATAATCCTAGCTTTGGCGATAAAGGTGTTCTTTTCGAAGATGTAAAGGGTTATGAAGATTACTGGCGCAAGCATCAGCAGTCTAGTATCGCTCGCGATATATGGTTGTTTGATGGTGCTAATTATAAAAAACTGACTAACTTTAAAGGCGATGACCGTAGTCCTGTTTGGGCTAAGGATGGCAATAGTTTCTATTACTTGAGCGAACAGAAAGGTTCTTTCAATATCTTCAAACGTTCATTGGATGGATCGAAGGATGTTCAGCTGACTTTTCACAAGAATAATCCGGTGCGTTTCTTGACTTCTTCTAAGGATGGTGTATTGTGTTATAGCCTCGACGGACAGTTGTATACCTTTAAAGAAGGCTCAAAACCTAAAAAGGTAGAAATAAGTCTCATACGTGATGACATGCAGCGTGATGTAGTACGTCAGTTGCGTGCTTATGGTGCTTCAGAAGTTTCTGTTTCTCCAAAGAACAAAGAAATTGCTTTCATCATGAGTGGTGATGTATATGTTACATCTACAGAATATAAGACTACTAGGCAGATTACTGATACTCCAGTTCGTGAGCGTGATATCGATTTCGGTCCTGATGGTCGTTCCATCGTTTACGCTTCTGAACGTGATGGCAAATGGCAGATTTTCCAGGCTTCTATAGAAGACAAAGATGAAAAGATGTTCACTTATGCTTCTTCTATCAAAGAAGAACGTCTGACAGATGGAAAATATACTGCATTCCAACCTGCTTATAATCCTAAAGGTGGTGAGGTGGCTTTCTTGAAAAATCGTACAGAAATCTGCATCATTAATTTGAAGAATAAGAATGTGCGTACAGTAATGCCTGCTAAGTATCAGTATTCATATACGGATGGCGACCAGGATTATGCTTGGAGTCCTGATGGTAAGTGGATTCTTTCTGAATATATCGGTAATGGTGGTTGGAATAATAAGGATATCGCTCTGGTAAAGGCCGATGGTTCGCAGATTCACAACTTGACTAATAGTGGTTATAGCGAAGGTTCTCCAAAATGGGTGCTTGGTGGTAAGGCGATGATCTTCCAGAGCGACCGTGCAGGTTATCGTAGTCATGGTTCTTGGGGATCTCAAAGCGATGAATACATCATGTTCTTCGATCATGAAGCATATGATAAGTTCCGCATGAGTAAGGAAGAAGTTGAGCTCTTCGAACAGCAGGAAAAAGAAGCTAAAGAAGCTAAGGAAAAGGCTGAAGCTGCTAAGAAAGATAAGAAGAAGGACAAGAAAGGTAAAAAAGACGATAAGAAGGATGATAAGAAAAAGGATAAAGAGGCAGAAAAGGACTTGGTGCTCGACTTATCGCACACTGAAGAATGGACACTTCGTCTTACTCCGTATTCTACTTTCCTGGGTGATGTTATCTTGAGCAAGGATGGTACTAAATTGTACTATGTAGCTCCTCATGAAGGTAGCCCGGCTTTGTGGATGCAGGATTTGAAAGAACATTCTAATAGTTTGAAGATGCCTGGTATGAGTTGGGCTTCTTTCAATATTGACAAGGATTGCAAATTTGCTTATATGGCAAGTGGTGGCGCTATCAAGAAGTTGGATGTGGCTAGTGGTAAGATTACTCCGATTAGTTTTGAAGCGTTCCATAATGAACGTCCGGCTGAGGTTCGTGCTTATTTGTTCAATCATATCTGGAATCAGACTAAAGAAAAATTGTATGATCCAAATATGAATGGTGCCAACTGGGATGCTATTTATAAGAATTATTCTAAGTATCTGCCTCATATCAGCAATAATTTCGACTTTGCTGAAATGGCTAGCGAGATGTTGGGAGAACTGAATGTTTCTCATACTGGTTGTCGTTTCCGTGGCTATGGTGGTGCTATGCAGACTGCTAGTCTGGGTGCTTTCTACGATGATAAATTTACCGGCGATGGTCTGAAGGTGAAAGAAGTAATGAAGGGTAGTCCGCTTGAAATTGGTAAGACTCCTGTTACTGCTGGTTGTGTAATCTTGGCTATTGACGGACAGAAGATTAAGGCTGGTAAAGATTATTTCCCATTGCTTGAGGGTAAGGTGGGTCGTTATACTCGTCTTACTGTTGATAAGGGTGGCAAGAAATTTGATGTGACAGTGAAGCCTATTTCTATGGGTGCTGAAAATGCTTTGTTGTATAAGCGTTGGGTGAAACGTAATTATGACATTGTAGACCGTTTGTCTAATGGTCGTTTGGCTTATGTACATATTGAAGCAATGAATGCTGAAAGTTTCCAGACTCTTTATCAAGAATTGATGAGCGATAAGAATCGTAATCGTGAAGCTGTCATTGTGGATACTCGTCACAATGGTGGTGGATGGTTGCACGGTGATGTTTGTATCTTGCTTTCTGGTAAACGTACTATGCAGTACAAACCACGTGGTCAGTTTATCGGTAACGACCCATTCGATCGTTGGACTAAACCATCATGTATGTTGATTTGTGAAGACAACTACTCGAATGCTCATGGTACTCCATGGTATTATAAGGAATTGGGTCTTGGTAAGTTGATTGGTACTTCTGTTCCTGGTACAATGACTGCTGTTTGGTGGGAACCTCTTGAAGGTGGTATGGTATTTGGTATCCCTCAGGTAGGTGCTTATGATAATAATGGTAATGTTCTTGAAAATCAGAACTTATTGCCTGATATCGAAGTGCATAATAATCCTGCTGATATATTGAAGGGTCAGGATGACCAGTTAGCACGCGCTGTGAAGGAAATGTTGAAATAATAGATTAGAGTTATTATACATAAAAGAGAACCTCCGTTCTAGGCCTTTAAAATGGCTTAGAATGGAGGTTCTTCTTTTACCCGCCTCTGCTACTTTATACTTGTAACAGAGGGAAATCTTCTGTTGAGGGGATGATGACATCCCCTCAACAATGTATTAATTATTGTTCAATCTTTACAGATTTATTTTTTTTAATCCTTTTTCGGTAGGAACTACTTTATAAGTTCTGTTCTTGCTTGTATTGAACTTCAGTGTTTTACTTGCATATTGTATTTCGCAAGGACCACCTACGTTGGAATGGATAGTAGCTTCTGTAAGTTTTCCTCCTTTCCAAGCAAGGTCTACTACGAAGTTGCCTCTAGCTACTAGGCCTTTTACTGAACCTTCTGCCCAAGCCTCTGGTAGGGCAGGAAGAAGTTGGATGAAACCCATATGGCTCTGAAGTAACATCTCAGTAATACCGGCTGTACCACCAAAGTTACCGTCTATTTGGAATGGTGGGTGAGTATCCCACAAATTGTTTAATGTTCCATTTTTTAAGAGGTTACCAAACAGTTTGTATGAGTGGTTGCCGTCTTGCAATCGTGCCCATTGGTTGAGTTTCCAGCCCATGCTCCAGCCTGTAGCGCCATCACCGCGGTGTTCCAATACGATTTTAGCTGCTTTGGCTAATTCAGGAGTGGTTACTGGTGAAAGGGTATGTCCAGGATGTAAACCGAAGAGGTGGTTCACGTGACGGTGTTCGTCTTTTGGATCATCGATATCGGTCGACCATTCCATCAGTTGTCCGTAACGACCTGTGCGATATGGTACGAGGTGTTCCAAGACGTGGTTCCACTGTTTGCGCTCTTTGGAGTCTATGCCCAATACTTTACTTGCATCTATGGCGTTGAGCAGGATTTCGCGTACTACAGCGTGAACGAAGGTGGCGCCCATGTCAATCGGACCGTGTTCTGGTGATGTAGATGGTGCTGCTGTATAGCTGCCGTCTGGACGATGCCATAGGTAGTCGACTGCAAATTGTGCACTGGGCTTGATGAGCTCGTAACCTACTTCTTTCAAGAATTTTTTATCGCGTGTATAATCGTAATATTCCCAAACGTGTGTGGCCAACCATGGTCCTGCCATCGGATTGAAGTTCCATGACATGTCGTAGCTGGTCAGTGGTGAGGTGAATCCGAAGATGTTGCCTGAGATTGAGGCTGTCCATCCGCGGGCACCGAAGTATGATTTGGCTGTGATTTCACCTGGTTTAACTAAAGTACGGATGAAGTCAACCAGCGGAGAAACGCATTCGCTCAGGTTGGTTGAGTTGGCTGGCCAGTAATTCATCTGAATGTTTATGTTGTTGTGGTAGTCTACGTGCCATGGACCGTCTACACCGTTCGACCACAATCCTTGTAGATTGGCTGGAAGGTTGCCTGCGCGTGAGCTGGCTATCAGCAAGTAACGACCAAACTGGTAGTAGATTTCTTCCAGTCCGTAGTCGGCACCACCTTTACGGTAACGAGCCAGACGCTGGTAGGTTGGAAGGTCGGTGATAGCTGGCAACTGCAATGTCATTGGTGCATTAGGGTTAAGGTGTAGCTGTACACGGTTGAACAATTTGGTATAGTCGGCTTTATGTGCTTCAGTCAGTTCGGTATAGTTCTTCGCTGCAGCTTTATCCATCATCTCCAGTGTAGTCTTTTCAGGGTCTACACCTACATACGTTTTAGGATCATTGAAGTCTGGATTGAAATTGATCAGATAATCCGTATCGGCCGTAATCATGAACACCACTTCGTCTGCTCCATGAGTGACGATGCGTCCGTCTTCTGTTGTACGTAAGCTACCACCTTTGTGAGTGGCACGGATACGAAGCGCAAACTTCATGTCGTTATTCTTCAATCGGCCTACGTAAAGCAGTTCGTTTTTGCTTACAGGGCGAATGCTTCCATTGGCAGCAGGGTTGGCACCATACATAAAGTTCAAGAACTGCTTACCTGGTTTGTCGGCTGTGAAACGGAGTACCATTACACTGTCAGGATAAGATACGAAGTATTTACGTTCGTAGTTCACGCCTGCTTTTTTATAGCTGACCACAGCCATTGCTGAATCGAGTGAAAGGGCTCGTTTATAATCAGTCATACCTACCTCGCTATGACCAGTTTCCACGTACAGTTCGCCCATGGTAGTGAAAGAACCGAAGCGGAAAGGTTTCTCGTCGCCTTCTTCGTAGCTAGCAAGGCCATTAAAGTTTTTACGAGTCAGTTTATCTGCTTTTTCGAAATCGCCCTCAGCGAAAGCCTGGCGGATTTCTGGCAGTAGGTGTGCCGATTCTTTATTGACTTTCCAGTAGTAGTCTGCACCTTTCGAAGTATTCGGTCCGCCGCGCCACAAAGTTTTTTCGTTGAGTGTGATACGTTCTGCAGCGATGGAACCCATGACGTTGCCTCCTAAGCTACCGTTTCCGATAGGGAGCGAGTTGTTTTCCCAGTTGATATCGCGTTTTGGAGCATACCAGGATGCATGATTTTCTAGGTTTGTTGGCTTGTCAAACCAGATACTCAGACCTTTTGTGTAATCTGTTGGTTGCGCAAAGAGCGTGGTTGCCGCCAGACACGATGTGATTAATAGTTTGAATCTTTTCATGGACATAAGTTGTTTTATAATGTTTATGCAAAGTAAGCAGAAAAAATCAGAGTCCTTCTCAACTTTGTTTAATAAAAGTGAAAAGGACTCTGATTTTTAAGTTTTTTTGCCAATTATCTGTCGTTCTGTTGTCGGTTGGCGTATGTTCTTAGCGTTGGCCTAGATCGTCGTGCGAACTCTGAAGTATGGCTTGTCCTAGTTTTTTACGCATTTCATTTGGTGTTGGTTCGTCAACTAGGGTGTGTCCGGAGTTGTTGTCTACCATGGTGACGCCGGTGCTGTCGATGAAGGCGAATCCGTTGTTGTAGGTGTAGTAGGCAAATGGATAGGTGTATTCTTTTCCAGTTACGTTTCTACTGAAGTTGAATTCTTCGTGGTCGATGCCTAATTGTCCTAGGAGGGTTGCTGCCATATCGGTCTGGTTCATGATTTTATCGAATACCATTGGTTGTTTGATGGCTCCTCCCAACCATAACATTGGGGTGTGATGGATGCGTGGTGCTTGTCCGTGTCCTTCGCGTGGATAGTAGAATCCGTGGTCGGGCAGGCAGACTATGAGGAGGTCTTTCCACTGGGGAAGTTGTTTCATTTTGTCTATGAACTGGCCCAGACAGTGGTCGGTGAAGGCGAATGCGTTTGGTATCTTATCTTCCAATCGATTATAGGGTACGTCGAATGGTTCGTGGCTGCTCAGTGTAAGGAATGCTGTGTGCCATGGTCCTTCTTTGCGTTCTTTGAGTTGGTTGTAGAGCCATTCGAAGGTGATATCATCGTTTACTCCCCATGGGTTTTTGCGTTCTTCCATCTTGAAATCCACGTCGGCTGTGAGTTTCTGATATCCGCTGCCCAAGAGGTATCCTTTCATGTTGGTGAAGTTGATGTCGCCTCCGTAGAGGAAGTCGGTCTGATAGCCTTCTTTGGCTAGTTTGCCGGCTATGGCAGGGAGTGTGCGACTCTTTGCTGGGATTTTCATCACTGAGAGTGTTGGGAAGCTCTGGTATCCGCTAAAGGTGCAGATGGTTCCTCTGTCTGTTCGGTAACTGTTGGAGTAGCAGTTGGTGAAGAAGATTCCTTCTTTAGCTAGGCGATTCATGTTGGGACTGACGTCTTTGAGTCCTCCTAATGGTTCCACGAATACGCCGCCAAATCCTTCTAGGAGGATGATGAGTACGTTAGGACGTTTGGTGTTTAGGAGTTCCATGCTGTTTCCGCCTTTCGTCGGATAGAGTCCGCCGAATAGTTCCTGAAGTTCTTTTTCTTCAAAGAAGTCGAACTGGTCGGCATAATTTTCAGCTTTTCCCATTGAATAGAGCAGGCTGAAAGCTGGATTTACAGCCGAATGGTTCAGAAATTCGTTGTTGCAGTAGTAAGCCTGACCGATATTAGAAGTTGATTCGGTTACTCCTCCACGTATGGTGATAAAGAGCAGTCCTCCCAGCAAGATACTGGCCAGTGTGGTAGGAATGCGTTTCTTTTCTTTTTCCAGTACTATAGGAGTACTATGATAAAGAAAATGACTCAGTACGGCAGCCAGCAAGAAAGTTGCCAGTGTACGAACCACGATGAATCCTAAGGATACGCTTGCCATAGCATTCTTCGGGGAATCCAGGTATTGGAAAATAGATGCATCCAGTTTAAAGTTCCAGAAAGGGTAGAGTGATGCATCTACTACGCAGATAGTAGCTACTATGAAGCTGATAATAAGGTAGTATCCTAGCATATACTTTCTCATCGGAATGTCCTTAAGAAAAATACTAACCACAACCAACAGCCATGGTAGTGCAGTCAGATATCCGGCTGTGGCTGCATCGAGGGTAAATCCGTGGATTATGACATTGATGTAATCGGTGAAAGAGAACCCCTTATCTGCTGCATCGTTATAAAGCATGAATAGGGGTTTCTGGATGATGAATGCTGCTAAGAAAGTAGCGTATAGTTTCAAAAGAAAGATTATTCTTTTCATAGGTATCCTTAGTTTTATAAAACGTCTTCCTGTAGTATTATTAGCATATTACGGAAAAATGTCCTGATAGTTGTTTCAACGGACTAAATGATTCTAGTGCGAGATTTGTGCGATTATTTTCTTCCGAAATCGGCTGGAATCTCTCCCCATTGATCGGTTTCCCACTTTATGATTTTTGTGGTATAAGTATTGTTCTTCAGCCAGTTTTCAGCACGTTCTATCATCTGAAAGAGGGCTTCTGTCTTTGCGTTTCTTTCCATCTGGGTCTTGCATTTTTTCTGTCGCACCCATGCCATGGCGTTTCTACTGTCGGAGTAGATGGGCATGTCGATGTCTTTTTGTTTAAGCAAGGCTAGTCCGTGTACTATGGCTAGGAATTCGCCGATGTTGTTGGTGCCGTATACGGGACCGAAATGGAAGATTTGTTCGCCTGTGAGTACGTATACTCCACGGTATTCCATCGGACCAGGATTTTTGCTGCAGGCAGCGTCAACTGCCAGGCAGTTGGTGTTGAAGTCGTCGGGAATGCGTAGGTCTTCTTTGTTTTTCTTCGTTGTGCCTTCCGATTTCTTTGCATGAAAGAAGGAATGTGCAGGTGAAGAAAAGGCGCTTTCTGCTTCCTCTTCCGTATCGAAAGATTTGTAGACTGCGCCTTTATATCCTTTAATTTGGAGTTGGCAGTCGGTCCAGGAAGTGTATATTCCTGGATTGACGCCTTTCCAAACTACATAATATTTCTGTTTTGCCATGTTGAGGTTTACTCCAATTACATGCGTTCTGGTACTTCGATACCCAGCAAGCCCATAGCTGATTTTACTATCTTACCTACGTTAGCGCTTAATGCGAGACGGAAGATCTTGACAGCTTCGTTTTCTTCACGAAGGATGCTGAAGTCGTGGTAGAACTGGTTATATTCTTTAACCAAATCGTATGTATAGTTAGCTAAGATAGAAGGGTTGTAATCATTACCAGCCTGAGCTACCACGCCGGTAAAGTCTGACAACATCTGGATGAGTCCTTCTTCTTTTGTACTGAGTTCGATGCCTGTAGGAAGTACAGCAGGGATTTCGATACCAGCTTCTTTAGCTTTACGCAAGATTGACTGGATACGAGCGTAAGTATACTGGATGAAAGGACCTGTGTTACCGTTGAAGTCGATAGATTCTTTTGGGTTGAATGTCATGTTCTTACGAGCATCTACCTTCAAGATGAAATACTTCAAAGCGCCGAGACCTACAATACGAGCGATATCGTCAGCTTCTTCCTGAGTCAGTCCGTCTAGTTTACCGAGTTCCTGGCTAGTTTCTTTAGCTGTTTCAATCATAGCTTCCATCAAGTCGTCAGCATCAACTACCGTACCTTCACGGCTTTTCATCTTACCTTCTGGCAATTCCACCATACCGTATGAGAAGTGAACCAAGTCTTTACCCCATTTGAAACCAAGTTTGTCAAGTAAGATAGACAAAACCTGGAAGTGGTAGTTCTGTTCGTTACCTACTACGTAGATCATTTTATCGATAGGGAAGTCTTGGAAGCGCAATTTGGCAGTACCGATGTCTTGAGTCATGTAAACTGAAGTACCATCGCCACGGAGCAGCAGTTTTTCGTCCAATCCTTCTTTGGTAAGGTCGGCCCATACAGAACCATCTTCTTTGCGGAAGAAGAAGCCCTTTTCAAGACCTTCCATTACTTTTTCCTTACCTTCGAGGTAAGTATTTGATTCGTAGTAAATCTTATCGAATCCTACGCCCATCATCTTGTAAGTTTCATCGAAACCAGCGTATACCCAGTCGTTCATTGTTTTCCACAATTTACGTACTTCTGGGTCGTTAGCTTCCCATTTACGAAGCATTTCGCGTGCTTCCTGCATTAATGGAGAAGCAGCTTCAGCTTTTGCTTTTGCTTCATCTTCAGTCAGACCTTCAGCAAGGAACTGAGGCATGAGTTCTTTCACTTCAGCTTTGAAGTGCTTGTCGAATGCTACATAGTAGTCGCCAATCAGGTGGTCGCCTTTCTTGCCCGAAGTTTCAGGAGTTTCTCCGTTGCCATATTTCAACCATGCTAGCATTGACTTACAGATATGGATACCACGGTCGTTTACGATGTTTGTCTTCACCACCTTGTTACCATTAGCAGCCATTACATTAGCCAACGCATTACCCAAGAGGTTATTTCTTACGTGACCCAAGTGGAGTGGTTTGTTAGTATTAGGTGACGAATATTCAATCATAACCAAAGGAGAATCTTCTGTAGCTGTTTTGATACCCCACTGAGGGTCAGCCTGAATAGCGTTTAATAATTCAATCCAAACGTTAGAATCGATAGTCAAGTTCAAGAAACCCTTGATAACATTAAAGTTAGCAATAGCAGGTTCGTTCTGCTTCAAGTATTCGCCGATTTCCTGTGCAGTCTGTTCCGGACCTTTTCTCGACATTTTCAAGAAAGGGAAAACAACCAGTGTAAGGTGACCTTCAAATTCTTTTTTAGTTTTCTGGAGCTGAACCATCTTTTCCGGTACATCTTGTCCGTAGAGTTCTTTCACTCCTTTCTGTACCGATTCAATCAGTTTGTTCTCTATTTTCATTTCTTTATGCAGTTTATATTTGTTTTATCCGTATACTACCTTGCAAAGATAATGAATTTTGCTGATAACCTTTTCGAGCCCGTTCAAATTTTAGGCCTTTTAATAAAAGTAAAATTCAAACGGGCTCGATTCTTCATGAAAATATGTTTATTTCTTTGTGTGAAATAGGTTTATTCTTCTTTTTCCTGTGTATAAGTGGCTTTAGTATAAGGTTTTTTTCTGCTAGGTTTATGTTTGTTGTTTTTTACGTCTTATCGGTATGGCTTTTGTTACTAAGTGGTCAATTATTATTTGTAGGAAAGTGTGGAAAGGTAGTCTTCTGCCAGCACTTCATTGGCTATATCTAGCAATTGGGTGGAGGTGAGGTTGTCTATTCTTCTGAAGACTTCTTCTTTTTCTTCGTACTTTCCGTAGTGTAGGAAGCATTTGGCCATGTCGAGGGCGTTGTTCTCAAAATTGTCGGATGCTACGCCTATCTGTCCTATGATTTGTTTCTTTGCTGCAGTGAGCTGGGCGGTGGTCAGGGCTTTGTCGCGCATTTTTTTGAGTTCTTTGTATACTAGTGATACGCAGTAGTCGGCGTCTTCTAGGTCGCAGCCGAAATAGATGCAGAATGTTCCTGTGTCGGTGTAGGAGGTGAGGTTGGATTCTACGTTGTATACTAGTCCTCGTTTTTCGCGGAGTGATACGTTGAGGCGGCTGTTCATTCCAGGGCCTCCTAGGATGTTGTTGAGGAGGTAGAGGCCGGTTCGTTTTTCGTTGTAGGCGTTGTATCCTCTGCCGCCTATCATGATGTGGGCTTGATGGGTGTCTTTGTGGAGTGTCAGTTGGGCTGGTTGGTATGGCAGCGGATTGGTGCGTATGGTATGTCCGACTGTGGAAAAGGTGATTCCTGCAGTCAGTTTTTCCATCGTGCGTATTACTTTTTTGAACTCGATATTTCCTTGTATGAAGAATACCATGTTGGATGGGGTGTAGTATCGGTGTGTGAAACGGAGGGCGTTCTCGCTCTTGAATTCGCGCAGTAGTTCTGGTTTTCCTAGGATGTTTCTTCCTAGGGGATGTGATGGGAAGATGAGTTCCTCGAAGTCGTCGAAGATGAGTTCGGCTGGACTGTCTTCGTAGCTTTGTATTTCGTCTATGATTACTTCTACTTCTTTGTCTATTTCGTGTTGTGGGTATGTACTATTGTACACGATGTCGGTGAGGAGTTCTGCTGCTCGTTGGAAATGTTCTTTTAGGAATGCGCTATAGACTACTGTTTCTTCTTTGTTGGTGTAAGCGTTCAAGTCGCCTCCTACGTTTTCCATTCTGTTTAGGATGTGCCAGGCTCTTCTTTTTTGTGTTCCTTTGAAGATGAGATGTTCCACGAAGTGAGCCATTCCTTGCTCGTCTTCTTGTTCGTCGCGTGTGCCTGCGTCTACTGCATATCCGCAGTATACTACGTTGGTTGGGCTGGCTGCGTGTATGATTCTTAGTCCGTTGGTTAGGGTATATGTCTGGAAGGTTGGTTGGTTTGTTGTTGTCATAACGATGGTTGTTTTTCGGTTGTGCACGGGTTTAAATTCGCTTATGCTATGTTTTTATTTTGTTCGTGCAATGTTTTTGTTTTCGTTCGTACAAAGTTACATGATTATTCGCAATCCTTGTTTATTTAACTTGTATAAATAAGTTTTATGGCTTCTAGATGCAACAAACTAGGATATTTAGGCATGCTTATCGGAATTTATCTTTATCTTTGCCAAAACTAATTCGAATAAACCATGAAGAAAATTGCTGTTTTCTGTTCTGCTTCCGAAAATATCGATTGTATTTATATGCAAAAGGCGGCAGAATTTGGGGCTTGGTTGGGTGATTCTGATAAATGGCTCATTTACGGTGGCACTAATCAGGGATTGATGGAGGTCTTGGCAGATGCTTCTAAAGCGCACGGTGGTTTCGTGATGGGAGTGGTGCCGTCAGTCGTTGAGGAACGTGGTAGGGTAAGTGATTTGTTGGATGTTACTTTCAAGACGGAGAATTTGAGCGATCGGAAGGATGTGATGCTTCGTGAGGCCGACATAGCGGTTGCTTTGCCGGGTGGGATAGGTACGCTGGATGAGATTTTTCATGTCATGGCTTCGGCTACTATTGGGTATCATCGTAAGCAGGTGGTGCTGTATAATGTGAATGGTTTCTGGGATGGAATTATTCAGTTCCTCAATGGATTGGAGGAGCAGAACTTTGCTCACGGAAGGCTGGATGTGTATTTCAAGGTGGCTAATAGCTTTGAAGAATTGGTAAAAATACTTGATAATTAATCACTCAAACAAAAAATAATTCTTATGATTTCAGCTATCAAAGAACTATTGCAGAAAGAAGCTCAGGCGGTGCTTGATCTTCCGGTAACTGAGGCGTATCCTCAGGCAGTAGAACTTATTGTGGAACAGATTCATCGGAAGAAGGGTAAACTGGTTACTAGTGGTATGGGTAAGGCTGGTCAAATAGCTATGAATATTGCTACTACGTTTTGTTCTACGGGTATACCGGCGGTTTTCCTTCATCCTAGCGAAGCTCAACACGGCGACTTAGGTATCTTGCAGGAAAATGATTTGCTATTGCTTATTTCTAACTCTGGCAAGACGCGTGAGATAGTGGAACTGACGGAATTGGCTAATCGCTTGAATCCGTCGTTGAAAAAAATTGTGATTACGGGTAATCCTGATAGTCCGCTGGCGAAAGCTGCTGATATTTGCTTGGCTACGGGGCATCCTGATGAGGTTTGTTTGTTGGGAATGACTCCTACTACTTCTACTACGATGATGACTGTGATTGGTGATATTCTGGTGGTGGAAACTATGCGTATGACTGGTTTTACTATTGAGGAGTATAGTAAGCGTCATCATGGTGGTTATCTGGGTGAACGTTCTCGCGAATTGAGTAAGTAATATCGTTTTTTAGATTAGGTATTTTTTACGGCAGATATATTAAAGGGCTGTATCATTTCTCTTTCTTTTTAATGGAAGGTGGATGATACGGCCCTTTTTCTTATTATGTCTGTTGTTGTCCTTGACTTTTATTCATTTGGTAAGGCAGGTGTTTCTGATTGTTTTTCTCTTTCTGCGGCTAGTCTTTTAATGCCGTTCTGGAAGGCTATGAATCCTCCGCCTAGTACGCGGTTGCCGTCGTAGAATACAGCTGATTGTCCTGGGGTGATTGCTGAGGCAGGGGTGGCAAAGTGTACCAGGAGTTGTCCGTTGGGAAGTGTTTCTACTTCGCATGGGATGGGTTTGCTGCGGTAGCGGATGCGTACTGATAGGTTGCTGCAGTGCATGAGTTCGTATGTGTCGATGATGTTTAGGTCTTCTACTAGCATGTAGCGTGTTTGCAGTTCTTCTACTTTTCCTAGCATGACGGTGTTCTTGTCGGGATTGATTTTGAGGACGAAGGCTGGTTCGCCGAGGGCGATGCCGAGTCCTTTGCGCTGACCGATGGTGTAGTAGGCGAAGCCTTTGTGCTGACCTAGTTTCACGCCTTTCTGGTCGACAAACCATCCTGGTCCTATTTTCTCATCAATGGCTGGACATTGTTCTTTTAGGAAGTCTCGGTAGTCTTTGTCTATGAAGCATACTTCCATGCTTTCTCCGCCGTGGGCTTTGGTCTCAAATCCTTTGCTGGCTAGGTATTCGCGTACTTCTGGCTTGGTGAGGTGGCCTAAGGGGAAGATCATGCGTTTGAGGATTTCCTGAGGGAGTTTCCAGAGGAAGTACGACTGGTCTTTTTTGCTGTCATCGCCGGTGATGATGTATCGGTGTCCGTTGATGTCTTCTAGTCGGCAGTAATGTCCGGTGGCTATCCAGGCGCAGTTGGTGCGGTCGGCCCATTCGCATAGCAGGCGTTCTTTGAAGAGGGGGTTGCACATTACGCACGGGTTTGGGGTGCGTCCGTGCATGTATTCGTCTATGAAGTACTGAACTATGACTTCTTTAAATTCCTTTCGTACATCGGCTACATGGTGTTCTATGCCTAATCTTTGGGCCAGTTCCTGTGCCTCTACTACATGGTTGGGTTGTTCCTGGTCGGGTGTGGCAAACTGCGATGGGATATCCCAGGTACGCATGGTCATACCTACTACCTCATAACCTTGTTCCTGGAGCATGATACATGTAGCTGAACTGTCTATACCACCGCTCATGCCTACCAGTACTCTTTTATTTCTTTCTTTCATGGATTGTATCTTTTTAAAAAACAAAGAACCAGCAATGCCGTTAGGCAAAGCCGGTTCTCTAATCGGTATAAATTTCTTATTGTGATTATACGTTGAAGCGGAAATGCATGATGTCGCCATCCTGTACTACATATTCTTTTCCTTCTACGCCCATCTTACCTGCTTCTTTAACTGCAGATTCTGAGCCATAGTGGATGTAGTCTTCGTATTTGATAACTTCTGCACGGATGAATCCTTTTTCAAAGTCGGTGTGGATTACGCCTGCGCATTGAGGTGCTTTCCAGCCTTTGTGGTAGGTCCATGCTTTCACTTCCATTTCACCAGCTGTGATGAATGTTTCCAGATTCAAGAGTCTGTAGGCTGTTTTAATCAGACGGTTTACGCCCGATTCTTCCAGACCAACTTCCTGCAGGAACATCTGGCGGTCTTCGTATGTTTCTAATTCGGCGATATCGGCTTCTGTTCTAGCTGCAATAGTCAGAATTTCAGCGTTCTCGTCTTTTACGGCTTCTCTTACTTGTTCCACGTATTTGTTGCCGTTTACTGCCGAGCCTTCGTCTACGTTGCATACGTAGAGTACTGGTTTGCTAGTAAGAAGGAATAATTCTTTAGCTATTTTTTGTTCTTCTTTTGTCTCAAACTGTACGGTGCGGGCTGATTTGCCTTGTTCTAGGGCTTCTTTGTACTGAACAAGTACGTCGTAGGTTTGTTTGGCAACTTTGTCACCACCTGTCTGTGCTTGTTTCTGTACTTTCTGGATACGGCTTTCTATGGTTTCCAGGTCTTTGAGCTGGAGTTCGGTGTCGATGATTTCTTTATCGCGAACTGGGTCAACTGAACCGTCTACGTGTGTTACGTTTTCATCGTCAAAGCAGCGGAGAACGTGGATGATGGCATCTGTTTCACGAATGTTAGCAAGGAATTTGTTGCCTAAGCCTTCGCCTTTACTAGCTCCTTTTACCAAACCTGCGATGTCAACGATTTCTACGGTTGTAGGAACGATGCGTCCAGGGTGTACGAGTTCGGCCAATTTGTTCAATCGTTCATCTGGAACAGTGATTACGCCCACATTAGGTTCGATTGTACAGAAAGGGAAGTTGGCTGCCTGAGCCTTTGCGTTTGATAAGCAATTAAAAAGAGTTGATTTTCCTACGTTAGGGAGACCAACTATACCGCATTGTAGTGCCATAATATATTTGTTTTTCTATCTAATTATCGATAATTTTTGCAAAGATACTGCTTTCTCGGATAATAACAATAAATTCCCTAAGGGGATACAAAAAAGAAGGAGTTTCTCGGATGAGAAACTCCTTCTGATTAAAAGAGAGTTTATGATGATTTTTTAGTCATTAATTGCTGTTATTTGTCCATTGTTACGGTCATTTCAGGAACTAAAATGAATGTCGACTTTTTAGCATTCCATTTGTAGTATTCTGTGGTCATGCCTTTGTTGTCGTATGTGTAACAAATCTTCAAGTTGTTTACCCAGGTGTTGGCTGATGCGTCCCATTTCTGTGAGAGGTTTTCAGTCATCTGCTGGTTGGCGTCGTACTTGTAGTTGTATTTCATGAATTGTGTAAGTGTCTTGCCGTCCATCTTGTAAACAGTTTCTGATACTTTGACTCCGTTTACTTCTTCTGTGTTATAGATCAACTGGTTTTCTGTTGAACGTGCAGAGAGGTTTGTTGTGGCGAAACAAGTAATTACAGCAATCAAGAGTGTTTTGAACAAATTCATAGTTTTCATATCTTTTAAAGTTTTTATTATTTTCTGACGTTTTGTCTTTTTTGACGATACAAAAGTAGTCAAACTTCTGATATGTGGAACTATTTTAGGCGGAAATCTTTATAAAATTAATCAAAATGTTATATTTTTAAATTCTGTTAACAATTGGATGCATTAGTGTGCTGCAAGCCAATTCTGTCCCCAACCACAGTCTGCGACCAAAGGTACTAACATTTTGTATGCTTCTTCCATTTCTGATATCACAATTTGCTGCACTTTTTCCTTTTCAGCAGGCACGACGCTGAAATTCAATTCGTCGTGTACTTGGAGGATCATTTTCGACTGTATTCCTTCTTTTTTGAAGCGTTCGTATATGCGTACCATGGCTACTTTGATGATATCTGCTGCACTTCCTTGGATTGGTGCATTGATGGCATTGCGTTCTGCGTATCCTCTTACTACTGCATTTCTTGAGTTGATATCGGGCAGATAGCGTTTGCGCTTGAAGATAGTTTCTATGTAGCCTTGCTGACGGGCAACTTCTATACTCTTGTCCATGTATTCTTTTACATGTGGGTAGTTCTCGAAATATCCGTCAATGAGTTCTTTGGCTTCTTTTCGTTCTACGTTGAGGCGTTCGGCCAGTCCAAATACGGATATACCATATATAATACCGAAGTTGGCGGTCTTGGCTTTGCTACGTTGTTCGCGGGTTACGTCTTCTATTTTTTCTTTGTATATCTTGGCTGCTGTGGCAGCGTGGATGTCTTTGCCTTCGGTGAAGGCTTCTACCATGTGTGGGTCGCCGCTGAGGTGTGCCATGATGCGTAGTTCAATCTGTGAGTAGTCGGCCGAGAAGAATTCGCATCCGTCGTCGGGGATGAAGGCTTTTCGGATTTCTTTTCCGTCTTCATTTCTGATTGGGATGTTCTGTATGTTCGGGTTGCTCGAACTTAATCTGCCGGTGGCTGTCACGGTCTGGTTGAACGAGGTGTGGATGCGCTGTGTCTTTGGGTTGACCAAGAGTGGCAGTGCATCTATATAAGTACTGAGTAATTTTTTCAGTCCTCGGTATTCTAGGATTTTCCCTACTATCTCGTGTTTGCCTTTCAGACTTTCCAGTACTTCTTCTGAGGTTACGTATTGTCCTGTTTTCGTCTTCTTGGCTTTTTCTACTATCTTGAGTTTGTCGAAGAGTACTTCGCCTACTTGTTTTGGTGAGGCGATGTTGAACTCGCATTCTGCCATCTGATGTACTTCTTCTTCGATGGCTTGCATTCGTGCAGTAAAATGTTTCGACGTTTCTTTCAGTGCTTCGGTGTCTATGCGTACGCCGTTGCGTTCCATGTAGGCTAGTACGGGAACGAGTGGCATTTCTATTTCTTCAAATAGTTTTTCTACGCCGTTGTCGACAAGTTCTTTCTCGAGGACATTTTTCAACTTGAGTGTGATGTCGGCGTCTTCGCACGCGTACTTATATACATCGGTAGGAGAGAGGTCGCGCATGTTGCGTTGGTTCTTGCCTTTCGGACCGATGAGGTCTTCTATTGGAATGGTCTGGTATTTCAGATATACTTCTGCCAGGAAGTCCATGTTGTGATGGAGCTCGGGCTGTAGTACGTAATGTGCTATCATGGTGTCGAACATCTTACCTGCCACTTCTACTCCGTAGTTGGAGAGGACGAGCATGTCGTACTTGATGTTTTGTCCCACTTTGAGTGTTTTCTCGTTTTCGAGGAGAGGCTTGAATTTATTTACAATTTTTAAGGCTTCGTCGTAGTCACGTGGCACGGGAACGTAAAAAGCTTGATTTTCTGCGTAGCTGAAGCTCATTCCTACTAGTTCTGCGGTCATTGCTTCGGTTCCAGTGGTCTCTGTGTCTAGACTGAAAATATTCTTTGTAACGATAATTCGTAAAAAATCATCTATCTTATCCTCTGTATCAAGTAGTTGGTAGTCGTGCTTGATGTCTGATAGGGTGGTGAGACTCGAATTTTTATCATCTTCCGTACCCTCGGACGTAAAAAATCCAAAGAGATCAGGTTCAGAAGGGTTTGTTGCCGGAGCAGCTTTCTTTTCAGTCTTCAAGATACGGTCCATCAAGGTACGGAATTCCAGCTCCTCGAAAATTTTGCGGAGTTCGGCTTCATCAGCTTCTTCTCTCTTCAGTTCATCCATCTTGAGTTCGATAGGCACATCAATCTTGATTGTTGCCAGGAATTTTGAGAATTCGATTTGTTCGCGGTTGCCTTCCACTTTTTTCTTGACCGCACCTTTCAGCTGGTCAGTGTTCGCCAGCATGTTTTCGATGCTTCCAAACTGAGCTATCAACTTCTGAGCAGTTTTCTCACCCACACCCGGACACCCCGGAATATTATCGGCAGCATCGCCCATGAGTCCGAGCATATCGATAATCTGCGAAGTATTCTCTATCTGATATTTTTCAGTAACCTCCTTCACACCCATCACCTCAAACTCCTTATCGCCATATTTCGGACGGTACATGAATACATGATCGCTTACCAGCTGACCATAGTCCTTATCCGGCGTCATCATATACGTAGTGATGCCACGCTTACCTGCTTCAGTTGCCAGTGTACCAATCACGTCGTCGGCTTCATACCCCATCACCTCTAGGATTGGGATGCGGTATGCCCTAATAATATCCTTTATAATAGGAACCGAAAGTTTGATAGCTTCAGGAGTAGCCTCGCGTTGTGCCTTATATTCTTTAAATGCTTCATGACGGAAGGTAGGTCCGGCTGGGTCGAAAGCAATCCCGATATGCGTTGGGTTTTCGTTGCGCAATACTTCCTCTAGGGTGTTGACAAAGCCTAGGATAGCTGAAGTATTAAAACCTTTCGAATTGATACGGGGATTCTTAATGAACGCATAGTAAGCACGATAGATAAGTGCATATGCGTCGAGTAGAAATAGTTTCTCCATATATGTTATTTATTAGTTTTCCTATGTAAAAGTACAAAAAAATACCGTATTCACCTTTTTATTATTATTTTTGTGGCATAATTTAATATCGATGGACAAATTTGAACTGATTAAGAAACCGGTAGCTGATGAACTTGAAGTATTTAAGGCTCTTTTTGATTCTTCATTGAGTAGTGAGACTCCACTGCTGAATGAAGCGCTCAAGTATATCAAAAAGCGAAACGGTAAGATGATGAGACCTATCTTGGTCTTGTTGATGGCTAAGGTGTTTGGTAGGTCGAACGAGGCAACACAGCATGTGGCTATCGCTTTGGAGTTGTTGCACACGGCTAGTTTAGTTCATGACGATGTGGTTGATGAAAGTGATAAGCGTCGTGGACAGAGTTCGGTTAATGCTGTTTTCGATAATAAAGTATCCGTTTTGGTGGGCGATTATATGCTAGCTACTAGTTTGAAACATGCTGCTTGGAGTGGCGATGTGGCGCTGGTTGAGTTGGTGGCTCGCTTGGGTCAGGAATTAGCCGAGGGTGAAATTATTCAGCTTTCTAATACAAGCAACGAGAGTTTTTCTGAGGATATTTATTTTGAGGTGATACGTAAGAAGACGGCGGCGTTGTTTGTGGCTAGTGCGGAAGGTGGTGCTATCTCGGTGAATGCTCGCAAGGATGAGGTGGATGTGGCTATCCGTTATGGGGAGTTGATTGGTACGGCTTTCCAGATTAAGGATGATATTTTCGATTATTTCGCTAATCCGGACTTGGGTAAGCCTACGGGTAATGATATGGTGGAGGGTAAACTGACGTTGCCTGCGCTGTATGTTCTGAACAAATTGAATGATGAATCGCTGAATCAACTGGCTCTTCGTATTCGTTCGCTGGAGGCTTCTGCTGATGAGATTGCTGAGTTTGTTGAGGTGGTAAAGCGTGAGGGTGGTATTGAGTATGCTGAGAAGGTGATGTATGATTATCGCAATAGGGCGATGGATGTGTTGCCTAAGGATATGGATTCTGCTCTGTATGATGCGTTGGCTGCTTATATAGATTTCGTGATTGAACGTAAGATTTGATTCCATCAGTAAGTTCTACTTTTGATGGAAAAGGATTTCAGATTTAAATAAAAGAAAAGAGGTTGTATCTGTAGGTCCCGATGAATGGGAACTTTGATACAACCTCTTTTTTATGGAGTGATTCCTAACTTTTCTTTGTTAGTCTTTGTTCTCCTAATCTTAAATTTTCTTCTTCCAATCTTTCTTCTTCTGTTTTCGTTTCCTTATTTTCGTTTCCTTATTTTCGTTTCCTGCAGAGTCGGTAATTGGAAGAATCTAGGTGGTTAGAAGAACTTAGTTTCTTCACCTACTATTTCAGAAAGAAGCATGTTGGCTAGGCGACTTGTTCCAAGACGGAATAATCCGTTGTTCAACCATTCTTCGCCTAATGTTTCTTTAACGATGGTGTAATATACCAATGCATCGTGTACGCAGTTTATTCCGCCTGCAGGTTTGAAACCTACCTTTCTGCCGGTTTCCAGGAAGTATTCTTTGATAGCTTGGCACATTACCAATGCAGCTTCTGGAGTTGCTGCTGGCTTTTCTTTGCCGGTTGAAGTCTTGATGAAATCAGCGCCTGAATACATCGATAGGATAGAAGCTTTTTTGATGTTGCTGGCTGTTGCTAATGCTCCAGTTTCAAGGATTACTTTCAAGTGGTGTTCGCCACAAACATCTTTCAATTCTTCTACTTCATCGCACATGCCTTCGTAGTCGCCGCAGAGGAATTTACCTACTGGGATAACGATATCGATTTCGTCGGCGCCACCGTGGATAGCCATGGCAGTTTCGGCAACTTTAACTTCGAGGAATGTCTGTGAAGATGGGAATCCGCCCGATACGCAAGCTATGTTTACGTCGTCAGCTTCCAATGTATCGTTGACAATTTCTGCCATATTTGGGTATACGCAGATGGCTGCTACATTCTTCAAGTTAGGATAAGCATGAACGAAATCGTTTACACGCTGAGTGAATTTCATGACGCTTGGTTCGCTGTCTGTTGGTTTCAATGTAGTAAGGTCGATGCAGTTGAAAAGGAATTTCTTTACGTCCAGTGTATTGTTTTCAGCTACCTTTTTTTCGATAAGATTTGCCACCTTGGCAGCTACTTCCTCATCGTTCAATTCGGTAGTATATTTGCTCAATGCTTCTTCGTACTTATTACCTACGTTAGTTACTTCTTCGTGTTCGTGATGCTGTTCGCATGAACATTCGTGATTGTGATTTTCTTTCATTGTTTTATAATTTTGGGTTGTTTTTATGTCTGTCTTTGTCTCTCGAGGTTTTCTTCTCAAGGTTCTTTTTAAAGGCTTCGGTCAGGTCGACTCCGGTCTGGTTGGCCAGGCAGAGTAGGACCCAGAGGACGTCGGCCATTTCGTCGCCGAGGTCGGTGTGTTCGCCTGCCTTGAAACTTTGGTCGCCGTATTTGCGTGCCATGATGCGTGCTAGTTCTCCTACTTCTTCGGTGAGTACTGCCATGTTGGTGAGTTCGCTGAAGTAGCGTACGCCGTAGGTTTTGATCCAGTCGTCAACGGTTTTTTGTGCTTCTTCCAGTGTCATGTCATTCTTTGTTTTTTGAGTCGATGCAGATGGTCACTGGTCCGTCGTTCAGAAGTTCCACTTTCATGTCTGCTCCGAATTCTCCGGTGCCGACTTCTTTGCCGAGTCCTTTGGTTACTTCTTGGCAGAAGTATTCGTACATCGGGATGGCAGTTTCTGGTCGTGCGGCTTTGATGTATGAAGGGCGGTTGCCTTTCTTGGTCGATGCCATCAGAGTGAACTGACTCACGATAAGAATCTCGCCGTTGATGTCGATTACCGATTTGTTCATCACTCCGTTCTCGTCGTCGAAAACTCGTAGGGCGAGGACCTTCTTTGTTAGCCAGTCGGCGTCTTCTTTGGTGTCGGCTTCTTCTATTCCTACTAGGATCATGAAGCCTTGTTTGATGGCCGATTTACATACGCCGTCTATGGTGACTGATGCGTGTTGTACGCGTTGTATTACTAGTCTCATTTCTTATATTCTGTTTTTACAAATGTAGTAATTATTTTCTGATTTGCCTATCTCATTATGCTTTTCCTTCTTGCTTTTCATTCTTGTTTTCATTAAGCTTTTTCTATTGCTTTCCCATCAGCTTTTCCATCAGCTTTTCCTAGAGCGATTCTTTCAGAATGCGTGCGGCTGCTTGTCCCACTACTGATGCTATTTCTTCTTCGCTGGCTTGTTTAATACGGGTCACGCTTTTGAAGTGTTTTAGGAGCTCGGCTTTGCGCTTTGGACCGATGCCTTTGATGTTGTCGAGGACGGAGGCAACTTGTGTCTTGCTGCGCTTGTCGCGATGGAAGCGGATGGCGTAGTTGTGGACTTCGGTCTGGATTTCTTCCAGGAATCGGAAGAGGGGAGTTCCTTGCTTTAGGCCGACTACTGCAGGCGGAAATCCGTAGAGGAGTTCGTGGGTTCTGTGGTGGTCGTCTTTGGCGAGTCCGGCTATCGCGATGTCTATGTGGAGTTCGTCTTGGATTACTTGTCGCACTACTTCCATCTGTCCTTTTCCTCCGTCGGTGAGGATGAGGTCGGGGAGTTCGCCACCTTCTTCTATAATGCGTGAGTAGCGTCTGCGTACCACTTCTTTCATGGATGCGTAATCGTCGGGGCCAACTACTGTTTTGATGTTATACTTGCGGTAGTCGCTTTTGCTTTTCTTGGCTTTCTTATAAACTACACATCCTGCTACTGCATCGGTACCTTGTATGTTGGAGTTGTCGAAACATTCTATGTGCATTGGTAGTTTCTCCAGGTGGAGTAGGTCTTGCAACTCTTTCATCAGTTGCACGCTCTTCTGTTCTGGATTGAGTTTCTCAGCTTGGTTCAATCGGTCTTGTTTGTACTGTCGCACGTTGCGCAGCGACAAGTCGAGTAGGTGTTTCTTGTCGCCTCGTTGTGGGATGGTAAAGCTGACGCCATTCATTTCCATATCTAGTTCGAACGGAACAATGATTTCCTTCGATTTGCTCTTGTATCGTTCGCGCATTTCCGCAATGCCCAGTTGCAAGAGTTCCTCCTTGCTTTCATTGATTCGCACCTTGTACTCGAACGTGAAGGCTTGGTTGATGCTGCCGTTCGTCACGTGCAGATAATTGATGAAAGCTACGCCCCCGTCTTCATCTGCCTCGATACTGAAGACATCTATATTATGGAGTACATTGCTCACCACCTCACTGTAACTTCTGTAATTTTCGATGAGGTCATACTTTACCTTTATGGCCTGTGCTTCCTCAAACTTCAGTTCGCTGGCCAGTTGTTTCATCTCATCCATCATGGCCTGTGTTATGAATCGCGTATTCCCTTTCAGAATTTCTTTCGCTTCTTCAATCATCTTCATGTAATCCTCTCGCGACTGTTTGCCGTCGCAAGGAGCCTTGCATTTTTTGATGTTGTAGTAGATACACTGCGAACATTTGCCATATGGTATTTTCTCTGGTCGGAATGGATATCGGCATTTGCGAATAGTGTACAGTTTCTCGATTAGTTCCAACAAGACCTTCATGGTTGCCGCGTGACTATAGGGACCATAATACGTGCCTCCATTTTTGTTTACTTGGTGTGTGCTGAAGATGCGTGGCAGATATTCGTTTGTCACCACAATAGAGGGGTAGGATTTATCGTCCTTCAGCAGCACGTTGTATTTTGGCTTATACTTTTTGATTAGATTATTTTCCAGCAGCAGCGCATCCTCTTCCGTGTTCACCACGATATATCTGATGTCGGCAATCTTCGATACCAGCAGTCGTGTCTTCAGCGAATCATGTTCTTTCGAGAAGTATGAGTACACCCGTCGTTTCAAGTTCTTCGCCTTGCCCACATAGATAATGGTTCCATCTTTATCCACATACTGGTAGCTGCCCGGACAGTCAGGCAAATTGAGAGCCTTCGCTTTTAAGGTTGCTATGCGTTGTTCTTCTTTCGTCTCCATACACTTGTTGGTTTCTGTTTTCTTATGATAGCAGAAACGCAGAATTCGTAGTCGTAAGTCAGGCTACATATTCTGCGTTTCTATCTGTTCCTTTTCAGGGAGTGTTCGTTGTAGTTGTTGCTCTACTACGATTGCTTACAATGTTAAGATGGTAGTAACGTCTACATCTTCAGTAAAAGCTTCTCTACCGTTGAGTTTGCTGAGCTCTATTACGAAGTTTACGTAAGTTTGTTTAGCTCCACATTTCTTCACCAGTCTGTGAGTTGCAGCCATTGTTCCGCCAGTTGCCAGTAGGTCGTCGTGCAGTAGCACTACATCATCTTCGCTGATGGCATCTTTGTGAATCTGGATTGTGTCTGTTCCGTATTCCTTAGCGTAAGTTTCCTCTAATACTTCAGCAGGAAGTTTACCCGGCTTTCTAGCCATTACGAAACCAGCACCTAGTCGTGCAGCCAGCACACCACCTAGGATAAATCCTCTTGATTCGATACCTACTACCTTGGTGATGCCTTTGTCCTTGTACATCTCATAAAGTTCGTCGGCCAGCATGGTCAGACACTCTGAACTCTTGAAAAGTGTGGTAACATCGTAGAATAAGATACCTGGTTTTGGGAAATCAGGAATTTCTCTCAAGTTTTTAAGTAATGTTTCTTTATTCATATTCAATATTTTATATGTTTTCCTTAAACTAGTTGTTTCACGTGAAACATTGCGATTTTATCTGCCTAAAAGGACTAAAAGCACGTTTATATCGCTTGGCGATATTCCTGGTATGCGACTTGCTTGTGCCAGGGTCTCTGGATCTATTTTCTTCAACTTCTGACGGGCTTCTGTCGAGAGGGAGTTGAGGGTCTCGTAGTCGAACTTGCCTTTGATGCGGATGGATTCTAGTCTGTGAATCTTGTCTGCTATCTGGCGTTCGCGGTCTATGTATCCTTTGTACTTGATCTGGATTTCGGCTGCTTCGATGATTTCTTCTTTGTGGAAGTCTATCTTGTCGAGTACGGCCTGGAAGGCTGGGATGGATGGAGCCAATGTCTCAATCGTTACTTGCGGTCTGCTGAGTAGGTCGATTAGTTTGCATCCGTGTGTCAGTCGTGCCGTGCCGAGTTTTTCCAGGGCATCGTTTATCTTGTCTGCTTTGACGGAATATCCTTTGGCAAATTCAACCACGCCGTTTACTGCTTCGCGTTTCTTGCAGAAGAGGTCGTATCTGTCTTGCTTCACCAGTCCGAGTTTGTATGCTCTTTCTGTGAGTCGCATGTCGGCGTCATCTTGTCTGAGTAGGATGCGGTATTCGGCACGTGAGGTGAACATACGATATGGCTCGTCCACGCCTTTTGTTACTAGGTCGTCTATCAATACGCCGATGTACGCTTCGTCGCGATTCAAGATGAATGGCTCTCCGCCGTGGCAGTTGATGTGGGCGTTGATACCTGCAACTATACCTTGTCCGCCGGCTTCTTCATATCCGGTGGTTCCGTTTACTTGTCCGGCAAAGAAGAGGTTCTTGACCAGCTTAGATTCGAGGGTATGTTTCAACTGTGTCGGATCGAAGTAGTCGTATTCTATTGCGTATCCCGGACGATATACAGTCACATCTTTAAAGCAAGGTATCTTGCTCAGTGCTTTCAACTGGATGTCCATTGGAAGGGAAGAAGAGAATCCGTTCAAGTATAATTCGTTGGTGGTTTCACCTTCTGGTTCCAGGAACAACTGGTGTTGTGGTTTGTCGGGGAACGTCACAATCTTGGTTTCGATACTCGGGCAGTAACGCGGACCGATACTTTGAATCTGTCCGTTGTACAATGGCGAATCAGTGAGTCCGCTATTGAGAATGCTGTGTACTTCTTCATTGGTAAAGCAAGTCCAGCACTGGAGTTGTTTCAGCTTGCGTGGCTCGCTCATGTATGAGAAGCTGTGGAAGTCGTTCTCTCCGTCTTGTGTATCCATCAGGTCGAAGTTGACGCTGCGTGCATCGATTCGTACAGGCGTACCTGTTTTCATTCGTCCGGCAGTAATTCCGTGGCGTGTGATAGATTCGGTCAGGTGGTAAGAAGCAGGCTCAGCACAGCGACCGCCGGCTACCATCTTTCGTCCGATATGCATCAGTCCGTTCAAGAATGTACCAGCAGTAAGGATTATACACTTTGCGTGGAAAGTCACTCCCCAGCAAGTAACGAGTCCGGTTACTACGCCATCCTCTATGATCAGTTCTTCTACCGTATCCTGCCAAATGTGCAGATTCGGAATATTTTCCAGAATCTCTCTCCATTCCCAGATAAATTTTGCACGGTCGCACTGCGCACGCGGGCTCCACATAGCCGGACCTTTCGAGCGGTTCAGCATGCGGAACTGGATAGCGGTGCGGTCGGTCACCAATCCCATGTATCCGCCCAATGCGTCAATCTCTCGTACTATCTGTCCTTTGGCAATACCACCCACGGCAGGGTTGCAGCTCATCTGTGCAATCTTGTTCATGTCCATCGTGATGAGACAAGTTTTTGATCCCAGGTTTGCTGCAGCGGCTGCAGCTTCACAGCCTGCATGTCCGGCGCCAATTACAATAATGTCGTATTTAAAATCCATTGTTTTGGTGTTTTAGAATGGCTGCAAAATTACGAAAAAAAACGTAATTAATGCTGCCGCATTTGTGCTGCATTGGTAAGAGCCTTGTGGTCTTTCTTTCACTTGCAGCTACTATGTTTTCTATGTTTTTACTATGCTTCATCTTAGCGCACTCGGCATTACTTATGCATTCAGCAGTGCCAGTGCTTTGTTCTCTGCTGCCTCCATGATTTCTCTTTCTCCGGGGCCTTTGTCGTTGATGCCGCAGAGGTGGAGGATGCCGTGGATGATTACGCGGTTGAGTTCAGTTTCATAGGGAGTGCCGAATTGTTCTGCATTCGTACGGACTGTATCGAGGCTTAGTACTATGTCGCCAGAGAGGATTCTTCCGTGACAGTAGTCGAAGGTGATAATGTCGGTATAATAATCATGCTGGAGGAATTCGCGGTTCACTTTCAGGATGTGTTCGTCAGAGCAGAATTGGTAAGCTATTTCGCCTACTTTCTTTCCGTAGGTGGCTGCTACTTCCTTTATCCAGGCAGTAATCTTTTCTTGATCTATGCAGGGCATTTCTACCCCTTCTGTAAGATAAGTAATCATATATGTTTTTAATTAAAGAATAAATAACAAATAAAGATGGCGGAGATGATTCCGGCCAAATCGGCAAGTAGTCCGCATGGAACTGCATGTCGGGTTTTTACTACGCCTACGCTGCCGAAGTAGACGGCGAGGATGTAGAAGGTGGTGTCGGTCGAGCCTTGAAATATGCAGGCTAGTCGTCCCACGAATGAGTCGGCTCCGTAGGTGTTCATGGCGTCTACCATCATGCCTCTGGCTCCGCTTCCGCTGAGTGGTTTCATCAGTGCGGTGGGTAGTCCGGCTACGAAATCGCTGTTGATTCCGCAGAGTTCTACCATGTTTTCTATTCCTTTGATGAGGTAGTCCATGGCTCCTGAGGCACGGAATACTCCGATGGCAACGAGGATGGCTACTAGGTAAGGAATGATTCTGACTGCTGTGGTGAATCCTTCTTTGGCTCCTTCTACGAAGGCATCGTATGCGTTTACTTTCTTATGCATTCCAGCTAGGATGAATCCGATGATGATAATGAAAAGAAAGACGTTGGCTATGGTGGTTGAGTATACCTGAATGGCGGCTTGTGACAGGTGGGCGAAAGCGTAGATGATTCCGGCCATGAACAAGCTGATGACTCCTAAAAATAGGAGGATGGTTCGGTTCAGGAGGTTGATGCGTTGGTAGAGGCTTACGGCTATTATTCCCACTAGTGTGGAGAAGAAGGTAGCGAGTAAGATTGGTACGAATACATCGGTGGGTTGTGCGGCTCCCATTTGTGCACGGTATACCATAATGCTGATTGGGATGAGGGTCAGTCCCGAGGTGTTCAGTACGAGGAACATGATCATCGGGTCGCTGGCGGTGTCCTTTTTGGGGTTCAGTGCTTGGAGTCCTTCCATGGCTTTCAGTCCTAATGGAGTGGCTGCATTATCTAGTCCGAGCATGTTGGCTGCAAGGTTCATGAATATGCTTCCGGTTACCGGATGTCCTTTCGGTATAGCTGGAAAGAGTTTGCAGAAGATGGGGCTGAGGATGCGGGCGAACCAGTCGACGACTCCTCCTTTTTCGCCTATCTTCATGATGCCGAGCCAGAGTGATAGCACGCCTGTCAGTCCCAGTGAAATATCAAACGCGGTCTTCGATGTATCGAAGGTTGAGTTGATGATGGCGGGGAAGACTTCCGTGTCGCCCATGAAGACGAGGCGGATGGTGGCCACTACAAAAGCGATGACAAAGAATCCAATCCAGATATAATTTAAAACCATAGGTCGTTTGTTAAATGAGTTAGAAAAATGTTCCTGAGATATTCATTTTTTAAGGAACTTCTTTTCGCAAAAATAAGGAATTTAATCAAAAAAAGATAATTTTGTGGGCATGAAAAAAGTACGACTTTCTTATCTGAGATGGGCTGTTTTAGCTGCCTTGTTTGCCTTTGTTTTGTTTGCTTCGATTTCATCGGAGATTGGCGAATATTATGCGGTTTCTATTTATCCTACGTTGTCGGGATTTCTTTCGGCTATATCTTCTATAGTGGATTTTTCTTTCGACGAATGGGGAATTCTACTAGCTGTTTTGCTTGTGGTGGTGTGTCCTTTTTACTGGCGGTGCAGAAAGAAAAGGGGATGGCTTTCTATTGTGAGGGGTGAAGTGGAAATCTTACTTTGGGTGTATGTCTGGTTCTATTGGGGATGGGGCGTGAATTATTATCGGTTTAGTTTCTTTCAGCGTGCTGGGGTGAAACCGGCGGCTTATGATGAGGTGCGCTTTGATCGGTTTCTTGCGTTTTATAAGGAGGGATTGGACCGTGCTTTGTTAGATTGTCAGGAGGAAGGATGGATGGAGTCACCGGATTTGTTCGTGCCGATGGATGCGGTCGATGACCAGATGGGTGATGCAGCTCGATTCACGCGGTCTTACGTGCATGCGTGTATTAAGGAGATGTATCGGAAGGTGCCTGAAAAGTATGGATTGTGTCAACCTAAGGAGTATCAGCAACCGAAGCGTTCGTCGTTCAATGGACTTTATTCTAATGTCGGAGTCCTCGGATTTATGGGACCTTTCTTTGCCGAATCTCATGTGAACCTCGAATTAAGCGTTTTGGAATATCCGTTTACTTATGCGCATGAGTTGTCTCATTTATTAGGAGTGAGTAGTGAGGCCGAAGCGAATCTCTGGGCCTTTACTGTTTGTTCGCAGGCAACACACCCGTTGATTCGCTTGAGTGGTTATATGGGATTGTTGTCGTATGTGTGGTCCAATGCATCTTACTTGTTGCCTCCTGTGAAATTTGATGAGTGGGAGTCTTCGTTGGAGCCGGAGATAAAGGATGCTTTTCACCGGGTACATGCATACTGGACTTTGCGGTACAATTCTACGTTGGGAGAGATTCAGTCGGCTATGTATAATTTCTATTTGAAGCGCAACAAGATTTCATCTGGACAAAAGAATTATGCGCAGGTAGTAGGAATGTTGTTGTCACTTCCTGAATTTCGGATTGTGCTTGATGAGTAATTAATTATTCTGGCTGATGTTTCTATTTTTTCATTTTTGTAATTAAGTAGGGCTTTTAACTGTTTTTTTCCCGAATTATGTGCTTTTATAAAAAAACGATGCTTGTGGTTTGGAAATTTCGGCCCGTTGTTCGAGCATTTTTGTAATTTTCAATTCTAGATATGCTTTATAAAGACAAAAAGAAAGCGTAACGTTGATAAATTTTAATAAAAGACAGTAAAACGATTGGAAAAAATATATAACGAAAGATAAATGTGAAATAGTAAAGCAAAAAGTAACATGAGGATACTGCTTGTGGCGTTCTCTTCTAGCTCTTAAAACAGCCCAAATGTGAAAAAGTGTATAAATTTCAATTTTTAGTTGGATAATTGCCTACCTTTAGCGCAATCTTATCAAAAATATATTTTTGGCAAATAAGCTATGCCGCCTAGTTTTTGATTGATGGTAGTTCATTACTTGAGAGAATTATAAATACGAAAAATCATAAAACAGAAAAACAAAAAAACATGTTAATCAATTTAATTTCTTTAATCGGGGGATTAGTCTGCATTTTACTCGGAGCTAATTTTTTGACTGACGGTGCAGCGTCAGTAGCCAAACGTTTTAATATTTCAGATCTGGTGATAGGTCTGACTATTGTTGCTTTTGGAACTTCGGCACCTGAGCTGGTCATTAGCATTATGTCATCTTTGCAGGGCTCGGCTGAAATGGCTATCGGTAATGTGGTAGGTAGTAATATTTTTAATGTGCTCATGATTATTGGATGCACGGCCTTGGTTTTACCTATGCAGGTGGGAAAGGGAATCATGAGTAAGGAAATTCCATTGGTTATCTTGTCGGCACTGGTGCTGGCATGTTTCGCCAACGATCAACTTTTGGATGGGGACTCAACTAATGTGATTAGTCGTATAGACGGACTTGTGCTTTTAGGATTCTTTCTCATCTTTATGCGCTATACTTTTTCTATGGCTAAAAACGGAGGTGGAGAAGGTGAAGAAGAACAGAAAGTGAAGGAACTCTCGCTCGTACTTTCTACCTTATATATTATACTTGGTCTCAATGGACTCATCTGGGGAGGACAGTGGTTTGTTGACGGTGCTAGTGCTGTGGCAAAAGCTATGGGGGTAAGTGAATCGATTATCGGTCTTACGTTGGTTGCCGGTGGTACGTCACTTCCTGAACTGGCCACTTCCATAACGGCTGCCTTGAAAAAGAATCCGGGTATCGCTATCGGTAATGTGATTGGTAGCAACTTGTTTAATATTTTCTTTGTTCTCGGTTGCAGTGCCAGTATCGCTCCGCTGCCAATGGGTAATATTAACAACGTAGATATTCTCGTCTTGATTGGTTCGGGATTGTTGTTCTGGTTCGTTGGATGGTTCTTCAAGACACGTACCATTACACGTATTGAAGGTGCTATCATGGTGCTTTGTTACATTGCTTATATGGCCTTCCTAATTTCACAGCAGTAGCATAATCTGAACATTCATTATACCTCTTTAATTAAGGAAGTTCCTTAATAGTCGTGTTCTTTCGATAAAAAATGTTATCTTTACCCCGAATTATACAACTTTTATTCAATGGCTATTACAATTAAAAAAGTCTCGACGAAGAAAGAATTAAAAACGTTTATTCGTTTCAATTACGAATTATATAAAAATAATCCTTATTCAGTTCCGGATTTGTTGGACGACATGATGGATACGTTCAATCGCAAGAAGAATGCTGCGTTTGAATTTTGTGAGGCCGACTACTTCCTGGCTTATAAAGATGGTAAGCTGGTGGGTCGTGTAGCTGCTATTATCAATCATCGTGCTAATGAAACTTGGAAGAAGAATGAAGTGCGATTCGGATGGATTGACTTCGTTGACGACCTCGAGGTTTCTAAGGCGTTAGTCGATACGGTAGAAGCCTGGGGTAAGGAACGTCATATGGAAGCGATGGTAGGTCCGCTTGGATTCACTGATATGGATGCCGAGGGAATGCTCGTGGAAGGTTTCGACCAGTTGAGTACCATGGCTACTATCTATAACTATCCGTATTATCCGGAACACATGGAGAAGCTGGGCTTCGAAAAAGAAGCCGACTGGGTGGAATTTAAATTGACGGTTCCTGAAAAGCTACCTGAAAAGTTTGTGCGTATTTCTGAAATTATCCTCAAGAAGTATAATCTGAGAATCAAAAAACTGAGCCGTAAGGAACTGAAGGAAAAAAATTATGGTCAGCGTTTGTTCGATTTGATTAATGAGGCTTACAGTCCGCTTTATGGCTTTTCTAAGATGACGCAGGGACAGATTGACCAGTATGTTAAGATGTATTTGCCGCTTATTGATCTTCGCATGGTTTCTATCGTGGAGGATGAAAATGGCGAATTGGTGGCTGCTGGTATTTCTATGCCGTCGCTCTCTGAGGCTTTGCAGAAGGCGAAGGGTAAGATGTTCCCGTTCGGATGGTATCATTTGGCTAAGGCTTTGTTTGTGAAACGTCCGAAGGTGCTGGATTTGCTGCTCGTTGGGGTGAAACCGGAGTATCAGAGCAAGGGGGTGAATGCGTTGTTGTTCTATGATCTGGTGCCTATTTATAATGAAATGGGATTTAAGTATGGAGAAAGTAATCCGGAACTGGAATTGAATAAGAAGGTGCAGGCGCAGTGGAGCGCGTTTGAATCGGAACAGCATAAGCGTCGTAGGGCGTTTAAACGGGTGTTTTAATGTATTCTAATATACCTTATATATAATAGGTATATGGGTGTAATGAGGTATCCGTGAATTTGAAGAAGGATATACATATAGTCTAATAATATAAGTATAGAAAAAGTTTGTAAAGAAAGTTTCTAACAATCGGAGGCAACTTATTTATGGAAGAAAACAACGAACAACTTAATAACCCTGTATCGTATACTGAGGATAATATCCGACATCTGAGCGATATGGAGCATGTGCGTACGCGTCCGGGTATGTATATCGGTCGCTTGGGCGATGGCTCGCAGGTGGAAGATGGTATTTATGTTCTCCTCAAGGAAGTGGTCGATAATAGTATCGATGAGTTCAAGATGGGTGTGGGTAAACGTATCGACATTCAGATGGAAGATAATCTTCGCGTGTCTGTGCGCGATTATGGACGTGGTATTCCGCTGGGAAGTCTGGTGGATGCGGTGTCTATGCTGAATACGGGGGGTAAGTATGATACGAAGGCTTTCAAAAAGAGTGTCGGCTTGAATGGTGTGGGTGCGAAGGCGGTCAATGCGCTGAGCGCTCGCTTCGTGGCGCGTAGTGTCCGTGAGGGACAGATGCGTGAGGCGGTCTTCGAACGTGGTGAATTACTCTCGGATGAAACACGGGCTACTGATGAGGAGAATGGTACGTATATTTATTTCGAACCGGATAAGAAGTTGTTCGTGAATTATCGCTTCCGTCCTGAGTATATCGAGACGATGTTGCGTAATTATACGTATCTGAATACGGGGCTGGCTATTTATTATAATGGTCACCGTATCGTGAGTCGTAATGGTCTGGAGGACTTGCTGAATGATAATATGACGGCACAGGGAATGTATCCTATTGTGCATATTGTGGGTGAGGACATCGAAATTGCGTTTACGCATAGCCCGCAGTATGGTGAGGAGTATTATTCGTTTGTGAATGGTCAGCATACTACTCAGGGTGGTACGCATCAGAGTGCGTTCAAGGAGCATATCGCACGTACTATCAAGGAATTTTATGGCAAGAATTTTGAGTTCCAGGATATTCGTAACGGACTGGTGGCTGCGGTGGCTATCAATGTCATCGAACCTACGTTTGAGAGTCAGACGAAGATTAAGTTGGGCTCGCTGACTATGGCGCCTGAGAAGGATACAGATGGTAATCCGTATCCGTTGTCGGGGGTGAGTGTGAATAAGTTCGTGGGCGATTTTATCAAGGAGAATGTTGATAATTTCTTGCACAAGCATGCTGATGTGGCGGAAATTCTGCAGCAGAAGATTCAGGAGTCGGAAAAGGAACGTAAGGCGATTGCAGGGGTTACGAAGATTGCTCGTGAACGTGCTAAGAAGGCCAACTTGCATAATCGTAAGTTGCGTGATTGTCGTGTTCACTTGAATGATATGAAAGGTGGAAAGAAGGACGAGGATAATGACCCGCGTCTGGATAGTGCTATCTTTATTACCGAGGGTGATTCTGCAAGTGGATCTATCACTAAGAGTCGTGATGTGAATACGCAGGCGGTCTTCAGTCTGCGTGGTAAACCGCTTAATTCGTTCGGACTGACTAAGAAGGTGGTGTATGAGAATGAAGAATTTAATCTGTTGCAGGCTGCGCTGAATATTGAAGATGGTCTCGATGGGTTAAGATATAATAAGGTAATTGTGGCTACTGATGCCGATGTGGATGGTATGCATATCCGCCTGCTTATGATTACGTTCTTCTTGCAGTTCTTCCCAGATCTGATCAAGAAGGGTCACGTGTATATCTTGCAGACTCCGTTGTTCCGTGTGCGTAATCGTAAGAAAGGGGTGTATGAAACCAAGTATTGCTATAGTGAAGAGGAACGATTGGAGGCTATTGGTCTCCTCGGACCGAATCCTGAGATTACGCGATTTAAAGGTCTGGGTGAGATTTCGCCCGATGAATTCCGTAATTTCATTGGTGAGGATATGCGCCTGGAGCAGGTTACTTTGCGTAAAACAGATGCCGTAAAGGATTTGTTGGAGTTCTATATGGGTAAAAATACTATGGAACGCCAGAATTTTATCATCGATAATCTGGTGGTAGAAGAGGATATTGTGGACTAAAAAGTCGGAGCGAATAAAGCGAATAAAATGAGAAAAGCGATATTTCCGGGGACGTTCGACCCGTTTACAATCGGACATTTTTCAGTGGTGAAGCGTGCACTCACTTTTATGGATGAGGTTATTATTGGTATTGGCGTGAATGATAGTAAACGTACGCATTTTCCTATCGAGAAGCGTGTGGAGATGATTAGCAGTTTGTATGCCGATGAACCGCGCGTCAAGGTGGAGGCGTATGCCGGACTGACGGTCGATTTTGCTAAGGAATGTGGGGCGCAGTTTATCGTGAGGGGTATTCGTACGGTGCGCGATTTCGAATATGAGGAAACGATTGCTGATATCAATCGTAAATTGGCGGGTGTTGAGACGTTGTTGTTGTTTACTGAACCTGAACTGACTTCTATTAGTTCTACTATCGTAAGGGAGCTGTTGCAGTATGGTAAGGATGTGTCGTCGTTCTTGCCGGAGGGCTTGAAACTTTAATGATTCATCCAGAAAGTTGTATTATGCATCAGAGGAAATTAAAATATCTGCTGACTGCGTGTTTGTTGTTCCTTGTTGGAGTGGTCTCGGCGCAGAATAAATTGCTGGATTCACCAGCACGTAAGTTGCAGTTGGCTGAATTTGCTATTACTAACTTGTATGTCGACCCGGTCGACGAGGGGAAGATGGTGGAGGAGGCTATCAAGAAGATGTTGTCCGACTTGGACCCGCATTCTACGTATGCTGATCCGGAAGAGGTGGCGCGACTGAATGAGCCGCTGAAAGGGAATTTCGATGGGATTGGTGTGCAGTTTAATATGAGTACAGATACTTTGTTCGTGGTGCAGCCGGTAGTGGGCGGTCCGTCGGAAAAGGTGGGAATTATGGCGGGCGACCGTATCATGACGGTGAATGATACCCTTATTTCGGGGGTTAAGATGAGTACTGAAGAGGTGATGCGTCGCCTCCGCGGACCAAAGGGGAGCAAGGTCAACTTAGGTATCTTGCGTCATGGGGTGGGTGAACTCCTGCCTTTTACCGTGAAACGTGATAAAATTCCGGTGTATAGTCTGGATGCTGCCTACATGGTTAAGCCTTCCATTGGTTATATCCGTATCAGCAGATTTGCGGCAACTACATCTGAAGAATTTACAAATGCACTCCATCAGTTGCAGAAAAAGGGAATGAAGGATTTAATTCTTGATTTGCAAGGCAATGGGGGAGGCTATCTGAGTGCGGCTATTGAGGTGGTAAATCATTTCTTGGGTCGTAAGCAGCTTATTGTCTATACAGAGGGTCGCAGAAATCCGCATCAGGAGTATGTGGCACGCGGAAATGGCGATTTCCAGAACGGACGACTAGTGGTGCTGGTTGACGAATATTCGGCTTCTGCTAGTGAAATCGTTACAGGAGCTATACAGGATTGGGATAGAGGACTAGTTGTAGGTCGCAGAACATTTGGAAAGGGTCTTGTTCAGCGTCCTATCGACCTGCCCGATGGTTCTATGATCCGACTTACCGTAGCTCGATATTATACCCCATCTGGCCGATGCATCCAGAAACCATATGAAAGCATCGAACAATACAACCGCGACCTTATCGAACGCTACAACCATGGCGAGATGTTGCGTGCCGACAGTATCCACTTCCCCGACTCACTGAAACGGACTACCCTCCGACTCGGTCGTACGGTTTACGGAGGCGGAGGCATCATGCCCGACTACTTCGTGCCAGTTGACACCACCTATTTCACCAACTACTACCTAGCCCTTCGCGACAAAGGCGCCATCCTCCAGTTGAACCTCCGTCTGATAGACCGTCATAGAGCCGAATGGAAGCAGAAATACCCCAAATTTGAGAAATTTTTGAACCATTTTAGCATAACTTCGGACTATCTTGACCAACTTGTAGCCCTTGGAACCAGCCTCGGCATCCCCTATAATTCGTCAGAATTTCAGACATCCATGCCGTTAATCAAAGCCCAAATAAAAGCACTAATTGCTCGAGATTTATGGGAAATGAGTGAATATTTCCAAGTAATCAACCAACTCAGTGACAACATGCTCAAAGCCATCCAATTACTCGAGTCGCCAGGATGGAAATTAGCTCAAAGAAATTAAGGAATTATTTCCATAATTCTTTGTGCTTTCTCAATAAAATTTTTATATTTGCAGAATGAACTGCCTTATAAAACCGAAATTTTAGTTTAAACAGTTAAATAATTTAAAATCAATCATTTATGTGGTTAAGTAATTCATCTATTGGAAGGAAAGTGGTGATGAGTGTAACAGGTATCGCCCTTGTCCTATTTCTGACATTTCACATGGCGATGAACCTTGTAGCTATCTTCTCAGCTGAAGGTTACAACATGATCTGTGAATTCTTGGGAGCTAACTGGTACGCGTTGGTAGCAACACTCGGTTTGGCTGCTTTGTTTGTAATTCACATCATTTATGCGTTCTGGTTGACAGTACAGAACCGTGCAGCTCGCGGTAGCGAACGTTACGCTATCAATGTTCGTCCTAAAAATGTAGAATGGGCATCTCAGAACATGTTGGCGTTAGGTATCATCGTTATCGTAGGTCTTGCACTTCACTTCTACAATTTCTGGTACAACATGCAGTTTGCCGAAATCATTGGTGATCCAAACATGGGCGGTCTTCACGCTGCCGATGGTTATGGTTACATTATGCAGACATTCCAGAGCCCAGTATTCTTCGTACTTTACTTGGTATGGTTGGCTGCTTTGTGGTTCCATCTAACTCACGGTTTCTGGTCAGCAATGCACACATTGGGCTGGAACAATCTAACTTGGATTGAACGTTGGAAAAACATTTCTAACATCTATTCAACTATTATCGTTTTAGGTTTTGCTTTGGTCGCTATCGTATTCTTTTGCAAGAATTTAGCATAAGCAGGAACTAGTAAAAGTGTAACTATTTTAAACTGAAAAATTATTATGACTAAAATAATTGACTCTAAGATTCCTGAAGGTCCAGTAGCAGAGAAATGGACCAACTATAAGGCTCATCAGAAACTGGTTAACCCAGCAAACAAACGTCGTTTGGATATCATCGTTGTAGGTACTGGTCTTGCAGGTGCTTCTGCAGCAGCTTCTCTTGGTGAAATGGGCTTCCGCGTATTTAACTTCTGTATTCAGGACTCTCCACGTCGTGCACACTCTATCGCTGCACAGGGTGGTATTAATGCTGCTAAGAATTACCAGAATGATGGTGACTCTGTATATCGTCTTTTCTATGATACTGTAAAGGGTGGTGACTACCGTGCTCGTGAAGCTAACGTTTACCGTCTTGCTGAAGTATCTAATGATATTATCGACCAGTGTGTTGCACAGGGTGTTCCTTTCGCTCGTGAATACGGTGGTACATTGGCTAACCGTTCTTTCGGTGGTGCTCAGGTATCTCGTACTTTCTACGCTAAAGGTCAGACTGGTCAGCAGTTGCTTTTGGGTGCTTACTCAGCATTGAGCAAACAGGTTGGCGTAGGTACAGTTAAATTGTACACTCGTTATGAAATGGAAGATGTTGTCTTGGTTGACGGCCGCGCTCGTGGTATCATCGCTAAGAACTTGATCACTGGTAAATTGGAACGTTTCGCAGCTCACGCTGTAGTAATCGCTACTGGTGGTTATGGTAACGCATACTTCTTGTCAACTAACGCTATGGCTTGTAACTGTTCAGCAGCTATCGCTTGTTACCGTAAGGGTGCATGGTTTGCTAACCCTGCTTACGTTCAGATTCACCCTACTTGTATTCCAGTACACGGTGACCAGCAGTCTAAGTTGACTTTGATGTCTGAATCATTGCGTAACGATGGTCGTATCTGGGTTCCTAAGAAATTGGAAGATGCAAAAGCTTTGCAGGCAGGTACTAAGAAGGGTAGCGATATCCCTGAAGAAGACCGTGACTACTACTTGGAACGCCGTTATCCTGCATTCGGTAACTTGGTTCCACGTGACGTTGCATCACGTGCTGCTAAAGAACGTTGCGACAAGGGATACGGTGTTAACAACACAGGCTTGGCTGTATTCTTGGACTTCTCTGAATCAATCGGTCGCTTAGGTCTTGACACTGTTCGCCAGCGTTATGGTAACTTGTTCGATATGTACGAAGAAATTACTGACGTTAATCCAGGCGAATTGGCTAACGAAATTAACGGCGTTAAATATTATAATCCAATGATGATCTATCCAGCTATCCACTACACAATGGGTGGTATCTGGGTTGACTACGAATTGCAGACATCTGTTAAGGGTCTGTTCGCAATTGGTGAATGTAACTTCTCTGACCACGGTGCTAACCGTTTGGGTGCTTCTGCATTGATGCAGGGTCTTGCAGATGGTTACTTCGTATTGCCATACACTATCCAGAATTACTTGGCAGATCAGATTACTGTTCCACGTTTCTCTACCGATCTTCCTGAATTCGCTGAAGCTGAAAAGGCTGTACAGGATAAGATCGACCACTTGATGAACATCAAGGGTAAGAAATCAGTTGATACCATCCATAAGGAATTGGGTCACGTAATGTGGGAATACGTTGGTATGGGACGTACTGAAGCTGGCTTGAAAGAAGGTTTGGCTAAATTGAAAGAAATCCGTAAGGAATTCGAA
>SAMEA104404106__coassemble_478_pt1 | contig 41358 bp, 27 predicted proteins | sample SAMEA104404106__metabat2_low_PE_044 | metagenome-assembled genome bin SAMEA104404106 (sample SAMEA104404106) | Balaenoptera acutorostrata
TTTTGTACCATCAATTGAAATTACGTAATTATACCACAATGAATCAAGAATTCGAGCTGATAGCCAAAACTTTCCAAGGCCTGGAAGAGGTGTTGGCACAAGAACTCACTGAGTTGGGAGCAAGCAACATTGTAATTGGACGTCGTATGGTTTCTTTTACCGGCGACAAAGAAATGATGTACAAAGCAAACTTCTGTTTGCGTACTGCTATCCGTATCTTAAAACCTATCAAACATTTTAAAGCTAAAACTGCCGATGAGGTGTATGATGCAATCAAGCAAATCCAATGGGAGGATTACTTAGACTGTATGCATAGTTTCGCTGTGGATGCGGTGGTCTTCTCTACTGAATTCCGTCACTCTATGTATGTGGCGTATAAGGTGAAAGATGCTATCGTGGACTATTTCCGCGAAAAAACAGGCAATCGTCCTTCTGTTCGTATCAACAAACCTGATTTGGCACTGAATATTCATGTTGCTGAAGATGAATGTACGTTGTCGCTCGATAGCTCGGGCGAATCGCTGCACCGCCGTGGATACCGTCAGGAACAAGTAGAGGCTCCGTTGAATGAGGTGCTGGCTGCTGGTATGATCCTGATGACTGGCTGGAAAGGCGAATGCGACTTGATTGACCCGATGTGTGGTTCTGGTACTATTCCTATCGAAGCCGCTTTGATTGCACGCAACATCGCTCCGGGTGTGTTCCGCAAGGAATTTGGCTTCGAGAAATGGAAGGATTTCGACCAGGAACTTTTCGATAAAATTTATAACGATGACTCAAACGAGCGTGAGTTTGAACATCGTATCTATGGTTATGATAATAATCCGAAAGCAAATGAGATTGCTATTCATAATGTGAAGGCTGCGGGTGTGAGCAAGGATGTAGTGCTGAAGATTCAGCCTTTCCAGGTGTTCGAACAGCCTGCTGAAAAGAGTATTATCGTAACAAACCCTCCTTATGGCGAACGTATCTCTACTGAGGACTTGCTGGGTCTGTATGCTATGATTGGCGAACGCTTGAAACATCAGTTTATTGGAAATGATGCGTGGATTTTGAGCTACCGTGATGAGTGTTTCGCTCAGATTGGCTTGAAACCAAGTGTGAAGATTCCTTTGTATAATGGTGCTCTGGAATGCCAGTTCCGCCAGTATCAGTTGTTCGATGGTAAATATAAGGCTTTCCGTCAGGAAAATGATGGCGAAGATTTCAAACCGCGTCGTGAAGAGGGCGACCGTCCGCGTCGTTCGGAAGACGACCGTCGTCCTAGACGTTTTGGCGAAAAGGTGGAATATGACAGAGACCGCAAACCACGTCGTGAGTTTGGCGAGAAACGCGAATTTGGTACTCGTCGTGAGGAGTTTGGCAAGAAGTTTGGCGATAAGCGTGCCGGATTTGGCGACCGTCGCGAAGGTTTCGGCGGACGAAAGGCTGGCGATGGCAAGGAATTTACTCGTGAAAGACGCGAATTCAACCGCGAAAGACGTGATGGTGAATTCCGTGGCGAAAGACGAGATGGAGAAAGACGCGACTTCAGAAGAAATGACGACCAGCGTGGTGGATTCAAACGTGAAGACCGTGGTGGATTCCGCAAAGACTTCAAACGCGATGGCGAATTCAAGCGTTCTGACGACTTCAAGCCTCGTACTCCTCGTCCTTCAACCGACGATGGCAGACCAAAACAAGCTCCAGGTCCTCGCTACATGCATGCACGCCGCCGTCCGGAAGAAGAAACTAACCAGGACAATAACCAGGATTAATCGATCTTACGCTAAATAACTAAGAGTAAGTAATCAAGACGATATCGGATTTTGACAAAAGAAAGTCGGTCGGCTTTGATTACTTACTGTTATTTACTTAATATTATATAGTAAAACCCAACTATCAGATTAAGGTTATTAACTTATATATAACAACTCATATATATAACAACTTATACCTTATATATAATATGAATAAAACATTTGTAACACTGCTTTTAAATCTGTTTCTGATGATGACAGCAACAGTTTTTGCACAAGATAAAAAGGCATACACTCTGGAAGATGTCATTCCAGGTGGAACAGAATATTATAATCTGGTTCCGAAAAATATGTCTGGCTTGAAATGGTGGGGAGATGTCTGTGTCCAGACTGGCCACAATGAAATCAACTCAATCAATTTAAAGAACGGCAAGAAAAAAGTATTAGTAACTCTCGAAGAGGTCAATAAGGCTATCGCAGCAGCTAATATTGAATGTGGAGAAATGAAAAGTCTCTATAGCGCTGCTTTCCCTTGGGGCAACCGCAAGGTGCTTACGATTATCCAGAAGGGTATCTTCATGACTTACGATTTTGAAAAGAAAGCAATAACAGAACATTTTGCATTGGCAAAAGGTGCAGCCAACTTGGATTTCTGTAAGGCTAATGGTTACATGGCTTACACCGTAGGCGACAACTTATTTATTGCTGGTGCCAACCAGGAAAGTCGTCCGGTTCATGCTGTTCGTGCTATCTGTCCGAACCGTCAGGGAATCGCTCCTTTCCATGATATAGTATACGGTCAGTCGGTTCACCGTCAGGAATTTGGTATTTATAAAGGTACGTTCTGGGGACCTAAGGGCGAAAACTTGGCGTTCTACCGCATGGACCAGAGCATGGTAACCGATTACCCACAGGTAAATACTACCAAACGTACAGCAGGTATGGAGCCCGATAAGTATCCTATGGCAGGTATGACCAGCCATAAGGTGACTGTAGGTATCTATAACATTGCTTCTCAGAAGACTATCTACTTGAAAGCGGGCGACCCAACTAATCGTTATTTCACAAACATCAGCTGGAGTCCCGACGAAAAGCAGATCTATGTCATCGAACTTAATCGCGACCAGAATCATGCTCAGTTGGTGCGCTACAATGCAACAACAGGCGACAAAGAAGCGGTGCTTTATGAAGAAAAACATCCTAAATATGTAGAACCTCAGCATCCATTGATATTCTTACCTTGGGACTCTAGCAAGTTCATCTACCAGAGTCAGCGTGATGGTTTCAATCACTTGTATTTGTTTGATACAAAAGCCGTAAAAGAAGGTAAAGAAGTTGTCATGGAAAATGGCAGCAGCTATAAAGAAAATGTAGAAGTGACTACTTTAACAGGTGGCGACTGGTTGGTTCAAGAGGTATACGGTTTCAATACGAAGAAACAAACAATCATTTATGGTTCTACCAAAGTTTCTCCTTTGCAGACAAATGTATATAGCATGAGCATCGAACCTACCAAGATAGGCAACCTAGATAAGCTGATGACTAGTACAATAATGATTGGCAAAGAAGACGGTACACACCGCGTTATCTTATCGGGGTCAGGCGCTTATGTATTAGATAACTTCACTTCATTCGAAGTAGCTCGTGAAATCAGCCTCCTTCCTACCAATGGCAAGAAGGGTTATCTCTTGTTCGAAGCTACCGACCCAATGAAGGAACAGTTCAATATGCCTGAAATTACTTTGGGTACCATCAAAGCTGCTGACGGCAAGACTGATTTGTATTATCGTCTGATTAAGCCAGTCAACTTTGACCCTAACAAGAAATATCCTGCCATTATTTATGTATACGGCGGTCCTCATGCACAGTTGATACACAACAACCGCTTCTACGACGCTCGCGGATGGGACTTGTACATGGCTCAGAAGGGCTATGTCATGCTCACAGTCGACAGTCGCGGTAGCGACAACCGCGGTCGTGAGTTTGAAAACTGCACTTTCCGTCACCTCGGTGAAGAAGAAATGAAAGACCAGGTAGAAGGCGCCAAGATGCTTCAGAACCTTCCATACGTAGATGCAGACCGCATCGGCGTACACGGATGGAGTTTTGGCGGTTTCATGACAACCAACCTGATGCTTACTTATCCTGAAATATTCAAGGTAGGTGTTGCAGGCGGTCCGGTAATCGACTGGAAATACTACGAAGTAATGTACGGCGAACGCTATATGGATACCCCACAGACCAACCCAGAAGGCTACAAAGGCTCTGACTTGAAACAGAAAGCAGGCAATTTGAAAGGTCGTCTGATGGTAGTTATCGGTGGAACAGACCCAACCTGTGTACCACAGCACAGCTATACATTCCTCCGCGCTTGTATTGATGCCGGTACACATCCCGACTTCTTCGTATATCCAGAAGACGGACACAACATGATAGGACGTGACCGTGTACACCTACACGAACACATCACCCGTTATTTCGAAGACTTCTTGAAATAAGTAGTTCCAGAAACAAACGTATAAGCATTAAATAACATTCTATAAATCTGTTTTCCACAAGTTATCAACACTTGTGGAAAACAGTTTAATCCTCTCATCTAGAGAATACAAACGATTAACCCTAACATTAAAATCTCAAAATATGAAACTTTTACTCCTCGGTTCAGGCGGTCGTGAACATGCACTGGCATGGAAAATTGCTCAGAGTCCTAAAATTGAGAAATTATACATCGCTCCAGGTAACGCTGGTACTAGCGAAGTAGGTGAAAATGTAGCCATGAAAGCTGATGATTTCGAAGCTATCAAGCAGTTTGTCATCGCTAACGGTGTTGACATGGTGGTTGTTGGTCCAGAAGACCCATTGGTAAAAGGTGTATACGACTTCTTTAAGAACGATGAAGCTTTAAAGAATGTAGCTGTCATCGGTCCATCAAAAGCAGGTGCCGTAATGGAAGGCAGCAAGGAATTTGCTAAAGAATTCATGCAGCGTCACCACATCCCAACTGCAGGCTATAAGAGCATCACAGCCGAAAACCTGGAAGAAGGTCTGGCTTTCCTTGAAACATTGGAAGCTCCTTATGTATTGAAGGCCGATGGTCTTTGCGCTGGTAAAGGTGTGTTGATTCTACCTACACTCGAAGAAGCTAAGAAAGAATTGAAGGAAATGTTGAGCGGTATGTTCGGTAGCGCATCGGCAACCGTAGTCATCGAAGAATTCTTAAGCGGTATCGAATGTTCTGTATTCGTTCTTTCTGATGGCAAGAACTATAAGATTCTTCCTGAAGCGAAAGACTACAAACGTATCGGTGAGGGCGATAAGGGCTTAAATACCGGTGGTATGGGGTCTATCTCTCCTGTTCCATTTGCCGATGAAGCTTGGATGAAGAAGGTAGAAGACCGCATCATCCGTCCTACAGTAGAAGGATTGGCTGAAGAAAACATCGAATATAAAGGCTTTATCTTCTTCGGTCTGATCAACGTGAAAGGCGAACCAATGGTAATCGAATACAATGTCCGCATGGGCGACCCAGAAACAGAAAGCGTCATGTTGCGCGTGAAGAGCGATATCGTGGAACTGTTTGAAGGTGTAGCTGCAGGCAACTTGAACGAAAAGACTTTGGAAATCGACCCACGCTCTGCAGTATGCGTCATGTTGGTTTCTGGCGGTTATCCACAAGCATATGAAAAAGGTTTCCCAATGACAGGCATCCAGGAAGCAAAAGACGGCGGTAGCGTAGTCTTCCACGCTGGAACAGCACTGAAAGACGGTCAGGTAGTAACAGCAGGCGGTCGTGTCATCGCTGTCAGCTCATACGGAGCCAACAAGGAAGAAGCCCTGGCACAGTCATTCAAGAATGCAAACAAAATCCAGTTTGAAAAAAAATACTTCCGTTCAGACATCGGATTCGATTTATAATTACTGACACTTAAATTGTTCAGGTAGGAATCATATTAGCCTACCTGAACAATAAAAATATTACGTAATACGTTGTAAACTATGCGTTATACGTTCCAACATCAGATAGCTACGGGAAGAACTACTTTTCCCGTAGCTGTTCTTATTTCCATAGCTCTGTGGGCCTTTACATATACAGGCGTAACAGAGTTTCTTACTTTATTAGCTGGAGGCATCACTACATACCTGCTGATTGAACTGAACACTACGTTCGCAATTATCCGCACTCGTACAGAAATGCCTTCCGCTCTTTTTATATGCCTGTACTCGTCGCTCTTGTTCCTTCATCCTTACCAGCATACTTGCTGGATACAGCTCTTCTTCATGGGAACGCTGTTCGGACTTTTCAATAGCTACGAATCGAAGAGTGCACCCATACATATCTTTCATGCATTTCTTTGCTTGGGACTGGGAAGTCTCCTCGTCACTGACCTCGTTTGGTTAGCACCGCTACTTCTCATAGCTATGTTTATCTTGAGATCAATGAATGCCCGCAGCTTCTTTGCAGGCATCATCGGACTAGTAATACCGTATTGGGTAATCATAGGATACTACATTCTCCTGGATATACTCGGATACACTATGTTAGAAGGAATGGGAATCAGCCAGTTGGCTAATCAACACTTTGGCGACATGATACCCCTGGGCACAACATTCGCCGGTATCAAAGCCGAATACAGAGAACTCGGACTAGTCAAAGTAGTCTCTTACGCAGCCATCCTGCTTATATCCATAGTAGGCACAGCCTGCAGCCACTACAACTCATTTAATGATAAAGTGCGAACCCGCTGCTTCATCGGTGCCCTCATACCCTTACAGATAGGCATCGTACTGCTGGGACTAATCCATCCGGCTTTAATTGATGCATTACTACCCGTACAAGCCATCTTTGCAGCAATCAGTTGCAGTTACCTGTTTGCACTCGTATTCACGCGCTTCATCTGCTATTTTCTGATAGTAGTCATGGGACTAACAGCTTTGCTCATAGCACTAAACACATGGAATTTTATCTTTTAGGAAACAATTAAACGAAGGAATAACTACTTTTTTGACCAATTATGGATGCTTTTCTACAATTACTAACCGAATGGGGATACTGGGGCATGTTCATTTCTGCTTTTTTAGCCGGAACCATCCTGCCATTCAGCTCTGAAGCTGTACTGCTGGCCTGTATAGGCCTGGGACTCGACCCTGTATTATCAACACTGGCCACCACCGCAGGAAATGCTCTTGGCGGGATAACCTGCTACTGGATAGGACACCTCGGGAAAGACGAATGGATAGAAAAGTACTTGGGCGTGAAACAAAAAACATTAGAGAAAGCAGAAAAGTTTGTGCATGGCAAAGGTTCGTCCATCGCTTTCCTCTCCTTTCTGCCTGTAATTGGCGATGCCATCCTAATCGTTTTGGGGTTAATGCATGCCAACGTGTGGATTGTTTCTATTACCATGACGCTGGGTAAACTGGCCAGATATGCTATCCTGGTAGCTACAACATTGAAAATCATTACATTCTAAGAATGATACGATATTAGAAGATGTAAACTGATATAAAAGATATAAAACGATATTACAACATAAAAAGACATAAGACATGCAGATAGAACAGATAGCTGATGGTAGTTATACCTTATTCGTTCCTGAATTGGACGAACATTACCACTCAGTAAAAGGTGCACTCACCGAATCGGAACATATATTTATCAACATGGGACTGAAACACTGTTCTGCCACTGAGCCGCGTGTACTGGAGATTGGTTTCGGTACGGGATTGAATGCTTTTCTTTCGCTTCTGGAAGCTGAAAAGAGTCAGCGTAAGGTTCACTTTACTACCATAGAACGCTATCCGCTTGATATGGAAACCATCAGAACGATGAATTATCCGTCGCAGGTTGCCCCCGACCATGCAGCTGAATATGAAGCACTCCATCTGGCACCTTGGAATGAAGATGCAAGCATCACTACACATTTCACACTTCATAAAATAGAAGCCGATTTCACCTGCTACGAGTTCCCAAAGGGATATGACGTCATTTATTTCGATGCATTCGCACCAGAAAAACAACCAGAGATGTGGTCGCAGGAACTGTTCAACCAGTTGTACGATGTCCTTCATACCGGAGGTATTCTCACCACTTACTGTGCCAAAGGGGTTATCAGACGCATGCTCCAGGCTGCAGGATTCACCGTAGAACGTTTAGCCGGCCCTCCGGGAGGGAAACGCGAAATATTACGTGCTACAAAGTGAAATTACCTAAAAAAGGTTATGCCTTCAATGTTCGCGGTGTTTGTTAGTTTTTCTTATATTTGCAGCCGTTAGCTCTTTCGTGGTTCTACACGAATGCTCGAAACAAATAACTAACTCCTGTTTAGATACTCATTATCAATTGAATAGTTTAAACGAGGATACATATAAACAAAAGACTTTCCATAACGGATTTAAAACTTAATAAGCACATATGAAGAATTTTTTGATATTACTCTTGTGTTCTATTCTGACGGCATCATGTACTACTCAGAAGAAACATTCAGAACCTACGCTGACTGTCACCATCGAACCTCTTCGTTATTTTACGGAAACAATAGTAGGTGATAAATTCAAGGTGGTGAGCATGGTACCAGATGGAACGAGTCCCGAAACATACGACCCAACTCCGCAGCAGTTGGTTGCTTTGGCTAAAAGTACGGCTTATCTGCAGATTGGACACATCGGATTTGAACAATCGTGGATAAAGAAGTTGAAGGAAAATACTCCACACTTGCCGTTCTATGATACTTCAAAGGGAATCAATCTTATTTATTCGTCATGCGGACATAACCATAGTACAGACAGCAAGCATCATACAGATAGCAAGCAAAGTGACAATAAGGATGGTCATGAACATGCTGATCATGTACATAGCGGTGTAGAACCTCATACCTGGAACTCCACACAGAACGCACACATCATAGCAAAGAATATTTATGAAGCCGTGAGCGAAATAGATTCAGAAAATGCAGCATACTACAAACATCGCCTCGACAGTCTGGAACAGATTATCAATGATACACATGTAGCAGTGCAGAATTACCTGGCCAATGCTGATAAACATTTCATGATTTATCATCCGGCACTAACCTATTTTGCGCGCGACTACCATCTTACTCAGGTCAGTATAGAGGAAGCGGGCAAGGAACCATCACCTAGCCATTTGCAAGGGCTGATTAAAAATTGCAAACAGAATGGAACGCGTATCATATTCGTACAGAGAGAGTTTGATATGCATAATGCACAACTGATAGCCAATGAGATTGGTGTTAAGGTGGTGCCTATCAATCCTTTAAACTATCACTGGAAAGATGAAATGATTCAAATAGCAAAAGCACTGAGTCGTGATGACGCTAATGAAGGTAATGATGCTGACCTAACAGACAGCGCACAATAATGAGAGACCGTTGACAATGAATCTCTTTACCAACGATTTATGATGAACGATTTATGAACAATCCTATTCCTATTATACAACTAGAGGGCATTTGTGCGGCTTATGAACGGAAACAAGTGCTTGAAGACGTCAATCTAACGGTTTATAAAAAAGATTTCTTGGGTATTATTGGCCCTAATGGGGGTGGAAAGACTACCTTGATGAAGGTTGTCTTGGGACTGCTGAAACCTACAGCGGGAACAATTTCTTTCTTCCAGGACGGGAAAAAATGTGATGAAATTACCATGGGATATCTTCCTCAATATAATTCTATCGATAAAAAATTCCCTATTTCGGTCTATGAGGTGGTATTATCGGGACTGAACCGACAAAAATCGCTGTTCAGTTCGTTTACAAAGGAACAACACACAAAGGTGGAGAAGGTCATCAAACAAATGGGACTGGAAGGGCTGGAGAATAGGGCCATCGGCCAACTCAGCGGCGGACAGTTGCAGCGTGCTTTGCTGGGTCGTGCTCTCGTTTCCAATCCAGAAGTGATTATTCTAGATGAACCCAATACCTATATCGACAAGCGTTTCGAAGCGAAACTTTACTCGTTGCTGGAAGAGATTAATAAAGAAAGAGCCATTATCCTGGTCAGCCATGATATAGGTACAGTACTTCAGAACGTGAAAAGTATAGCTTGTGTCAACGTAGAACTTGACTATCATCCAGATACTGAGGTATCGGCCGAATGGTTGGAAGAAAAATTTCAATGCCCCATCGAACTTCTCGGACATGGAACCATTCCACACCGCGTACTGAAATCGCATGGCGAACACCACCATCACCATTGATATATCCACTTTCATCATAATTAGGGGCCTTTGGCCCCTAATACAACAAACTTTTTACGCGCTTTTTACCCTTCACATACGCGCATTAAAGAAACTTTAATAAAAACCCTTCCTTCTGATAATGATTTCTTTATTATCTTTGCAGTCAGACTGAATATCAATATACACAGTCGGATTTTGAAATTAATCTACGAAAACAATAAAGAAATAGATAATTCATGAAACAGTACAACAAGATTAACAATCTGGTAGGCTGGCTTACTTTTGCCATTGCAGCATTTACTTACTGCATGACCATTGAGCCAACTGCTAGTTTCTGGGACTGCCCGGAGTTTATCTCAACGGGTTATAAACTCGAAGTCGGTCACCCTCCTGGCGCACCTTTCTTCATGCTGACAGCCAACTTCTTCAGTTTGTTTGCCAGCGACCCTAGTCAGGTAGCTTTTATGGTAAACATTATGAGTGCCTTGATGAGTGCGGCTTGTATTTTATTCCTTTTCTGGAGTATTACGCATCTGACCAAGAAACTGGTGTGTCCTAAGGACGATGAGATGACCGTAGGTAAACTGATTACCATCACGGGGTCTGGTCTCGTGGGTGCTTTAGCTTACACTTGGAGTGATACCTTCTGGTTCAGTGCCGTAGAAGGTGAGGTTTATGCTTACTCTAGTCTCTTTACGGCTGTGGTGTTCTGGCTCATCCTAAAATGGGAAAACCGAGCCGACAAGCCTCATAGCGACCGCTGGCTCATTTTGATTGCCTACCTTACCGGTCTGTCTATCGGTGTCCACTTGTTGAACTTGCTGTGTATCCCAGCCATCGTTCTGGTATATTATTATAAGAAAAATCCGAATGCAAACCTGAAGGGCAGCCTCTTAGCGCTCATCGGTTCTGCCCTCATCATTGCTGCCGTATTGTATGGTATCGTACCGGGTATTGTGAAAGTTGGTGGTTTCTTCGAACTACTGTTTGTCAACACGTTAGGTCTTCCATTCAACACTGGATTGGTATTCTACATCCTCCTGTTGGCTGCCAGCCTCATCTGGGGTGTGTATGAAACTTATGTGATGCGTAGCGAGAAACTGATGAATATTTCTTTCCTGACTACACTGGGACTCTTCGGTATTCCGTTCTATGGTCACGGATGGAGCAGTTTCATCATTGGCGTAATAGTACTGGGTATCTTGGCTGCTTACCTCTTCGTCGACCTCGACAAGAAGTACCGCGCTAGTGCTCGTACGCTGAACACTACTATGATTGCTCTGATGATGATCTTCGTAGGATATTCATCATATGCTCTTATCGTGATTCGTTCGTCGGCTAATACTCCGATGGATCAGAACTCACCGGAAGATATCTTTACCTTAGGTGAATACCTCGGTCGCGAACAGTATGGTACTCGCCCGTTGTTCTACGGTCAGGCTTATTCTTCTCGTCCTGCACTGAAAGTAACTGATAAAGGTTGCATGTATGATGTAGTAGAAGGTGCACCCGTGTACCAGCGTAAGGAAAAAGAAAGCGAAAATGAAAAGGACAGCTATGAAATAGTTCGTCACAAAACCGAATATAAGTATGCCCAGAACATGCTCTTCCCACGTATGTATAGCAGTGATCATGCGAAAGCATATGATCAGTGGGTAGGTGGAATAGAAGGTACGCAAGTTCCATACGATGAATGTGGAGAAATGGTGATGGTGAACATGCCAACACAGTTGGACAACATCAAATTCTTCTTCATCTACCAGTTGAACTTCATGTACTGGCGCTATTTCATGTGGAACTTTGCCGGAAGACAGAACGACATACAGAGTGATGGCGGCATCGAACACGGCAACTGGATTACTGGTTTCGATTTCATCGACAAGGGACTCGTAGGCGATCAGACACTCCTTCCAGACGAATTGAGAAACAACAAAGGACACAACGTATTCTACTGTCTCCCATTGATTCTCGGTCTTATCGGACTCTTCTGGCAGGCATACAAAGGCGAAAGAGGCATCCAGCAGTTCTGGATCGTTTTCTTCCTCTTCTTCATGACCGGTATAGCCATCGTATTATACCTAAACCAGACACCAGGACAACCACGTGAACGCGACTACGCATACGCAGGCTCGTTCTACGCATTCGCTATCTGGATTGGTATGGGCGTAGCAGGCATCGCAGAACAGTTGCGCAAACGATTGGGAGACACCCCTTCGGCTGTCATCGCATCAGTAGTATGTTTATTGGTACCAGCCCAGATGGTCAGCCAGACATGGGACGACCACGATAGAAGCGGACGATACACTTGTCGCGACTTCGGACAGAACTATCTGAATTCCGTTCAGCAAGAAGGAGCACCAATCCTCTTCACCAACGGCGATAACGACACCTTCCCACTCTGGTACAATCAAGACGTAGAAGGCTACCGTACCGACGTACGTGTATGTAACCTCAGCTACCTGCAGACCGACTGGTACATCGACCAGATGTGCCGTCCTGCATACGATTCGCCAGCTGTTCCTATCAACTGGGAACGTATTGACTACGTAGCCGGTCACAACGAAGCGGTGCGCGTTCAGCCAGAATTGAAGAATACCCTGCTTACCTTCTATAAGAACAACCCAAAAGATGCCAAAGCAACCTTCGGCGAGAATCCATTCGAATTGAAGAATATCTTGGAACACTGGGTACGTAATCCGAAGATGGAACAACAGGTAATACCAACCGACAGTATCGTCATTACCTTGGATAAAGAAGCTATCAGACGCTCAGGCATGATGGTTCCAGATTCAATTCCAGACCATATGAATCTGTCGCTTAAAGGCAAAGGCATACTTTATAAGAGCGAACTGATGATGCTTGAAATGCTAGCTAATGCCAACTGGGAACGTCCGATGTACATGGCCATTACGGTAGGAGGCGAAAACCACTTGAACCTCACCAACCACTTCCATCAGGAAGGACTAGCTTACCGCATCACTCCATTCACACAGACACAGTTGGGCGGAAACATCAACAGTGAACGCATGTATGACAACCTAATGCATAAGTTCAAATTTGGCGGCATCGAGAATCCAGATGTATACCTAGACGAAACCGTACGCCGCATGTGCGATACACACCGACGCCTATTTGTACAGCTAAGCAGCCAGCTGATTAAAGAAGGAAAGAACGAAAAAGCCATCGAAGTACTCGACTACTGCGAAAAAGTCATTCCATCTACCAGCATCCGTCATGACTACATGTGGAGCAGCTCAAAAGAAATGGCCGACAACTACTTGAAACTCGGTCAGCCGAAAAAGGCAGAAAACATCCTATCGCAAATGGCTGAAACCAACATGCAGTATGCTACCTGGTATCTGAGCCTCGACGATATGCGTTTCATCAATTCATATGAAACCTGTATAGGTAACGTATATTGCCTGGATGAAATATGCAAGAGCCTAGGAAGTATAAAAGACGATCAAGGTAAAGTATGTGAAACTGCTCAGCACTACTCTCAGAAATTTGCAGAACTCTACAAACTCCTGGAAGCACGTGTTGGTCGCAAGAAATAACAGAAAAGAATGTTTATAGAACAACCTCCGCAATTGGTACGCCTTCTTTATCCAAAAGCCATCTGGCGCATGGATAAGAAGGAAAAAGCGGTATACCTGACTTTCGACGACGGACCGATACCCGAGATTACACCTTGGGTACTCGACCTCCTAGATAAGTATCAGATAAAGGCTACCTTTTTTATGGTAGGCGATAACATACGTAAACACCCGAAGGAATTTGAAATGGTGGTGGCACGAGGACATCGACTGGGCAACCATACCTTCAATCATATCCGTGGGTCGGAATATCTCAGTACGGACTACCTGGCCAATACGGATAAAGCTAATGAATACCTGAAAACCAACCTCTTCCGTCCGCCTCACGGACATATGAGATGGGGACAGTATCAAGTATTGAAGAAAAAATACCGCATCATCATGTGGGACCTAGTGACACGCGACTACAGTAAACTGCTCAACGGTCCGCAGGTGCTGGCAAAGGTGAAGAAATACGTACGTAATGGTTCCATCATTACCTTCCATGACTCTGTCAAATCAGAGAAAAACATAAAATATGCTCTTCCTAAGGCCATAGAATGGCTCAAGGAACAAGGATATGAATTCAAGGTCTTTGACTAATTTGATTTACAAGAGTGTCTAAGCATACTCTGAAACAAGCGGATTTAAATATAAACTAAATTGTCAAACCCGAAAAAGGTGAAGTCATTCTCATTCGTGAGAATGCTTCACCTTTTGTTTTTATACTCGAAAACTTCTGAGATTTTTATTCTATTTCAACAATCAGAGGAGAGCGCACTTTCTTGGCGAAATCTTTCAGATAATCATTCCAAGACGAATCTGTATTAAAACCAGCCTTACTCCATGCTGAGCCCCAGTAATAAACGAAATCATCGCCTGGAACATAATCACTGACAGCCAGCACATGACCTAAGGCACCACCACGGAACTTATCGAACGATTGCACCTTCATATCCTGTACATTCTTCGGAAAGACTGCTCCTACATATACTATACCATTTCCCTTCTTTACATTCGATGTAGGATCGGCATAAGACATGTAACCCTCTTTTTTATTCATCGAATATCTTTCCGGCCATGGTGCATGAATAACCAAACCCACAGCCAACTGCTGGCGCTCAGTAAGGAACTCATAATTTACAGTAGTCTTATTTAAATGAGAACCCTTATCCAGCTGAATGATACGAGTCTCCACCACCGCTGTATCGTTTTTAACAACTAGCGGAGTGAACTTCAGACGCATGGTATATCTCAGCGGACCGTTATCCAGAATCTCAAACTCCTTATAACAATATGGATAGATAATCTCATCGCCCATCATCAGCGCAGCCGTACCAGCTCCTAAGGTTGCCCCTACTTGATAACAATCCATGCCCGTTCCATGATCCTCATGATACGAAATAGAGCGTTCTATACTGTCGGCTACTTCCTTCTGTCCCTTCTTACGCAATTCTTTGATATTCTCCCATGTATCCTCATTCAAGAGCAAGCCATAACGATACTCCATGACAGGCTCTGGTACATTCTTAGTGAAAATATCATATCCAAATGACTGCTGACCGCGAGATTGGACATCCGGACCATAAGCACGATAGGCTGATTTATCATTCTCCCAAACCAAATCGTCCTGCCATTCAGGATACTGAGTACCGAAAACACTTGTGCTAACCATTTGAGGTTCGCCCTTCTGAAACGTAAAATTAACGGTTGCATCGGCATCTGCGTCAACAGGAAATACTACTTTATCATCATATGTTAGCTGATAAGGTACCTCATTGCCCTCATCGTCGTAAATTACAAACTGGTCTGTATCCTTCAAGTTTAGTCGTTCAAAAACGAGGGCTGTTGCTATTTCTGTCATCTCTTCTGTACGCACATCCGCCGTAGGATTTGTCACGAATACTTTCAGTCCTATAGGTTCCGAACAACTCGTGATTCCTACCATACCCACACTTACCATTCCCATGTATAAAACCACGCCTACAATCCCCTTTCTGATAAATGACGCAGCTTTACGTGTTCCTTTAGTTTTCTCCATATTATCTATTGATCTAATAATTTTAGCGTATTTCTGATGCCATAATCTCACACAACTGATCTTGAAAACGGCGCGCATCCGACATTCTCAGCACATTCTGATTGATGATAGCAAATGAAAGCATATGCCCATTGGCTGCCTTCACATATCCGGCAAGCGACGATACACCCGTAACAGAACCCGTCTTAGCTCGTACGTTACGGAAAGCCTTCCCTTTACCCATGCGGTAATTTAAGGTACCATCTACACCGGCTATCGGCAGACTAACATACAATGGCTGAAAGAGTTCGGGGTCGTGAAAAGCATGACGCAGACAATCTACCAGCAATCGAGGTGAGATATAGTTATATAATGAAACACCGCTACCATCGGCTATGCGATAGTGGCGTTCATCGTGACCTAAATAGGTCTTTATAAAATGTTTAATGGTCTTCTGACCTTGTTTGAAACTCAAATTAGTACGCTCCTGATATTTTCGGGCTGCATGGAAAAACATCGATTCGGCACAGAGATTATCGCTCTCCTTAAGGGCTTGCTTGAGAATCTCACATATATTGCGCGAATGGGTGTAGAGTCCGATAGTATCTTGTGGACAAGAACCGTAGCTCAAACTATCTGAAGAAACAGTAACGCCTTTCTCTGACAATTGGTAACGCAATGTTCGCAAGAAGAAGTCTTTTGAATCAAAAACATTTAGGATTGCGCTTCGACGTGCTGATACATTCCCCTTAATTAATACGGTGTTGTTGTTGTGCATCCAGTCTCTGGTTATCTTTAGATTACCACGAGAAGGCAGAAAACACACCGAACGATTGTCGGTCTTGTAGATGTCTGAATGAGGAGTGATGGTTATCTTTGCTGGATTACCAAGGTCGGTAGGCTCGGCGGTTACGTTGATACAACCGCGATTCAACATCAGTGGCGACAAATAGGGCTGGAAAGACTCGGGACTATCATCCCACGACCAGCCCGGTCCCCAGTAAACTGAATCCAAAAGTGACACATCCCCCTTCAACTGTCCGTCGATGACACGAATTCCACTTTCAGCTACGGCAGCAGCCAGCTGGACCATATCTTCCTCCATAAATTCAGCATCCATATCACCTACTACATATAAATCACCCTTCAAGGTATCTCCCTCTATATCACCTGTATAAGCCAGTCTAGTCTGATACTCATGCTCCCTTCCCAACAACGTCAGCGCCGTTACTGAAGTCAGCAGTTTCTCTACCGAAGCCGGACGATACAACTTATCCGCCTGATGACTAAACAACGTACTATCGGCAGTTAAGTCGTAAATTACGATACCCACCTCTGAAGTCTGCAGAAAAGGCAGCGAATCAATCATTCCTTCTATTTTACGGAAAGGCGACCGTGCCTCTACAGATACTAAAAAACCAAAAAGCAAAGCCAGCGTCCAGCTGGCTCTGCACAAGTTACTATACAATTTGCTCACTATCTTAAAATTCTCTGAATATTTCTCCAACAGTAGGGTGTGGGAAAACATAACGCTTCAAATCAGAGAGTTTCTTACCATCTTCAATCATCATGCCGGCTACCACAATCAGTTCGGAAGCCGGGTTTCCCAATAGGTGAACACCCAAGAGGCGGTCATCCTCACCAAATAAAACTTTACATACACCATTGACTCCTTCATTTTCGGCAACAAAGCGACCGGAAAAAGCCATTGGTAATTGTTGTACTCGATAAGCCACACCATCGCGTTTCAATGCTTCTTCAGAAGCACCCACGCCTGCTATCTCAGGATTGGTATAAACTACACCCGGTATAGCACGATAGCTCATCTTATCGTCTTTCTTTAATATATGATGCACAGCCACTTCTGCTTCACGAACGGCAGTATGTGCCAACATGGAAACTCCATTTAAATCGCCACATACATACACACCCGGAACGGAAGTTTCTGCATATTCGTTCGTCTTTATCTTACCCCTTTCAGTAAGTTGCAAATTCAATTTCTCTAGTCCGAAACCCTTAGTAACCGGTCGGCGTCCCACACTCATCAGCAGTTTCTGAGCCGTGACACTGCCCTGACCTTCTGCATTTTCATATGAAACCACTATGCCCTCGTCAGATTGACCCACTTCAGTTACCTTCGTACTCAAGAAGAACTTCACACCACGTTTGGCATAATCAGCACGCAGCAACCCCGAGAGTTCCTTATCCATGCCACCCAAGATTTCGTCCATCATCTCTACCACTGTGACTTCAACACCCAGGCTATTAAAGAAAGAAGCAAACTCCATACCTATGACTCCACCGCCCACAATGACCAGCGAAGCAGGAAGTTCTTTTTCACTCAAAGCCTCACGATGAGTAATGAATGGAACAGTATCCAGACCCGCGATAGGAGGAATAAACGTTTCACTACCAGTACATACCAGCAAGTTCTCACATTCATACACATCCTCACCACAGCGAACATGATGCGCATCCTCAATAAAAGCCTCACCCTGAACTATTTCAGCCTGTACAGAAGTCAATTTAGCTTTTACCCCCAAGACCAACTTACGTACCACCTTCGACTTACGAGCTATAATCTTCGGCAAATCGAAAGAAGCATCAGCCACCTTAACGGCATATTTTGATGCATGACGGGCAGTATCAAAAACCTTAGCAGAGTAAAGCAAAGTCTTAGTAGGGATACATCCCTCATTCAGACATACGCCACCCAGTGATTTTTTCTCAAACAGTACCACACTCAGGCCCGCCTTGCCAGCAGCTTCAGCTGCACTATAACCAGCAGGACCACCACCAATAATAGCTACTTGGAATTTCATAATTATGTAAGGTTAAAAAGATTAAGTCGGTTGTATGTTTCTTCTCCGTACACTCCCCATCAAATAAGTTTCACGGTTTGATTCTTTTTAAACAAGTAACGTATAAACTCCTCCTCGTTTCGTGGTGAAATCTGCACTTTACCTGTTTCTTTATCACCCTTATACGCTATTTCCAATCGAGCGAACGATAAAGCCGGAGCCATAATCCTGCGGGAACGTACTTTACGCACACTCACTATCTGAGGAATATCAATAGTAACCGAGCGGACAAAACGTCCTGTTTCTACCTTGAGCACTTGATTGTCGATAAAAACATACTGCGTGTGAATAAGCATTTCGATTAAGAAGATAACCACTAGCGCCATCAGCAATGTCAGCACTGTATAATGTTCCCAGAAGAAAACAAACAGTAACAAGGAAGATACCGCTATTACTATCCAATACCACCATCCCACTTTCGATTGAAACGTACGTGTCATATTTACCTGTGTGTTGAATTTCTATTTATATTTTGTGTGAAGATAAGAAATAATATGGCAATATAATCAAAAAGATAGCCTTCTTTCCGTTTTTTTTGATTAAATTTATACTCTTGGATATAAATAATAGGTAAAAGAGTATTCTATCTAAGTTTTTTTGTAGTTTTGTATTATATAACATAAAACCATGGTAAGGAAATTCGATTTTCTCGTTATCGGTTCAGGAATTGCCGGAATGAGCTTTGCGCTTAAAGTAGCGCAAAAAGGTAAGGTCGCACTAATCTGCAAGGCCGGACTAGAAGAAGCAAACACCTTCTTTGCACAAGGTGGTGTGGCTACTGTTACAAACTTAAAAATTGATAATTTCGAGAAGCACATCCATGACACAATGGTTGCAGGCGACTGGATTAGTGATCCTGCAGCAGTGGAAAAGGTTGTTAAAAACGGTCCTTCTCAGATTCAGGAACTCATCAAATGGGGTGTCGACTTCGATAAGAATGAGGATGGTGAATTCGATCTTCATAAGGAAGGCGGACATTCTGAATTCCGTATTCTGCATCATAAAGATAACACGGGGGCCGAAATCCAGACTAGCTTAATTGAGGCTGTTAAACAGAATCCTAACATTACTGTCTTCACTAATTTCTATGCGGTAGAAATCATTACTCAGCATCACTTGGGTATCATAGTGAATCGTCGTACGCAGGGTATCAAGTGTTATGGTGCTTATGTTCTGAATGAGGCAACTGGTGAGGTGGATACGTTCTTGTCGAAGGTGACTGTCATGGCAACTGGTGGTTGCGAGGCTGTTTACCGTCATACTACTAACCCGTTGGTGGCTACTGGCGATGGTATCGCTATGGTTTACCGTGCGAAGGGTGAGGTGAAGGACATGGAATTTATTCAGTTCCATCCTACTGCTCTCTTCCATCCGGGCGACCGTCCTAGTTTCTTGATTACAGAGGCTATGCGTGGTTACGGTGGTATCTTGAAGACATTGGATGGCAAGGAATTCATGCAGAAATATGACCCGCGCTTGTCGTTGGCTCCTCGTGATATCGTGGCTCGTGCCATCGATAGCGAAATGAAACTTCGTGGTGAAGATCATGTGTACTTGGATGTTACACACAAGGATCCGGAAGAAACTAAGAAACACTTCCCTAATATCTATAAGAAGTGCTTGAGCCTGGGTATCGATATTACTAAGGACTATATCCCTGTGGCTCCGGCTGCTCACTACTTATGTGGTGGTATCAAGGTCGACTTGAATGGTTTGTCTAGTATCAAGCAGTTGTATGCTATCGGTGAATGTTCTTGTACAGGTCTGCACGGTGGCAACCGTCTGGCTTCTAACTCATTGATTGAAGCTGTGGTTTATGCCGATGCTGCTGCTAAGCATGCCATGAGTGTGATTGATGAATATGATTTCAACGATGATATTCCTGAATGGAACGATGAGGGTACTATCAGTAACGAAGAACGTGTGTTGATTACGCAAAGTATCAAGGAGGTCAACCAGATTATGGAGGCTTACGTAGGTATCGTACGTAGTAACATTCGTTTGGTTCGTGCTTGGAACCGTTTGGATATCATTTATGAAGAAACTGAACGCTTGTTCAAGCGCGTGAAGGCTTCTCGTGAAATCTGTGAATTGCGCAACTTGATTAATGTGGGTTACTTGATTACTCGTCAGGCTATGGAACGTAAGGAAAGCCGTGGCTTGCATTATACTATCGACTATCCTCGTAAGGATAAAGAAGGCGAACAGAAGTAATTGATTACTAATTAATTATTAATTAATTCTATAAATAGCTGATTGCTATATCAAATAAAAAAGGCGGAACTTTACGTTTCGCCTTTTTTATGTCTTTTTATCTTTCGGTTGATATCGTCACTTGATGTTGTTCTATAAAAATTATAGTCAGTTCTATGATAATTATAGTCAGACTTCAAGATGTTTTCTTCGTCTCACATACGTGGGACAAGTGTACCACGTATGTGAGACAACTGTCCCACATTAATGAGACAACTGTCCCACATTAATGAGACAACTGTCCCACATTAATGAGACACTTGTCTCACATCTGTGGGACGATAAAGATAACCCGTCATTTCAGCTTAGCAAACTGCTCTACGTCCAAAACAAATGCATGTAGCGGGAAAGAACGTTCTGCAGCTTCATTATACTGACTGATGTTGTGGATTACCTGTTGAGCTATCTCTTCTGTTGTAAAGCTGAACATCATCAGTGAATTGGTCTTTTCACAGGCTGATCCTTGTCCGAACCATCCTAGGGCTGCACACATCTCCGATTTCTTATATCCGGTGATGTTGACCACGCTGAACCGGTCGAGGCCTGCGTCGTGGAGCAGACGTGCTGCGTTTCTCTGCTCCTCAACTATGCTTAATATAACTAACATCTTCATCATTTTTTCTGTTTTTAAGAGGTTACTGAGACTTTATTCAGTCACTCAATGTCTTCAGATTCATTTAAACATTCCGAAAACCTTTCAGTGACTGAGTCTTTGTCTGTTACTTGATCTTATTTCACTTTGTTTTTCAACATCTTAAAGTACAACAGTGGCACTACGACCAGTGTCAGGATGGTTGAGGTAATGGTTCCTCCCATCAACGAGATAGCTAGTCCCTGGAAGATAGGGTCAAACAGCATTACGATACCGCCTAATACTACGCCACCTGCAGTCAGGATAATCGGGGTAGTACGTACGCTGCCTGATTCAATCACGGCGCGTTTCAAAGGAACACCATCTTTCAAACGGATGTCGATAAAGTCGATCAACAAGACTGAATTTCGTACCATAATTCCGGCCAAGGCGATGAATCCAATCATGGATGGTGCGCTAAAATAAGCTCCTACCAACCAGTGGCCCAGGAGAATACCGATGAGCGACAACGGAATGGCTGCCAACTGTACCAACGGAGTTATGAAATTCTGGAACCAGCCTACAATCAACATGTAGATGATAATCAATACCAATAAGAAGGCAAATCCTAAATCACGGAATACTTCGTAAGTAATCTTCCATTCGCCGTCCCATTTCAACGTGAAATCGTCTTCAGCGTCGGGCTGCTGACTGTATCCTTCTTCGAGCGAGTAACCTGCTGGAAGCTGGATGCTGTTCAAACGGTCGGATAAGTCGGTCATGGCATAAATCGGACTTTCCAAATCGCCTGCCACTTCTGCCAGTACATAAACTACACGTTTCTGATTCTTACGGTTGATGCTCACTGCTTTATAGGTCTCAACAATCGAAACGAGATTGCCTAACGACTGCATCATGCCTTGCTGATTGCGAATCTGCAAATCGAGCACATCCGATAAATCGGCACGGTTCTTAGCAGGCAACTGCAACAGCACTTCCACCTGATTCAGTGATTCCGACTGATGCAAGGTTCCCACAGGCAAACCAGATAAAGCGGCGTAAACCGACTGAACCAACTGACCGGCAGGCATACCGAATTTCATCGCTTTCTCCTTGTCGACCACTACCTTATATTCTGTCTGAGGAGCTTCAACCGACCAGTCCACGTCGACTACATTCTTCGTATCGGCCAACAAATCCTTCACCTGCTGAGCCACCTCAATCTGCTGTTGGTAATTCGGTCCGTAAACCTCAGCCACCATCGTTGACATCACTGGAGGACCAGGAGGAACTTCCACCACCTTCACATTCGCACCGTGACGGTGAGCAATTTCCTGCAAGCCCGGACGCATCGCCTTCGCAATGTCGTGACTCTGCACGCTACGTTCGCCCTTATCGATGAGATTCACCTGAATATCAGCCACATTCGCACCCTTACGCAAATCGTAATGACGAACCAGTCCGTTGAAACTGATCGGAGCTGAAGTACCCGCATAAATCTGATAATTCGTCACATATTCATTCTCGGCTACATACAGACCCAACTCATTAGCCACCGCCTGCGTACGTTCCAACGTAGTTCCTTCCGGCATATCAATCACCACCTGGAACTCATTCTTATTATCGAAAGGCAACATCTTCACCGGAACCGCCTTGGTGTAGAACAACGACATACAAGCCAACAACACAGCCGTGAGTCCCAACATGAACGCCCATCTTTTCTTTCTACTTTCCAAGAAAGGCATCGTCACAGCCGAGTACCATTTATAGATACGCGAATGTTCCAAGTCTTCCAGGCTTTCTTCTTTTTCTTCCTTGTCGTCTTTTCCCTTATAACGAAGGAAGAGATAACCGAAGTAAGGAGTCAGCGTCAGAGCCACCAACAAAGAGAAAATCATGGCAATAGAAGCACCAATCGGCATCGGACTCATATAAGGACCCATCATACCCGAAACGAAGGCCATAGGAAGCACAGAAGCAATCACCGTCAGCGTAGCCAGGATAGTAGGGTTACCTACCTCATTGATAGCATACAAAGCAGCCTGCATAGGAGGCAGCTTCTTCATCTGAAAGTGACGATACATATTCTCTGCAATGATGATGGAGTCGTCGGTTACGATACCCGTTACGAACACCAGCGCAAACAGCGTGATTCGGTTCAAGGTATAACCCAAGAAATAATACGCAAAGAGCGTCAGCGCAAACGTGATAGGTACAGAAATAAATACCACCAGTCCACCTCTCCAGCCCATGGCAGCCATCACGAAGAGCGTCACAATCACAATGGCAATCGTGAGATGCCACAACAATTCAGAAACCTTATGAGAGGCAGTCAGTCCGTAGTTGCGTGTGGTTTCCACATGAATATCGTCTGTTATTACCTCTTTCTTCAGGTATTCTACCTTATCTAAAATCTTATCAGCTAATCCCATAGCATCACTGCCCTGCTTCTTCGCAATCGACAACGTAACCGCCGCGTAGCTATCCGGATGTCCCTCCATGGCATCAGCCTGAGCCGCACCATAAGCAAACGATACATAATCGGCTGTTTCTTCCGGACCATCGGTTACATCGGCCACCTGATGCAAGTAAACCACCTGCTGACCATTCATGCCCACGATAGTCTGCTTAATTTCTTCTACATCGGTAAAGAACTGACCAGTCTGAACCGAATAAACCTTATCTCCAGCTACCAAGCTACCGCTCTGCATCTGTGCATTATTAGCCTGCAAAGCCTGCGCAATACCCTGAAAATCAAGTCCGCTCTGCGCCATCTTATCCTTATCCAACTGAATAGACACACGACGCTTTTCGCCACCGATGATATTCACCTGCGATACATCCGAAATCTTCTTGATTTCATTGCCAACCACCTCGGCCACCCTGCGAATCATATACCCATTCATCGAGTCGCTCCACAGCGTGAAAGCCAGCACCGGCACATCATCAATAGCGCGCTGCTTAATCAACGGCATCGTAGCACCCTTAGGCATACGATCCATGTTCTTCATCAACTCACTGTACAATTTCACCAGCGAACGTTCCACATCCTCGCCCACATAAAACTGAACAGTCAGCATACCCATGCCATTCATGGCAGTAGCATAAATATCCTCTACTCCCTTGATATTGGCCACCATCTTTTCCAGCGGCTGAATCAGATCAGCTTCCACTTCCTGCGGAGCAGCACCCGGATAACCCACCATGATGTCGACCATAGGGACCTGAATCTGAGGCTCTTCTTCGCGAGGGATGAAAAAGATACTGAATCCACCCAGCAACAAGAATGAAACCATGAGCAAGATGCTCAACTTCGAAGTAATGAACGACTTCGCTATTCTTCCAGCAATACCTTGTTCCATGTTTTATTATTTTGCGACAGATACTTTCCGTCCGTTATACAATTTACCATCTACAGTGCGAACTACTCGCTCTCTTTCGTTCAGTCCCGAGAGGACTTCTACTTTATCGCCGTCTTCTTTGCCGAGACGAACCCAGCGAAGGAGAGCGCGATTATCATCGTTTACCACATAAACCCCACGCAACTGTTCACGTTGAACTACCGACGACTTATTAATCCAGATGTGAACAGCGCTAGTAGCTTCAGCAACTTCACTATCAGAAGCCTGAGCACCCTTTGTCAACTGCGCGCCCTTTGTTAACTGAACCCCCACAAACATACCGCTCAACACATCCTTTTTATCCTTCAAATCGACATCCACCTTCATGGTATACTGTCCGCCAGTAAGCGAAGCCGATGAACTCAATTCGCTGATTTTACCCTCCAAGGTACATCCCAGCGACTTCACATCCACCTTCACCACATTGCCCACCTGAGCCAGCGACACATAATTTTCAGGCACCGAAGCACGAACCTCCATTTCACCCGGCTGTTCCACCACCATCAGCGGCATACCCGGATGCGCCATATTTCCTTTTTCAACCAACTTCTGAGCCACTACACCCGCAAAAGGAGCCTTAATATCGGTATAAGCCAACATCGCTTCCACCTCCTTCAAGCCCTGAAGAGCCATTTCCAACTTCGACTGCATGGAAATCTTATTCAACTCCATGTTTTCCAGTTCCTTATCAGAAACACTCTGCTGCGCGTGCAACTTACGGAAACGCTCATAATCGCGTACGGCGTTCTTTGTAGCCGCCTCTGCTTCCATAAACTGCGCCTTCACCTGTGCATATTTCGCCTTGATGTCAGCCCCATTCAAACGAATCAACACCTGACCCGCACGCACCTTATCACCCGGCTTCACCAACACCTGATCAATAAAAGCCATCATACGCGTAGAAAGCACCGCCGACTGCTTCGCCGACAAGACCCCACTGACAGAAATACCCGCATCGGCCGATAAACCCGGCTGATACACTTCCACATTCACTGGAGCAACCTCTTTCTGAGAAGACGATTCAGACGAACAAGAACTCCATAAAGCAGCAAAAGCTGCAAGTATCATTATTGAATTAAACTTTATTGTATTAATCTTTTTCATAAGACGACCTTTAATTTACTGTAGTTAAAAAATCCTGGTAATAAGAAGTAACATTATACGACATAACTGCCTGAGCCAACATAAGTTGCTGTTGTGAGTGCTGCGCCTGCGAAAGCAGTAAATCGGTTGTGCTAACCAATCCCTCTGCAAATCTGTCGGTTAAGATACGCAGTGCTTCAGCCGCCTGCATCACACTCAGTTCCTGACGATCGATTTCAGTCTGCAACACCAGCAAATCACGATTCGTCTTGTTGACCTCCATGCGACTCTTATCCACATACAGACTCAGTTCCTTCTGCATCTTATCGCGTTTCAGCGCTGCCGAGCGATACTTGCTTCGGTTGCTATTGCCCGTAAACAATTTCCAATTCAAGCTGATACCCAAGAGGTACGAATCTTCATTGAATCTGAAAATCTTACTATCATTAAACTGATAATTTCCAAAAGCATTGATAGAAGGAAGAAACGCCATGGCCGATGATTTCGCCATCATACGCGTAGCATCCACCGCCTTCTGCATAGCCATAATATCAGCACGCGACATCGAAAAGTCTGTATTAGCTAATTGTTGTCTCTTCTGAACCAATGAATCGGTGGTATATACCTTATTATTATCTTCCGCATCCACGCCCAAAAGAATACCCAGACCTTCAGAAGCTGTGAGGATAGCCGTTTCAGCCTTCGCCAACGCCGTTTTAATCGTATTGACCTGCACCTCCGCATTCAACACATCCGACTTCTGTACCAGTCCCTGGTTGTAGAAATTAACAACCGACTGATGAATCGCCTCCACATCCTTCAGCGTAGAAGTAAGAATATCCTTCGACAAATAAGCAAACTGCAACTGGCTATATGCCTTCTGTACCTCGAAACGCACATAATTCTTGGTGTGCTGAGCCTTATACTTATACGTTTCTTTCTGCAAACGAGCACCCTTTCGCGCATAAATCATATCCACATTCACCAAAGGCATCTGAACCTCCAAGTTAGCCGAATAATTGCGCGTTGCCCCCGGATGATTCAATCGTGCAGGGTCGAAATCCTGCGCTTGCACACCACTCTGCTGCAACAAGAACCCGAAGGCATTCAACGGATTATTCGTCACCATCGCATTATAACCCAACGACACCTGAGGCAGGAAGATAGCATCCGTCTGATGGTAGTCGGCCTTCGCAATGCGGTGATCCAACTCAGCCGTCTGCACCGCCACATTCTGTTTCGATGAAATCTCTAATGCCTGATTCAAAGTAAGATAACTACTTACCTGAGCCAGCGCAAAAACCGGCAACAACAAAAGTCCCGGAAGGAGCAAAAATTTACTTATTTTCATCTATCTATTCTATTTATTAATATTCTTTGTGGTGATTTAAGACTTTGTTAATCCAACTCTGTTAATTCTTAGTCTAGCCTTATTAATAAGAATAAACACTAGTTTATAAAGGCCGAAATATACAAACTGAATATAACGTTCTTATATTTATTTCCATTGGAAAACATTACAAAGATAGACCTTTTATTCGACTTTACAAGTTTCCGATGGAAAATATTATCATTAAAATATCTAAAAGATTCTTATATTTTACCAATATATTGATTTTCAATATTATAAACAAAGTTACATGCATAAAAAAACTCCTCTATGCTTTATAACATTCAGCACAGAGGAGTTTTCATCCTTATTGTTAATAACTATGTTCTAAGTATTACTTGCCGTTGACTATCCTCTTGATATCGTTGAGTTTATTCAAGGCTTCCACAGGAGTGAGGTTGTTGATATCTAAATGAAGGATTTCATCGCGTATCTGACAGAGCACCGGATCGTCCAACTGGAAGAAACTCAACTGCATGCCATCTTCGGCCGCTACCTTCTTCGACTTAACCGACGACTTAGAACTTGCCGCTACCCCTTCCTGACGGTTGTCTGATTCCAACTGACGAAGAATCTGATCGGCACGTTTCACGATGGATTTCGGCATACCTGCCATCTTAGCCACATGAATACCAAATGAGTGTTCGCTACCTCCCGGCTCCAACTTACGGAGGAAGATAACTTTATTATCGACCTCTTTCACAGATACATTGTAATTCTTGATACGGTCGAAGGCTCCTTGCATATCATTCAGCTCATGATAGTGAGTAGCAAACAATGTGCGAGCACGAGAACGTTTATGTTCGTGGATATGTTCCACGATAGCCCAGGCAATAGAAATACCATCGTAAGTAGAAGTACCACGTCCCAATTCATCAAATAAAACCAGACTACGTGGCGATAAGTTGTTCAAAATATCGGCAGCCTCGTTCATTTCAACCATAAACGTAGACTCACCCACCGAAATATTATCGCTGGCACCAACACGCGTGAATATCTTATCCACCAAGCCCACATGCGCACTTTGAGCCGGTACAAATGAACCAATCTGCGCTAGCAACGTAATCAAGGCAGTCTGTCGCAACAAAGCCGACTTACCCGCCATATTCGGACCGGTAATGATGATAATCTGCTGTTTCTCTGTATCCAAGTACACATCATTTGCAATGTAACGCTCACCCAGCGGCAACTGCTTTTCAATAACCGGATGACGACCTTGTTTAATATCCAAGACCACATCGTCCGATACTTCCGGACGTACATACTGATTCACACGAGCCACCGTAGCAAAGCTCAACAAGCAGTCGAGACGTGCTATCTGCGTAGCATCTATCTGAATAGCAGGGATAAACTCGGCCAGCGCCATGACCAGTTCATTGTATAAACGAGTCTCCAGCACGAGGATTTTATCTTCTGCTCCTAAAATCTTTTCTTCATATTCCTTCAATTCCTGCGTAATATAACGTTCGGCATTGACCAACGTCTGCTTACGAATCCATGTTTCAGGAACTTTATCTTTATGCGCATTTCGTACCTCGATATAGTAACCAAATACATTATTATAGGCAATTTTCAAGCTCGGAATGCCCGTTTCTTCACTTTCACGCTGCTGTAACTGCAAGAGGTAATCCTTTCCTTTATAGGCTATCTCACGCAATTCATCCAGTTCAGAGTTGACACCATCAGCTATCACCCCACCCTTATTAATCAGCAACGGCGGATCATTCTTAATTTCCTTAGCTATCTTATCACGAATAGAAGCACAGAGGTTCAACTGTTCGCCAATGCGACGCAAGCTATCGTTATCGGCATTCAGACAAGCATTTTTAATAGGTTCAATAGCCTGAAGAGCAATTTTCAACTGTACCACCTCACGCGGAGAAATACGTCCCACTGCAGCTTTTGAAACTATTCGTTCCAAATCACCAATCATGTGCAACTGTTCCTCGATGAAATCCTTAAAATCAGGTTCTTGCAAGAAATAATCCACCACATCAAGACGCTCTTGAATAGGTTTAACATCCTTCAGAGGGAATACCATCCAACGCTTCAGCAATCGGCCACCCATTGGACTAATGGTATAATCGATGACATCCAACAGACTCGTACCATCCTCATTCATACTACCTAGAAGTTCCAAACTACGCACCGTAAACTTATCCAGACGCACATACTTATCCTCCTCAATACGAGAAAGCGATGTAATGTGACTAATCTGATAATGCTGCGTCATATCCAGGTACTGCAGAATAGCCCCCGAAGCCACGATACCCAATTTAAGGTGTTCCACACCGAAACCCTTCAAGTTTTTGGTCTCAAAATGCTTCAAAAGACGCTCACGAGCTGATGTATCCGTAAAAATCCAGTCGTCCAACTCATACGTGAAGAACTTGCTACCGAAATTACCCTCAAACATACCCCTGCGGCCACGTTCGAAAAGCACCTCCTTCGGTCCGAAGTTGTTCAACAGTTTATCCACATAATCAAAAGGACCTTCGGCCGTCATAAACTCACCGGTAGAAATATCCAGGAAAGCCACCCCACACTCATTCTTTCCGAAGTGCACAGCAGCCAAGAAATTATTCTCCTTATAAGAAAGCACATTATCGCTAAAAGCCACCCCCGGCGTAACCAACTCCGTAATACCACGCTTCACCAACTTCTTAGTTGTCTTCGGGTCCTCCAGCTGGTCGCAAATAGCCACACGCTTTCCTGCACGTATCAGTTTAGGCAGATACGTATCCAGCGCATGATGCGGGAAACCAGCCATTTCCACACTCTTAGCCTGTCCGTTGGCACGTTTGGTCAGGGTAATACCCAGAATTTCAGAAGCTGCCACTGCATCTTCCGAATACGTCTCGTAAAAGTCGCCACAACGGAACAACATGATAGCGTCCGGGTGCTTAGCCTTTAAATCGAAGAACTGTTTCATCATGGGAGTCAATACCACATCTTTATCTTTTGCCACGGTAATCCTTTCTTTTATAATTCAAATAAACGTTCGTTATCTCAGCAAAGATACTTCAAAAAAACAAGAAGATGAAAAAGGTAGAACGAGAAATGCAGAAAAGAATTAGAAATCTCATACATATTAGAAAAGGGCAAAAAAAATCCCCCAGCTCTGAAAAGAACTAGAGGATGAAGCGGTGCGTACGAGACTCGAACTCGTGACCCCATGCGTGACAGGCATGTATTCTAACCAACTGAACTAACGCACCATTTTGTTTTATCGTTGCTATCTCTCTCGATTGCGTTGCAAAGGTACGACAATTTTCGAAATCTGCAAATCTTTGAATCACTTTTTTTGCAACTTTTTTAACTCTTTTTTTTTTCAAAAGTTTACAAGCTGATAATCAACAACTAGCGAAAGCTCTTTTTTTTTGGAGAAAAAAGCCGAGTCCAACCACACTCCACCTTCACAAGATTCATAAATAAAAAACTAACCATGTATACATTTAGCAAACATATACATGGTTAACTAATTATACAATCTAAAAATGTTATTCTATAAAAGAATACATCAATTAAGATTACCCTAAAAGTTTATGCTAGATAACCAACCAGTTACTCAAGTAAAAATCGATTATCAATACATACTAACATACTTATTTGATACGTTTGTAGCCATAAACAGCCAAATCGCCCAATTCTTCTTCAATACGGAGCAACTGATTGTATTTAGCCATACGGTCAGAACGGCTCATAGAACCGGTCTTAATCTGACCAGAGTTAGTTGCAACGGCGATGTCAGCGATAGTAGCATCTTCTGTTTCACCAGAACGGTGAGAAGTTACTGTAGTGTAACCGTGACGGTGAGCCATTTCGATAGCATCCAATGTTTCGCTCAAAGAACCAATCTGGTTAACCTTGATAAGAATAGAGTTAGCGCAATCATTAGCGATACCCTTAGAAAGGAAGTCAACGTTAGTTACGAATACGTCGTCACCTACTAACTGGATACGTTTGCCAAGGCGAGCTGTTAGTTTCTTCCAGCCTTCCCAGTCGTTTTCATCCATACCATCTTCGATAGAATCGATAGGATACTTATTAACCAATTCTTCCAAATAGTCTATCTGTTCATCCGAAGTACGTTTCTGACCTTTTTCGCCTTCGAAAATAGTGTAGTCATAAACACCATCCTTATAGAATTCAGAAGAAGCACAGTCCATACCAATCATCACATCCTTTCCTGGTTCATAACCAGCAGTCTTGATAGCTTCGATAATAGATTCCAAAGCATCTTCAGTACCATTCAAAGAAGGAGCAAAACCACCTTCATCACCTACTGCAGTACTCAAGCCACGACCGTGCAACACTTTCTTCAAAGCATGGAACACTTCAGCACCCATACGAAGACCTTCACGGAAGCAAGGAGCACCCACCGGACGAATCATAAATTCCTGGAAAGCGATAGGAGCATCACTATGAGAACCACCATTAATGATATTCATCATAGGAACAGGCAATGTATAAGCATTCACGCCACCAATATAACGATACAAAGGAATATTCAAATAGTTAGCAGCAGCCTTAGCAGCAGCAAGAGAAACACCCAAGATAGCATTTGCACCCAAGTTAGACTTAGTCTTAGTACCATCTAATTCCAACATCTTATGGTCGATAGCACGCTGTTCCAATACAGACCAACCCTCCAAAGCAGGAGCTATTACCTTATTAACGTTTTCAACAGCCTTAAGAACACCCTTACCGAGGTAACGTTTAGGATCTTTATCGCGAAGTTCGAGGGCTTCATTTTCACCAGTAGATGCACCTGATGGAACAGAAGCACGTCCCATAACGCCAGATTCCAACTTAACTTCTACTTCAACTGTAGGATTACCACGTGAGTCAAGAACTTCACGTCCAATGATAGACTTAATTTTCATTTCTTGTCAATCTTTAAAAGGTTAATATTAATATCTAGGCAAAGGTCATCAGAATCACCTAAAAACACAATACCTAAAATTTAGTATTTTAACTTCATTATCAAGAAATTAAAAAAGGTCGAAACTCATTATATGTTCCGACCTTTTCATTATATATATGTATACTATTATCCTAATAGTAATGAGAATTCTCTGATTAATATGAATTCTTCAATCAAAAAGAGTTCAATTAATATTAATTCTCTCCAATTTAGGTTTTAGAAAAACATTTATTTCTAAAAGACTAAGAGCAATTATTAGAAATTAGTTTTCTTAACTTCAAAGTAAGCCTGTGGATGCAAGCAGGCAGGACAAATTTCAGGAGCAGCTTTACCTACGAAAATGTAACCACAGTTACGGCACTGCCATACCACTTCTTCGTCTTTTTCAAATACCTTACCAGTTTCAATGTTCTTAACAAAAGCATTATATCTTTCTTCGTGACCCTTTTCTGCAACAGAAATTTCACGATACATTTTAGCGATAGCAGGGAAACCTTCTTCTTCAGCTACATCAGCAAAGTGAGGATAAGCTTCAGTCCATTCTTCGTTTTCACCAGCAGCAGCAGCTTTCAAGTTGTCCAAAGTTTTACCAATAACGCCAGCAGGGAATGAAGCCTGGATTTCTACCATACCACCTTCCAACCACTTGAACATACGCTTAGCGTGTTCTTTTTCCTGATCTGCTGTTTCAGTGAAGATAGCAGCAATCTGTTCATAACCTTCTTTCTTTGCAGCACTTGCAAAATAAGTGTAACGCATTCTAGCCTGTGATTCACCAGCAAATGATGTAGCTAAGTTCTTTTCTGTCTGGGTACCTTTAATACTCTTTCCCATGATTAATAATTATTAGTAGTTAGTTATAAATTATTATTTCTTCAAATTTAGTAATTGCAAATATACAATTAAAATTCAAAATTGTAATGATAACAAATAAAAAAAGTTCACTTATAAATTATTTGTAATTTTTCAAGATGAAAAAATATGTTATATGACAGAAAAGACGTAATTTTGCGGAAAATTTAGTACAAATTCATTTAAAAAGCGTTTTATGAAAGGATTCGAATTCAAACCGAAACTTTTTTCCACACTGAAAAATTACTCCAAATCTGATTTCATGACCGATTTAATGGCTGGTATCATTGTTGGTATCGTGGCATTGCCATTGGCTATAGCTTTTGGCATCGCATCAGGAGTAAGTCCGGAAAAAGGTATTATCACTGCTATCGTTGCTGGTTTTATCATCTCTCTGTTTGGAGGTAGCAAAGTTCAGATTGGTGGACCTACTGGTGCATTCATCGTTATCATCTATGGTATTATCCAGGAATATGGAATCGATGGTCTCATGGTTGCTACTCTAATGGCTGGAGTTATCCTTATTTTATTAGGTGTCTTCAAGCTTGGTACGGTTATCAAATTCATTCCTTATCCTATTATTATTGGTTTTACCAGTGGTATCGCGGTAACTATCTTTACTACTCAGATTGCCGATATCTTCGGATTGCAGTTCGGTGGCGAAAAGGTTCCTGGCGACTTCATCGGCAAATGGATCCTTTATTTCCATCATTTCGATACTGTCAACTGGTGGAATGCGTTTGTTAGTATCGTAAGTATCGTAATCATCGCCATTACTCCTAAATTCTCTAAGAAAATACCAGGATCACTCGTGGCTATCGTTTTCGTTACCATCGGTGTATACTGCATGAAAATATATGGTGGAATTGACTGTATCGATACTATCGGCGACCGTTTCAGCATTCAGGCTTCTCTTCCAGAGGCTACTGTTCCTTCGCTCAACTGGGAAGCTATCAAGAACTTATTCCCTGTAGCACTGACTATCGCTGTTTTGGGTGCAATTGAATCTCTTCTTTCAGCAGCAGTTGCTGATGGTGTGATTGGCGACCGTCACTGTTCTAATACAGAATTGATTGCTCAAGGTATTGCTAATATCGCTTCACCTATCTTCGGTGGTATTCCCGCAACTGGTGCTATCGCTCGTACCATGACTAATATCAACAATGGTGGAAAAACCCCTATCGCAGGTATCATTCATGCAGTAGTTCTTTTGCTTATATTGTTATTCCTGATGCCATTGGCACAGTACATTCCTATGGCATGCCTGGCTGGTGTATTGGTGATCGTATCTTACAACATGAGTGGTTGGAGAGTGTTCAAGGGCTTGTTGAAAAACCCTAAATCGGACGTTTCTGTCTTGTTAATTACTTTCTTCCTGACTGTTATTTTCGACCTTACAGTAGCTATCGAGGTTGGTTTGGTTATTGCTTGTGTATTGTTCATGCGTCGTGTTATGGAAACTACTCAGATTTCTGTCATCACTAACGAACTGGACCCTAATGCTGAATCCGACTTGAAAGTTCATGAAGAAAACTTGATTATCCCTAATGGTGTAGAAGTATATGAAATCAACGGTCCTTACTTCTTTGGCATCGCTACCAAATTTGAGGATATGATGTCACAGTTGGGCGACCGTCCTAAGATTCGAATCATCCGTATGCGTAAGGTTCCTTTCATTGATTCAACAGGTATCCACAACTTATCAACACTTTGTGAAATGTCTCAAAAAGAAGGTATCCACATCATCTTGTCTGGTGTTAATCCTAATGTTCATAAGGTATTGGAACGCTCTGGATTCTACCAGATGCTAGGCGAAGAAAATATCTGTAGCAATATCAACGAAGCGCTTGAAGTAGCTTCTAAAGAAGTTATGACGCTGCAATAACAACTGTTTACTAGTTGTTTACAACATATTTAAACAGCCAACTACGATTAGTCTGATTGACGTTTCATTGTAGTTGGCTGTTTTTCTTTTCCATCTTTTTTAACAAAATACACTTTTTTACTTAAAAGATGTTATAAAACATACATTTTAGGCTTAAAAATTTGCAGAAATCCGAAAAAGCCGTACCTTTGCAACTGTGTTTTTCATAGTATTAGATTTAAGGTTAACAAAGGTTGGAGTACAGCGGTACTCCTTTTTTTTTGCTCTTTTCGTTCTAACTATCACATACAGATATTAACAAGCATTTATTCTTACTATTAATAGGATGCGCTGGCTTTTAAACCTGCGTTTTCCAAAAGTGCTACAATACGGTCTAATTCCTCATGAGTAGCTTTCAATAACGACTGGTCTGGGGTCTCACGGTCAATCGTATAAATCATTACTTGCTTAGGAGCTATTTCTTTCACTACCTCTATCCATGGCAGAACAAAACGATCGGAGGTATTATCTACGTCAATTCCTTCGTCAGTTGTACCTTTCAAAAACATAGTTTGAATGATGACTTTACCCTTGAAAGCTTTTAAATCAGATATAACCTGACTGACGTCATAGTGTCCGGTAGGACGGTCTACCAAATCAATGTAGACCGAATCAATAGTATCAAGTTTTAATATATTGTTGTCTACTTTACATAACGCCTCAAAGACTTCGGGCTTATGGATAAACGTAGAATTACTTAACACGCTTACTTTAGCGTTGGGAAAATACTTGTCTCTCAATGCTATCGTATCGTCGATAATTCCTGCAAAATGAGGATGGGCAGTAGGTTCACCGTTTCCAGCAAATGTCAACACATCAGGCTTAGGACCGTTGACCTGCATGTCTTTTAGTCGTGCCTCGAGGGCATCGTAAACTTCCTGACGGGTTGGGAATTTCTGTTTCGGACGATAATCTTTATTATATCCACACTCACAATAAATGCAGTCGAAGGTACATATTTTACCATCGGCAGGCAGAAGATTCAGACCCAATGAAACTCCCAAACGACGACTATGTATGGGACCAAAAATAGGTGAAGGATAAATAACTGTTGACATATATTTCTTAATTTGTTTCAATCGCAAATTTACACATATAAATCCACATATTCACAGAAACGGAAAAGGATTACCATTTTAACCTAAGTTGCAGCTGAATGTCTGTTTTATTACATCCTCTGATTTCTTCTAGTCCCGAACTGATGTGATCACGGTCCAGATAATGCGTCCACCCACATTTAGCTTGTAATACAAACCATTTGCCGATGGCATAACTGATATTGGCAGCCATACGTGTACCCTTTCCGTAAAAGGAATACATCGAATAAGCATACAGTAGTCCAGGTTCATAGATATAACTTCTAGTATCGTAATTATCTGTATCAAACCAAGCACCGCTCAATGATAGCTTGATGGGAAAATGCTCTCTACCCCACTTTCCATTCACTCCTACCAAGTAACCTTTAGCACGCTCCTGCTGCCAATGATGAGTAAAGATACCTTCAACAAACGTTTTCAACTGGCTATGTTCATTCCACGAATAATTCAACTGGTAACGTAAACGCTGCCTAATATAAGGAATGACGTATTTGACCTTCGATGGCATCGTATAGTTCTGAGCTTTATTCTTGTAGGAATACTTTATAAACATAGCTAGTGAATAAGTTGGTTCATAACCTATTTGTAACATTCCTTCCATGCCCATCGTTTTATGTCTGTCTACCCTATATCTGCGCCATGGGAAATAAAAGAAATCAAGATATGCGTTTAGTTTAATTTTTCTAAATATACTGGTTTCCAATCCTATATAACTTCCTATTTCATTTTGAGTATGGGAATTTTCTCGAAATCCATCGGCGTATAAACTCTGATATTTTTTATCATAATATCTGTTGATAAGTAAGAAAGTAGTGTTTGTTTTCGGTGAATAACTTAAGGACTGAAGAGCAGCAATGGCCCCGTGGCAATCTACTGCCGCTTCGCCTGATAAGATTATTTTTCCTAGAAACCACTTGCCGTAAATTCCGGTATTCCAAAATTGATTCCCCTGAGGATAAAAAGTATTGTAAGGTCTCGGGTCAGGTTTCAACACTTTGTTGAAATGATTATACACAGTTGTTAATCCGTATTCAACATACCTTCCATTATAATATATATTACTACCAATAAGATTATTATGTACGGTATTCTGTTTCTTCAAATCCTTATTGAGTCGGTGATATCCATCAGTTTTCAACGACTTTATAAACATACTATCAACATTAGCATCTAATCGTCTGAACGAGTAAAACAACGAGGCACTCCATCTTTTCGACAACTGATAAGTAGTAGCCACCCCCTGCAAATAATCGTTTTCATTGGTAGATGTATATTTAGATATTCCCCGTCCAAAACGATTGATTGAACTTGCCGACGCCGTTTTTCCCATTGAAAAATCCATATTTACAACCAGACCATATCCGAACGAAGCACGATAATTTCCCACTGCCAGTTTTTTCAACCGTCCCAGATCTTGCAGATACAAATAGCCCGAGTAGAAATCATATCCCTTCTTATTATTTCCCTTAAAAAAGGCTTCTCCAGGATCTTTCTCGGCCACTAATCCCCAGTATATGTTTTTCTTATAATGGAATTTATAACGAATATTATGATAAAGAGGATTACCTAGGTAAACCTTATCTTTTTGTTTATTCACTTTACTTTTCACATATCCCGCCTTCTGATTCAACGGGATATCAACACGTATTAACAGGTCCTGTTGATTATATTTCATAACACGCCTGAAAGTAAAACGATTTTCCTTCTTTTCTGCTGGACCTATGTAAATGAAATCAGCTAGGAAACGCCTCGTCTGATAATCCATTCCCTCTACACCTAAGAGTTCGTTTTTACTCACCATCGGACCATATTTATATATATAATAGAGTATATTCTCAATAAGCCTGTCAGAAAGGAAAGGGAGTTGCTCCAGTTGCTCCTTCGTAATTGTATTGATATTAAACGGGTGTTCGGCCAATTCCTCTAAGTGCTGATACTGGTCTTCCCACCTCATTTCCGATTTTTCATCAGAATCCGCCCCTTTCCACTCCATCCATGCTGATTGTGAACAAACAGGGTTAATAACAATGCAAATTATTGATATAAAGAATATTAACTTACGATAGCTATACATATTAACAAGTCTTTAAACAGTTAATTTATACTATAATTACGCACCAACTACTCTGAAAAATCATTATAATGTTTAAATTTGTCGCCATGAAAAGGGAATTTCTTATCATATACTTCTTGTTTTCATGGTTATCTATCGGAATCCATGCACAAGAATACAGTTCTCAGAATAGAGCGCTAAAGGTACCCGTTACAGTACAAAACGGTGATACTATATTATCTATAACGCTGAGAACGGTATATGTGTACCCTAAATTTGTCTTTAAATCAAAGAAACAGGAAAAATATTACTGGAAATTGGTCAGGAATGTGAAAAAGACGCTTCCAATAGCTAAGGAAATCAGAAGAGCTGTGATAGAAACTTATGAGTATCTGGAGACTTTACCTGATGATAAATCAAGAGATAAACATATCAAGGCTGTTGAAAAGGGATTGAAAAAGCAATATACACCGCTTATGAAGAAACTGACGTTCTCACAGGGAAAACTGCTGATAAAATTGGTGGATAGAGAGTGCCACCAGTCTTCTTATCAGTTAGTGAGGGCTTTTATGGGACCATTTAAAGCTGGCTTTTATCAGACTTTTGCTGCATTATTCGGAGCGAGTCTCAAAAAAGAATATGATCCAGATGATGAGGATAAAATGATAGAGAGAATTATTATTCTAGTAGAAAATGGACAACTATAAAAAACGAATAACCAACTAAGAGTTGATAAGGTAGGAATAACAATATAATAAACACAAAAATAGTCAGCCGAGAGCGACTGACTATCAATAAATTAACAAGTTATCAATAGGTTATTAACCGTTCTTTCTAAACGATATTAACTTATTTGCAAACTCCCAAAGTACAATTCCGGTAGTAACAGAAACATTCAAAGAATGCTTGGTACCATACTGAGGAATCTCAATACATCCGTCGCAACTGTTTACCACGTCTTGCTGTACGCCTTTTACTTCATTACCCATGACGATAGCATACTTCTTTCCTTCCTCTAGATGAAGATTGCCAAGCATAGTACTACCCTCACACTGTTCTATGGCCAGCACCATATACCCATTGTCATGAAGCTCATTTACAGCCTCTTGAGTAGTTTTACAGTATTTCCAGTCCACCGTATGTTCAGCACCTAAAGCAGTTTTATGCATTTCAGCATTAGGAGGAGTGGCCGTAATACCACATAGATAAATACAGTTTACCAGGAAAGCATCTGAAGTACGAAAAACAGCACCAATGTTGTGCAAACTGCGCACCTCGTCCAATATCACAACCAGCGGAAGCTTATCGGCCTCCTTGAATTCTTCCACCGTAAGGCGGTTCATTTCTGTTATTTTCAGTTTTCTTAGCTCCGACATAAACATAAATCTTGATTCGAGTACAAAGATAAAAACTATATTCATAACCCTGTTGAAAAAGGTGGAAAAGGTGTAGAAAACATGAGCATATAAATTGAAAACTATTTCTTGCATTATTCATTTAAAACGCTATAAGCATTTAGTTTTTAACTTACCAAATAAGTTAGCAAAAACTTAAGTCATCAATTTAAACATAAATTATATGAGAAATGAAGAGTTCATAACAAGAAAGTTTTTAACTTTGCAACATATCAACTAATTGTTGAAAGATTAAGTAAAGTATATAATATCAACGAGTAAGGCTGTTCATCAATTGATAATATCCTTTCTCTCGATAACAATAACTGAAAAAACAATAGATATACTACTTTTTTTACTAACAGTATTAACCGGATATTATTAATATCATAAATTCTTTTTTAAAAGAAAAAAATAATCTAATTTTATTATAGATGAAGGAAGAATGGTTGAAAAAGGGTTTTGTTGATGAACCCGTAGACAAGGCTATCGATTTGAAGGCTGAGATTGACAGATTACGTAAGGAAAAGAATGCCGTTATCTTGGGACATTTCTACCAAGCTGACGAAATTCAGGAAATCGCCGACTTTGTGGGCGATAGTTTGGCTTTGGCTCAATGGGCCGCAAAGACTGATGCGGAAATCATTGTGATGTGTGGTGTGCACTTTATGGGTGAAACTGCAAAGATTCTTTGTCCGAATAAAAAGGTATTGATTCCTGACTTGAATGCTAGTTGTTCTTTGGCTAATAGTTGTCCGGCTGATAAGTTTGCTTCTTTTGTAAAAGAACACCCGGATCATACCGTAATTTCTTATGTGAATACAAGTGCTGCAGTGAAAGCTGTGACGGATGTAGTGGTAACTTCTACTAATGCAAAACAGATCGTTGAAAGTTTCCCTGCTGATGAACCATTGATCTTTGGTCCTGACAGAAACTTGGGAAATTATATTAATTCTGTTACTGGAAGAAATATGATTCTTTGGGATGGTGCTTGCCACGTTCATGAGAAGTTCTCTCTGGAGAAAATTCTGAAGTTGAAAGAGGAATATCCTGATGCTGCTGTTTTGGTTCATCCTGAATGTAAGGGTGCGGTGGCTAAGATTGCAGATAAGGTGGCGTCAACAGCTGGATTGTTGAAATATGCTATTGCTAGCGAAAAGAAGAATTTCATTGTGGCTACTGAAAGTGGTATCTTGTTTGAAATGCGTAGAAATTGTCCGGATAAGAATTTTATACCTGCTCCTCCTGAAGATAGTACTTGTTCTTGCAATGAATGTAATTTTATGCGCTTGAATACGTTGGAAAAATTGTATAATACACTGAAGTATGAATGGCCAGAAGTGCAGGTAGATGAAAATATCGCTCGTGATGCGGTTAAATCTATTAAGCGTATGCTGGATATTTCTGAGAAATTGGGTTTGTAAGAATACTTATAAGATATAGGCGGACTATATGTTCGTTGTATTTGAATGCGTTTTACATGCTATTTGGGTGTAAAACGCATTCTTTTTTCTTAATAAATGTTATAAAACATAATTTTTAGGCCGCTACGCTTGTAGATTTTGAGAAAAGCCGTACATTTACAACTGTGTTTTTCATAGTATTAGATTTAAGGTTAACAAAGGTTGGAGTACAGCGGTACTCCTTTTTTTTTGATCTTAGGTCTGAATTCTACCCTTCACATATTATTTTTTATACCTCTCAGACTATTCCAACTTTTAAAGAGGGTATCTAAAAAGATGAATTCAATTGTTCATAATTACAATTGAAGTGGAGCTATTATATTTATAGTATAATATTGGTCTAAGTTCGCAACTAGTATTAAAATTTTCTATTTAGGTGGCTATAGCATCGAACACTAGTGATATATATGTCGCACTTGGATGAGACGATATAACATGAGTATCTGCATAAAAAAGTCTAAAAATCTTCGTTTATAAATAATTTTATAAAAAAAGTATTTATTTTTTGCAGTCTAAGAAAAAGTCACTATCTTTGCATCCGCTTTCGAGAGAGAAGCAG
>SAMEA104404106__coassemble_506_pt1 | contig 39634 bp, 33 predicted proteins | sample SAMEA104404106__metabat2_low_PE_044 | metagenome-assembled genome bin SAMEA104404106 (sample SAMEA104404106) | Balaenoptera acutorostrata
GAGCCTGAGATACAGGTACAGGGGCTGGGGCTGGAGCTGGAGCTGGAACTGGAGCTGGAGCAACAGGAGCAGCTTCAACTGTAGACTGGTCGGCCAACTGAGCTTCTGCTAGTTCCTGCTGTTTTGCTTTTTCGTAAGCTTTTTTATAAGCGCTTTCACTAGATTTACAAGATGAGAATGCCAATGCTACACATAAGCCCATTCCCAATACAAAAAATTTTTTCATGTTGTTTACAGGTATTTTTATTTTAACATTATTATCAATTGTACAATTTTTCTTAAAATTGTAACGCAAAAGTACGAATATTAAATAGCGAAAACTATTAAAATCTGTTAATTTTACCATAAGTTCGACAAAAACACTTTATTTACTTGAAAAAGGTAATGAAATTCCAGTTTTTTTATTAGATTTGTAGAGTAATCAATAAAAAAGTAAACTTATGAAGGCACTAAACATTGTAGCTGCATTCCTAGGCGGTATGGCAGTTGGAGCAGCAGCCGGTTTGTTATTTGCACCGGAAAAAGGTGAAGACACTCGCAAGAAGATTGCAGACGTACTTCGCGAAAAAGGTATTAAATTAAATCGCGCAGAAATGGAAGATCTGGTTGACCAGATTGCTGCAGAAGTTAAAGACGCTGAATAATGGTGTCCGGCTTAACGGCTGTTTCAAAAAGTTGGCTGTATGGCCGTGCTTCTGAGCATTCCTTTTTGAAACAGCCTTTTTTATTTATAATAGTTTCTTAATAATAGCATCGTATTATAGAAGTAATGACTGATAACGATAAAAATATAGATCGATTGGAATCTTTGCTGCTGGAGGTAAAGAAGTATGTCGAACTGCAGACTGACCTGGCTAAACTGGAATTTATAGAAAAGTTGTCTATAATCTTCTCAAAGGCTATTCTTGTGGTAGTGGTGGCGGTTCTAGGACTTCTGGTATTGCTCAATCTTTCCTTCATGCTGGTTTATGCCCTGAATGACTATCTGCATGACATTATTCTGAGCTACGGAATTATCGGTGCATTCTTTCTTCTGGTATGCATCATTCTATACCGCAGACGTGACCAACTGATTACGCAGCCTGTGGTTAACTTCTTAGGTAAACTTTTTTTGGATAAGAATGATAAGAAGAGACTCTAAAATTAAAGAGAGACTCTAAGATTAAAGAAAGACTCTAAGATTAAAGAAAGATCCTAAACTTATCGAACCATGAATAGCTAAACTTATCTCATCATGAATACAGATCAGACTATATATACCTTGGAAACACTGGAACAGCTGAAAGCTGAGAAGATGGCAGAACTTGAACAGACTAAAGAGAAGATTGCCGACTTGACGCATGCTGTGATGACTCCACCGAAAACTAATAATAATGTGGAATTATGGATGCACTATGCTACTAAGGGTATGGCTGCTTATAAGGGTGTGATGACTTGCATCAAATTGTTCAGGCGTTTCAAGGGAACTTTTGGAAGAAAAAAGAATTCTATCAGATAAGTATATCTGTTCAACCATAAATTTCAGTTTCAATTGAAACGGTATCTATCTGAAAGAAATCCAAAACAATAAAAACAAATAAAAAAAGTACAGTAAATAAGACTAAACAAGTATGAAAAAAGGAATGATTATCGGCGTTACTATTATCGCCGTAGTAGTGGCACTCTTTGCCTATGGCACAAGTACGTATAACTCACTGGTATCGCAAGAAGAAAATGTAGGTACGGCGTGGAGCAACGTAGAGAATCAGTATCAGAGACGTTCTGATCTTATCCCTAACCTAGTCAATACGGTAAAAGGATATGCGGAACATGAAAAGAGTACACTCGATGCGGTAGTATCTGCCCGAGCTAGGGCTACACAGGCAACTGTCAACATGGAAGACCTTTCGGCTGAAAAGATTCAGCAGTTCCAGAAGGCGCAGGGTGAAATAGGCATGGCGCTGGGACGCTTGCTCGCTGTTTCGGAAAATTATCCGGAATTGAAAGCCAACGAGAATTTCAAGGCGCTTCAGGCACAGTTGGAGGGAACAGAAAACCGTATCAGCGTAGAACGACGCAAGTTTAATGAAATAGCAAAAGTATATAACACTAATATTCGTCGCTTCCCTAAAAATATCTTCGCGGGAATGTTCGGTTTCGAAAAGAAGCCATACTTCGAGGCTCAGGCTGGTAGCGAAAAGGCTCCGGAAGTAAAATTCTAATTGCTTATGAAGAGACTACTAACCATCGGACTGCTTTTCTTGTTCGTCGGATTGTTTGCACAAAATAAAGCTTACAAAGTCGACGAAATTCCGCTGGTGCACTTGCAAGACCGGACGCGTTATGTAAGCAACCCTGATCAGGTGCTTTCTGAAAGAGCGGTCCACGTGATGGATACTACCCTATTTGCTCTCGAACAACAGACTGGTGTTCAGGTTATGGTGGTAGCGGTGAAAGACTTCGAAGGAGGTGACTGCTTTGAGTTTGCTTACCAACTGGGCGAACAGCATGGTGTGGGACAAAAAGGAAAGGATAATGGACTTGTCATTTTTCTCTCAACTGAGCACCGCTGCATCCGATTTATAACGGGTTATGGTCTGGAAGGTGATCTTCCTGATGCTGTGTGCAAACAAATCCAGGTTCGATACATGAACCAGTTCTTCAAAGACAATCTTTGGGATAAGGGTATGGTGGCTGGAATTCAGGCTGTACGCAAGCAGCTGGATGGTACTGGTGAGCCTCTTGTAAATAAAGGGCCAACAGAAGATGACGCCATGGCGATTATCATGTTTACTATCTTCGGAATCTTGTTCATTGTGGGCATATCGACTATGATAAGTCAGAGAAGAAGCAAGCTATGTCCGAAGTGCCACAAGCATACATTAATAGAGGTTTCTTCCAGAATTATCTCTCGACATCCTACTGACACTGTAATAGAATACACAAAATGCTGTTCCAACTGCGGACATGTTGTCCACGGAACCAGACATGTTCGCGACAACAGTAACAATAATCATCGCAACGGTGGTGGAGGTATCTTCTTAGGCGGATTCGGCGGAGGAAGAGGATTCGGCAGCGGAGGAGGCGGTGGATTCAGCGGAGGCAGCTACGGGGGCGGAAGTTTCGGTGGCGGTGGAGCTGGAAGCGATTTTTAATTTCAGAAACATCTAATGGTCAGGTTCATCCAAGGATAAATTCCAACAAGGTAGCCTGACCTTTTATATAAATAAATCAAGCTATAATCATGTACAATAATACATTTGGAACGATATTCAGACTCACCAGCTTTGGCGAGTCGCACGGAAAGGCTGTAGGTGGAGTAATCGACGGATTTCCTGCAGGGATAACTATCGATATGGACTTCATCCAAAGCGAACTCAGTCGCCGCCGTCCGGGACAGTCGACTCTCACTACTGCTCGTAAGGAAGCCGACCAGGTGGAATTCTTATCTGGTATCTATGATGGTGTATCTACTGGTTGCCCTATCGGATTTGCAGTATGGAACACCAACCAGCACTCCAACGACTACGATAATATGAAGGATGTTTTCCGTCCTTCGCATGCTGATTATACATATACACAGAAATATGGTATTCGCGACCATCGCGGAGGCGGTCGTTCATCTGCTCGTGAAACTATCTCACGCGTGGTGGCTGGTGCATTAGCTAAGCTTGCACTCAAACAACTCGGAGTAAGTATTACTGCTTACACTTCACAGGTGGGTGAACTCAAACTTGAAAATAATTATACTACATACGATTTAAGTAAAATCGAAGACAACCCGGTGCGCTGTCCTGACCAGGAGATGGCTCAGCAGATGGCCGAACTTATCAGCAAGGTTAAAGGCGAAGGTGATACCATCGGAGGTGTAGTCAGCTGCGTCGTTAAAGGTTGCCCTGTAGGACTCGGTCAGCCTGCCTTCGGTAAACTCCACGCGGCGCTTGGCAACGCTATGCTTACCATCAATGCCGTAAAAGGATTCGAATACGGACAAGGTTTTAGCAACATGAATCTCAAAGGCAGTGAACAGAATGATATATTCTTCAACGATAAAGGCAAAATTGGTTTCCGTAGCAATCGTTCGGGTGGTATCCAGGGGGGAATCAGCAACGGACAAGACATTTATTTCCGTGTAGCTTTCAAACCTGTTGCGACTGTGCTTATGGAACAACCTACGGTAGATAAAGAAGGAAATGAAACCATCTTGAAAGCTCGTGGTCGTCACGACCCATGTGTCTTACCTCGTGCCGTTCCAATAGTTGAGGCGATGGCTGCCATGACAATTCTAGATTACTACTTATTGAATAAAGCAAGCCAGTTATAGTCAGTTATAGTCAGTTATAGTCATTCGTGTAGATGTTTTAGTCGTCTCACATTCGTGGGACAACTGTCTCACATTCGTGGGACAACTGTCTCACATCTGTGGGACAACTGTCTCACACTTGTGGGACTAAAAAGATAACTATAAAAAAAAATAAAAAGAACAATATAGGGAAATAAAAGGCGCCAGATTATCTGACGCCTTTTTTATTATGTAAACAAACAAAAGTCACTCCTAAAAAGAGCTATCCACCTTCGGGAATTATCCGCAGTGGAAGAACTGTTCTACCAATGCCAACAACTTAGGTTCGTCGTGCTGCAAGCTAGCGTACAAACCTTTATCGTTCATCGAACGGAGATTGCGCAACATACCATCGATGGCGCGTGGATTGAATACACCCTTGCTTTCAAACACTTCACGCTGCTTTTCCAACCAGTCGGCCGATTCTACGCAACAAGTAGGAAGTTGTTCGAGACCAGCCAACAACTCGCGATTCTTTTCGCTGTGGATATCACCGTCTACGTAAGTCTTCTGAGCGATTTCCAAAGCATCTTCGCGTTCCAAGCCATGACGACAAGCCACACAGAGACCAGCCATCAACAAGTACAAGTCGGCCGAACCATCCGGTGAACGCATTTCAACGGTCTGTTTCTGAGTTGTATCAAAATTGCTGACAGCTTCCAACGGATTCGCCTTAGCACACATATCCTTACCCGATGTCCAACCCAACGGAACACGAACCAAAACAGAACGGTTACGGTCGCCCCAACAAACATTTGTAGGAGCCTCCTGATGAGGAACCAGGCGGAAGTAAGAAGTAGGGTTACGATTACCGAATGCAGTAATTGAAGGAGCCAGCACCATCATACCACCAATAGCTCTACGAGCATATTCAGAAAGAACGCCATCCTGAATCATCACATTCTTACCGTCTTTCATCAAGCGCATGTGGATATGCAAGCCCGAACCAGCCTTACCCACCGTAATCTTCGGAGCAAACGTAATATCAAGGTCGTTCTGATAAGCCAAATTACGGATAATCCACTTAGCCAGAGTCAACTGATCGGCAGCACTTTCCACCGGACAAGGCAGGAATTCGATTTCATTCTGTTCATATATTTTACCATTAAGGCAGAAATTGCCCACTTCCGAGTGACCATATTTAATCTGTCCGCCAGCCTGAGCCACATAATCCATACAAGCCTTACGGAATTCGTTGAATTTAGCATACGGGCCCGATTCATGATAACCACGCTGATTAGTTGCCGGGAACAAGCCATCGTCTTCAGCAATAACATAATATTCCAATTCGCCCATTGCCTCGAAAGTCAAGCCTGTAGATTCATGGAATGCCACAGCAGCACGATGCAGAGTCTGCTCTGGTGAACCTGCAAACGGTTCGCCTTCCTTATCGAAGAAAGAACAGAGCATACACAAAGTAGGAAGGTCAGCAAATGGGTCCATAAATGCAGTACGGAAACGAGGAAGCACATACAAGTCGCTATTGCCAGCTTCCACATACGATGGATACAAGCTAGAGCCATCTACACGTTCGCCACAAGTCAGAATCGTTTCCAGATAAGCCTCGTTATTGATTACGAAATTAAGCGTCTTCACGCGACCATCTTCTGCAGGATACATGAAGTTGACCATTCGTATTTCTTTTTCCTTAATATAACGGATGATGTCTGATTTAGTAAATTCAGCTGCCGGCTTCTTCAAATAAGCGACAATCTGATTCGCACACAATTCAATTTCTTTGTTCATAGTCTGAGTTAATTTAATGGTTTCAGGTTTCCCTGCTTAAGTTTACTAACAAATATATACAATAAAAATCAGAAAATTTCTTATCTTAGCGAAAAATTATAAATTTTATTACCATGGATATCAAACAATACATACAAGAGAACGAGAATCGTTTTCTAGATGAGCTGTTCAGTCTCATCCGCATTCCAAGCATTAGTGCTCTTCCTGAACATAATGATGACATGCTTAAGTGTGCCGAACGTTGGAAAGAATTGTTGTTGGCTGCTGGTGCTGATGAGGCGCGTATTATGCCTTCTAACGGTAATCCTCTGGTGTATGCAGAAAAGATGGTCGACCCTAATGCTCAGACTATCTTGATTTATGCGCATTATGACGTGATGCCTGCTGAACCATTGGAATTGTGGGAAAGCAATCCGTTTGAACCTGAAGTACGCGACGGTCGTATCTGGGCTCGTGGGGCTGATGATGATAAGGGTCAGTCTATGATTCAGGTGAAGGCTTTCGAATACATGGTGCGTGAAGGTCTCTTGAAACACAATGTCAAATTCATTTTTGAGGGCGAAGAGGAAATTGGTTCTCCTAGCTTGAATGCTTTCTTGAAGGAACATAAGGAGTTATTGAAGGCTGATGTTATCTTGGTTTCTGATACAAGTATGCTGGGGGCTGATCTTCCTTCTCTTACAACGGGACTTCGTGGCTTGGCTTACTGGGAACTGGAAGTTACTGGTCCTAACCGCGACTTGCACTCTGGTCACTTCGGTGGTGCGGTAGCTAATCCTATCAACACACTTTGCGATATTATTTCTAAGATTGTAGATGAAGATGGCCGTATCACTATTCCTCATTTCTATGACGATGTGGAAGAAGTGCCGGCTGCCGAACGCGAGATGATTCACAACATTCCGTTCGACGAACAGAAGTATATGGAAGCTATCGGTGTCAAGGCGTTGAAAGGCGAAAAGGGTTATGCTACATTGGAACGCAACAGCTGTCGTCCGTCGTTCGATGTATGCGGTATCTGGGGTGGTTACACTGGCGAAGGTTCAAAGACTGTACTGCCATCAAAAGCATACGCTAAGGTTTCAACTCGTCTGGTAGCACATCAGAACCACGAAAAGATTTCACAGTTGTTCATCGATTATATTAAGGATATCGCTCCTGACTATGTTCAGGTAAAGGTTACTCCTATGCACGGTGGTGAAGGTTATGTATGCCCTATCGATCTTCCTGCATATCAGGCAGCAGAAAAGGGATTCGAAAAGGCTTTTGGCAAGAAACCATTGGCTGTACGCCGTGGTGGTAGTATTCCAATCATCAGCGATTTCGAACAGATTCTGGGTATCAAGACTGTCTTGATGGGATTTGGTCTGGAAAGCAATGCTATCCACTCTCCTAACGAAAATCAGCGTTTGGATATCTTCCGCAAGGGCATCGAAGCGGTAGTAGAATTCCACAAAGGATTCACAAAATAAACGATAACCAAACCGTTTTGTTATATGAAGAGATACATCATTCTATTAGCGGTATGTGCAGTGATGTTATTGTTGGCTAATATCATTTTGGCCATCGTTCACTTTCACGTGAGCTACCTATTTGGAGCGGGTGGTATGCTGGGCATTTTGGGCTTGTTGCGTATAGCCTACAAGATGTATTAGGTACTAGCCACAGACCACACATAAAATAAGAATTGCCGTATCGGTTGGTTTTGCCAGCCGGTACGGCATTCCTCTTTTTACTATAATCGTTGAGAGCGTCTTTACTGATAAAGCCACTAGCGATCTGTTGTCTTACTCTTTAATCTGAACTTTCATCAATACCGGAAGATGGTCACTATAACCACCGTGGTATTTTCTACCCCAATACGTACGTGATGGAGTCTCGCCACCATAGCGGTCGTCCTCTTCTAGCAGGTATGGATACTTCAATATTTCTGCATCCTCATAGCTGACAGACATGCTACCCTTTCCGGACAACATGTGACCGTTGACTATCATCTGGTCCAGTGTGCCCCATTCGCCACGATAGCGATAAGTTCCACCCGGTTTGCCATCCATCAGATTATACAAGCGAGTCTTTTCAACGCTGTTTCCAGGTTTCACAGCACCCACCACCTCAGTGATAGAGCGGTTGTTTGGATAATCATTGAAGTCGCCCATGATAATCACATTCGGATGCTGGCGCTGAGCCATAACCGAATCGGCTGCATTACGCAGGTACTGGCAAGTAAACAAACGATAAGGTTCGCTCTTTGCCTCGCCACCAGAACGTGAAGGCATGTGGCAAACAAATACATCAAGAGTATCGCCAGAAATCACGCGACCAGAGACATGAAGGATATCACGTGTAGGACGGCGTTCTAATTTCTCATGATCCACACGAATGGTATGAGTAGAAAGATGACGGAAAGTAGCCGGCTGATACAACAACACCACATCAATACCACGCTGGTCGGGCGAAGTTGTCATAGCAAACTTATAACCTGCATCTTTCAGCGGAGAGTTGCCTACCAGCTGCTCGATACAGTAATCATTTTCCACCTCACAAAGTCCCACCAAATCGGGAACCTGCTTACCTGATGATGCCAGGATAACTTTAGAAATCTTATTCAACTTATCCTGAAAACGTTCCGGAGTCCAAGTACGCGGACTAGTTGGAAGAAATTCCTCATCGTTCTTCAAGGTGTCATCCTGACAATCAAACAAGTTTTCCACGTTGTATTCCAACACGCGGAATTCCTGCTGGGCTGGTGCGCAGGCTACCATGGTGGCAGCTGCACACGCCATCAATACATTTCTAAATCTCATCATGTTCATTTTTTTAGTTTTGTTTGTCTAGCTTGTCAAGCCTTGGCTGGAATATGAACCAGAACATCTAACAAGTGACGCCAGAACTTGTCGACTGTTGGAATCAACATTCTTTCGTCTGGTGAGTGGACACCGCGCAATGTAGGACCAAATGAAACCATATCCAGAGAAGGATATTTTTCGAGGAACAAACCACATTCCAAACCTGCATGAATGGCTTTCACCTTAGGATCTACGCCAAACAATTTCTTATAGCTGTCAACAGATACTTTCAGAATTTCTGAAGAAGGATTAGGTTTCCAACCTGGATAGCCGTCGCCAACTGATACTTCGGCACCGCCCAACAAGAAAGCAGAGCTGACAGTCTGCGACATTGCTTCGCGAGAAGAAAGGATTGAGCTACGCTGACTAGTTACAACAAGGATCTTTCCGTCAACGATCTTGATAGAAGCTAAATTGGTAGATGTTTCTACAAGGCCTTCAATATCCTGGCTCATGGCAAACACGCCGTTATAAACTGCATGAATAGAGTGCAGGAACTTATCGGCAGCAGCTTTTTCGATAACCTGAGATGCAGCTTCTTCCGATTCCAAATCGATAGTCAGGTTTGGTTCTGTAACTGAGAATTCGTTCTCAACTTCAGCCAAGAATACATTCAAAGCTACGCGAACTGGTTCTTTGTCTTTCATAGGAACAGCACAAACAGCATATGCTTCACGAGGAATAGCATTATGCAAGTTGCCACCCTTGATATCTACAATGTGAAGATCGGTCTGGTTCATCAGTTTCACCAAGAAACGGTTCAGTACCTTGTTGGCATTGGCACGGTTTTTATTGATATCGTCGCCTGAGTGTCCACCGCACAAACCTTTCACGGTTACGCGGAAGAAGAAGTATCCAGCTGGAGCCTCAACCATTGGACATGGGAACTGAGCAGTAGTACCTGCGCCACCAGCACAACCGATGAACAATTCGCCTTCATCTTCTGAGTCGAGGTTGATAAGGATGTCGCCGCTCATGAAACCTTCTTTCAACGCGAATGCGCCGGTCAGACCTGTTTCTTCGTCAACGGTGAACAAACATTCGATAGGACCGTGCTGGATTTCCTTTGAGTCGAGGATAGCTAGTTCTGTAGCAACACCGATACCGTTATCAGCGCCTAGTGTAGTACCTTTTGCGCGCATCCATTCGCCATCGATATATGTTTCAATAGGATCAGTATCGAAATTGTGAACGGTGTCATTATTTTTTTCACACACCATATCCATGTGCGACTGCAGTACAACTGTTTTCATGTTTTCGAATCCTGGTGTAGCTGGTTTCTTCACCAAGATATTACCGATTTCGTCAGTTTTATATTCTAAGCCTCTTTCCTTGGCAAAGTTTTCGAGATAAGCGCGAATCTTTTCTTCCTTCTTAGAAGGACGTGGCACCTGGCAGACTTCATGAAAGAAATGGAAGACTTCAGCAGGCTGCAAATTTTTATTTTCCATATTGGTATTAATTGTTTTGAGTTTAATAGTATTATTAGTATTCTCGTTGGGTATATTGTATCGGGCTTTTCGCTGGGTGGATTTACATACATTTTGTGATTGTAAATCGCCTTATTCCTTCATTGCGAAAAGTTTTTTGCTGATTCAACATCCAAAGAACAAAAATAAGAAATTTTAAATGAAAGAGCAACTAGTTTTATGCTTATATTCTATCTAAAATTGTGTTGCCAATTCCTGAACTGACAACTTGACCAGGAATAGAGTTTTTCAAGACGACAAAAGGACTTGAAACATCCTTGTGTTTCAAGTCCTTTCTGTATTTTTGAGACAATTTCGTAATGACTCTATTTTCGTGCCGGTATAATGCAGCAACAGTCTACCCTATCGAAACTGTTTATTCAATCGGAACGTCTACAATTTCTATGCCCAGTTCACGTAAGCGCTTACGACATTTCATCATACGTATTATTTCAGTCGAGCCGTAAACGATGCCAGCTATACCGAGGATAATGAATGGAATAGTTGCTGCTTCAAATGGATCGAAAAGAACTACTATACCGGCGGCTAGTATCAACGTAGGGATAATGTAAACAGCAAAAGGTAATGGGGCTACACTGCGCAGGGTAATGAAATTCATCAGCTGTGATAGTCCGCCGAAGACTAACAGGACACCGAGAATGTACATAAGTATGCCTACAAAGAATGCAGGACTAATCATCAACCAGAATCCGAAAAGTGTGCTGCCTAGTGCTATCAACGGAAATCCCACGTGTATCTGCTGACCTTCTTGCTTTCTAGCTAGTGCAAAATAGCTGAATAAGCCGTAAAGGCCTGGCAGAAGAAATAAAACGCCGATGCTAATTACTAGATAGTTAATGGCTACGTCGGGCCATACTACCAATAGTACGCCTATGACTATGGCGCACACACTGCGAACGACTGCATAATTAATGGAATTCATCATGTTCTTTCTAATATATCATCTTTTGGTTTTTAATTGTAGCGCAAAGTAAGCATTTTTTACGTAATATCAAAACTTCAAGCGATTTATCAAAACTTCAAGCGATTTATCAGGCAAAAAGGCTGCTTTAGAAAACTTCCACTTTGTCGGCTAGGCCTTTGCACTTGTCGCGCAATGCGTCGAGGTCAGCACCTACTTTATCGTAGCAGACTACTACTCCCATGCGGCGGTTGACTTTGGTAAATGGTTTGCCGAAGATGCGGAGGTAGGTGTTTGGTTGTGCGCAGACTTCCTCTCCGCCTCTATAGCGTGGAGCTTCCTGGCTGGCTATCGGTGACAAGATAACGGCTGATGCACCGATGTGTTCCTGTACGATTTCAGGGATAGGCAGACCTAGTACGGCACGTGCGTGAAGTTCGAACTCGTTGAGGTTCTGTGTATTGGCCAATGTTACCATACCTGTATCATGTGGACGTGGTGATAGTTCTGAGAAGTATACGCCGTTTTCATGGCTCAGGAAAAATTCTACTCCCCAGATGCCGTAACCAGTTAATGCTTCGGTTACTTTTGCTGCCATGCGCTGAGCTTCTGCCAAATGTTCCGGAGCGATATGTGCAGGCTGGAAACTTTCACGGTAGTCGCCTCCTTTCTGTACGTGACCTATCGGCGGACAGAATAACGTCGGACCGTTTTTCTGAGTTACGGTGAGTAAAGTGATTTCGCTATCGAAACGGATGAATTCTTCTACTATCAGTTCCTTGATGTCGCCACGACTTCCACTGCAACCGTATTCCCAAGCATGTTCCAGTTCGTCGGCTGTCTTCACGAGCGTCTGTCCCTTACCTGAAGAAGACATAAGTGGTTTTACTACACAAGGGAAACCTATCTTACCTGCAGCTTCCTTGAGTTCATCGAGAGATTTTGCGTAAAAATATCTGGCTGTCTTCAAACCTAATTCCTGAGCAGCCAGGTCACGAATCGCTTTACGATTCATCGTGATGTTTACGGCACGAGCACTAGGAACTACCTGTATACCTTCTTGTTCCAAGTGATACAGTCTCTCAGTACGAATGGCTTCAATTTCTGGGACAATCAAATCTGGATGATGTTTTTCGATGGCTCTGTCTAGAGCCTCACCATCAAGCATACTGAACACTTCGCGTTCATCGGCTACCTGCATGGCAGGAGCATTATCATAAGAGTCGCAGGCTATCACATACTGACCTAATCGTTTGGCAGCGATGACAAATTCTTTTCCCAACTCGCCTGAACCAAGCAAAAGTATTTTCTTAACCATATCTTTAAGTTTATAACAGTTCTATTAGATTTATTTCTATTCGTAATATTCACATCTTATCTTGCAAAGATAATATTTATTTAATAGATAGTATCGCTTATCTGCGTAAAAAATAGAGGATTCGAATGGCTAATTTGCTAGAAGGAGGTTTATTGTCGAATACTTGTTGTTTTGGTTTATTTTTCGTGAAGTTGGAGGTGGCAGCTGGCTTTTTTAAGATGATGATAGTAAAGGTGGTTGTCTTACTGAGGGGGTTTGAAGCTTTTTCCGTATTTTTGCAAAGGACTTTAATATTTTCACCGTCCGTTAAGGTTTTATGGATAGACTGCTTTTCTCAAATGGAATGAGTGAAGTGAGATGAGTGAAGTGAGATGAGTGAAGTGAGATGAGTGAAGTGAGATGAGTGAAATGGGATAAGTGGGAAAATAATGGAATGAATAGTAAGAATAAGAAACATAAATAACATATGGATATGATTATTAGACCTGCAGAGATTGGGGATGTGGACCGACTAATGGAGATTTTTGAAATTGCGCGTTGTTTTATGAAGGATTCGGGCAATCCGAATCAGTGGATTAACGGGTATCCGCAGAGGGAGTTGATTGTGAAGGAGATTGAGGCGCATCATTGTTTTGTATGTGTCAATGAGGTCAACCGGGTGGTGGCTACGTTTTGTTTCATCGTGGGGGTGGACCCTACGTATGCGGTGATTGAGGAGGGCGAATGGCCGTCGGATGTTCCGTATGCGGTGATTCATCGTCTGGCTTCGGATGGTTCGGTGAGTGGTATTGCGGGTGTGTGTATCGACTGGTGTGGCAGGCAGATTGATTGTCTGAGGGCTGATACGCATGCTGATAATAAGGTGATGCAGCATCTGCTGGAGAAGTATGGGTTCGTGAGGTGTGGCATTATTTATGTGGCTAATGGCACGAAGCGTATTGCTTACCAGAGGGGCTGATGTGATGGAATGTAAGAAGATAGGAACGGCGGACTGCTGATGCATTCGGATGAATGTATTAGCGGTCCGCCGTTCTATTAAATTATTTTACAACAGTTACGTTAGTTTATTCCCAAACCAAATAAGCTGATACCAGCCAGTGGTTGAGTTTGTTGCCGTCTACTGCCTGTGCCTGTGGAATGTCCACTGTGAAGCTGTGTGTTCCGGCTGTCAAATCGCCTAGTTCGATAGTTTCTGGGAATACATCACTTCCTGGACACCAGTTGGAACGTGAAAGGTCGGATGATGCGAGTGGTTCTTCAACTTGTTTTTCGCGATAACCTGTTTCGCTGATGTAAGATGCCAAGCGCTTGATCAACCATACGCCAGTGGCTGGGTTGAAACGACGGAAACTTGCGCAGTCGTCGCGCCATGGGGTGAAGTTGAGCACTTCTTTACCATCAACTTTCAGGATGTTTGGATTTTCTGTGAATTCGTCGCCACCGCTATGACCGCCATGACCTGTTACGATGTATTTCAACTGAACGTTCTTGGCATCGCGTGGCAACTGGAATTCTGTTGTCAGTGGCTTGCGTGCGAAGATGTCAGGATATGACTGGCCGATGTAGTACACTGTATTTACTAATGGAGTGATGTGACGCTGTGTAAGGGCATCGCAGGTTATCTGGCTTTCAGTGAAGTTGAGCTCTACGTTAGCGATGTAACCTTCGCTGGTCCATGTATCGATGAATACACCTACGTATGCTTCGCCTTCAAGAGCTGGATAGAGGTGAGTGATATCCTGCAACCAGTTGGTTTGTTTTTCCCATTTTGGCACGTATACCGGGCGACGTTTAGAAGAGAGAGCGTCATCGTCTGCGCTATAGTAACCTACTCCGAACGGGGTCATGAAACGCATGAGTTCGATGGTTGGCTGGTAGTTTTCACCTGCCACTACACCGATGAGCTTTTCATATTTAGTGCTGTCTACAGCAGGGAATTTGTTCTCGCCTTTAGCGATAGTCATCAGGTTGATAGCCGATTCTTTCGGGAGTACGAATACAGAGCCCGACTTGTCCCAGCGGTCGCCGTTCGATGCTACCTGTACGTTGATGCTTACCTGTACGTTGCGTTCATACTTCGGAAGCGTGATTTTCTTCAGAAGGATTCGTCCGTTGACCATACGAATTACACCGTTAGCATCGGCTTCTACGAAATTCGCAATTGAATCTGGTTTGAAACGAACACGTTCGTGATTGAACACTGTGATTTTACAGTCGCCCTGTGCGGGGAGTTCTTTATGTCCGCATGAGCTCTGAAGAGCCGTGATGGCTGCTAATGTGATGAAGAATAATGTCTTTTTTAACATCAGAATGGATATTTTATCGATTAGTAATCAATTTATGCTTTGTTTGTAACAAGTGTGTTGCATATGAGACTTCTTACTTCGTATGCAACAAGTATGTTTACAATGTTATTGTTGGTGCAAAGATAAAAAAAATCGGTCATTTCAGAACGTAGTTTTCCATAATAGATGAAAATCCATACGATTCTGAAATAACCGATTTCATTATTTATAGGTTTTCTCCGTAGTTGGAGGAATTACCACGTTCTGTTTTTACTGATGCTGTTCTCTCAACAAATCGTTGACTGTCTTCACTGGGTTGAATGTACCGAGTGCCACTTCAACGAAGACTGTGCTCCAGTCGCTCATTGAACCGTTCCACAAGCCTGGAAGTTCGAGAGCTTTCAGTTCCTTGCCACCCTTTGATTTGAATGAGATGAAACCAGTTGCTTTATCCACATGCTTGAGCAAGTTGAACTTCTCGCCCTTGTAGTCGCGTACAGCACATACCAGGTCAACAGGGTTGAAGTGTGTACCCTTTTCAAACATAGCTTTCTTTTCAGGATCATTCATATCAATCTGTGAGCTTTCCAAAATCTGAAGTGATACAGTTCCGTCAGGATTGTATGCCAAGAACGGGCCACCACCAGGTTCGCCTACATTCTTCACCATACCGCAGACACGCATTGGACGGTTCAGTTTCTTGCGCAAGTAGATAACCAGTTCAGCATCTTCCAAGTTCTTTATATCTTCCTTCTTGCAACGCAAATCGTTCTGAACGAAGTGGATGATTTCCTGCAACTGTTCTGTTGTGTATTTACCAGTATCGAGCAAGTTGAGATAACCGAATGCTTTAGCCTGCAAGCTAACCAATACACCAGCCAACAGTTTCTTATAAGTAACAGTTTCACCTTTCAAACGGTCTGGCACTACATTATCAATATTCTTAACGAATACAATGTCGGCATCGATATCGTTCAAGTTTTCAATCAATGCACCGTGACCACCCGGGCGGAACAACAATTTGCCGTCTACTCGGAAAGGATTGTTTTCCATATCGGCAGCCAATGTGTCTGTGCTAGGTTTCTGTTCTGAGAAGCTGATGTTATATTTCACACCATATTTAGCGCTGTACTCAGCAGCCTTTTCGTCAACAAGCTTCTTGAACAATTCGCGATGTTCTGTAGATACAGTAAAGTGAACGTTCACTTCCCCACTCTTACCAGCAGCGTAAAGTGCACCTTCTACCAAGTGTTCTTCTAATGGAGTACGTACGCCGTCTTCGTATTTGTGGAATTTCAACAAGCCCTTTGGAAGCTGACCATAGTTCAAGCCAACTGCTTCAAGCAGGTGTGATACGATAACTTTGTAGTTCTTTTCAAGGAGCAATTCATCGATTTCTCTGTTGGTTGTGTTCAAGCAAGCAGCATTCAAATCGTTGAAGAAAGCAAAATCGTGGATACGATCGAAGAATTTCTTTTCGAAATCAGTAGTAGGCTCGTCATAATCGGCACCTAAGAATTCAAACATATTCTTGAACATTCTACTAGCAGCTCCAGAAGCAGGAACAAACTTCACTACCTTCTTGTCGCCTTCTTTGTAAGCATCCCAAGCTTCTAAATATTGTTTCTGTTCTGCTTCACTAGCCTGCATGATGCCACCGTTGGCAACTGAAGCTGCAGCCGATAATTTTAAATAAGGAAAGCCTTCGACGAAGCTAGCAAGTTGTTCAACGATCTTTTCTTCCGAAATACCTTTCTTTGCTAGTAAGTCTCTATCTTCTTGTGTCAGCATAAGTGATAAAATTTTAAGATTATTTATAAAAAGATTCGTTTATTCTTCAAAATTATAAAAAATACTGAAAGATTACCAATAAGATGAAGAAAAAAACTATCTTTACAAGAAAGAAAAAGATTTGACTATGGAAGAAACGCTTTTTTTTACACCAGATGAACGAGTTTTATTATTTTCTCTCTATAAAAAGCTCTTGAGACTTTCGGGGGACACTTTGTATGACGACGACTGCCGAAAACTGAAAGCGCACTTGAAGAAGGTGGCTGAATTGGATAAGTTGCCGCGTAATGCGTTTGGCATGAATCCGGTGATTAGGGATATGCAGACGGCTGTTATTGTGGTAGAGGAAATAGGTATGAAACGGGCGTCTGTTCTGGGTATTATGTTGCATGAATCGGTGACGAGCGGAATTTGCTCGCTCGAGGAGGTGCGTGAGGATTATGGCGATGATGTGGCTGGTATCATCAAGGGTCTGGCTAAGATTCATGATTTGTATACTAAGAGTCCGACTATCGAATCGGAGAATTTCCGTAATTTGCTCTTGTCGTTTGCGGAGGATATGCGGGTGATTCTGATTATTATTGCTGACCGTGTGAATTTGATGCGTCAGATTAAGGATAGTCCGAATGCGGAGGAGAGGACGCTGGTTTCTAATGAGGCGGCGTATCTGTATGCTCCACTGGCGCATAAGCTGGGTCTGTATAAACTGAAATCGGAGCTGGAGGATTTGTCGCTCAAGTATCTGGAGCATGATGTGTATTATCATATTAAGGAGAAGTTGAACGCTACTAAGGCGGCACGCGACAGGTATATTACGTTGTTTATCGAGCCTATTAGGAAGAAGCTGGAAGCGGCGGGCCTGAAGTTTCATATGAAGGGGCGAACTAAGTCGATTCATTCTATTTATCAGAAGATGAAGCGTCAGGGATGTCCGTTCGAGGGGGTATACGATTTGTTTGCTATACGTATCATCCTGGACTCGCCTATCGAGAAGGAGAAGCAGGAATGCTGGCAGGCGTACTCGCTCGTCACGGATATGTATCTGCCTAACCCGAAACGACTGCGCGACTGGCTCTCGGTGCCTAAAAGCAACGGGTATGAATCGCTCCACATCACTGTGATGGGTCCGGAGGGCAAGTGGGTCGAAGTGCAAATCCGTACAGAGCGTATGGATGAGATTGCCGAAAAGGGACTTGCTGCGCACTGGCGTTATAAGGGTGTGAAGGGCGAATCGGGATTGGATGAATGGCTGAATACTATTCGCGAGACGCTGGAAAATGCGGACTCCGACCGTGAGGTGATGGACCAGTTCAAACTGGAGTTGTACAAGGATGAGGTCTTCGTCTTCACTCCTAAGGGCGATCTGTACCGCTTGCCGCAGGGTGCTACGGTTCTCGATTTCGCGTTCATGATTCATACTAATCTGGGAGCGCACTGTATAGGTGCTAAAGTCAACGGCAAGAATGAACCGCTGCGTCACCGACTTAATAGTGGCGATCAGGTGGAAATCATGAGTTCATCAACTCAGGTGCCGAAACAGGACTGGCTGAATTTTGTATCGACGTCAAAAGCACGCAACAAGATCCGACTGGCGCTGAAGGAAATCGCTGCCCGTCAGACGGAGTTTGCCAAGGAGACACTGGAACGTAAGTTCAAGAACAAGAAGATGGAGTACGATGAGGCCATCATGATGCGTCTCATCCGCAAGATGGGCTATAAGACGGTGACGAATTTCTACCAGAGCATAGCCGACGAAACGCTGGATGTCAACGAAATCATCGACCGCTATGCTGAGATGCAGAAACGAGAGACCGACCAGAACGAGAATATTGTATATCGTAGCGCGCAGGATTATAACCTGCAGAAGGATGATGAAACAATGAGCAAGTATAAAGACGATGTACTGGTCATCGGTAAAGACTTGAAGGGAATCGACTTCAGCCTTGCTAAATGCTGCAACCCGATTTACGGCGATGATGTCTTCGGATTTGTGACCATCTCGGGCGGTATTAAGATACACCGCAACGACTGTCCGAATGCGAAGGAGATGAAATCGCGCTTCCCCTACCGCATCGTTCGTGCACGTTGGGCGGGCAAGAGTCAGGGCAAGCAGTACCCTATCACGCTACGCATCATCGGTCATGACGATATCGGCATCGTGACGAATATCACCTCTATTATTAATAAGGAGAGCGATATCTTGTTGCGCTCCATCGGTATCGACTCGCACGACGGGCTTTTCTCGGGCATGCTTACGGTGATGGTCGACGATACGGGCAAATTGGAAGCACTGATCAAGAAACTGCGTGCCGTGAAGGGAGTCAAGCAAGTCAACCGAGGTTGATGAGTATGATGAATACGGTGCAGAATGTTAATAATTGCATAAAAAAAGCACAGCTCCGGTCTAAAATGGCTACCTTTGCAAGCGAAACAGAAAAAAACAATCAAATTAATATGAAAAGAATAATTCTAACAAGCTTGTTCACACTGATGAGTATCATCACTGTACTCGCAGCAGGAACAGCCAACATTAAATTTGAAAAAACAAAACACAACTTCGGACTCTTCTCAGAAAGCAATCCAAAAGTAACGTGTACCTTCAAATTCACCAACGTGGGCGACGGTCCCCTGATTATCCATCAGGCCATCGCATCTTGCGGATGCACCGTACCGGTATATCCCAAAGAACCAATCAAAGCAGGTGAAAGCGGAGAAATCATTGTGAAATATGACGGCTTCGGAAAATTCCCAGGACGCTTCCGCAAAAGCATCACCATCCGTACCAACGGACAGACAGAAATCACACGTTTGATTGTAGAAGGAGAGATGACACCAGCCGCTGCCGACGTTAAATAATGTTCTTAACATGTCAATGAGCCATTGCTAACACGTAAGGCAACCATTGTTAGCACGTTAAATAATCATTTTTAACATTTAAAAACGGTTCAAGCGCTTGTCATTCAAAAGAAAAGACTTATATTTGCACTCGCTAATACGGGATATTAGCATAATTCAAATCATTATTAAATAAAATTATTTTAAGAAAATGGCAACTAAAATCAGATTGCAGAGAAACGGACGCAAAGGTTATGCGTTCTATTCAATTGTCGTAGCAGACGAAAGAGCACCACGTGATGGTAAATTTACTGAAAAACTCGGTACTTACAACCCAAATACCGATCCTGCCACAGTAGATTTGAATTTTGAACGTGCATTGCACTGGATAATGGTAGGTGCACAGCCTACAGACACAGCTCGCAACATCTTGTCACGCGAAGGTGTTTACATGAAGAAACACTTGTTGGGCGGTGTAGCTAAAGGTGCATTCGACGAAGCAGCTGCAGAAGCTAAATTCAACGCTTGGAAAGAAAACAAACAGTCAGGTTTGGACTCTTTGAAAGCTAAACAGGAAGAAGCTAAGAAAGCTGACGCTAAAGCACGCCTTGAAGCTGAAAAGAAAATTAACGAAAAAATCGCTGAAAAAGTAGCTGAAAAGAAAGCTGCAGAAGCTGCTGCAAAAGCAGAAGCTGAAGCTGCTGCTAACGCTGAAGCTGCTGCTGAAGAAGCTGCAACTGAAGAAGCTCCTGCTGAAGCATAATTCGTTTTCTCTTAAAAGAAACATCACAAAAAGGGATGTATGGTCTGTAAAGACTGTACATCCTTTTTTTTGGCTTAATATGTCCCCTGTTTTACTTTTTTTTCGTATCTTTATATTCCTTGTGAATTTATAAAAAACAACTAATAAATATCTTTTAAATCATGAAATTAAAACCTTTGTGGAAGAGCCTGACTTTACTGACTCTCCTTCTTTCAGCTTGTACAAACGGACTGAATGAAGAATCACTGAATGCTGAAAAACACCAAGTGACTTTCACATCCTCTATTGCTGTTAAACAGCAAACTAGAGCAGTGGATGCTTCGTGGGAAGCAAATGACCAGATTGGTCTGTTTATGTTTAAAGCAGGTAGCCAAAATGTGCTGGATGCAAATGTGCGTTTTGAAACTCGTACGGGTAATGGTAATTTTAATGCGGTGGATAAACCATTGTATTACCCCGAGAATGACGAAAGTGTGGATTTCATAGCATACTATCCGTTCGTTGAAAATGCTTCGTCGGTATATAATGTTGACATTAGTAGTCAGAAGGATCCTAAGAGGATTGATTTAATGTATGCTAATAATCTGACCAACCGTAACGCTGCTTCGCCTAAGGGTAGCTTGCAGTTCTATCATCAGTTGGCGCGTCTTACTATTCAGTTTAGCACAACTGACAATTCAGATATCAATTCAATCACAGCTACGGTTAAGGGAGTACCTACACATGCTGATTTTAATCTTATGAATGGAACTTTGTCAGTAACTGACGCTAAGGAATCGGTAGTGATGTATCGCTCTGGAACTGTAGCTCAGGCTATTTTGCTTCCTTCTAACAATGTCAAGGATATCAGAATTTCAGTTGCTCTGGCAGATAAGGTGCAAGAATTTGCTCTGCCTGCCGACATCAAATCTCTTGAGCCGGGTACAAATTATTCGTTTACGGTCAACGTGAAGAATGGAGCTACTATTCTTATCCCAGATGATAGTCATGCATCTACATGGAGAGAAACCCCTGCATTGGTACAGGCAGAATTAGCTAAACCTAACATTCATTATATCAGTCATTTCATGCCAACCGACGAAAAGGTACGAAATTACTCCTTATTGTATGATTCTGATTTACACATTTCATATTGGGTAGCTTATCCGCTTTGCTCTTATTATCTGGATTACACAAAGCGTACGGATGCATGGGATTTCGACCCACAGATTGACCGTTCATTGCAAACAGACTTAACTAAAAGTTACGGCCAAGGCTATGTAAGGGGACATCAGCTTCCAAGTGCTGACCGTACCCGTAATACCGCAACCAATAAGACTACATTCTATTACACCAATATAACCCCACAGATTCACGTGGGTCTCAACCAAGACATTTGGGCTAAACTAGAAGATAAAGTTAGATATTGGAGTAAAGAAACAGACACTCTTTTCGTGGTAACTGGTGCTTCGCCAACAGAAAATCTTCAAGATAAAAACATTAAGTATATCATGAAAGACAACAAGCAAGTGGCTGTTCCTAAATTTTATTATAAAGCGCTAGCTAGAAAAGTAAATGGTCAGTTCCGTACTATTGGATTCAAATTACAACAGAAGGCTTATAGTCATATGAACTTCATGGAATGTGTGGTTCCGGTTACAGAGTTGGAAAAAGCAACAGGATTCACATTCTTCCCTAGCCTAGATGTAACAATCAAGGAGTCGGTCGACAGAAATAGTTGGAAGTAAGAATGAATTAGAGAATATCTGTTTAACTATAGAATAAATAATTAACATAAAATCATAATCATGAAAATTACAAATTTAATGGCATTGGGTCTGCTGTCTACTGGTTTGTTTACAGCTTGCAGTAGCGATGATCCTGAAACTCCGCAAGTGGATGAAACTAAGGATGTAGTCTTTACATCTAGTATCACTGGGGTAAATGGTAGCTCTAATCAGCTGGAAAGTAGAGTAAACGGTTCTAAATGGGATGCTAATGATGAAATTGGCATCTTCATGCAACTAAAGGACTCGGAAATGAGCAACAAGAAATACCTTGCTCAACCAGATGGTAGCTTGAAGGCTGTTGCAGGCAATGAATTAAAATACCCGATGGAAGGTACAGCTGATTTCTTGGCATATTATCCGTTTAGTGCTAATGCTGGAAATAAAAAGGTAGCTATTTCTGTAACTGAACAGCAGAATCCTACTAAGATTGATTTCTTGTATGCTGACAATGCTAAAGGTATTCAGAAAAACCAGACGGTCAATTTGCTGTTCGTGCATAAGTTGTCACAAATTACTATCAATGTTAAGGGTGATGAAACTATTAAAGATCTTAAAGGTTTGAATATTGCACTGAAGGGTATGAATACATCAGCTACATTTAATCTAGCGGATGGTTCGCTGGCTGTAACTGATAGTAAAGCTGATATCCAGATGAAGATGAATGCAGAGGGCAGCTTAGCAGAAGCTATCGTACTTCCTACTTCTTCTGTTGAAAATATGAAGATGGTCTTCTCTTTAGAAGGTAAGACATTTGAATGGCCTATTGCTATTAAAGATGGTAATAAATTGTCTGCTGGATGTAAGTATACATTCAATGCCACATTATCTATTTTTCATGGTCAACCGAGTGTTCAGATGGGTAACGCAACCATTACAGACTGGGTAGAAAAAGCTGGTGGCGACATTAATGTTGATTTCGGTGGTGGAGACAAACCTAATCCGGAACCAGAACCAAAACCTGAACCTGCAGATGGTACTGTCTTATTCTATGAAACATTTGGTAATCCGGTAAAAGAAAACGGAAAATACTGGCCAGCCATTAATAAGTATACAGGATGGACTGATACTCATAAAAAAAATTACACTGACCCATTATTAGGTAGCAACTCATATAGTAACGCGAATATTCGTTCTACTTCTACAATGGACGGTCATCTCTGGCTTGCTGCTGGTAAGGATGCTGCTTTACGTATAGAAAGTTTTGATGCAAAAGCATATAAAACTGTACAGTTGTCTTATTCTATTGCAGCCAACCAAAAAGGTAATCAGAATGTTATTATTGTAAGTACTGACAAGGGTGAAATCACTGTTCCTTCTGTAGAAACACCTCTTCAAAATGCTTACCAGGAAGTTATTCTTACTCTTCCTGTTGACTTTACATACATCCAATTGACAAGTAAAGCAGAAACGAACAAGGTAGGTTATCGTATCGACAACATAAAAATTGTCGCTTCTGAAAAATAACAAGCTGAAAGCAAAACACTTATAAAGTTTAGCCCTGCTACATGATATTGTGGCAGGGCTATTTTATTATAGTAGACAAAAGTTGGCAAACTAAGCGTGCTTACTATGCTTAAGAGCTCGTACCCCAAAAAGAGTTTTATTCGAAGACAACGAGACTATAAAAGACAACGAGGGGATTTCGTAACGAAGTCCCCTCGCTTTATAGAGAGATTGAATTATCTATCAATCATCATTCCACTGATTACCAATCTTCTTTAGTAAACTGACCTTCCTGTTCAAATTTACCATTACCCAAGCTCTTGAACTTGAATGTGTACTTGAAGTTAGAAGCACCATCATAAACCTTACAAGAAATCTTGAAGTAAAGGTCCAAACCGCTCATCTGAGTTGGAGCATTAGGATTGTTGTGAGAAAGAACCATCTTAACGCCTTCTGCAATCTTACCGTCTAAGTATTCCTTAGCAGCTTTATCATCAGCAGGAATTAGATTTTCAGGGTCATTGCTACGACGTTTAATCAACTGTACGTTGAAGTTCGCGTAGTGTGCAGAACCACCGAACCAGTATTCTGTGTTGTCATACTTAGCATCCATATAAGCCGGCTTGTTCTCTTTAACCCAGCTTACTAAGTAGTCATAGTCTACTTTATCCATTGCATAGTTTACAGTTGGGTCGAACAACCACTGTTTACCATTGTGCAAGAATGATTCTTTTACGCGAGTTTCAAACTGAGTTCTAGGAACGAAATTCCATGTGCCATCAAATTTATATTCGTCAACGTAAACCTTAGTTTCACCGCTCTTATAGAACTTATAAACTATGCACTTCACGTCATTATTCTGTGCGTATGGGAAGTTAAGAGCCAAGAACTGTGGTAAGTAATTAGCAGCCTTCTGTGAATCGCTGAAGTTGTCGTGTTTACCAGGAGCACCCATTGAGTCGTAATCAGCTGGAGTAAGAACAATTACGTCATCTTCTTTAAACTCTTCCCATGCAGTACCGTTGAATTCATACATTGTAGTGTATTTCTGAGCGTATGCATGAGTAATCTTTGTAGAAGAAACCTTCACGTTATCCAACTGAATAGTAGTTGTAACACCGCTACCATTAGCTGTATAAACGAATGCGAAGTATACTTTCTTACCTTTGAATGAAGCCAATGATGCATTTCCCACGTTAGCCAAGTCTGTATATCCATTAGGATCACCTGCTGGGAATTTGAATGAGCTAGTCAATTCAGTCCATTTTGAAGCATCAAATATAGCACCATCAAAATTTTCACCTACATAAACTTTCAAGCAGTCGCCGTTATAGTGACCGTATGTAAGATCGAATGTAAGGCTTGCATTTGCATCAGTAATTTCTACAGCAGGAGTTATCATGGCAGCCTGCTGGTCACCGTTAGCTTTATAGGCACCGATTTCCACGAAAGATCTTTCGTAGAACACTTTACCCTTCCAGTTTCTGTCTCCAGCCAACTGAAGTGTAGTCCATCCTTCAATCTGAATAGGTTGTTTATTTTCTACAGAAGCGAAATCTTCGCTTAACAAGTCAGCACCCGCTTCCACTTTAGGATTAGCGTTAGCCACCTTATAATCCACTACCACTTTATCTGAAGTCCTAGCATCTGCAAATTTGCCAGCTAAGATAACTGGAAGATTTTTAGCTGCAGGATGAGCAGGAGCAAAATAATTAGCACCTTCAAAACCATCTTCAGCCCAGAGCTGATCGTAATCACTAGAACTGATGTTAGTAGCAACGATACCTTTCAAATGATTCAATTTGCTTTCTTTATCATAAGGAAGACGGTTAGTGTAAGTAACACCTACAGTTGATCCCTTACCCCAAGTATTATATACCTTAGCCAGCACCGAAGGAACATACTTATCAGCACTAACGATTTCGTTCAAAGCTAACTGTTTTTTCACATCATCAGCTGCTCTTTCTTCATCTTTATTAGTTGCCGCTTTCTTGGCTGCATTACTAATTGATTCATAGTCAGCTTTAGTCAGCACATATTCATCTTCCGACTTAGTGATGACAGTTTCTTCTGCGTCAATCTCATCATAGATATCTTCCATTGGCTCACATGACACTGCCATTGCTCCAAGAAGAGAGATTGCTAGAAAATTATATTTAAATTTCATATTATAAGCATTTTAGAGATTAAAACATTACCTTAAATCCTGTTGACCAAGTTGTTCCGAAACCGTAGTAAACCAATGCTGATTTCCAGTCGTGATTAGCACCATCTTTAGCGTCGGCTACATAGCTTACGTTAGTCAAGTTGTTTACATTACTGTAAATAACTGCCTTCAAGCCTTTGCAAAGATCGAAACGATAGCTCAAACCAAGGTCGATAGTATAGTAATCAGGAAGTTTCCATGCGTCTACGCCTGCGTCTTTCTTTTCCTGACGGTTAGACGGGTCGAAGTCTGCATAGTTTTTACCTGCATAGTTGTAATCAACGTTCAATTTCAAACCTTTGAATACAGTCCATGATGCCATCAAAGCACCTGTCATCTGTGCTGAGTTACCTACGTGTACGTCTTTTACGTATGCGTTGTATGTACCAATAGACTGGTTCATATCGTCGTAAAGTGTGAAGTGTACGTCGTCTGCCCATTTCCAATCACCGTATGAGAACATACCTTTCAATTCGAAGTTCTTAACAGGGCGGTATGTCGCTTCTAATTCAATACCCATGTGGATTGCGTCCAAGCCTGTGATATTTGCTGATTCTTGACCTACACGGCGACGAAGTGATTTGTCCAACCATTTTGTGTAGTATCCGTTCAATGCTACGTTCAATACGTCGTTGCTGAAACCGTAACCCAATTCGAATGTCATTACCTTTTCATATGGGGCACCTGTGTTAGGTACAATTGTATGATCTGGAAATACTGAGTTGAAGAATGGTGCACGTGTAAAGTAACCAGCGTTGAAGAATGCGTTGTGGTTCTGTGTAAATTTGTAGTTGAAACCTCCCTTAACGCTCCATGGAGTGTAGTTCTGGAAGTCTGACTTGTCTTTACCGTCAATCAATTTACCACCACGGTCATGATATCTGTATGATTCTTCTGTTACAGATGCAGAAAGGAATGATGACCATTTGTCTGTTGAGTATTCTGCCTGAGCGAATAAACCTGCCCAAATGATTTCACCAATACTGTAATACTGTACATAATCACCTTCTTTCAAAATCTGACCTGGTGTGTGCATACGCAAAGGTTTATTTTCTACGTAATATTCACCACCTAATAAATCATCGATTTTTTCTGCGTGATAGCCTCTGTAGTAGCGTCCGTCAAAGCCACCTGTGAATGTAAACTTGTCTGTGAAACGATTTTTGTATGATGACAATAAACCATACCATTTGTGGTCGTTCACTGCGTTTGTGAAGATGACCTGTGAACCGTTAGGATTTGCAGCATTTTCATTCATAACAGCTTCGTAATCCAACAAACCGTCTTTTGTTATTTTAGCATCATCAACTGGACGACCTGTGTTGTTGTCAATCTTCAACCAGTCGCTCTGTTCACCACGTACGCGGCGACCACCACCTGTTGAGATAGAAGCATATGCAGATGTTGTCAATGATGATTTTTCATTAATTGTCCAATAGTGGTTCAAAGAGACCTGTGGTTTGTGGTAATAGTTGTAGCCATAACCACCGCCTACCAATTCGCCATTGATGTAACCATAACCGTTGTTCAAACGACGTTCGTCAGGGCTATTCTTGTAATCTTCAATGTAATGCATTGTACCGCGCTGGTTGTGCCACTGTGGTGCACCGAATGCTGTCAATGCTAATTTGTGATGATCGTTAATCTTCTTAGAGATGTTACCGAAATAAGTCCAACCTTCAAAGTTTGTACCTTTCACGTAACCATCACCTGTAGTCAAACCACCCATCAATGTTACTGCCCAACCGTTGTCCATCAGACCTGTTGAAACAGAAACTGCATATTTACGGAAACCGTCGTTACCTACACCAGCGAAAGCAGTACCACCGCGTTTTGCTTCTGTGTTCTTAGTAACCATGTTCATGGTACCACCTACAGATGACATACCAAGTGCAGATGCACCCAGACCGCGCTGCACCTGTACGAACTGGCTAACGTCCGACAAGCCTGACCAGTTTGACCAGTATACTTTACCATTTTCCATACCGTTGATAGGCACACCATTAATCAAAACTCCTAAGTTGGAAGAGTCGAAACCACGCATGTTGATACGTGAGTCACCGAAACCACCACCGCCACGTGTTACGTAAACTGATGGAGTAGACTTCAACAATTCTGGGAATTCCAAGTTACCAATCTTTTCTTCAATGGTTGCCAATTTCACGTTTGAGATAGGAATTGGAGTCTGACGGTCGCTCTTAATGATTGAAGCGATTACGCTAACTTCGTCCAAACCAATTGCGTCTGGCTTCATTTGAATTTCGCCTAAATCTACAACTTTTCCTCTAGCTTTCACTTCGCGGCGAAGTTCGTTGTAACCAACGTAACTGAACACGAGTGTAGCTTTAGAAGTTTTGAGACTAAACTCGAATAAACCGTTAAGGTCCGTAACGGTTCCCTGAGATGTACCACTTACTGAAACTGTTGCACCAATCAATGGTTCGTTAGTATCAGCATCTACAATTTTACCCTTTAATGTGGCCTGTGCTAAGGCTGTTGCAGTGCCTACTACAAATAGTACTGCACACAAAAGGAAATGCTTAAGATGAGTTCTCATACTTACAAAAAATGATTAATAATTATTTGTGTTTTATTTTATACAAAAATAGCAAAAATAAACGAATATTACATATTTAAGGTGTAAATATGAGGCCAATCTAAAACAAATTAACAATTTAAGGGGCTTTTATAGTCTTTTCGTCGTTTTTAGTGTTTTATTTGCTAAAAGGAGATTGCAGAATAATAGAAAAGAAGGTCGCAAAAAAAATTAATAGAAGCTTGTACAAAAGAATAAAAAAAGACTTGCAGAAAGCACTGGTTATATGTACTCTCTACAAGTCTTTTTAAATTGTATATGATGTGAGATTAATCTTCCATCAGTTTGCGGTAACGGACGCGTTTTGGTTCTACGTTGCCCATACGTTTCATCTTGTTGGCTTCGTATTCGGTGTAGCTGCCTTCAAAGTAGAAGACTTCGCTGTTGCCTTCGAAAGCTAGGATGTGGGTACAGATACGGTCTAGGAACCAACGGTCGTGGCTGATGACTACGGCGCAGCCGGCAAAGTCTTCGAGACCTTCTTCAAGGGCACGGAGGGTGTTTACATCGATGTCGTTGGTAGGTTCGTCCAGAAGTAGTACGTTGCCTTCTTCTTTAAGTGCCATGGCTAGGTGTAAGCGGTTTCTTTCACCACCCGAGAGCATACCGCAGAGTTTTTCCTGATCCGATCCTGAGAAGTTGAAGCGACTGAGGTAGGCGCGTGCGTTGATGTCGCGGTTGCCCATGCGGATGAGGTCGTTGCCGCCGCTGATTACCTGGTATACGCTCTTCTGTGGGTCGATGTCTTTGTGCTGCTGGTCTACGTAGGCTACCTTTACTGTCTCTCCTACTTCGAACTCTCCCTTATCGGCTTTTTCTAAGCCCATGATCAAGCGGAACAAGGTGGTTTTACCTGCGCCGTTAGGACCAATGACGCCGACGATGCCGTTAGGTGGCAACATGAAGTTGAGGTCGTCAAACAGGAGTTTTTCGCCGTATGCTTTAGCTACATGCTGTGCTTCGATAACTTTATTACCGAGACGAGGTCCGTTCGGGATGAAGATTTCGAGTTTTTCTTCTTTTTCCTTCACGTCTTCGTTCATCAACTTATCGTATGAGTTCAAACGAGCTTTACCCTTAGCCTGACGAGCTTTAGGAGCCATGCGTACCCATTCCAACTCGCGTTCCAATGTCTTTCTGCGCTTGCTGGCTGTTTTTTCTTCCATTTCCATGCGCTTAGTCTTCTGTTCCAACCAGCTAGAGTAGTTGCCTTTCCATGGAATTCCTTCGCCACGGTCAAGTTCGAGAATCCATCCGGCTACGTGATCCAGGAAGTAACGGTCGTGTGTTACAGCGATAACTGTACCTTCGTACTGCTGCAAGTGCTGTTCCAACCAGTCGATGCTTTCTGCGTCCAAGTGGTTGGTAGGCTCATCGAGCAGGAGGATGTCTGGTTTCTGAAGCAACAGGCGGCAGAGTGCTACACGGCGGCGTTCACCACCTGAGAGGTTTTCTACCAACTGGTCTTCCGGCGGACAGCGAAGTGCGTCCATCGCACGGTCTAGTTTGCTGTCGAGGTTCCATGCATCTGTAGCGTCGATGATATCTTGAAGTTCGGCCTGACGAGCAAACAAATCGTTCATCTTGTCGGCATCTTCGTAATATTCTGGCAAGCCGAATTTCTGATTGATTTCTTCGTATTCGGTCAGTGCGTCAACGATAGGCTGCACGCCTTCCATCACTACTTGTTTTACGGTTTTGGTATTATCGAGCTGTGGTTCCTGTGCCAGATAACCTACTGAGTAACCTGGTGAGAAGACTACCTCGCCCTGGTACTGCTGGTCGAGTCCGGCAATGATTTTCATCAGTGTAGACTTACCTGAACCGTTCAGACCGATGATACCGATCTTGGCTCCGTAGAAAAAGGATAGGTAGATGTCTTTCAATACCTGTTTATTGTTTTGGAATGCTTTGCTCACTCCTACCATCGAAAAGATGATTTTTTTGTCGTCTGCCATATTCTTTATGATATTAAATTGGGTTCTGTTTTCTATTTTTCGTGCATTCGCACGGGTGCTAATTAATCGTTATAATTAGTCGCGATTATTAATATTGTTCCGATTCATTCGGGAAATCGCCTTCTTTCACGTCTTCTACGTATTTGCCGATGGCGTCTGTCATGATGGTGTGAAGGTCGGCGTATCTGCGAAGGAAACGTGGGCTGAAGCCCTGTGTCATACCAAGCATGTCGGCTACTACTAATACCTGACCGTCAACTTTGCCACCGGCTCCGATGCCGATTACTGGGATAGTGAGTTCAGATGCCACGCGCTCAGCCAGTGCAGCTGGGATTTTTTCCAATACGAGTGCGAAACAGCCTGCTTCTTCCAGGAGGTGTGCATCGTGAATGAGTTTGTTGGCTTCGGCCTCATCTTTAGCACGAACGCCATAAGTACCGAATTTGTTGATTGACTGTGGTGTCAGACCGAGGTGTCCCATTACTGGAATTCCGGCGCCGATGATGCGTTTTACAGTGTCGATGATTTCTTCGCCACCTTCTAGTTTCAAGGAATCGGCGTGCGATTCCTTCATCATGCGGATAGCGTTCTTAACGCCATCGTATGGATCAGCCTGATAAGAACCGAAAGGCATGTCAAGTACTACAAGGGCACGTTTTACACCGCGAACAACTGATTTGCCGTGGTAAATCATCTGGTCTACGGTAATAGGAAGTGTGGTTGCGTTACCTGCCATCACGTTAGAAGCTGAGTCGCCAACGAGGATGATGTCCACGCCTGCGCCGTCAACTATCTGCGCTATTGTATAGTCATAAGAGGTCAGCATTGAGATTTTTTCGCCTCTTTGTTTCATTTCTGTCAAACGGTGAGTCGTAACTTTACGAGTATCACTATTGAGATATCCTGCCATGTTTTTTCTCCTTTTAAAAAGTGTTATTGTTATTGTTCGTTCATTTAGCCATTAGTTTTTGTTCGTCCGATTGTTCGTCCGTACATCCTTACTTTCGATTATCCGTTCATCCGTTCATCCATTCATCCATTCATCCGTTCATCCGTTCATCCATTCATCCATTCATCCGTTTTTTACGAACTTCGCAAAATTAGCTGATTTCGCTGATTTAAACAAATTTATTGTATTTATCTGACGATCGGTCTAACCTTCTGTGGGATGGTAGTGCTTAAAGTACGGTAATCATTTCTTCGTAGGTGAATCCTTCGAAATTTTCGATGACCAACTTGCACTGACCTTCGATAGCCTCCTTCGGATTAGTTGTGCTGAGTCCGATGACGCTCATACCAGCCGCATTTCCCGCTTTGATACCGTTGAAAGAATCTTCAAAGACGATGCAGTTTTCAGCCACAGTGCCGAGTTCCTTGGCGCCCAACAGGAAACAGTCGGGGAAGGGTTTAGAGCGTGTGAAGTTCTCTGAGGTGAGGACGCGGTCTACCAGAGTAGTGAGTTCGGGATGTACCGAATAGACTTTTTCCATCTTCGGAATGTTGGAGCTGGTGATAATGGCGGTGCGGATGCCTCGTGCCTTGAGTTGCTGGAGGAATTCGAGGGCACCGTCTACATAGGTATACTGCATATGGTCCTCAAAATCGATGAGGGCTTTGGTTAGTTCGGCTTGTTCGGCGACTTTATCGCCAAAGTATTTGTCGTAAATCTGGACGAGGGTCGATCCTTTTATATCGAGTGCCCAGTGTGGATTCTCCGGGTAGTACTGTTGACCGATGCCGTTCCAGAAGGTGTAATACTGTGATTCGGTGTCCATGACTACGCCGTCGAAGTCGAAAAGGGCAACGATTGGCTGGTTTGTATTCACTTATATGTTTGTTTTTAGATTTTACTTATATCCAAAAAAACATCCCCAGGAAGTACATTCCCAGGGATGTTTATGAGTGTTAGTTTTTAAAATTCTTCCAAGCTACAGCTTTCGACCATCCAAATGATTCGATGTAGAACTCATCCCAAGAGACATTATTGATTAACTTATCACCTGTAATAAAAGGTATATACATACCTAAGCCGCAATAACGGTTTTTATCGACAGTTACATAAGGAAAGTTGCTTGGTTTATTCTCGATGCAGTTTTTAGCTATCACAACTTTCCGCATCAACTGATTGAGTTCTGCCGATTCCTTGCCTGTAAGCTGGCGGAAAACGTCTACCAAATCAAACGAAAAATTATTAAAGCTAGGTGCTCTACCATACTGAATAACTTTAGCAGGGAAATCTTTGGTAAGACCTTCCGCATTGGCAACTAGAGCATTTTTCACCCAACCAGCCAGTGCCTCGGTCTGCTTACAGTCAACGACAGCACAAGTTCCCCAAGAATTAAGTTCGATGTTGGTTTTAACATACTGGTCGCATATATACTGATAATCCACCTCATCCTCATACAGCGCATCAAAGAAAGAGAAGTATGGGAATCCCAGCGCCGGACTTTCCAGCACAGAAGCAATCATGTAATCTGTTACATCACGAAGTTCATAAGCCACCTCCGCATTTGACATCATACAAGCATCAAACAAGATATAATCCAGTTTTTTACCTGCAAATGCTTTCTGCAACGTAATAGCCAGTTCAGGAACATCGATGTTTTTACCACCCTCTTCACCGAAAGAACGACCATTTACCGGTTTACCAGGCAACCATCCCGTGCCATGTGAACCCATCAGCAGACCATAGCTCTGCGAAGGAGCCAGCTCAGTCATTTCCTTTATGACACGCTGCATCACCAAAGGATCTACAGCATTTTCATCGGCATTTTTAGAAGGGAAAAGCTCCGCCTGTTTTATAATCGGATCCACCTTTGCAGGTGCGTCAGAGCATCTATCTTTGTCTTTAATTTCAAGTTCAGCAAAAGGAATCGGGTTCTTACCATTAATTTTACCTTTACCATCGGCCACGAACTTCAAAATAGTAGGTCCGTCCAGATTCTCATCATATGAAGAAGGACTGTAGAACACCAATAAAGTGGTCTTTTCCTTTCTTAAAGACAATCCTTTATACATATCTATCAGATTGTACTTCATATAATTGCCCAAGTCGCTTGCAACCATGTATGACATCACCGTACGCTCCTCAGCAGGTTTGACTTCCGGAGTGGGCTTTTCTGGGATTTCATCCGAGCAGGCAGCCAGCATCACGAGGCCAAGCAGATATAACCAGATTCTTTTCATAAAAAACGATTTAATAGGTTTAAGAAGAACGAATTAATAAGTGGTAGCCTTTTCAAATTTGAAAGAAGCATCTACATCCTTCACCACTACATTACCATTCTTCTTGTAATTCTGACGCAATTTATGTACTTCCTTATCAATCTTTTTCTTATTCTGATTAAAAATAACAAAGCATGTGCGGTGAGCATCGCCCTGCTGTCTGTTGAAGAAATCGTGCAACTGTTCGCTGTACTGTGCTCGCTCTACGAGGAAGCCTTTGTTATTAACAGAAGCACTGTCCACAAACTGCACGTCTGTGAAATAAACCAGTGAATCCTTGAAAGAAGCAGACACACCAGCTACATAAACACCATATTTATTCTTGTCTTTGGGTTTCTTTGCCATTAATGAAAACGCAAAAGATACGGCCAAAAGGGCACAAAATAGTCTTGTATAACGCATATTGTTTCAAATTTAGTCCGGCAAAAATAGTGAATTCTAGTCACATATTGAAACGCAGACTCATAAAATAACTTTAAACTCGCAAAATAAGTACAAACCGCCAAGGCCAACAGACTCGTTAATTACCTTTTGATGAATAAAACTGACAGGCCTGAAGAATACGAAAAAGCGGGCTCAAACTTCATCATAAAGTTTGGGCCCGCTTCAATTCCTTTTGGAAATCAATCTCTATCTTATCCTAAATAAGATTTGAGCAACTTACTACGAGAATTTTGTCTCAATCTTCTAATAGCTTTTTCCTTAATCTGACGAACGCGCTCACGTGTGAGGCCAAATTTGTCGCCGATTTCTTCTAACGTCATTTCTTGCGTGTTAATACCGAAAAACATCTGGATAATATCCTTTTCTCTGTCGGTTAGCGTAGAAAGTGCTCTATCGATCTCCCTCGAAAGTGATTCATTAACCAAAGAACGATCGGCCATAGGCGAATCGTCGTTCACTAATACGTCCAACAAGCTGTTGTCTTCGCCTTCAACGAATGGCGCATCCACTGAGATGTGACGTCCAGAAACTTTTAAAGTGTCCGAAATCTTGTCAACCGGAATCTCAAGTTCGTCGGCCAACTCTTCAGGCGACGGGCGACGTTCGTTTTCTTGTTCGAACTTAGAGAAAGCTTTACTGATTTTGTTCAGTGAGCCAACCTGGTTCAAAGGCAGACGTACGATACGTGACTGCTCTGCTAATGCCTGTAAAATAGACTGGCGGATCCACCATACGGCGTAACTGATAAATTTAAAACCGCGAGTTTCATCAAATTTCTCTGCAGCTTTAATCAATCCTAAGTTACCTTCGTTAATCAAGTCAGGCAAGCTTAAACCTTGGTTCTGGTACTGTTTTGCAACTGATACCACGAATCGCAAATTAGCTCTTGTAAGTTTCTCTAACGCAATGCGGTCTCCTTTGCGGATACGCTGGGCAAGTTCAACTTCTTCTTCTACGGTGATTAAGTCCTCACGTCCAATTTCTTGTAGATACTTGTCAAGCGAAGCGCTCTCACGGTTAGTGATACTTTTGGTAATCTTTAATTGTCTCATTCCTTAAAATCGATTTGGTTGCAAAATTAATAAAAATCTCACAATATTCCTAATTTTAAGAAACTTTTTAATAATCAAGATGCTATTTTGCTGTGTTTACTGAAATATTGTGATTGTTTCAGGACTTTTGGTTGCTAAAAAGTAGGGACAGAAAATAAAAAATTAGCTGCTGAAAAACCTGATTGGTTCAGGGATTCTCAACAGCTAATATTCTGTTTCTCAAAAAGCTAGTACTCTGCTTTTCTATAATCTAGTAATCCTCTTTTTGAAGATCATGCTCTGTCTTTGTCAAAAAAGGTAGCGCACTGCTTTTCTAATGTTCATGTCCTAGTTTTATTCCTGAGCAAGGTCTACTGCGTAATTTGCGCGCTTACCTGAAGGATAAACACCTGTCATGAAGAGTACCTGGTCTGGCGACTGGGTTGCTGCTTTCATAACATTTTCCAGGTCTTCTACACTGCGAAGCTGTTTGCTGTTGGCTTTCAGGATGATAAATCCTTTGCGGATACCGCTGTCGGCCATTCGTCCTTCGGTCACTCCGGTTACCTGTACGCCGTAGCCAAGGTTCAACTGGCGTTTGAGTTCGGCTGGCACTTCACGGAAGGCTGCACCTAGGATTTGCATGTCGGCTTTCTGAACTACTTTTGTGGTACCTTGTGCATTCTTCAAGATAATGGTAAAGGTCTTTTCCTTTTCCTTGCGGACTACTGTCACCTGTACCTTATCACCCGGACGCATCTTAGCGAGATAGCCCTTCATCTCTGCCATTGTGCGGACTTTCTTACCGTTGAGAGAGATGATAACGTCGTTTACCTCAAGAATTCCGTAGGCTGCTCCACTCTCCAACACTTTGCGAACCTGTACACCCTCGTTCACGTGCAATGCTTTCTGTTCCTTGCGGATTTCATCCGGATAGTCTTCACGACCCATATCGAGTCCTTCTATACCCAAGAGACCACGCTGTACGGTTCCGTATTGTTTCAAGTCGCTCACTACTTTCGTCATGATGCTAGTTGGAATAGCGAATCCGTAGCCAGAATATGCTCCGGTTGGCGAGAACAACATGGCGTTGATACCTACAAGTTCTCCGCGTGCATTAACCAACGCACCTCCCGAGTTACCCTGGTTGATGGCCGCATCGGTCTGAATAAAGGATTCTACCTGATTGGCACCGAGACCACGAGCTTTCGCGCTGACTACACCTGCTGTTACGGTTGAACCCAAGTTGAACGGATTACCTACTGCCAATACCCACTCTCCTACCTTGAGATTGTCTGAGTTGCCAACTGGAAGGGCTGGGAAATCATCGCCTTCTATCTTCACGAGAGCCAAGTCGGATGTCGGGTCGGTACCGATTATGCGACCGGTAAGTTCTCTACCATCTTGAAGTTTCACTGAGATTTCATCGGCTCCGTCGATAACATGATTATTTGTTACGATATAACCATCTTTTGAGATGATCACACCTGAACCAAATCCGCGCTGTTCTGGGATGTCGCGTCTGTACTGACGTGGACGACCGTCGCCAAAGAAGAAGTCGAAAATATCTGGAGCGCCCTGCACCACCTGTGTCTTACCGCGCTGAGTAGCCATAATATGAACCACCGAGTTGAGCGAATTCTCAGCAGCCTGGGTCAAGTCGACCGGCTGCAAGCTATTAGTATCCATAGCCACTGTACGCGCCAGTGAAGCCGTTTCAAAAGAATCTTCAAAAGTTGCAGGTACATTTTCAGTTGCTTTCGGCATCAGCGAATAAGCAGTTATGCCAGCTACGCCCGCACTTACAGCTACCATTGCTGCAGTACCCATTATAAATTTAGTTGTTGTTTTCATAATCTTATGTTTTAGTATTGTTAATTTTCGATTATTTTTAACATTTTGACTGCTAAAATAGGACAAATTTCCGAAGATTGTTCTCTTGTCCCCCGCTTTTTCGCCTCTTTTAACATAGAACGACTCAGATTAACGCGTGTTAACGCGACAAGCTTCGTTTTTTACATTTGTTAGATATTTGTTATGTATTTCCCATTTTTTCTATATCTTTGCACCCAGAAAGCAGTCAGCCGGTCTGTCGCTGGTATTTTATACAAGAGGAAAGTCCGGGCAACACAGAGCATCCTACTTCCTAACAGAAAGCTGTCCGCGAGGGTAGAGCCAATGCAGAAGAAAATAACCGCCTCATCTCGGTGAGGCAAGGGTGAGAAGGTAGGGTAAGAGCCTACCAGCCATATAGCGATATGTGGGCTGTGCATCTTAGGAGTTGTAAGGTCATGTAAACCGGCATTAACGAGGGTTGCTCGCCCCACGTCGGAGGGTAGACCGCTAGAGCTTTTTGGTGACAAAAGGCGTAGATAAATGGCAGGCGTCCCCATTTGGGGAAACAGAACCCGGCTTATAGGCTGACTGTTTTCTTTTTACTTTATTTTCCTTCACTTTATGAACCAAGAGAAGTTTAATCATTTGAAGCAGTTCTTCACGTGTGATATCTGGCGTATCAGCGAGGAAGAGGTGACTCCTCTCAGAAGAAAGGTTTATTCGTGTCTTAAAATCATCCTTCTTTCTATTCAGCAGTTTGCTAATGACCGTATCGTGGTGCGGGCGTCGGCGCTTACGTATAGTACGTTGTTGTCTATCATCCCTATCCTGGCTATCTTATTTGCGGTGGCGAAGGGGTTTGGGTTCGACTCGATTATCGAGTCTGAGTTCCGTAGTAATCTGAATGACGAGCAGGCGGATTTGTTTATTTCGTGGATTCATTCTTATCTGCAGCATACTAAGAGTGGTGTATTTATCGGTATTGGTCTGATTATGTTGTTCTGGAGTGTGTATATATTGACGGATACTATTGAGCAGAGTTTTAATGCTATCTGGCAGGTGAAGCGTCCGCGTACTATGTTCCGTAAGTTTACGGATTATTTCTCTATGATTTTGTTGCTGCCGCTGCTGATTGTTTTTTCTAGCGGGCTTACTATTTTTATGTCTACGTATGTGAGTCAGATGGAAACATTTGAGGTATTGACACCGGTGTTGCAGTTTCTGGTGAAGTTGATTCCGTACACGTTGACTTGGGCGATGTTTATCAGTGTCTTCATGTTTATTCCGAATACGAGTGTGAAGCTGAAGCATGCGTGGGTGCCGGGTATTCTGGCGGGTAGTGCGTTTCAGGCGTGGCAGTATTTTTATATCAATAGTCAGATCTGGGTATCGAATTATAATGCGATTTATGGTAGTTTCGCGGCGATTCCGTTGTTTTTGCTGTGGTGTCAGATTTCGTGGACTATCTGCCTGGTGGGCGCCGAGATTAGTTTCGTGAGTCAGAACTTGGAGTCGTTTTATTATGGTAAGGAGACTGCGAATATCAGCCGTCGTTATCATGATTTCTTTTGTACGATTATTTTGTCTAGTATCTGTAAGCGTTTTGAGAATGGGGAGAAACCGCAGACGCCGGTGCAGATTAGCACGGAACTGCAGATTCCTATTCGTCTTACGAGAAAGATTTTGTACGAGTTACAGGATGCTGATCTGGTGTATGAGGCGCTGGATGATAAGCATAGCACGGAGACGGTGTATCTGCCGGGGGTGGATACTGGGCAGATGACGCTGGGACTGATGCTGAATCGTCTGGATTCGCTGGGCTCGGAGTCGTTCAAGATTGATGACCGTCAGTATGCTGATTCGTGGGAATCGGTGATGAAGTCGCGCAACGAGTATTTGACGCGTAATGCTCAGATTCTACTGAGGGATTTGTAACTAGGGTGCTCTCGATTGCTGAGGCAACTGCATTACAGGACAAAAAAATGGTCCGTTCCACTACTCCACCAGAAACTTTTGGTTTCTCGGAGAATGGAACGGACCATTATTATTTTGTTCGCTATGCGAATCTATTACTCCTGAGTAAGCTGCATCATTCTACTCAAATACTTTCCGATGATATCAAACTCGATATTCACTACGCTACCCACCTTAAATGTGTGAAAGTTGGTATGCTCAAAAGTATACGGTATAATGGCAACCTGGAAGGTGTCTACCGTTGGATTGCATACTGTCAGGCTGACGCCGTTTACAGTCACTGAGCCTTTGTCTACGGTAAAATAACCGCGTTTTGCCATCTCCTTATCGAAGTTATACTTGAATGTAAAGTACCAGCTACCTTCAGCGTCATCTATTGCTACACAAGTGGCTGTCTGATCCACGTGACCCTGCACGATATGGCCGTCCAGGCGACCGTTCATCATCATGCTGCGTTCCACATTAACCTTGTCGCCTTCCTTCAGCAGACCGATATTAGAGCGCTCTATAGTTTCTTTCATCGCAGTTACGGTATAAGTTCCGTCCTGAATGCTGACGACAGTCAGACAAACTCCATTGTGCGATACACTCTGGTCTATTTTCAGCTCGTCTACGAACGAACATTTCAGTGTCAGGTGCAGATTTTCCTGATCTTTCACCACGCGTACTACTTCTGCATATTCTTCTACAATTCCTGAGAACATAATCTAAATTTTAATTTTCCGACGCAAACATACATAAAAAAAATCTAAGCCCAAACTTATGGGCACAAAAAAAGGAACCATTAAATGATTCCTAATTAAGAGCGGAAAACGAGACTCGAACTCGCGACCCTAACCTTGGCAAGGTTATGCTC